>WNEX01000290.1_pt1 | contig 23290 bp, 20 predicted proteins | sample 5399841 | NCBI WGS metagenome assembly WNEX01 (sample SAMN13153337, study PRJNA577476) | soil metagenome | isolation source: 40 cm grassland meadow soil 2 days after 1st rain plot 5 | place: USA:California | collected 2015-09-18 | reverse complement strand
GTTGAGCGCTCGGACTCTCGTAGAACCGCTTGCGCTTCATATCTTGGAATAGTCCGGCTCTGGTGATCTGGCGGCGGAACTTCTTCAGGACGTAGTCCAGTCGGTCGTTGTCGCCCAGCGTCACTTCCATCCGGCCTCTCCTCCGGCGCGGGAGTCCGTCAGAAACGCGAAGAGGACCATGGGCGCTAGCCCAGGTCCTCGCAACGGTCTCTGGTTCGTATCGCGCGCCGGAACATCGCTGGGGGGGCACGATTTGTCAAGCTAACCGCGAATACGTCGCGCGAAGACGTCACACGACGACGTAGTCACTTGACGCATGTGTGCAACGTAGTTACCCTTCTCCCCGAACCAAGAGCTGGCATCCTTCCGTAGGACGGTCCCGCTCAGGAGCGGGTTCCGGCGCTGTACACACGCCCGGTCTCATTCCCCAGGTTCAAAACGAGAGTGACGCTGCAGCGCAGCGGCATGAGCCGCTGGCGGCGTGCGTGTGTGTGCTTCCGGAAAGGAAGAGATTTCAGCAATGCCATTTACCTCCCTCGGGCTCGCGCCCGAGCTGCTGCGTGCGGTAGCCGAAGAAGGCTACGAGCAGCCCACCCCCATCCAGCAGGAAGCGATTCCGCTCGCGCTGGCCGGCCGTGATTTGATCGGCTCGGCACAGACCGGTACCGGCAAGACCGCCGCCTTCATGTTGCCGATCCTGCAGCGCCTCGCGAACACCGGCGTGCAACACGTGCTGCGGGCTCTGATCCTCGTGCCCACGCGTGAGCTCGCCGAGCAGGTGCTGCAAAGCGCGCGCGCCTACGGGCGCCATGTGCGCGGCGTGACGGCGGCCGCCGTGTACGGCGGGGTCGGGATGGAGCCCCAGACCAAGGCGCTGAAGCACGGTGCCGACATCGTCGTCGCGACGCCCGGGCGCCTGCTCGATCATATGGAGCGCGGGCACGTGGATTTTTCCCGCCTCGAGGTGCTGGTGCTCGACGAGGCCGACCGCATGCTCGACATGGGGTTCGCGCCCGATGTGCGCCGCATCCTCTCGGCGCTGCCCGAGAAGCGCCAGACGATGCTCTTCTCGGCCACGGTCTCGCCTGAGGTGGATGCCCTCGCGCGCCGGGCGCTCGACGGCCACGCGTCGGTCGAGATCGGCCGCCGCGCCACGCCGGCCCAGGGGATCGAGCACGTGATCGTCGCCGTGGACAAGGTCCAAAAGCGCGGCGTGCTGGCGAAACTGCTGCGCGCCAAGCCTGCCGGTCAGACCCTGGTCTTTACCCGCACGAAGTACGGCGCGGACAAGCTCGTGACCTTCTTGCGCAAAGACGGGATCCCCGCCCACGCGATCCACGGCGATAAGGCCCAGAGTCACCGCACTCGAACGCTCGACGCGTTCCGCAGTGGTGTCGCCGACGTGCTCGTCGCGACCGACATCGCCGCGCGCGGTATCGACGTGGACGGGATTCGGATGGTCGTGAACTTCGATGTCCCCAACGATCCCGAGGTGTACGTGCACCGCGTGGGCCGCACCGCGCGGGCCGGGGCGCGCGGGCTCGCGCTCACGCTCATCTCACCCGACGAATGGCTCTTGATGGGAGACATCGAAAAGCTGATCGGCCGCACCTTCCCGCGGGAGATTATCCCGGGGTTCGAGCCGTCGATTCCGCCGCTCCAACCGAAGGCGGTCGTCGCGGAGCAGCCCAAGCCGGCGCGATCGGTGCGCGCCCGCGTGGGAGGACGCCGCCGGCGGTAGGTCACGTTTCCGCGTGACGCCTTAGCTTCTTTTTTCGATCGGTAGGTAGTCGCGCTTGCCCGCGCCGATGTACACCTGCCGCGGCCGGGCAATGCGCTGCTCTTTGTCGAGCAGCATCTCCTGCCACTGGGCCAGCCATCCCGGCGTCCGTCCGATGGCGAACAGCACCGGAAACATGTCCATCGGAAATTTCATCGCCTCGTAGATGATCCCCGAATAGAAATCCACGTTCGGGTAGAGCTTCCGGCTCACGAAGTAGTCGTCCTGCAGCGCGATGCGTTCCAGCTCGAGCGCGATATCGATCAGCGGGTTCTTGCCCGTCACGACGAACACTTCGTCCGCCACGCGCTTGATGATCTTCGCGCGTGGATCGTAGTTCTTGTAGATGCGGTGGCCGAACCCCATGAGGCGGAACTCGCCCCGCTTCACCCGCTCGATGTAGGCCGGGATGCGGTCCTTCGCGCCGATATCCCGCAGCATCCGGAGCACTTCCTCATTGGCCCCGCCGTGCAGCGGGCCGTATAGCGCCGCCGCGGCCGCCGCCATGGCGGAGTAGGGGTCGGCGTGCGACGAGCCGACGCCGCGCATGGCGCTGGTGGAGCAGTTCTGCTCGTGATCGGCGTGCAGGATGAACAGCACATCGAGGGCGTGCTCCAGGGTTCGGTTCGGCGTGTACTTCACCTCCGTGGCCTTGAACATCATGTTCAGAAAATTGCCCGCATAGCTCAGGTCGTTGTCCGGATACGTGTACGGCATCCCCACGGAGTGGCGGTGGGCGAACGCCGCGAGCGTCGGCGCCTTGGCGATCAACCGGAAGATCTGGTTGCGCCGCGACGTCTCGTCCTGGATGTGCTTGGCCTCGGGATAGAACGTCGACAGCGCCGCCACCGTGCTCACGAACATCCCCATGGGGTGGGCATCGTGGTGGAAGCCGTCGATGAACTTCTTGATGCTCTCATGCACGATCGTGTGGTGGGTGACGTTGAACACCCACGAATCGAGCTCCGCCACGGACGGCAGCTCCCCGTGGAGCAGCAGATACGCCGTTTCCAGGAAGGTGCTCCGTTCGGCGAGCTGCTCGATCGGATAGCCGCGATACCGCAGGATGCCCTTGTCCCCGTCGATGTAGCTGATGGCGCTCCGACACGCGGCGGTATTGAGGAATCCCGGATCGTAGGTCATGAGCCCGGCATCCTCGGCCGATGTCTTGATCTGTCGCAGGTCGACCGCGCGAATCGTGCCGTCCTGGACGGGGATCTCGTACTGTTTGGCGGTGCGGTTGTCGACGACGGTGAGGGTGTCCTTGGGCACGCCCGGCATCCTGGGAATTGGCTGGCGAAAGATAACTAGGGCTTTATCTTGGCGAAGCCATGACTCATGCCGCGTCTCCCAAACCGGCCAGTCTCTACCCGACCCGCTCGGCAGCGGGTGCGCTGCTCGGCCAGCAGCTCGCAGGTCGGGGTTACATCGGCTGCATCCTGCTCGGCGTCACGCCCGAGGGAGTGGAGATCGCCGCCAGCGCCGCGAAGGCGATGGGCGCGCAATTCGACGTGCTGGTGGCGGCCTTCATCAAGCTCGGCTCGAACCTCGCGCCCATCGGGGCGATCGCCGAGGCCGTGCCCTCCGAAATGGATCCGGACTTCCAGCCGAGCGGAGCGCTGATCGACAAGCTCTCGACCGCGATCGAGGAATCCCGCGCCCGCGTGTCACAGGATCTCATCCTGTATCGCACGCAGCGGCCCCTGAAGGCGCTCGCGGGCAAGATCGCGGTGATCGTGGACGGCCAGGTGATCTATCCGTGGCGGGTGCTCGCGGCGGCCAAGGCGGCCGAGCAGCTGAGCGCCAAGCAGGTCGTCATCGCCACGCCGGTCGGGACCCAGGCGGCCGTCGACCGCATCCGGGCGCGCCGCTACGACCTGGTCTGCCCGAGTGTGGTAGTGGAGCCCAAGGGCCATCCCGCGCCGTACGGCGACATGACGGGAGAGACGCCGGAGCGGCTGCGGTCGATCATGATAGCGCATCAAGCCGCTTAGGCGTTGCCTTACTCGAGTTCTACCATCCCCTCTTCCAACCACCGGTGCTCGCCGCGCAGCACGTCCTGCGCCACCCGATATGCCTCCACGTCCGTGTTGCGCCACAGCCGCTTGAACTTGGCCTCGATGCGTCCGCGCGCCTGGCGACAGAACAGATCCGCCAGCTCCACGGCCCGCTTGCCGGTTGTGCTGTCGCGCCGCAACAACCACTGAGCGCGCGCGCAGGTGGCGGCCATCGCGAACAGCTCGGCCCCCACGTCGACGAGGCGGAACAGCACCGCCTGGCGGTATTCCAGCTTGGGCCCGAACCGCATCATCGCGTGGAACACGCCGCGCGCTAGCCGCCGGCTGTTGCGCTCGACGTAGCGCACGTGCTGTGCCAGCGGCCCGAACGCCGCGTACTTGGGCCAGAAGCCCCAGCCGAGCCAGCGCGACGGGTACCACCAGCTGTAGAACAGGGCCGCGCGCCCCAGCCCGCGTAGCCGCTCGCCCAGGCGCTTCCCGGGCATCACGACGTCGCCCGCGATCTGGAGGTGCTTGTCGACCGCCTCGCGCGCGATGAACAGGTGCATGATCTCGCTCGAGCCTTCGAAGATCAAATTGATCCGGAAGTCGCGCATGATGCGCTCGACGGCCACGGGTTTCTCGCCCCGCGCCCGCAGCGAGTCGGCGGTCTCGTAGCCGCGGCCGCCGCGGATCTGCACCGTCTCGTCGATGATGCGCCAGCCGGCCTCCGAGTTGTATAGCTTCGCGATCGCTGCCTCGAGCCGAATGTCGTAGCTGCCGCGGTCCGCCATGGCGCCGCACAGCTCCGCCACGGCCTCCATCGCGAACGTGTTCGCGGCCATGGCCCCGATCTTCTGCGCGATCGCGTCGTGCTTCCCGATGGCCCGACCCCATTGGATGCGCTCGTTGGCCCACTCCCGGGAGATCTCGAGGCAGCGCTTGCCCGCCGCTACCGACGAGATGGGGAGCGTGAGGCGGCCGGTGTTCAGCGTGGTGAGCGCGAGCTTCAGCCCTTTGCCCTCACCCCACAGGACGTTCTCTTTGGGGACGCGGACGTTGGTGAAGCGCATGACTCCGTTATAGATCGCCTTGAGACCCATGAAGTGGCAGCGGTGCACCACGGCCACGCCGGGCCAGTCGGCCTCGACGATGAACGCGGTGATCTGCCGCTTCTCCCTGCCGTTCACCACCGTGGACGGCGTCCGCGCCATCACCACCATCAGCTCGGCCTTGGTCCCGTTGGTGCACCACAGCTTCTCCCCGTTCAAGATCCACGCCTGCCCGTCCTCACTCGGCACGGCCAGCGTCTCCATCGCAGCCGGGTCCGACCCCACGCCCGGTTCGGTGAGCGCGAACGCCGAGATCGCCCCCTTGGCGAGGCGGGGGAAGTACTTCTTCTTCTGGGCGTCGGAGCCGAACATCTTGAGCGGCTGCGGCACGCCGATGGACTGATGCGCGGAGAGCAGCGCCGTCACCGAGCCGTCGACCGAGGACACCAGCTCGATCGCTTTCATGTAGGACAGCTGCGACAGCCCGAGCCCGCCGTACTCGCGCGGGATCTTGATGCCGAACGCACCGAGCGCCCGCAGCCCCTCGATTACCGCATCGGGGATCTCTCCCTCGCGGTCGATCTTGTCGGAATCGACCTCGTCCCGCAGGAAGCGCTCCAGCTGCTCCAGGAACGGCTGCGCCCGCCGAACCTCCTCGGGGTCCTGCTCGGGGTACGGGTCGATCAACGCCATGCGGAGGCGCCCGAGGAACAGGTCGCGGACGAAGCTCGGCGCGACCCAGTGTTGTTCGCGTGCCGCTTCGGCGACCTCGCGGGCCTCGTCGGCGCTGACGTTGCGTTGTGGCGCGGTGAGCGTGGTCATGGCTGCCTCCCACCCTAACTTAAGCGGCTTGACAGCACCCGGGTTAGGGGGAGATTCGCCTCGCCTCCATCACGAGATGCCCGATGCGCATGCCGCTGGGTCTGGCAGTGACCGTCGCGCTCACCACGCCGCTCCCGGCGCAAGCGCCCCGCGCCGCCTCTGTCCCGGCGCCGGTGCTCATCAAGGCGGGGCGACTCATCGACGGGCGCTCCGACGCCGCACAAAGCAACGTCGGCATCGTCGTCGAGGGCGAGCGGATCAAAGCCGTGGGACCGCTGGCCCTGGTGCAGGGGCAGGCGCGCACCGCCCGGGTGATCGATCTCTCGCAGTTCACCGTGCTCCCGGGCTTCATCGATACCCACACCCATCTGCTGCTCCAGGGCGATCCCACGGCGGAGTCGTACGACCAGCAGCTCCTGTACCAGTCGATCGCCTACCGCGCCATCCTCGGCGCGCGCAACGCGCGGCTCGCGCTCGAGCACGGCTTCACGGCGTTGCGCGACCTGGAGACCGAAGGCGCGATGTACGCCGACGTGGACATCAAGCGGGCCATTACCAACGGGGAGATTCCGGGCCCGCGCATTTTCGCGTCCACCCGCGCGATGGCCCCGACCGGGATGTATCCGATCGTGTCGACGAACTGGGAGCTCGAGCTGCCCCATGGCGTCGAGCCCGTGGACGGGGTGGACGGCGCCCGCCGCGCGGTGCGCGAGCAGGTGGCCCACGGCGCCGACTGGATCAAATACTACTCCGACCGCCGTTACTACTTCACGCCCGACAGCGTGCTGCACAGCTGGGTGAACTTCACCGACGACGAAGCGAAGGCGATCGTAAACGAGGCGCACCGCCTCGGTCGCAAGGTCGCGGCGCATGCGATCGGCTCGGACGGCATCGCCGCCGCGCTGCGCGCCGGCGTCAACACGATCGAGCACGGCGACGGTATGACGGACTCACTCGCCGACCTGCTGGCGGCGCGCGGCGTATACTGGGTGCCGACCGTCACGGTGTCGCGCTACGTCGCAGGGCCGCGCGGCGGGCCGTGGGGCCCGATGGTGGAGCATCAGCGCCAGGCGATGGCCCGCGCCCTCAAGAAAGGCGTCAAGATCGTGCTGGGCACGGACGTGGGCGGGTTCCCCTGGACCGAGCTGAATCAGGCGAAGGAGTTCGAATACTACGTGCAATACGGCATGACCCCGCTCGCGGCCATCAAATCCGGCACTTCCTTGGCCGCCGAGCTGCTGGGCCAGACGGAGCTGGGCGCGGTCGCGCCCGGGCTGTACGCGGACCTGGTCGCCGTGTCCGGCGACCCGCTCACGGACATCACCGAGCTCCAGCGGGTGCGCTTCGTAATGAAGGGTGGCGTCGTTTATCTTTCGCCCTAGTGTGGCGCACCCTCGCGGCTAGCTTCGCCCTGGTCATCGGCGCCGCCGGTTCGGCCGCGGGACAGTTCACCCCGCCCGGCACCGGTGGCGTCGCGGCGCTGGCCGGCGCCTTGAAGCAGCTCGGCGCCAATAAGCGCATCCTCATGATCGGGGCGCACCCCGACGACGAGTACTCGGATCTGGTCGCCTTCTTCGCCCGGGGGCTCGGCGCTCAGGTGGCCTATCTGTCGCTCACCCGCGGCGAAGGGGGACAGAACCTGATCGGCCCCGAGCTCGGCCCCGAGCTCGGCGTCATCCGCTCGGAGGAGCTGCTCGCCGCCCGGCGGATCGACGGCGCCCGCCAGTTCTTCGCGCGCGCGTACGACTTCGGCTATTCCAAGACGATCGACGAAACCCTGCGCTTCTGGCCCCGCGACTCGCTGCTCCGCGACGTGCTCGAGGTAGTGCGGCGGTTTCGACCCCAGATCATCGTTTCCGTCTTCTCCGGTACGCCGAGCGACGGGCACGGTCACCACCAGGTCGCCGGCGTGCTGGCGCGCCAGGCGTTCGAGATGCTGCGCGACTCGAGCTGGGGGCCGGTGAAGCTGTACCGCTCGCTGTACGTCGACACCGCGGCCGCCACGCTGCGCCTCGACGCGGGGCAGCTCGACCCGGTCGAGGGCCGGTCGTATCACCAGATCGCCATGGCCGGCCGGAGCCAGCACCGCTCGCAGGACCAGGGGCAGCTCGAGCGGGCCGGGCCGAACCTCGCGCGGCTGACGTTTGTCGAGTGGCGGGACCGGGGGCGGGCGTCGGATGGGGGAGGCAGCGGTGTATTCGCCGGCGTCGATACGTTGTTCCCCGGCGCGGCCCACTCCGCGATGCTGATCGACTCGGCCCGGGCGATGCTCAACCCCTCCCACCCGGGCGCCCTCGTCCCCCTGCTCGCGCGGGCGCTGCGAGAGCTCGGCGACGGCGACGGCGAGCAGCAGGACATATTGCGGGGGGCCGTCGCTGCGGCCGCCGGCGTCGCGGTCGACGGCACCGCGGACGACGGCATCGTCACGCCCGGTGAGCGGCTGCAGGTGGAGACGAGCGTCTCGAACGGGGGCGACGCCGCGGTCACGCTGGACGGCGTGGAGGTGAGCGCGCCGGCGGGCTGGACGGTCGAACGCCTCGACCCCGCGACCTCCCCGGTCGCTCCGGGCACCGTCGCAGCACGTCGCTTCGCGCTCGGCGTGGCCGCCGACGCGCCCCGCTCGCAACCGTATTTCTTGCGCCGGCCGCTTACCGGCGCGCTGTACGACTGGACCGGCGTCCCGGCGGCCTGGCGCGGCTTGCCGTTCGAGCCACCTCCGGTCGACGTCACATTCCGGCTCACGATCGCTGGCGCCCCGATCACGCTGCGCCGCGAAGTGGTGTACCGCTATCGCGACCAGGAGATCGGCGAGGTCCGGCGCCCGATCTTCGTCACCCAACCGTTCGACGTCGCGGTGACCCCCGACCTCGTCGTGTGGCCGGTCGACGGTCGACCGGCGACCGGAGGCGCCGGCCACTTTACGATCACCGTCACCAACCGCAGCACCGGACCGGCCACCGCCCAAGTGGTCGTCACGCCCCCGGCGGGGTGGACCGGTCCACCGCCCACGGAGCTGGCGTTTCAGCGCGAGGATGAGGCCAAGAGCCTCACCGTTGCCCTCGCCCCGCCGCCCAATCCGCGGCCCGGGATGCTGGCGTGGCACGCCGCCGCCGTCGCCGCCGGTCGCAAGAGCGAGGGCGCGCTCGCGGTGATCGATTACCCGCACATCCGGCCGCGCGCCGTGGTGCATCGATCGGCGGCGGAGATCCGCGTGGCGCGGATCGCGCTCCCCGCCCTCGCCCGGGTCGGGTACGTGCGGGGAGCCTCAGACCGCGTTCCCGAAGCGCTGCAGGCGGTGGGGGTGCCGATCGAGCTGCTCGGCCCGGACACGCTCGCACGCGGCGACCTGTCGCACTACGACGCGATCGTGATCGGCAGCCGCGCCTACGAGACCGACCCCGCGCTCGTGGCGAGCAACGGCCGGCTGCTCGACTATGCCCGCGCGGGGGGTCTCGTGATCGTGCAGTACCAGCAGTATCCCTTCGTCAGCGGCGGCTTCGCGCCGTACCGGCTCGCCATCGCCCGCCCGCACGACCGCGTGACGGACGAAACCGCGCCGGTGACGCCGCTCGACCCCGCCAGTCGCGTCTTCCATGTGCCCAACGAAATCGTCCCGGAGGACTGGCAGGGCTGGGTGCAGGAGCGGGGACTCTACTTCGCGCACGACTGGGACGGCGCGTACACGCCGCTCCTCGAGACGCACGATGCGGGCGGCCCGCCACTGCAGGGCGGACTCCTCGTGGCCTCCGTCGGCAAAGGCACGTACGTCTACACCGGGTTGAGCTTCTTCCGGCAACTCCCCGCCGGGGTCCCCGGCGCCTATCGGCTCTTTGCCAATCTCCTGGCGTTGGGCAAGAAATAGAACGCGGCACGGACGTCTTTACTTCTGTTCCGCGTTCCGCGTTCCGACTTCCGCGTTGGCTCGACCGCTCAGCACCAACCCGACGGCCACGACCGCAACCGCTCCGATCACATTGTGCCACAGCCACGAGACCGACGGCGCCCCGAAGTTCACGACGCCCACGGCGGCCATCCCGGCGATCAGGCCGAAGAACGCGCCGGTCGCCCGCGCCCGCGGGATCATAGCCAGGAGAAAAACGCCGAGGATGGAGCCGTAGAAGAACGACCCGAAGCGGTTCACCACCACGATCAGAGAGCCGAGCGTCGCGGCGAACGTGGCGACCACGCACGCGAACAGGCCCCAGAATCCGGTCGCGGCCTTCGACACCAGGAGGTAGTGTGCGTCAGGCGCCTGGGGCCGCACCCAGCGCCGATAGAAGTCAATTACGGTGACCGTGGCCAGCGAATTCAGCTCGGCGGCGATGCTGGACATCGCCGCGGCCAGGACCGCGGCCACGAAGATTCCGATCAGGCCCACCGGAAGGAAGTGCAGCACGAAGTACGGCATCACGTAGTTCACGTCCTGCGCGCTCGTTCCGGTCACGCGGCGGGCCAACCCCAGCGCCTCCGTGCGCAGCGCGCCCACGTCCGCCTCGCGGGCCCGGAACGCTTCCAACGAAGCGGCCGACACCTCGCGGTCTCCCCGCACGCGCGCCATCGCCACAGCGTGCGCCGCGGTCGCGCGTGCTTGGAGCGCGGTGCGGTACCGCTCATCGAGCATCCCGTACGCTGCGGGCTCCGCCGCACGAACGGCTTGCTCTGCCGCGGGGTTGAACAGCAGCGGCGGCGCCTGGAAGACGAAGAAGACGAATACCAGAACGCCCGTGAGCAGCACCAGTGCCTGGAGCGGAATCTTCCAGTAAGCGCTCATCAACAGCGAGCTTCGAGCCTGATCCACCGACTTGGCGGTGATGTAGCGCTGCACCTGGCTCTGGTCGGTCCCGAAGTACGACAACATGAGGAACGTGCCGCCGATCAGGCCGGACCAGAACGTGAAATCGTTGGTCAGGTCGAAAGAGAAATCGAAGGCGCGGAGCCGGCCCGCCGCGCCCGCCAGGGCCAGCGCATGGCCGGGTGCCACCGGGAGCTGCACCAGGAGAGTCACCATCACCGCGATCAGCGCGAAGACGATGAGCCCCATCTGCTTTACGTCCACCCAGGTCACGGCCTGCACGCCGCCGATCATCGTGTAGATGACGGTCGGACCCCCCATCAGGGCCACCGACCACACCAGACTCCATCCAAAGATGGCGGAGAACACCACGGCCGGCGCGGCGATGATCGTGCCGCACGACATCCCGCGCGCTACCAGAAAGAGGAAGCTGGTCAGGGATCTCGTGCGCGCGTCGAACCGCCGTTCCAGATACTCGTACGCGGTGAATACTCTGGCCCCGTGGAGGAACGGGACCAGCGTCACGCCCAGGATGACCATGGCCAACGGCAGGCCAAAGTAGAACTGCACGAAGCGTAGGCCGTCGGTCGCCCCCTGCCCCGTGGTGCCGATGAGTGTGATGGCGGAGAGCTGCGTAGCCATGACCGACAGGCCCACCGCCCACCACGGGAGGCTCCGGTTGGCCAGGAAGTAGCCCTCGAGCTCCCGCGTGCCCTCGGCTCGCCGCACGCCGTCCACCAGCACGTAGACTAGGTAGACGGCGATGATGACCCAGTCTAGCGCGCGCACGACCGGGCGATCATCCGGTGTAGCGGGTTTGGAGCAGCCAGAGAAGCAGCAGCGTCGCCACTTGCACTGCCATCACGCGAAGCAGCGTGCGGCGGAAGAGTCGCGAGCCATGGTCAAGTGGCGGGGTGTGGGACATGTGAGGTGGCAAGAAGATTAGAGGAGGATAGCAGAGGAGACCAGGCCATCAACCGTTCCATTCGCCGCGGTCTCGTGGCTCCGCGTGCGCTGCCGCTCCTCAGGCCGGGCGCTTGCCACGCGAGCGAGCCTCGCGTTTGTGGCCGCGTTGGGCGATTTTGTCACGTCCATCATCCTCTATACCTATGACAACCGTCCGATTTCCATCGAGATCATGTCCAGCCTACGCGTCTCGGAGCTCGGCGTGGCGGCGGCGTTCGGCGTGATTCTGATGGTCGTGAGCGCGGTGGTCCTCGGGCTGGGAGTCAGACGATGACGCGGATGGGGATCCTGATGGCGGTGGCGTTTGTGGACATGATCGGGCTCACGCTGGTCCTGCCCCTGCTCGCGCTCTACGCGCTCCATCTCCACGCCAGCCCGACGACGATCGGCTTCCTCACCGCGTCATTCCCGGTCGCGCAGCTCGTCGCGTCCCCCATTTGGGGCCGCGTGTCCGACCGCTACGGCCGGCGGCCGGCGCTGCTCGCGGGACTCGCCGCCTCGGCCCTCGCGTACCTGATCTTCGGGCTCGCCGGGTCGCTGTGGCTGCTCTTCGTGTCGCGTTTCGTCCAGGGACTGGGCGGGGGGACGACGGGCGTCGCGCAGGCCTACGTGGCCGACACGATGGTGCCGCAAGACCGGGCCAAGGCGCTGGGCTGGCTGTCCGCAGCCACGAGCCTCGGCGTGGTGATCGGGCCCGTGGTGGGATCATTCGCCGCCCGCGCCGGCGAGTCGGCGCCAGGGCTCGTGGCGGCGGCGCTGTGTGCCGCGAATCTCGTCTTTGCGTGGAAGTGGTTGCCGGAGTCGCGCGTCTTCTCGCCGCACGTGACGACGAAGAGCGGCCATCAGGTGCGGGCACCCGAGCCGCGTCCCGTGCTGGACGCGCTGTGGGAAGTGATCCGTCATCCGGGTCGTCCCGCTGCCCACCTCATCTGGATCTACGCTGTCGCGATGCTCGCCTACAACTCCGCGCCGGCGGTCTTCACCATCTATCTCGCGTGGCGCTTCGGCATCGGGCCCACCAACATCTGGTGGTTCTTCACGGTGTTCGGCGGGGTCGGCGTTCTGATGCGCGCCTTCGTGGTCGGCCCGGTGAACGATCGTCTCGGCGAGGTGCGGACGATGCGGCTCGGAGCGACGCTGTACGCGCTCGGCTACGCGTTGTTACCGCTGGCGCCGTCGGTCCCCATGTTCCTGCTGATTCAGGTCCTGCTGCCGCTCGGCACGGCGCTCCTGTTCCCGGCCAACTCCGCCCTGGTGAGCCATCGCGCCGACCGGCACGAATTCGGTCTGATGATGGGAGTCCAGCAGGCGCTGCGTGGCGTCGCCAGCGTCGCGGGGCCGATCTGGGCCGGACTTGCCTACCAGCATCTGGGGCCGAGCGTTCCGTTCTTCGCCTGCGCCGTGATCATCGCGTTGGCGTTGCTGATGGCGAGCCGGGTGCCGCGCGGCGAGCCGGTTCCTGCCGCCGTCGAGGCGACCTGAGGGGAGTTATTTTGTCGACATGACTGCACCGCTCGTGTTGCTCCTCGCTCTGCTGGGAATCGGCTCCCTCCCGGCACCCAGGCCCCGCCTCGTGGTCGTCATCACGGTCGACCAACTGCGGCCCGATTATCTCGATCGCTACCGCTCGCAGCTCACCGGCGGGTTGGCCCTCCTGCTCAAGCAGGGGGCGGTCTTCACGGAGGCCTACCAAGATCACGCGGTCACGGAGACCGCACCCGGCCATTCCACCATCCTCTCGGGGCGCTGGCCCGCGCACACCGGGATCGTCCGCAACACGGCGGGCGTGCAGGACTCGACGGCGCCGCTCGTCGGCGTCACCGGGCTGGGCGCGTCGCCAGCCCGCTTCCGCGGGACCGCGCTCTTCGACTGGCTTAAGGCGGCCGAGCCCGGAGCCCGCGCCCTCTCGGTCTCGGGGAAGGACCGAGGGGCGATCCTGCCGCTCGGCCGGGCCAAAGAGCAGGTCTATTGGTACGCCGGGGGCTACTTCACCACGAGCCGCTATTACGCCGACTCGCTCCCCGAGTGGGTGCGCGTCTTCAACGGCCGGCGCATTCCTTTCAAGGCCGCCGGTGCGAACTGGAATCTGCTCCTGCCCGCCCGGGCCTACCCCGAGCCCGACAGCGAGCCGTACGAGAACAGCGGCAAGGATTTCACGTTCCCGCACCGCCTGTCGCCCGACAGCGCGCGCGCCGCGCTCGAGTATCTCGCCGTTCCGTCGATGGACTCGCTGACGCTCGCGTTCGCGCTCGAGGGTGTGCGAGCGCTGGGCCTGGGGAGCCGTGGCGCGGTCGACCTCCTCTCGGTGAGCCTGTCCACCACCGACTACGTGGGCCACGCCTACGGCCCCGATTCGCGCGAGATCCACGATCAGGTGGTGCGGCTCGACCGCTCTCTCGGCTTGTTCCTGCAGCAGCTGTTCGTACGTTACGGATCCGGAGGCGTCCTGATCGTGCTCACGGCCGACCACGGCGTCACGCCGTTTCCCGAGCGGTCGCGCGCGGAAGGGCACCGGGACGCGCAGCGGGTCAACGTGGACAGTATGATCGCCGCGGTGAACGCCCGGCTCGACGAGCGGACCGGCGGCGGCGCCTGGGTCGCGTTCGAGAGCGGCATGGTGCTCGTGCCGGGCCGTAGCGAGCTCGCGGCGCAGGGGGTGAACGTGGACAGCGTGATAACGGATGTGGCGGTGCGGCTGCGGGCGGTGCCCGGCGTGGCGCGGGTCGATCGGCCCGCCGATCTGGCGAAGCACGACACCACGGTCGCGGTGGTGCGCCGTTGGGTGCACCAGGTGCCGCTCGACGCGGGCGTGGAGCTCGTCGCGACGCTCAAACCGTACTGCATCTGGGTGTATGCCAACCTTCCCCCGATCGCGGCCCATGGCCAGCCCAGCGACATCGACGCACACGTGCCGCTCATTCTCTGGGGTCGCGCGCTGCGTCGCGGGGTGTATCAGGCGCGCGTGGCCAGCGTGGATATCGCACCGACGCTCGCCCGGCTGCTCGGTCTTTCCCCCGCCGAGCCGCTCGATGGGCGCGTGCTGACCGAAGCGATCGCATCACCGAAGTGAGGCGTCTATGGCTTCGAAGCTGACCGCGGAGCAGCAGCGCCGCGTCGACGAGATCCTGCAGTTTCAGCGAACTGTCGAGCACGTTGCCAAACTGGTCGCCGAGCTCGAGGGGAACCGCGCCGCCAAGTCGAGCTTCATCGACAACCTGTGCGAGACTATCGCCCGCGAGCTGTCGCAGATGCGCCAGCGCGCGCTCACGGCGAATATCGGGACGCTCGGAGACGTGGCAGGTGCGATGTCGGTCATGGCAGGGCGAGGCGGGGGGATCTTCATGAAGATTCGCGGGCTCAACGACGGGTTGACCAGCCTGCGGATGCAGCTCGACGCGACGCTGAAGCAGGCGATGACCCCCGAGCCGAAGCAGGCGCCAGACCAGTCTCACTGAGCGTGGCCGCCATCCGCTGCACCAGCCTCGTCAAGCGCTACATCGACGTCGTGGCGGTTGCGGGACTCGACTTGAGCGTCGAGGCCGGCGAATGCTTCGGTTTGCTGGGACCCAACGGCGCGGGCAAGACCACGACGATCGAGATCCTCGAAGGGCTCACGGTGCCCGACGCCGGGGAGGTTGCGGTGCTCGGGATGCGCTGGGGTGGCGCCGCTCGCGATCGCGCGCTGCGCGAGCGCCTCGGCATCCAGCTGCAGGACACTCAGCTCGCCGACAAGCTGACGGTCGAGGAAACGGTGCGGCTGTTCCGCAGCTTCTACCGCCGGTCGCATACCGTGGACGAAGTGCTGGGGTTGGTGGAGCTCGGCGAAAAGCGCGGGGCATGGGTCGGGAAGCTGTCGGGCGGGCAGAAGCAACGGCTCGCCGTCGCATGCGCGCTGGTGAGCCGGCCCGAGCTCTTGTTCCTCGACGAGCCGACCACCGGGCTCGACCCGCAATCGCGCCGCCAGCTGTGGGAGGTGATCGGGCGGTTCCGCGCCGCCGGCGGGACGGTGCTCCTCACCACGCATTACATGGAAGAGGCGGAGCGGCTGTGTGACCACGTGGCCATCATGGACCACGGCAAGGTGATCGCCCTGGGGACGCCGCGCGAGCTGATCGCGTCGCTCGGCGCGCAGCACGTGGTCGAGTTCGCGCTCGCGGACGGGGCGGGCCGGGGACCGACGCCGGAAGAGCTCGCGGCGCTGCCCGGGGTCCAAGCGGTGCGCGCAGGGCCGGATCGGACCGCCCTCACCGTCGCCGCGGTGCACCGGGCCGTGCCCGCCCTGCTCGGGCTGCTCGAGCGCCGCGGCGCCGAGTTGTCGATGCTCGCCACGCACCACGCGACGCTTGAGGACGTGTTCGTGTCGCTCACCGGCCGGCAGCTCCGGGATGGTTGATCACCCGCTCGTCCAGCTCACGCTGGCGCGGATGCGGGAGTTCTACCGCGAGCCGGAAGCGATCTTCTGGGTGTTCGGCTTCCCGCTGGTGCTGGCGTTCGCGCTCGGGATTGCGTTCCGCAACCGCGGGCCCGGTGAGCTGAAGATCGGCGTGCTGCGCGCCCCGGGGGACAGCGCCATCGCGGGCGCGCTCGATCGCGGCTCGGGGCTCGCGGCCGCCGTGCTCGATTCGAGCGAGGCACGGATCGCGCTGCGGACCGGCCGCATCGCGCTGCTCGTCGTGCCCGGCGAGCCGCTCGTCTATCGGTACGATTCGACGCGGACGGAGAGCCGCCTGGCGCGCCTCGAGGCGGACGCGGCGCTGCAACGGGCCCGCGGCCGGGCCGACGCGGCCTCCGTGCGAGACGAACGGATCACCGAGCCGGGGGCGCGCTACATCGACTTCCTGATTCCGGGGCTGCTCGGCATGAATCTCATGGGAAGCGGTCTGTGGGGCGTCGGCTTCTCGGTGGTGCAGGCGCGCACGAAGAAACTGCTGAAACGACTCATGGCGACGCCGATGCGCCGCGGACACTATCTGCTGTCGTTCATCCTGTCACGGCTGCTGTTTCTCTTCCTCGAGATCGCCGCGCTCGTCGGCTTCGGCTGGCTGATGTTCGGCGTGGGCGTGCGGGGATCGTACGGCGCGCTCGCGCTCATCACCGTGCTCGGCGCCTTGTCGTTCGCCGGGCTGGGGCTGCTGGTGGCCAGTCGGGCGCGCACCATCGAGGCCGTGTCGGGACTGATGAACCTAGTGATGCTGCCGATGTGGATTCTCTCGGGGACGTTTTTCTCCTACGCCCGCTTCCCGGACGCGATGCAGCCGTTGGTGAAGGCCCTGCCGCTCACGGCGCTGAATGATGCGCTCCGCGCCGTGATGATCGACGGGACTGGCGTGATACGCCTCGGCGTCCCGCTCGCGATCGTCGCGGGCTGGGGCGCCGTCAGTTTCGGGGTGGCGCTGAAGATCTTCCGGTGGCGCTGAGTTACTGCACCGTGATCGTACCCTTCATGGTGCCCGGGACGCTGCCGGGCGTGCCGTGAAACGTGCAGTGATACGCGTACGTGCCAGGCGTCGTGAAAGTCTTTTGAAACGTGCCGCCGGGCGTCGTCGTGGTTGGAGGACCGAGCGCACCGCTGTCGAATGTGCCCGCAACATCGCTCGTGGCCGTATGGGAGGTGTTGCCATTGTTAACCCACTTCACCACGGTACCGGCCTTGATCGTCAGCGTGGCTTGGGTGAAGGCGTAGTCGGTCATGCTGATAGTTTCGACCGGAGCCGCGGGCGGTGGGGGTGGGGGTGGGGGCGGATTGTTGCCGGTGCCGTAGCTGCTGGAGCTCGAGCCGCCACAGCCCGCCGCGATGATCGCCGCTGCGATGCCGACGTTGAGGCGCATGTAGGTGTCCTCCTGTTCGGGGTACGTGAAGGATCTTGTATCGCTAGCCGCGGCTTGTCAAACCACCGCCGTCAGTCGCCCCGCAGGAACACGACCAGCCGGCGCAGGAACCCCTGGGACTTGCGCACGGCCTGACGGAACTGCTGGGCGCTCGGGTAGCGGGCCGCGGGGTCGCCCGTCATAGCCCGGCGCAGCACCTCTTCGAACTCACGCGGGACGTCGCCCCGCGAGGCGTGGAGGGGGGGGAGGTCGTCGGTAGTCTGACGCGCCAGGATCGCCTCCGGCGTGGCTCCCTCGAACGGGGGCCGGCCCAGCAGCGCGAAGTACGCCACGGCGCCGAGCGAGTACAGGTCGGTCCGCTGATCCACCCGCTCGCCCAGCAGCTGTTCGGGAGCGGCGAATTGGGGCGTCCCGCTGCGCGAGGTGGCGCCGCCGAAGCGGTCGCCGCGCAGCGCCAGCGCCAGTCCGAAGTCCGTGATGCGCAGCCGGCCGTCGGGCTCGATCAGCATGTTCTCGGGCTTGAGGTCGCGGTGGACCAGCCCCTGGGCATGCGCCTGCTCGAGCGCCGACAGGGCCTCGTCGAGCAGTCGTACAGCCCGCTCGAGGGTGAGCGGCCCTTGGCGCTGCACGAGCTGCGCCAGGTTCGCGCCCGGGACGAGCTCCATGGTATACCACTGCAGGCCGGCACGTCCCATGATGTCGTAAATGCTCACCACGTTGGGGTGGCGCAGCTTCGCGGCGAGCTGCGCCTCGCGTCGGAATCGCTCGACGACCCCCAGGTCGGCGGTGAGCGAGGGGTGCAGCACCTTGATGGCCACTTCGCGCTCGAGCCCCAAGTCGCGCGCGCGGAACACCCGCCCGAAGCCGCCCGCGCCGATCTCCTCGAGCAGCTCGTAGTCGTCACCCAGCGCGCGGCGCAGCCGCCGCTCGAAGCCCGCCTCGGCGACCTGCGGCGCCGCGGCCGGCTCATGGAAGACGCCGGCGTCGCTCACGAAATCCTCGAGCATCTCGGTCGCCGTGAAATAGCGGTCCCCCGGCCGGGCCTGGAGGGCGCGCAGCAGCACGCGGTCCAGTACCGCGGGGACGGCGGGCCGTACGCGCCGCGCCGGGACGAACCTCGCGGGATCGGGGTCGGGCTCCTGTCCCGTGAGGGCGTAGTAGACGATCGCCGCCACCGTGTACACGTCGCTCGCCGGCTCCCCCGCCTCTCCGGCCCGCACCTCGGGAGCGACGAACGCCCCGCCCGCCCCGCGCTCCTCCGCCGGCACGAGGGCGAGACACCAGTCTGCGTAGCGGAGATCGGTGATCACCGCGCGCCCCGAGATCTCGAGCATCAGCGTGGTGGGCACGATGCGGCGCATGATAACGCCCCGGGCATGCGCGTGCTCGACGGCCCCGAGCAGGTCACGCACCAGCCCGTGCGCCGTGGGGATGGGGCGGGGGCCGCGGCGCAGGGCGTCGGCCAGGCTCTCCCCATCGACCCAATTGGTCGTGCGGTAGGCGAAGCCGCCCGCGACCCCTGCGGCATACACGTGACGGATCGCGGGATGGTCGAGCGCCGCCAGTGTTTCGTTCTCGCGCAGGAACCAGGCGCGCCCCGGCCCGTCGGGCACGAGGTGGGCGCGCAGTGCGATGGGGCGCTTCAAGAGCCGATCCCACGCGCGATACAGCGCGCGCTCGGAGGACAGCGCCACGAGGTCGTCCAGTCGGAAGATGGGCTCGAGGGCGCGGACGAGGTTGTCCAGCAGGTCGGCGGGCGGCGTCGTCAGCGTCATGCCGCGTGAATCTAAACCGGTGACGCCGCCGCGCAGACTACCGCAGCTGGACGACCGCGGCCGCCCACCCCGGTCTCCCGCCGGCGTGGTAGCGCGCGTCGCGCAGCACCACACGCAGGCCGCCGCTCGAGTCGACGTCCGCCGCCAGAAAGCGCGCGAACTGTGCGACCGCACGGCCCTGCGGCGTCGCCAGCGCCGCCCGCACCGCCGGATGCCCGAGGTGGCGCGGGGCCGCCCAATCGTGGCCCGCCACGGTATCCGCGCTGGCACAGATCGCTTGCCAGCGAAACGGGCGTCCCACCACGGTGAGGGCCGCCCACTCGGCCGTCGGGCCGAACCGGCGGATCGCTTCCTCCCGCGCCAGCGCTTTGGCCCAGAGGCTGGCAAGTCCGTTGGCGGCGGCATACACTGTGAGCGCGCCCATTGCGTACGCCGTGGCGCGGCGCCGCCCCGCGACTCCGAACCAGTGTCGCACCCAGCCGATGACACACGCGCCCCCGAGCGCCACGCCGACGAGCCAGACCCAGAGGGCGACCACCGCGGCCCGCCAACCCCACAGAACCAGCGCTTCCACACCCGCCAGGGCGAAGCCGTACGCCAGAGCCGGCGCCCAATGACGCCGCGCGCCCCATGCCAGGGCGATCAGCGGCAGCATCCAGAAGAACGGGTCGACGATGGCGACCCAGTCGGCGTAATACCACGTGGCGTTCCAGGGCAGTAAGGGACGCACGCCGTATGATCCCTGCCAGTCGAGGTACAAGTGGCTCATCACGCCGGCGGCGACGCACGCCGCGATCCAGCGCCACGGCGGCGGCGCGGCGCCGCGCCGCGCGGCGAGCCAGCGGAGTAGCAACCCTGCGACGGCGGTCAACCCGACGATCAGCACGGCCGCGCCGGCGAATGAATGCGTGATCCCCCGATGGTACAGCAGGTACCCCGGACCCGACCGAGGCGTCCAGAATGGCGGGGTCACGATCGGCTCGGTCCAGTCCGGCGCGTTCCCGGCGATCGCCCCGAGCAGCCCGGCCCAGGGGATGCGGCGGTCGCTCACGGCGCGCCCGAGCGCGGCACCGACGAGCGTGTGGGCGAGGGGGTCCATGAGGCCGTATAAGGTACCGAGGCCCGGGGCGTGTAACGAATCGGGGGCTGGGAGAGTCTCTAGTCGACATGCACTGCTGGGAGGCAGGATGCGACGTCTCGACTTGATACCGGTGCTCGCGCTGGTGGGCTGCGCCCCCGGCGGATATACCCGTGCCGAAGTGGTGTACGCGGAGCCGGCGCGGCGACGACGAGATCGTGCGCGTGTTCGTCAGCCCCGAGCGGGAGCGCGTGGTCTTGCGCGGCCTGGCGGAGGCACGCGATCGGGGCAGGCGCGAAGGCTGGATCCGCAAAGGAAGCGCAGACGAAGTCATCAGTGAGGTGGACGTCCGGCTGCGCCGGGAGACGCACTAGCCGTACCGACAGGCGGCGGATACGTTAGGCTCACCCAAGCGCGCTGGAAGCACCCCGTGGGCTACGAGCCACTCCCCGACCGCCGCACCAACTCGGACCGCCGCCTGCTCGACGACCGCCGGGCCGGCGTGGATCGCCGGTTTGGGCCGGAGCGCCGGCGCGCCAGCGTGCTCGTGGACGTCGAGCGTCGCGCCGCCGTGAATCGGCGCGCCGGAAGCGAGCGGCGCCGCGTGGTGCGCCGGTCGGGGGCCCAACGCCGCGTGCTCCCCGACCGGCGCCGGAGCGCGCAGCCCGCACCGCTGGGCTGACAACGCACGGCCGGCCCGCCCGCGTTGACGCGGACGGGCCGCCTCTCTACTATCTCGCCCCGTGCCGTACCTCAAGCTGATCGAGCTCGGGACCCATAGCGCGACCGAGGTGCATGGGGATGTCGCGCGGCTGGGCCGCAGCCCGGATTGCACCGTCGTCCTGTCGGGCGGGGGAGCGCACGTCGACGTCGTGTCGGCGCTGCACGCCGAGCTGCGTCACGGGTCCACCGGCTGGCAGCTCAAGGATCTGGGGAGCCGGAACGGCACCTTCCTGAACGGACAGCGCCTGACGGGCGAGGCGACGCTCAGGGCCGGGGACGTGATCGGCCTCGGCGAGACCGGCCCGCGGTTCTCCGTCGCCGCGGTCGCCGACGTGCTCGACGCGACGGTTCCCGAGCGCCCCGGCCTCGGGGCGCCGTCCCGGGACCGCCACACGCCTGCGGAGGCGCGTGCCTACGGCGTGACCCTGCTCGACGCCTCTACCGGCCGTCGCTACGAGGCACGCGGCGTCCGTATTCGCCTGGGCCGCGGGCGCGAGTGCGAAGTCCGGCCGGTCGGCTCATCCGACACGATCGTGTCGCGCATCCACGCCGAGCTGACCGTGGGCTCCACGAGCGGCCTCGTAGTCCGCGACGCGGGCAGCACCAACGGCACCTTCGTGAACAACGAGCCGGTTACCGACGCCGTCCCGGTTCGCCTGGGCGATCGGATCATGCTGGGGAAGGGGGGACCCGTCCTCATCGTCGAAGGGCTCGGCACGGCGCCGCAGCTGGCCGCGGCGCCCCGGCGGTCGCACGTCGGCCCAAGGACGCTCCGCGCCATGATCGGCGAGGCCGTCGCGCAGGCGAAGCGTCGACTGGTGGCTTTGGTGGCGTTTCTGGTGCTGCTGCTCGGGGCCGGTGTGTACGGCGTGTACTGGCGCGTCTCCGGCGAGGTTCAGGAGACGGAACGCGAGCGGCGCACCGCCGGCGACTCTGCGAGGCTCGAGACCGAGCGCCTGCGGCAGGAGCTTGTGGCGGCGCGGGCGGCGGCGGCGCCGGCCGCGCTGGTGGAGAGCCTGCGGGCTCAGCTCCGAGTGGCGGAGGCGAGCACCGCCGATCTGCGTGCCGCCTTGGCGCGCGCGCAAGCCGCGCTCTCTTCGCAGCTTGATGCTGGTGAACAGCGCCGCCTGGCGGCGCAAGCCGAGGTGCAGCGGTTGCGGGACGAGCTGAGCGCCGCCGAGCGGCGGGCGCCGTCACCGGCGATGATCGACAGCCTGCGGCGTGCGGTCACGGCGGCCGAGCAGCAGACCCAAAGTCTCGACGCAAAGCTGCGCGCCATCCGCGCGAGCGACTTCGCGACCATCGCACAGCAGAGTCAAGGCGCCGTGGGCCTCGTCACCGTGAGCTTTGGCCACGACTACTACAGTGGCACCGGGTTCGTAATCGCTGCCGACGGGTACCTGCTCACCAACTGGCATGTGGTCGCGGACTCGCAACACGCGCGGCCCGACACGATCTGGGTGACGATGGCGGACCAGGCACAGGCCCGGCTGGCCGACGTCATCGCGACCTCCCAGGAGCGCGATATCGCAGTCCTCAGAGTGCGGGGCTACCAGGGTCCGTACCTGACGGCCCTCGATTGGACCGGCACCCGGACGCGCCAGGGCGAGCCTGCGGCGCTGATTGGCTATCCGGCCGGCTCCGGCTTTGCGCACCTGCGCTCTGCGGTGGTCCGAACCTCGATGACGGCGGGAATCATTTCGCGGGCGACGGACGACGTGATTCAGTTCGACGGGATGACGATCGGCGGCTCATCGGGGAGCCCGCTCTTCAATGCCAACGGAGCGGTGATCGCAATCCACCGGGCCGGGTTACCGCAGGCGCCGGGGTTTGCGCTGTCCGTCCCTATCAAGCATGTCGTTCCATTGTTGCCGACCGAGTTGAAGCAGCGGCTGGGGTTGCACTAGTTCTTGAGGTAGTCGATCTCGACCACGAGCGTGCCCGGAGTCTGCACGTCTGGCACGACCTGCACCTGTGCCACTGTCGTGACATCGTTTGGCACCGACTGGCCAGTCGCAACGAACCCGATCAGAGCTTCGTGCGCCGCCTGGAGCCCCGCAACGCTGCCCTGCGTCTGCACGACCGTGGCCGTAACTTGCAAACTGCCACGGGCCTGGCTGCTCGCGAGTCGGGGCATCGCCACGCTTGCGCCGCCGATGAGGGCCGTGAGCAGGATCGCCTTCAGAATCGTGCATCGGCTGCGGTGAAACATGTCAGATTCCTCAGTGGTCAGGGTTCGACTTTCGACCACGCTCTAAAGCAGAGCGCATGCCCGACCAGTCATCATAGTTAACATATTGCTATAAAACGCCTTAGTGGCTCTGGCGCAGGCGCGTCATGGACCGTCATAGTGTCTGATTGTTTGACGGTTCCCGGTCATTGCGCCCCGACGTCCCGTTCCTACATTGGCCTCCCTTCGGGGTCGTCGTTCTGTATGGAAAGTTGACAGTTGTCTAATATCTGTGCGGTGGGCATA
>WNEX01000285.1_pt1 | contig 23415 bp, 14 predicted proteins | sample 5399841 | NCBI WGS metagenome assembly WNEX01 (sample SAMN13153337, study PRJNA577476) | soil metagenome | isolation source: 40 cm grassland meadow soil 2 days after 1st rain plot 5 | place: USA:California | collected 2015-09-18 | reverse complement strand
CCACCACGTGCCGTCGACGAACCAGAGGTGGCTCTCGGGCTTCTGGGCCGTGGCCTCGTTCGACATCCCGGTGCCGACCGCAGCCGGGTACGTGAAGTCCCGAAAGCCGAGGTTGCCGCTGGAGGTGACCGTCACCACCACCGTGGCGCTGCCCGGCACGTTGCTCGAGTCGGTCACCGTGGCGGCGATGGTGTGCGTGCCGGGGCTCAGCACGCGGGCGAACGAGGCCCCCGTGCCGAGCGGGCCGTCGAGGCTGGACGTCCACTGGATGCGGGGGGAGAGGTCGCCGTCCTGACGGTCGACGGCGGCGGCGCTGAAGACCACCTCCTGCCCGGACGAAACCTGCGCGCCGTTCCCCGGCTCGGCGATCGTCACCACGGGGTCATCGGGGCCGTGCAGCTCGAGGAGGAGCTCGGGCCTGCCGGTGGTCGCCTCGCGGCTGCGGTAGACGACCTCGTCGCTCGAGGTGGTGGCGAGCCCGAAGCTGTAGATCCCGTCGCTCGGGACCGCCGCCGTCACGTCGAAGTCGACCACCTGGTTGGCGGTGACGGCGCCCCGGGCGGCGAGCGTCGGGCCGTCGAGCGCGGGGCGCGTGGCCCAGGTGGTGGACGCTTCGGACCAGGCGAGGTTTCCGGCCACGATCGTCTGCACCCGGCCCCCGCTCGCGCTGGCGGCGGCGCTGGACGAGGCGGCCGTGAGCCGCAGGCGCGCGCGCTGCACGGTGAACGGCGGCATGATGCCGCGCACGTCGAAGCGCAGGTAGGCCTGCTTGACGGGCGAGTTGTCGACGAAGAGCGACGTGGCGGACCCGAACTTCACACCCGGGTTGCTGGCGTCGACGTAGGTGTCGGCCACCGGCGCGAGCGCGATCGTCCGCGCGCCCACCACGACGCTCACGCTGGCGGCGCTGGTGGCTCCCGCGGCATCGGTGACGCTCGCCGTCATGGTGTGGGCGCCGGCCGAGAGGTTCGCCATGGTGAGCATCGCCCCGGTGCCGAGCGGGCCGTCGCGGTCCGAGCTCCAGCGGATGGCCCCACTCAGCTCGCCGTCCTCCTCGTCGATCGCATGCGCGGCCAGCAGGAGCGGCAGGCCGGCGAAGAGCGCGGCGCCGTCGGTCGGGGCGTCGATGGCGATCGCGGGATAGGTGTTCGGCGGCAGCACCACGACGATGCGCTCCGCGCCGCCGGTGAGGCCGCCCGCGTCGGCCACGGTCGCCGTCACGCGGTGCGTGCCCACGCTGAGCGTGTTGGCGAAGAAGCTCGCGCCGCTGCCGAGCGGCCCGTCGATGTCCGAGGTCCAGACGAGACGGTCCGACAGGTCGCCGTCGGTGGCGTCGATGGCGCTCGCCCCGAAGGCGGCGCCCAGGTTGGCGAACACGAGCGCGCCCGGCACCGGCGCGTCGATCGTCACCACCGGCGGCGTGGGCGTGATGGTGAGCGTGATCGTCGCCGACGCCGGCGCGCCGTCGGAGTCGGTCACGGTGGCCGTGAGCCGATGCGTCCCCTCGTGCAGCGTGAGGGTGCGCGTCGCGCCGGTGCCGAGCGGCCCGGCGACGTCCGAGCTCCACTCGATCCGGCTGCTCAGGTCGCCGTCGAAGTCGTCGGTGGCGGTGGCGGCCAGGGAGACGGGGGGGCCCGCCGGCACGGCGGCGCCGTCGGCGGGTGCGGCGATGGTGACCACGGGTGGCGCATTCGGCGCGCGGACGCGCAGCCCGATCCGTGCCTGGCTGGTGACACCCCGCGTGTCGGTGACCGCGGCGCTGACCGTGTGGAGACCGACGGTGAGCGCGCGGCTCACGCTGCCGCCCGTGCCGAGCGGGCCGTCGAGGCTCGAGGTCCAGCCGAGGGCGCCGGCGAGGTCGCCGTCCTCCGCGTCGACGGCCGTGGCCGTGAACGTGATGGGTCCGGCGTCGGTGAACACGACCGCGCCGTCGGCGGGCGTGTCCATCGTGACCGCCGGGGGGTGATCGACGACCACGGTCGTCTCGGCCTCGGCGGTCAGACCGCTCGGGTCGGTCACGCGCGCCGAGATGGTGTGCGGGCCGGGGCTGAGCGTCGCCACCGTGATCGTGGGGCCGCTGCCGAGCGCGCCGTCCCGGTCCGACGCCCACTGGATCCGGCCGCTCAGGTCGCCGCTCTCGGCGTCGCTGGCCGCGCCCGCGAAGGTGACCGGCGCGCCCGGGCTGCTCACGGCGGCGGGCGCCGGGGCGGTGACGATGACCGTCGGCGCCGTGTCCGGCTCGAGCGTCAGGAGGAGCTCGGGCTTCTTCGCGCCCTCGCGGCTCTGGTAGCGCACCCAGTCGCGGTTCGTGTTGAGCAGCGCGAAGTCGTAGACGCCGTCGGACCCGAGCGCGGAGGTCACGTCGAGGTCCACCACCTGGCCGGGCTTGATCGCCGTCAGGCGGGTGGCGAGCGGTGTGCCCACGACCGCGGGACGGGTGTTGTAGGTGGTCTTCGCCTCCGACCAGGCGGCCGGGCTTGCAAGCGCGTAGACGGCGCCGCCGACGCGGCCGCCGTCGCTGCTGCCCTTGCCGGCTGTGAGGCGCAGGATGGCTCGCTGGACGGCGAAGGGCCCGACGCCGGCCACCTGGAAGCGCAGGAAGGCCTGGCGCACGGGAGAGCTGCCGGCCAGCAGTCCGGGCGCGGTGCCGTAGACCTTGGTGGGCGTCGCGGCATCCACGTAGGTATCGGCCACGGGGACGAAGGCCAGCACCGAGGGGCTCACGCTGACGTGGACGCTGGCGCCGGCGACGGCGCCGTCCCGGTCGGTGACCGTGGCGGTGAGCGTCTGGGCGCCCGGCGCGAGCGCCGGCACGGTCAGCGTCCCTCCGGTGCCGAGCGTGCCGGCGAGACTCGAGGTCCAGCGCACACGGGCGCCGAGGTCGCCGTCCTCGGCGTCCGCGGCCGTGGCGGCGAGGACGATTGGCCGGCCGGCGAGGAGCGCCGCCCCGTCCGCGGGCGCCTGGATGGTGACGGCCGGGGGCACGTTCGGCGGCCGGATCACGACGGTGCGGGTCGCCTCGCCCGCGAGACCGCCGGCGTCCTCGACGCGCGCGGTGATCACGTGCGTGCCGATCCCGAGCGTCCCGGCGGTGATGCTCGCGCCGGCGCCGAGGTCGCCGTCGAGGCTCGACGTCCAATGGAGCGTGTTCGAGAGGACGCCGTCGGTGGCGTCGATGGCCGTTCCCGTGAAGGGCAGCGGCGTGCCCTGGAAGACCCTCGTCCCCTCGGCGGGCGCGACGATCGTCACCACCGGCGGCGTCGGGTTGACGGTGAAGGTGACGCTCGCCGTGCCCGTGGCGCCGTCGGAGTCGGTCACGGCGGCGGTGAGCACGTGGACGCCTTCATGGCGGAGGACGACGGTGCGCGCGCCGCCCGCGCCGAGGTCGCCGTCGAGGCTCGACGACCAGCGGATGCTCGCGCTCGGGTCGGGGTCGAAGTCGTCGGTGGCGGTGGCGGCGAGGATGAACGGCGTGCCGGCGGGCGCAGACGCGCCGTCCGCGGGCGCGGTGATGGTGACCGCGGGCGCCGCGTTCGGGCCGCGCACGCGTACGGCGATCCGGGCCTGGCCGGGATGGCCGTTGGAGTCGGTCGCCGCGGCGGTGATGGTGTGCGTACCGACCCGGAGCGACGACGACGAGAGGCGTGCGCCGGTGCCGAGGTCGCCGTCGAGGCTCGACGTCCACTGCAGGCCGGGGCTGACGTCGCCGTCCTCGACGTCGGTCGCCACGCCGGTGAACGCGACCGCGGCGCCGAGCGGGAAGACCGCCTGGTTCGGCGGCGCCGTGATGGCGACGATCGGCGCATTGCCCGAGAGCGCGAGGACGAGCTTCGGCGGGGTCAACGTCTCGCGCGAGCGGTAATTGGCGTTGTCCGCGGAGGGGCTGACCAGCGCCAGGTCGTAGGTGCCGTCGCCGGTGACGGCACCGGTGAGATCGAACTCGACCACCTGCCCCGGCTTGACGGCTCCCACGCTGCCGAAGGCGGGACCGTCGACGAGCGGCCGGCTCTTGGCGGTGATCGTCCGCTCGCCCCAGGTGCCGTTGCTGATCGTATGCACCGTGCCGCCGGCCGGGCTCGCCGCAGCCGAGGAGCCGTCGACCTGCAGGCGGAGGGCAGCCCGCACGACCTGCCGCGTACCGATGCCGTTCACCGTGAAGCGAAGATAGGTCGTGCGCGCAGAATTCACGCTCAGGATCGAGCTCGCGCCGAAGTTCGCAGACGCCGAAGCCGAGTCGACGTACGCATCGGCGGTCGGGACGACCTGGAGGGTAGTCGGCGCCTCGACCGTGATCATCACCTCGGCCGAGCTGGTGAGCGTCCCTCCATCGGTGGCGCTCGCCGTGATGCGGTGCATGCCGGCGCTGAGGGGCCTGGTGAAGCTCCCGCCCGTGCCGAGGGTGCCGTCACGGTCGGAGGTCCAGGCGAGGCTGGCCGTGAGGTCCCCGTCCTCCAGGTCGTTCGCGGTGCCGACGAACTGGATCGGCACGCCCGCCGTGTACGCACGGCCGGCGAGCGGCGCGGTGATCGCCACCAGCGGCGGCGTGTCGGCCGCCGGCTGCGGAGTGACGCTCACGTGGAGCCGCGCCTCGCCCGTGAGCCCGAGGCCGTCCGTCACCGCGGCGGTGATGGTGTGGTCGCCCCGGGCGAGCGTCGTGCTGACGGTCGCGCCGCCGCCGAGGTCTCCCTGGAGGTCCGAGCGCCAGGCGAGCGAGCCGGAGAGGTCGTCCCCGGCCATGTCGGTCGCCGTTCCCTGCAGCGTGATCGGGTCGCCGACGAAGAAGCTGGCGCCCTCGGGCGGCTGGAGGATCCGCACGCTGGGCGCCGGCCCGGCGGCGACCGTGACGAGCAGGATCGGCTTCTGCCCGACCAGCGAGGCCGCCGACTTGTAGCTGACGCCGTCCGGCGACGCGCTGTCGATCGCGAAGCTGTACGTGCCGTCGGCGGTGATCGCCGTGCCGAGGTCGAACTCGACGATGTCGCCCGTGGCGACCGGGCCGAGCGTCGAGAGCGCCGGCCCGTCGACCGCAGGACGGGCGTCGTAGGTGAGCGTGGCCTCGTCCCAGGCGTCGTCGGTGATGCGGTGGATGGTGCCGCCGCTGTCCGCGAGCGTGCTGTTCGCCTGGAGCTGGACACGGGCCTGCACGACGGGGCGCCTGTTCAGACCGGCGACGGTGAAGCGCAGGTAGCTGATGCGGACGGGGTCGGCGTCGGCCCGCAGGTGGCCGTCGGCGTTGAAGTTGGTCGTGGGCAGCGCGGCGTCGACGTAGGTGTCGCCCACCGCCGGGAAGATGAGCGTCTCGGTGGGCGGAGCCTGGGCCCTTCCCTGGTGCACGAGCAGCGCCGCGGCGAGGCCCAGCAGGCCGAGGACGAGGTGGCGCTTCGGCATCTCCTCGTGGTCGAGCAACGCGTGTACCAGGGTGGACACTTCGCGCGAGGCTCGGAGTTCTGCTTGGTCCGCGCGCACGCCGCACGGAGCATCGCTTAGCGGTTGCCGCGGCACTCGACACGCACGGTGCGCCCGGCGCGTTGCGCGGATTGAGCGTGCCGCGCGCGCGCACGACCGCTCGGCGCACTCCAGCGCCAGGTGAACGACCCCCTTGCGTGAGTGGAACACTTGTTTTAAACAGTCGTTCATGACGCCGGCGGGTGCGCGAGCCACGAAGGACCGCCTGCTCACCGCCGCGGCCGCACTCTTCGCCGAGCACGGCTTTCACGGCACGAAGATCCGCGACATCGCCGCCCGCGCCAGGGTCAACGTCGCCGCGGGCAACTACCATTACGGCTCGAAGAAGGCCCTCTACCTGGCGGTGCTCCGCGCCCAGTTCGCCGAGATCCGCGCCAGCCTCGCGGCGCGCGGCGCCACCCGCGCGCCGAGCGAGCTGGCGCGTCTCGGCCGCCGCGAGCTCGCGGGCCTGCTGTGCGCCCGGGTGAAGGTCATGCTCGACATCCTGATCGGGCCGCCGCCCGGCCTGCACGGCACGCTCATGCAGCGCGAGATGTGCGACCCGAGCGAGGCGCTCCCCGTCATCGTCGACGAGTTCATCCGGCCGGTCACGCGCGAGATGGAGGAGATCGTCGCGCAGCTCGTGCCGGGTCTGGATCGGAAGACGGTCGAGCGGTGCGTGATCAGCGTCGCGGCGCAGGCCTACTTCTACCGCTCGGTGATGCCGGCGATGCTGCTCATGCTCGGCGAGCCGGCCTATCCGCCCGGCTTCAGCCGCGAGCTCGCCGAGCACGTCACGGAGTTCTCGCTGGGCGGCATGGAGCGGCTCGCCCCCGGGACCCGCCGGGCGAGGCGCACGGCATGAACCGCCGGGCAGGCCTCGCGATCGTGGCGGTCGTGCTCGTCGCGGCGGCGGCCGTCTGGTTCGCCCGCCGCGACCGCGGCCCCGCGCACTACACCGGCTTCGTCGAGGGCGAGGAGCGCGTGCTGCGCAGCGAGGTGACGGGCCGCGTCCTCGAGGTGACGTATCCCGAGGGGGCCGCCGCGCCGCCGAACGCCGTCGTGGCGCGCCTCGACGAGCAGGACATCCAGGCCCGCATCGCCTCCAAGCAGCGCGAGCTCGACGTCCTCGACGCCGACATCAGCACCCAGGAGGAGCGCATCACGCTCGTCCAGGCCACCTGGCAGCGCGACGTCGCCGCGCAGCGCGCCGATCTCCAGCAGGCGGAAGCGGGAGCGCGGCTCGCCGAGCGCACCTACACGCGCGAGGAAGCCCTGGTCAAAACCGGCATCAGCCCGGTCCAGACGCTCGACGATCGGCGGGCGGGGCGCGATCAGGCCCGCAGCACCGTCGACCGGGCGCGCGAGATGCTCGCCCGCTCGCAGGCCGAGGAGCGGACGATCACGCTCGCCCAGCAGGAGCTCACCTCGCTCCGCGCCAAGCGCGAGCTCACGACGGCGCAGCTCGACGAGCTCCGCGTGACGGAGGCGAAGTACACCATCCGCGCGCCCGCCGTGGCGACCGTGGTGCAGACGCAGTTCATCTGGCCCGGCGAGCTGGCGCAGCCGGGAGCAGCGATCGTCTCGGTCCTCGACCCCGCCGACAAGTATGTGCAGGTCTACGTACCAGTCCCCGAGGTCGCGAGCTTCCGGATCGGCCGGCGCGTCGAGGTCGAGCTCGACAGCCAGCCCGGGCAGCGCCTGCCGGGCGAGGTCGAGTTCGTCGCCGACAAGGCCACCTTCACCCCCGAGAAGATCGAGACGCGGAGCGACCGCCTGGGCCAGGTCTACCGGGCCAAGGTGCGCGTCCTGCGGGACGTCGAGCGGCTGCAGCCGGGCACCGAGGGCAACGTCTACCTGGTCCGCGACGGCGCGGGGCCGGAATGACGACGCCGCTCATCCGTCTCCGCCGGCTCGAGAAGCGCTACGGGCGCCGGCGCGCGCTCGCCGGGGTCGACCTCACCGTCGACGAGCGGCAGATCCTGGGCGTCGTCGGCCCGGACGGCGCCGGCAAGACGACCCTGCTGCGCGCGCTGGCGGGCCTGCTCGTGATCGAGGCCGAGGAGGCGACCGTCCTCGGCACCGACCTCCGCGGCGACGTGACCGGGTTGAAGGCGCGCATCGGCTATGTTCCGCAGGCCTTCAGCCTGCATCGCGATCTCACGGTCGAGGAGAACCTCCGCTTCACCGCCCGCCTGCATCGCCTGCCCGAGGCGGAGTTCGTCCGGCGCAAGTCCGTGCTCCTCGAGCGGACGGGGCTCGCGCCCTTCGCGGGCCGCGCCGCCGGCCAGCTCTCGGGCGGCATGAAGCAGAAGCTCGCCGTCGCCAACGCGCTGCTGCCCGAGCCCGCGCTCCTCGTCCTCGACGAGCCGACGGCGGGCGTGGACGTGGTCGCGCGGGGCGAGATCTGGGCGATGCTCGCGCGCGCCCGTGAGGACGGGCTCGTCGTCCTCAGCACGAGCTACCTCGACGAGGCGGCCCGCTGCGACCGGCTCGTCTACCTCGACGCGGGCCGCGTGCGCGCGGTGGGCACGCCGGAGGAGCTCAGGGCGGGCGTGCCGCACGCGCTCTACCGCGCCTGGGGAGACGACGTCCGCGCCATCGCCCGCGCGGCGCGCGCGCTCCCGTACGTGCAGGCCGCCCGGGCGACCGGACGCTTCGTGCGGGTCGAGGTGCTGAGCGCGCGGGCGCCCGATCCGGCGCGAGTGCTCCGCGACCTGGCCGCCCTGCCGGGAGGACCCGTGCACCTCGCCGAGCCCATGCCCGTCGACATGGAGTCGACGCTGCTCGCGCTCTCGAGCCCCTGAGGGATGTCCCCGCCGATCATCCGCACCCGCGGCCTCACCAAGCGCTTCGGCGACTTCACCGCCGTGAGCGACCTCTCGATCGAGGTGATGCCGGGCACGATCTTCGCCTTCCTCGGCGCCAACGGGTCGGGCAAGAGCACGACGATCCGCATGCTGATCGGGCTGCTCCGGCCGAGCGCGGGCACGGTGGAGGTGGACGGCATCGACGTCATCCGCCGGCCGCGGCGGGTGCGCGACCACATCGGCTACATGGGCCAGAAGGTGAGCCTCTACCAGGGCCTCACGCTGCGCGAGAACGTCGAGTTCTATGCCGGGCTCTACGGGCTCGCCGGCGCCGCGCTCGCGCAACGCTGGGGCGCGCTCTGCGAGCGCTTCGCGCTCGGCGAGGCCGAGGCCGAGAAGCCCGAGGACCTCCCCGCCGGCATCCGGCAGCGCGCCGGCCTGGCGCTCGCCACGCTCCACCGCCCGCGCGTGCTGTTCCTGGACGAGCCCACCGCGGGCGTCGACGTGCGCAGCCGCGGGCTCTTCTGGGAGCTCATCCAGGACGAGGCGGACGCGGGCGTCACGGTCTTCGTCACCACCCACTTCCTCGAGGAGGTCGAGTACTGCGACTGGGCGGCCTTCATCGACGCCGGGCGGCTCATCGCCAACGCGGAGCCCGAGGAGCTCCGCCAGCGCTACTCCGACGGCTACCGCATCGAGGTCACGCTGCCGGCCGCAGCGCGAGACGCCGCGGCGGGGGCGCTCGGCCCGCTCGCCGGCGAGGTGGCGGCGACCCCGGGCGGCCTCGCGATCCGCGTTCCGGCGCTCGATCCCCCGGTGCTCGCCGCACTCGACCGCCTGGTCGCTGCGGGCGCGCGTCTGGACATCCAGCAGCCCCAGATGAACGACGTCTTCCGGCGCCTGCTCGCCGCCTCGGGGGCTCCCGCATGAGCTGGCGACGCCTGCGGACGCTCATCCGCCGCGAGGTCCGGGCGACGCTCCGCGACCCGTTCACCGCGACGATCCTCATCGTCGTGCCGCTCGGCGCGCTCCTGGTCTTCGGCTTCGTGCTCTCGACGTCGGTCAAGCACCTCTCGCTCGCCGTCCTCGACGCGAACGCCACCGCGGCGAGCCGCCGGCTGGTGGCCGAGCTGGCGGCGACGGGCACGTTCGACCCGCGACCGGTCTCGACACGCGCCGAGCTCCAGCGGGCGCTCGTGTCGGGCCGGGCGAGCGTCGCGATCGTCATCCCGCCCGACTTTGATCGGGCGCTCCTCCGGGGCACGGAGGGCGGCCGGCCCCCGGAGATCCAGGTCCTCTACGACGGCGGAGAGGCGGTGCTCGCGGGCAATGCCGAGGGCTTCCTCCGGGCCCAGCTCGCGCACACGGGAGCGACGCTCGCCACCACCGACCTCTCCCGCCGGCCCGTACCGGGTCAGGCCGGCGTCGACGTCGTCACGCGCGCGCTCTTCAACCCGACGCTCGACGGCACGCGGTTCATGGTCTCCGGCACCTTCGGCTTCGTGCTCTCCTTCCTCACCACGCTCATCACCGCCGTTTCCATCGTCAACGAGCGGCTGGCCGGCACCTTCGAGCAGCTCCAGGTGACGCCCGCCACCTCGCTCGAGATCTTCCTCGGCAAGATCCTGCCGCTCGGCGCCGTGTTCGCGCTCGACGTGCTCCTGATGGCCCTCGTCGCGGGCGTCGCGCTCGGCGTCTGGCCGCAGGGCAACCTCCTCTTCTTCCTCGTCGTGTCCACCTTCTACGTGCTCGTCTCGCTCGCGCTCGGGCTCCTCTTCTCGGCCACCTCGTCGACGGCCGCCGAGGCCGTGCAGAAGACGGTCGTGTTCAGCATCCCGCTCGTCCAGCTGAGCGGCTTCGCGTTCCCGATTCGCAACATGCCGGCGTTCTTCCGCTGGCTGACCGAGCTGTTTCCCGCCACGCACTACATCCGCCTCTCGCGCGCGATCTACCTGCGCGCGGAGGGACCCACCGCCCTGCTGCCCGAGATCGGCTTCCTCGTGCTGTTCGGCGCCGTGCTGATCGTCCTCGCGCTCCGTTCCCTGGAGACGCGCGCATGAGCCGGCGCTTCTGGTCCAACGTCGCGGCCGTCGCCTGGAAGGAGACCCAGGTCATGCGCCACGACAAGGCGTTCATCGGCGTCGTGCTGATCCAGCCCGTCGTGATGCTCGTCCTCTTCGGCTTCGCGCTCTCGAACAAGCCCGCCAACGTCCCCTGGGCCGTCCTCGACTGGAGCCAGAGCCCGACCTCGCGCCGCTTCGTCCAGGAGGTCATGGCGACCGGCTACTTCCTCCCGCCACGCCCCGTCGTGGGATACGCCGAGGGCCGGAAACTCCTGCGCGAGGAGAAGGCGCTCGTCTTCCTCGCCATCCCCAAGAGCTTCCGCCGCGACGTCGAGCGCGGCCGGCCCGCGGTGCAGCTGCTGCTCGACGGCAGCGACCCGCTCTCCGCGGCGCGCGTCGGCGTCTACATCGGCCAGGTGGCCACGGCGTTCGAGACCCGCGCCGCGCCGCGGGACCCGCCCGACTCGGACATGCCCGTCCGCGAGCCCGGCCCCATCGAGACCCGGCAGAGGTTCTGGTTCAACCCGACGCTCCAGGATCGCGCCTTCTTCCTCGCCGCCCTCGGCGGCATGCTGCTGACGAACCTCTGCCTGTCGGCGATGAGCCTCGGCCTGGTGGGCGAGCGGGAGACCGGCACCTACGAGCAGATGCTCGCCCTGCCGACCACGGCGATCGAGATCGTCCTCGGCAAGCTCGTCCCGTACGTCGGCGTGGCCTACGCCCTCATGCTGATGGCCACCATCGCCGCCGGCGCCGTCTTCGGCCTCTGGCCGCACGGGAGCTGGCTCGCCTTGCTCGTCGTGACCCTCCCTTACGTGCTCGCCTCGCTCGGCATCGGCGTGTTCGTGTCGGCGCTGGCGCGCACCTCGGCGCAGGCGGTCTTCATCTCCGTCTTCTTCATCATGCCGTCGTTCGTCCTCTCGGGAGTGATGTACCCCTACCAGTTCATGCCGCACGGCGTGCGCGAGATCGGTGCCGCGTTTCCGCTGCGCTGGTATCAGATCGCGTCGCGGCGGATCATCGAGCGCGGTGCCGGGATGGGCGAGGTGGTGGTGCCGATGCTGGCACTGACGGTGCTCTTCGCGGTCGTGCTCGCGGGCGTGCGGTGGCGGATGAAGCCGCGCCTGGGGTAGGGCGCGAAGTCCGTGTACCTGACCGACGCCGGCATCGCGAAGGCGAACGAGCTCCGGAAGAAATATTCGCGGTGAGGTGACGTCGCCGGGCGACCGAGCACCGGGGCGCGACCGCACGCGGCGCTGAGGTCCCGGCGCCCGGGCGTGGCGGCGAGGGGGAGGCGCGTGGCGAGCGTCCAGGGCTCGGCTCCACGCGCGCCGAAGTCCGCTTGGCGGAGCACCCGTGCTCGAACCCGGCCGCACATCCGCTGCTCCAGCAGAGCGGATGGATGACCGCACAGCACTTCGCACCAAGACGTTGCATGGACAGCATACCTTGCAACTTTCTCGTCGCGCGTCGCCATAGAGCAAGGAGATCCCTGTGGCGCGGCCTTTGCTCGTCACTTGGGCTCGTGACGTGGCCCATGACGCAGACGTCCGGCGACGCGTTCGCACCGTCCTCCGCCGGCTCGCCGCTCGCGCCCCGCAGCCGGCGAACCGTGCGACGGGCGAGCACCACGCCGTCCAGCCGACGGATTCGGTCCTCGAACGCTCCGGGTACCGCGCCGTGGCCCCACGAACAGCCCGGGACGCGAAGGGGGTAGACATGTTCACCATTGCCGGCCGAACGACCTTCCGACAGCTCCATCGCCGCCTGTCTTCCATTTCACGATCGTCCTCGCTGACCGCGCTCGGCACGTGGTGCGCAGCCGTGGCGATGCTCGTGGGAGCGGCAGGGAGTCCGACCACGTCCTCTGCGGCCGTCCGGTGCACACCCGACCTCCAGGGTGCGATGGACGAGCCTGGCCAGAAGGACCTGACCGGGTTCTGCACAGACTCCGTCACCGCCGCACCCTTCGACTTCGTGGTGAGCTGGAACTGGGATGACGTCGCCTTCGGGGGCAACAACAGCGGGGATGCCTGCGCCCTCTTCGACACCGACATGGACGGGAACGCCAACTTCGCGCTCTGCGTCACGGTGAAGGGCAACCCGGCAGCCTTGGATTCGATTCGTAGATTCAGCTGCGCGGACGACCGACCCGACCGCTGCACCAATGCGGTGCAGCTGCCAGCCGGCGGTTCGACGTGCACTGCCGCGGTGGTGAGCAATTCGAATCCCTTCGACGGCGGACCCGACACGGTGGCCACCTGCTCCATCGACCTCAGCGACTTCGGCGGCGCGGGGATTGCGAATCTCCTCGATGCCTGCTCGTACCCGTCGCAGCAGCCGAACTCGGATCCCTCCGACTGCATCGTCACCAAGCAGTGCACCACCGCGGCCGAGTGCAGCGACGACAACCCCTGCACCACCGACACCTGCACCAACGGCTTCTGCACCTTCCCGCCTGCGCCACGGGGCATCTCGTGCCGCGCCGCCGGCGGCGACTGCGATCTGGCCGAGGTGTGCGACGGCCAGTCCAACCTCTGCCCCACGGATCAGAAGAGCACGGCGGTGTGCCGGCCCGTGGCGGGCGTGTGCGACGTGGCCGAGCGCTGCGACGGCGTCCACGACGACTGTCCGGCGGACGCCTTCGCCCCCAACACTACCCTCTGCCGGCCGGCGGCGGGCGTGTGCGACGTGGACGACTTCTGCACGGGCACCGCCACGGACTGCCCCGCCGACGACTTCAAGCCGGCCACCACCCTCTGCCGCCCGGCGGCCGGGGTGTGCGACGCGGACGACTTCTGCACCGGCACGGCCGCGGACTGCCCCGCCGACGCCAAACGCACGGCCGAGTGCCGGCCCGCCGCCGGTCCCTGCGACGACGCCGAGCGCTGCGACGGCGTCCACGACGACTGTCCCGCCGACGACTTCAAGCCCGCGACCACCCTGTGCCGCCCCGCGGCCGGCGTGTGCGACGCGGACGACTTCTGCACGGGCACGGCCGCCGACTGCCCTGCCAACGCCAAGCGCACGGCCGAGTGCCGGCCCGCCGCCGGTCCCTGCGACGACGCCGAACGCTGCGATGGCGTCCATGACGACTGCCCCGCCGACGACTTCAAGCCCGCGACCACCGTGTGCCGCCCCGCGGCCGGCGTGTGCGACGTGGACGACTTCTGCACGGGCACCGCCGCCGACTGCCCTGCCGACGCCAAGCGCACGGCCGAGTGCCGGCCCGCCGCCGGTCCCTGCGACGACGCCGAGCGCTGCGATGGCGTACACGACGACTGTCCTGCCGATGACTTCAAGCCCGCCAGCTCCCTGTGCCGCCCGGCGGCGAACGTGTGCGACGCAGACGACTTCTGCACGGGCGCGGCCGCCGACTGCCCCGCCGACGACTTCAAGCCGGCAACCACCCTGTGCCGCCCCGCGGCGGGCGTGTGCGACGCGGACGACTTCTGCACGGGCACGGCCGCGGACTGCCCCGCCGATGCCAAGCGCACGGCCGTGTGCCGTCCCGCGGCCGGCATCTGCGACGTCGCCGAGCGCTGCGACGGCCTCCACGACGACTGTCCGGCGGACAACTTCAAGCCCATGACCACCGTGTGCCGCCCGGCGGCCGGCGTGTGCGACGTGGACGACTTCTGCACGGGCACGGCCGCTGACTGCCCCGCCGACGCCAAGCGCACGGCCGTGTGCCGGCTCGCCGCCGGCACGTGTGACGTGGCCGAGCGCTGCGACGGCGTCCACGACGACTGCCCCGCCGACGACTTCAAGCCGGCGACCACCGTGTGCCGCCCCGCGGCCGGCCTGTGCGACGTGGACGACGTCTGCACGGGCACGGCCGCCGACTGCCCCGCCGACGCCAAGCGCACCGCCGAGTGCCGGCCCGCCGCCGGCCCGTGCGACGTGGCCGAGCGCTGCGACGGCGTCCACGACGACTGCCCGGCGGACGCAGTAGCGCCTGAGGACGCGTGCAACGACTGCGGCAGCGCGACCCTCGAGCCTTGCGCGGTGACCGTCACGGCGCGCAAGGCCCCGGCCCGAGTCTTCGACGACCTGCAGAAGGCAGTCGACAGCGCGCCGAAGGGTGCCACGATCACGGTCACGGGGCGCTGCGCGGGGCCGATCTTGATCCTGGGACGATCAGATCTCACCCTCCGCGGCATCGCCCCCGCCGACACTCGCAGCGGGTGTCCGGCCGAAGGCCTGCGTCCCGGCGACCTGACCTCCACCGTCAGCTCGCCCACCGACGACGCCATCAATGTCATGATGTCGACGAACATCCGCATCATGTTCCTGAACGTCGTCGATGCGCCCAGTGACGGCATCGAATTCAAGGACGCGTCGAAGGGCACGGCCTTCTGCAACTGCGTGGCGCGCAACTTCGACGGCATCGAGCTGCACGGCGCCTCCTCCACCATCGTCCAGGCGAACCTGGTGAAGGAGAACCTCCAGGACGGCGTGCTGGTCCAGAGGCTGTCCAAGCCGTCGACCAAGAACCAGATCAACGGGAACACGATCATCGGAAACGGCAAGGACGGGATCCGCGTCGAAACGCAGAGCACCAGCAACACGGTCACCGGGAACTTGCTGGCGGGCAACGCCGACGATGGCATCGAGGTCGCCCAGTCCGATCGGAACAAGCTGGCCGGGAACACGGCCGAGGCGAACGGTGATGGTGGCGTTCAGCTCCGAGCCTCGAACCGCAACCTGGTCGACACGAACGCGATCAGTGGTAACGGGGATGGGCTCGTGAACATTCTCGATTGCGTCTCGGGCAGCCGTAACACCGGCGGCAACGTGCCGCCGGCCTGCCGGTAGGCGGCGAGGTGCCCCGCGCGGCGACCTCCGGCGCCGCGCTCATCCCTGCCGTTGACCTCCACGGCCGCCGGGTGCTCTATCGACGCGGGCGGCTCCGATGCCCGCGCTCGATCGCCTGCTCCGTCTCCTCTTCACCACCCTCGCCGCGGCCTTCGCGGTGACCGGCCTCCTCTTCTTCTGCTTCCCCAACGCGACGGTCGGCACGCTGAACGCCGCGGGCCGGCCCCTCGGCTTCCCGCCGGCGCCCGCCTCCCCGCTCCGCTTCTGGCTCTCGCTCGCCGTCGCCTACATGATGCTCGTCACCCTCCTCGCCGCGGCGATCGCCCGCGACCCGCGCGGCCGGGCGCACCTCATGCCGATCCTCGCCGCCGGCAAGGCCACCTCCTCACTCACCTGCGCCGGCTACTTCGTCGCCTCGAGCCCGGCCTTCATCTACCTGGCCAACGCCCTCGTCGACGGCACGCTCGCGCTCACCGCGCTCGGTGCCTACGGGCTCGTCTGGGCGACCGGCGAGACGGGCGCGGCCCGCGACCGCGAGCTCCTGAAGGCGATCCTCGACACGCTCGTCCCGCGCGGCGGCGCCTTCCCGATCGGTGCCGCGGACACCAACCTCGACGAGACGCTCGCCCGCTACTTCGCCCGCCTGCACCCGCTCGGGCCGGCCGGTCTTCGCGTCCTGCTGCGCGCGATCGAATACGGCACGGCCGTCTTCGAGCGAACCCGGCCCTTCTCGCGGCTCGACCCCGCTGCCCGCGAGCGTGCGCTCGCCGCGTGGGAGACCTCCCGCCTCGGCCCCCGGCGCCAGCTCGTCGCCAGCGTGAAGCTCCTCGGCCTCCTCCACTTCTACGAGCGTCCGGAGACCTGGCCCGGGATCAGCTACGACGACGGGCACCTGCGCCGGAAGCTCCTCGCCGGTCCGAACGCCGCCGCGCACGCCGCCCGTCTCGGCGCATGACGCCGTTCGTCGACGGCGCCACGGTGGCCGAGGACGTCCACGAGAAGGCCGACGTCGTGGTGGTCGGCTCGGGCGCCGGCGGCGCGGTCGTGGCGCGCGAGCTCGCGGCGCGTGGCCGGGACGTCGTGGTCGTGGAGGAAGGCGGCTTCTTCACCGGCAAGGACTTCACCGCCAACCCGCGCGAGATGATCGACCTCCTCTACCGCAACCGCGGCCTCACCGGCGCCCTCGGGCGCCCGCCCATCCCGATCCCGCTCGGCCGCTGCGTGGGGGGCACCACGACCATCAACTCGGGCACGTGCTACCGCGCGCCCGACTACGTGCTCGACGAGTGGGCCGAGCGCCACGGCGTCGCGGGCGCGCGCGAGCCCGACCTCCGTCCCTACTTCGAGCGCGTCGAGGCGGAGCTCGGCGTCAGGCCGGTGCCCGACGAGACCTACGGGCGGAACAGCCGTCTCTTCGAGCGCGGTGCCGCGGCGCTCGGCTACGACGGCGCGCGCATCCCGCGCAACGAGCGCGGCTGTCTCGGCACGGGCGTGTGCGCGATCGGCTGCCCGCAGGACGCCAAGCAGGCGATGCACGTCTCGTACGTACCGCGCGCGCAGGCGGCCGGCGCGCGCCTCTACACGCGCTGCCGCGTCGACCGGATCCTGCTCTCCGGCGGCCCGGCGATCGGCGTCATCGGGCGGTTCGTCGACGCGTCGGAGCGGGAGACGGCGCGCGAGCTCCGCGCGCTCGCGCGGCACGTGGTGGTGGCGTGCGGCGCGCTCCTGACGCCTGCGCTCCTCGAGCGGAGCGGGGTCCCGGACCCGTCGGGTCAGCGCGGCCACAACCTGCACATCCATCCGGCCACCCGCGTCGGCGCGCTGTTCGACGAGGAGGTGCGCGGCTGGGAAGAGGTGCCGCAGGCCTACAACGTGCACCACTTCACGCGCGAGGGCATCTTCATCCAGGGCCAGTTCGTGCCCCCTGCGCTCGAGGCGCCGGTGCTGCCCGGCGTCGGCGCGGCGCACAAGCAACGCATGGCGCGCTTCGCGCGCCTGGGGTCCTTCGGCGCGCTCATCTCGGACGAGTCGGCGGGCCGGGTGCGCGCCGGGCGCGGGCGCTGGCCGCGCGTCACCTACCAGCTCGGGCCGGCCGACGCCCGCAAGCTCGCCCGGGCCATCGGCCTCACCGCCGAGATCTTCTTCGCGGCCGGGGCGCGCGAGGTCTATTCGGGCATCCATTCTCGCTCCGTGCTGCGCACCATCGATGAAGCCCGGGCGATCCAGCACGCCACGCTGCCCGCCGTCGACTTCGAGATGATGGCCTTCCACCCGCAGGGCACCGCGCGCATGGGCGAAGACCCGCGCGCGGCGGTGACCGATTCCGTCGGTCGCGTGCACGGCACGCCGCGGCTCTGGATCGCGGACGCCAGCCTCTTCCCCTCCTCGTGCAAGGTGAACCCGCAGATCACCATCATGGCGCTCGCGACACGCCTCGCGGAGCACCTGGCCGCCGAGCTCTGAGGCGCTCATTTTCTGCATTCCCCGCATCACGGCCCTGTGCTACGGGGACGCCGCGGAGGATGTATGCGACGATCATCGACAAGTGGCTCGCGAGTCCCGGGGCGCACGTGTCGCTGCTGCCGGGCGCCCCGTTCGCCACCTTGCCGTTCCTGGCGTAGCGCCCCGCTCGTCTCTCCACCCCCGCCGTGGCAAGCTGGGTCCGGTGGGCATGGGGCGGTGGACGGCGGCGCTCTCCTTTCTTTCCGGGGCGGTCGAGCCGGTCGCGGCGCGGCTCCGCCCGCACGCCGAGGTCCTCGCGCGGCGCTGGCGCACGGTGGCGGGAGGCGCGGCCGGCGCCGTCGTGCTGGCGAGCCTCGCCTGCGTCGTCGTGCCGTCGCGCTACACGGCGACCGCCCGCCTGCACGTCGAGCCCCTGACCCCGAAGGCCGTTCAGACGAGCCAGGGTGTCGAGGTTTCCGAGGAGGTGGGACTCCTCGGGAGCCGCATCCTCGTCGCCGAGGTCATCCGCCAGCTCGGGCTCGACCGCGACCCGGACTTCGTCAACGCCCGGCGGCGGGTCGGCTGGCTCGGGCCGGCGACGCGCGCCCTCAAGAGGCTCCGGACGGCGACCCGGCCGGCGCGCGATTCGCAGGAGGACGCGGATGCCGACGAGCGGCTCCTGCTCGACGTGCCGGGCGCGCTGATCGGCAAGTACCGATCCTGGCTCGAGGTGGCGGCGACGGCGGACGTACGCACCATCGAGGTGAGCTTCACGAGCCCGAGCCCGGCGCTCGCGCAGCAGGTGGCAAGCGCCCATGCCGCGCAGTACGTCCGGCGCCGCCTGGGACTCCGCTCCCAGCTGACCGGCGAGCCGGCCACCTTCCTCGAGGAGGAGATCGACCGCGTGCGCGGCGAGCTCCTCGCCGCCGAGGGCGCGCTGGCGGAGTTTCGCGGCGAGCATCCCACCATCGCCCTCGATGGAAGGCAGCAAACGCTCGCCACTCGCCTGACCGAGCTCGGGCGCCGGCTAGGCGAGGCCGAGGCCGACCGGATCGCCGCCGAGAGCGAGCACCGCCTCGCCCGCAGCCGCAGCTACGACGGGCTCCCGGCCGTCGCTTCCAACCCCCGCATTCAGGCGCTCAGGGCCGAGGCCAACCGGCTCGAGACGCGCCACGCCGAGCTGCGCAAGAGCTTCCTCGCCGCCAGTCCCGAGTTCCACGACATCTCGGCGCAGCTCCGCGGCATGCGGGCGCGCCTGGAGCGCGAGATGGTCCGCGCCACCGGCGCGATCGACTCCCGGCTGATCGTCGCCCGGGGCACGGAAGCGAGCCTGCGCACCGATCTCGCCCGCACGGAGACCTCGCTCCGTGCCCTCGACGAGCTCACGCGCGACGCGATCGAGCTCGATCAGGGCGCGGCCCACGGCCGCGCGCTGTACGAGGCGCTGCGCGCCAGGAAGCAGGAGGCGGACCTGCTGAGGGGCATGGAGCTCTCGAGCGCGCTGCTGCTCGACCCGGCGCCGCTGCCGGCGCGTCCTTCGGAGCCGCGCGTCCTCTACGATCTCGGGCTGTCCCTCCTCGCCGGGCTCGGGCTCGGCGCGCTCGCGGCACTCCGGCTGGAGGCGCTGCACGCGCGTCTCGAGACCCCCGACGACGTCAGGCGCGGGCTCGGTCTCCCGCCGCTCGGCGTCGTTCCCGACTTCACCCTCGTCCCCGGCGCCGACGGGCCTTCCGATCCGTCGATCGCCGCCGAGGCCTACCGCGGGGTGCGCACGGGGCTCGGGTTCCTCGATCCCGAGCGGCCGCCGCGCTCGGTCGTCGTCACCAGCAGCGAGCCCGGCGAGGGGAAGACCGCGACGGCCGTGAACCTCGCCATCTCGCTCGCAGCGCTCGACTGCCGGGTGATCCTCGTCGATGCGGCGCTGCGCGGGGCGGCCGTTCACCGGGCGCTGGGTCTGCCGCCGGCCCCGGGGCTCACCGATGTCGTGAGCGGCAGGGCGAGCCTCGCCGCCGCCATCCGGGGCATCGACCCGACGACCGGCGGCCCGACGGCGGCTGCCGCCGCCGGCGCGCTGCACGTGCTGGCGGCCGGGACGCCAGCGGGGGACCCTGCCGACGTCCTCGGCTCGCCGCGCTGGCACGATCTCCTCCGCTCGCTCGCCAAGCGTTACGACACCGTCGTCATCGACGGGCCGGCAGTGCTCGCCGCCGCCGACGCGGCGCTGCTCGCCGCGGCGGCCGAGGCGGCGGTCCTGGTGGTGCGCGGGCATCGGACGGAGCGGCCGGTCGTCCGCCGGGCGCTCGCGCGTCTGAGGGCCGTGCACGCCCGCGTGATCGGCGTGGTGCTGAACGGCGTCGACCCCGCCTGCGGCTACTACCGGAGCTACGCCTACCCCTTCGCGGCGTGACCGAGTAGCGCGACCGTCGAGCCCTTGAAGGGTCAGCCCCCGGCGTTCGCGAACCTGAAACCCTCCGGCGTGGTCACGAGAGTGCGCTCGATGGGCGGCGACTCCTTCGAGATGACGCGCCCGAGCGGGTCCCGGAAGCGGTCGCGGCGCGTGAAGCGCACGACCGTGCGCTCGCCGTCGGCGCGGACCTCGACCAGATGGACCTCGACGTCGAGGTCCTGGACCTTCGCGAAGTACTCGCGCAGCGTGCGCGCCTGCTCGTCGGTCGTCACCTGGCCGAGGCGGCGGAGCGTGTCGACGTCGTGCGCGCGCCAGGCGGCGGCGTAGCGCTCGAGGAAGCTCCGGACCCCTTGCTCGTCGGGGCCCGGCGGCGCAGGCGCCACGCTCGCCAGCGGCTCGTGCTCGGGCGTCGAAGCCACGGGCTTCGGCGGACTCGCCCCCGCGGGCGGCGCGGCCGCCGGGGCGGCGGCGGGGGCGGGGATGGACGCCGGCACGACGTTGATCCGCCACTCGCGGCTGGCCGCGGCGCCCAGGTTGCTCGCCACCACGGCGCGGACGACGATCGTCCCCGGCTCGTTCGGGCGCAGCGTGAGGCTCTCCTGCTTGCCCGCGGGCCTGCCGTCGACGGTCCAGGTGAGCCGGAGCCGCTCGCGCGGGGTGGCCGCCTTCGCCGTGAGCCCGAGCCGGATCTCGTCACCGGCGACGGACTCGACCCTCGCCTTGGCCGGGAACGCGCCGGCGATGCGCGGCGGCTCGGGAGGCCGGACCCGTACCGTCCAGCTCTGGCGGATCGCGCCGCCCGGCCCCATCACCGCCACCGCCACGCGCCGGCGGCCGATCTGCTCGGGTCCCGGCGCGTACGTCCACGCCGCACCGCTGCCTGCAGGCTCCTCGTCGACCGTCCAGCGATAGTGCAGCTCGTCGCCCGCCGCGTCGACCGCGAACTCGCGCGTCTCACCGACGCGCAGCCGCACGGCCCGCCGAGGGGGGCTGACGGTCGCCAGCGCCGGGCGGCCGACAACCGGCGGGAGCTGGGGCAGCGCCGGCGCGGCGACGTGACGGGCGTCCACCGCGACCCGCCCATGGCGGAGGATGGCCGTCGCGCCGGTCACGAGCGCCACCACGGCGAGCACCAGCAACGGGTCGAGGCCGGCGCCCCGGGATGTCACCGCCGCGCCGGCGGTGGAAAGCTGCGCGAGCGTCCGACGATACGGGTCGGGGCCGCGAGGGGTCTCGCGTCCAAGGGTGGCGACGGCGACCGATGACATGAGACGCTCGCGGAAGCGTCAGGGTAGCGTGGTGGCCCCTGGCTTGCAACGCCTGCGCGTCCGCTGTGCGCCCTCGCATAGCAGGGAATTTAGCTTGGTTGTCGAACTCGCACCCGCTATACAGGGAGGGTGGGTTTGCCGCGCCTCGCGCTCACGCTCGCCGTCACATGGGCGCTCGTCGCGGGCGCCGGAGCCGCCAGCTACGGCTGCAGCAACGACGCCGAGTGCGACGACGGCGACGCCTGCACCGGTGTCGAGAGCTGTGACCTGTCATCGGGCACCTGCGTCGCCGGGACTGCCTTGCCCTCCGGCACCATGTGCGACGACGGGAATGCCTGTACGACGGGGGACATGTGCTCGGATGGGGTCTGCGCGGGTGCGCCGCTCAGCTGCGATGACGGCAACCCGTGTACCGACGACTCCTGCGACCCGGCGACCGGCTGCGTGAGCACGCCGAACACCGCTCCCTGCGACGACGGGAATGCCTGTACGACGGGGGACATGTGTTCGGATGGGGTCTGCACGGGTGCCGCGCGCAGCTGCGATGACGGCAACCCGTGCACCGACGACTCCTGCGACCCGGCGAGCGACTGCGTCAACAGGCCGAACACGGCTCCCTGCGACGACGGGAACGCGTGCACGACGGCGGACACCTGCACGGGTGGGCGGTGCGTCGGCGGACTAGCGCCCAGTTGCGACGACGGGAACGCCTGCACCGACGACGTCTGTAACCCGACGACGGGCTGTGTGAACAGCCCGAACGCGGCCCGATGTGACGACGGGAACGCTTGCACCACGGGCGACACGTGCGCGGGCGGGAGATGCGTCGGTGGTCCACCGCCGAACTGCGACGACGGCAACCCGTGCACGGACGATTCCTGCACCGCCGTGACCGGCTGCGTCCACGCGCCGAACACGGCCGGCTGCGACGACGACAACGCGTGCACCCGCAGCGACACCTGCCAGGCCGGGACCTGCACCGGGGCGAACCCCGTCGTCTGCACCGCGCAGGACCAGTGCCACGACGCGGGCACCTGCGACCCGGCGACCGGCAAGTGCTCGAATCCCCCCAGGCCGAACGGCAGCGCGTGTGACGATGGCGATGCGTGCACGATCAGTGATGCCTGCGAGGGCGGCACGTGCGCCCCCGGCACGCCGGTCGTGTGCGCGCCGCCGGACCAGTGCCACGACGCCGGTAAGTGCAACCCCGCGACCGGCGCCTGCTCCAACCCCGCCAAGCCCGACGGCACGACCTGCGACGACGTTGACGCCTGCACCCGCAGCGACACCTGCCAGGCCGGCGCGTGCACCGGCGCGAGCCCCGTCGTCTGCACCGCCGAGGACCAGTGCCACGACGCGGGCACCTGCAACCCGGCGACCGGCACGTGCTCGAATCCCGCCAAGGCGAAGGGCACCTCATGTGACGACGGCGATGCGTGCACGACCGGTGATGCCTGCGAGAGCGGCACGTGCGCCCCCGGCACGCCGGTCCTGTGCGCGCCGCCGGACCAGTGCCACGACGCCGGCAAGTGCAACCCTGCGACCGGCGTCTGCTCCAATCCCGCCAAGCCCGACGGCACGACCTGTGACGACGGCAACGCGTGCACGACCGGTGACACCTGCGCGGGCGGCACCTGCAGCGCCGGCGCGCCCGTCGGCTGCACCGCCCAGGATCAGTGCCACGACGCCGGGACGTGCAACCCGGCAACCGGTATCTGCTCCAATCCGGCGAAGCCCAACGGCACGGCCTGCGACGACGCCAACGCGTGCACCCGCAGCGACACCTGCCAGGCCGGGACGTGTACGGGGACGAACCCCGTCGTCTGCGCCGCCCAGGACCAGTGCCACGACGCGGGCACCTGCAACCCCGCCACCGGCGCCTGCTCCAATCCTGCCAAGCCCGACGGCAGCACGTGCGACGACGGCAACGCGTGCACCCGCAGCGACACCTGCCAGGCCGGCGCGTGCAGCGGCGCGAACCCCGTCCTCTGCACCGCGCCGGACCAGTGCCACGACGCGGGCACCTGCAACCCGGCCAGCGGCGCCTGCTCCAACCCCGCGAAGCCCAACGGCACCACGTGCGACGACGGCAGCGCGTGCACCCGCAGCGACACCTGCCAGGCCGGCGCGTGCACCGGCGCGAGCCCCGTCGTCTGCACCGC
>WNEX01000262.1_pt1 | contig 24195 bp, 21 predicted proteins | sample 5399841 | NCBI WGS metagenome assembly WNEX01 (sample SAMN13153337, study PRJNA577476) | soil metagenome | isolation source: 40 cm grassland meadow soil 2 days after 1st rain plot 5 | place: USA:California | collected 2015-09-18 | reverse complement strand
GTTGGAGACCGAGGACGGCCATCACTTTTTGGAGATCTTTCCAGACTTCCGGTTTCGCGTTGGGATTGCGCAGGAGATAAGCCGGGTGATAGGTGGCCATGAGTTTGCTAGAGCGAAAGTCGAGCCATTGTCCGCGGAACTGGGAAATGCCGCGATTGGTTTTCAGCAGCATTTTTGCGGCGACCGCGCCGAGGCAAACAATCACTTTGGGAGAGATGACTTCGAGCTGGCGGAGAAGAAACGGCGAGCAGGCGCCGACCTCGTCTTCTTCGGGCGTGCGATTTTCCGGTGGACGGCATTTCACGACGTTGCAAATGTAGACGTCTTTGCGCTGCAAGCCCATGGCTTCGATCATTTGCGTGAGAAGTTTCCCAGCACGGCCGACAAACGGAAGGCCCTGGGCATCTTCGTCCGCGCCCGGACCTTCTCCGACAAAAACGAGCTGGGCCTGGGGATTTCCGTCGCCGAAAACGATGGTGTGGCGATGTTTATGAAGTTTGCAGCGCGTGCATTCGCCCAGGTCCTCGCGAATCCGCAAGAGCGTGTCGTCTGCGATTCTGTCGTCCGCATCGAAGAGAGAAGGTGCGGGCGGAGCCGGAAGCGGCAAAGGCGCTGTTTTTGGAAGCGCCGCGGGCACAGGCTTTTGGAGATTAGGCTTCGGAAGAGGCTTGGGCAAAGTAGGTTCCTCGTGGGAAATTTGCGTCGAGCGCACTGCGCTTTGTGCTGATTGCACCGGCTGTTCTTGAAAAACACTTTCGTCGTGGCGATCGCGATAGAAGGGCGCGATGCCGAGGTCCTGGTAAAAAGCCAACCGGTCTGCGACTTTTTTCTGAAGACTCTCTTGAATTGGCGCGGGCATCGAGGGTCAAACGTTCGAGTGCCTTGGAGCTGGAGCGTGAAGCACCGAGCGCATGCGGAGGACTTCGTCAAGAATGCGCTGGGCTACTTCGCTCTTGGGCATTTTGGGCAGGGCGAGGTCGCGGCCGTCGCGGGAGAAAAGCGTGACGACGTTGGTGTCGCGGTCGAAGCCCGCGCCTTCGGCGGTAACGTCGTTTGCCACAATCAGGTCGGCGTTCTTGGAAGTGAGTTTCTTCCGCGCGTTTTCCGCGACGTGATCGGTTTCCGCAGCGAAACCCACGACAATCCTGCTGCCCTTCTGTTTCGCTATTTCCGCGAGAATGTCCGTCGTCGGCTCAAGAGACACCGCCAGCGGCGCGCTGCCCTTTTTGATTTTTTCGGCGCGAGGCTGAGCGGGCCGATAATCCGCCACAGCTGCAGCAAGGATGGCGATCGAAGCATCCGCAAAGCGTTGCACGATTGCATGGCGCATTTCTTCCGCGGTGCGAACGTTGACACGCTCAACACCAGCCGGGGTTTCCAAATTCACCGTGCCGCTGACCAAAATCACTTGTGCGCCTCGCTTCGCAGCGGCTTCGGCAACGGCGTAGCCCATCTTGCCGGAGGAGCGATTGCTGATGAAGCGAACGGGATCTAAATCCTCACAAGTCGGGCCGGCGGAAACGAGGATCGTTTCGCCTTCCAAATCGCGTTGCGCTTTCGTGAGCGCGTGCACGGCGGCAAGAATTTCTTCGAGACCAGCGAGACGGCCCGGCCCCGTCATGCCGCAAGCGAGATAGCCCTCGTCCGGTTCGACGATTTTCACGCCGCGCGCTCGCAGAATTTCGACGTTTTGCCGAGTGGCGGCGTGATTCCACATGTTTACGTTCATGGCGGGAGCGACGACAACGGGGGCCGTGGAAGCCAAGTAGAGCGTGGTGAGAAAATCGTCGGCGACACCACGCGCGAATTTCGCAATGATGTCCGCAGTGGCAGGAGCTACCAAAAGAAGATCCGTGCGCTGCGCGACGGCGATATGTTCGATGGCGCTTTCGAGATTGGGTTCGCCCCCCGAGGAATCGCTAAAGAGGCCGGTGATGACTTTCTGCCCGCTCAAAGCCGCGAACGTAAGTGGAGTCACAAATTCACGCGCGCTGCGGGTCATCACCACCTGCACGCTGTCCCCTTTCTGCTGCAGGCGGCGGACGAGCTCGGCGGCTTTGTATGCCGCCACGCCGCCAGTCACTCCCAATGTGATTCGCATTCCGGCTTCCCGCTGGGCGCTACTTCTTCCTCTTGTTGCCGTCCTTATCTTCGTCGACGGAAGTCGCCTCGGAGAAATCGAATTCAAGCAAGCCTTGGTCGAGTTCTTCACAGGCGACTCGAGTAGCCTTCTGGGTCCTGGGGTTCTCGATCATCGGAGGCGCTCCGGCCATAATCTGGCGCGCGCGCCTGGCCGCAAGCACCACATACGCAAACTGGCTCTCCGGAGCTTTGCTCTGCACGGTCATTTCAATTTTTCTCCCCAAACGATGCCAGAAGTCTTTGCACCTGGTCCCGTCTCCGCGCGCTGACGCAGCGCAAAGCGGTTACAATCGCCTGCGCCTCGCGGCCTGCGCGCTCCACATCTTCATTCACCACGCAAAAATCATAATACTTGCCAAAGGCTGCGATTTCATCCCGCGCTTTGGCAAGCCGCCGCGCAATCTCCTCATCGGAATCCTGCCCGCGGCTGCGCAACCGGCGCTCCAGCTCTTCCCGCGATGGAGGAAGAATAAAGATAGCCACGGATTCTGGCAACTTTTCCTTGACCTGCGCCGCCCCCTGAACGTCAATCTCCAGGACGAGGTCGAGTCCCCGCTTGCGTGATTCCTCCAGCCACTTTTTCGGCGTGCCATAGGAATGTTTTCCGAAGACGCGGGCGTATTCGAGAAACTCGCCACGCGCGACCATGGCGCCGAATTCCGCCTCTGTAACGAAATCATAACATTTCCCGCTGGATTCCGCCGTGCGGCGCGGCCTTGTAGTACAGGAGATCGAAGGCATGGTGCCGGGCAACTCGAGAATCTTCTGCACCAGCGTGGATTTGCCGGAGCCGGATGGCCCCGAGACAATCAGAAGCAGCGGCGCGCTCGCAGTCGCGGCGCTCATTCGATGTTTTGTACCTGTTCGCGCAGTTTTTCAATCTCCGCCTTGATCTCCAGCGCCAATCCGGTGATCGCCAGGGCTTCGCTTTCCACGCCGGGCGTTTTGGAAAGCATGGTGTTGGCCTCGCGATGCATTTCCTGAAGGAGAAAATCCAGCTTTTTGCCGAGTTCGCCCGCGCCATCCAGCAGCCTGGTGAACTGCTGAAGGTGGCTGCGCAGGCGGTCTAATTCTTCACTGATGTCGCTGCGCTCTGCAAGCAGAGCGGCTTCCTGCGCCAGACGCGCTTGATCGATAACTGTTCCGCCAAGCAATTCCTTCAGGCGCGACTCGAGGCGCCGGGCAAATGCGGGACGCAACGACGCCGCCAGCTCGCGGACCTGCTCCACCTGTCCAGAGATGCGCGCGAGCCGGTCGCGCAACTCGGCGACGAGATGCTTCCCTTCCGCGCGGCGCATCTCATCGAGTTTAGAGAGGGCTTCGCGCAGGCAGGTTTCGAGCGCTTGCCCCAACCTTTCCTGCTCTTCGGCAACCTCCGGGATAGCGCCGTTCACTCCGGCGATCACACCGGGGAGGCGCAGCAAGGACACCACATCCAATTTCCCTGTGCCGTGTGTTCCTTTCATCAGCGATTCCGCCGCGCGCAGATACGCCTGGGCAAGTTCCTTATTAACCTGCACGGGAGCTGCGGTCCCCGGCTCGGCGTTGACGTAGATTTCCAGATGGCCGCGATGAATGCGGTCGCGCACAATCTGGCGCAGCGGCAAGTCATAGAGATCAAAACCTTCCGGCAACCGCAGCTTCAGATCGAGAAACCGGTGATTCACGCTCTTGACGGTGACGCGGACGGCCCAGCCATGTTTTTCATGGCGGGCTTGGGCGTAACCGGTCATTGAAAGGCATTCGGGCTGCTTTGGACTTGTTGTGCGTTTTTCGGTCATGAGGGATTCTGCGATTCCAGATTAGCAGGCGCGGCTTGCGCCGGCGCGAGCATGTCGTCATCAGCAAACTGCAAATCGTGAAGGCGCGCATACGTGCCGCCGCGGGCCATGAGCTCGGTGTGCGTGCCGCTTTCACGAATCTGGCCGTCTTCGAGCACGAGGATCTTGTTGGCGCGCCGGATGGTTGCAAGACGGTGGGCAATGACAAACGTGGTGCGTCCCACCATCAGGTTCGCAAGAGCTTTTTGCACGTAGAGTTCGGATTCGGCGTCGAGCTCGGAAGTGGCTTCGTCGAGAATGAGAATCGGCGAGTCTTTCAAAATCGCGCGAGCGATGGCAATGCGCTGACGCTGGCCGCCGCTGAGCCGGGTTCCGCGCTCGCCAATCAGCGTATGGTAGCCTTGAGGAAGCTCTTGGATAAAGTCGTGAGCAAGGGCGGCCTGCGCGGCCCCAATGACTCTTTCTTTCGGAACATCGGCGAGCCCGTAACAAATATTGTTCCAGACCGTGTCGTGAAACAGGATGTTTTCCTGGGTGACCATGGCGATTTGCGCGCGGAGGGAACGAAGAGTCGCTGAACGAATGTCAATCCCGTCAATGCGAATCGTTCCCGAACTTACCTCGTAAAATCTAGGAAGCAAATTGACAAGAGTGGTTTTACCAGCGCCACTCGATCCAACAAACGCTATCACATCACCCTTCGCGGCATCGAAATCAATGCCGCAAAGCACGGGTGCTGAGTCATAGGAGAAACTCACGTTTTCAAACTCAATTTCGCGCGAAAACGCGGTAAGAGGTTTCGCGCCGGGAGCATCCTGCTCTTCCTCGGCCAAGTCAAGGAATTTGAACACTTGAATCGTGGCGCCTTCGGCCTGCTGGAATTGCTGGTAGACCGAACCCATGCGCTTGACAGGCTCGTAGGACTTGAAAAGCGCGACGACGAAAGCGAAAAACATGCCCAAGGTCATTTGCTTGAGAAGGATTTTGTCGCGAGCGTAGAGCAAGAGCAAAGAGATCACCACCGGCTGAAGCAGGTCCATGAGCGGAGAACTTGCCACGTAGGCGCGAACCCAGCGCATGGTCTCGCGAAGCAGGCGTTGCGCCGCCGCACGGAACTTCCGAATTTCAAACTCTTCCATGCCGAACGCTTTGACCACGCGGTTTCCACTGACGGTCTCTTGCAGGATTTGACTGAGTTCTCCCAGGCGCGTCTGGCTGTCTTGAACGGAACGGCGGATGCGCCGCCCCAGTTTTCCGACAGGCCAGATTATCAGAGGTAAAAAGACCGCCGAGCCAAGCGCCATGGCCCAATCGAGACGAAGGAGCACGGCGACGAACACGATCAAAGAAAAACTCTGGCGGAACAGGTCGGCGAGGTATTCCGAAACGGCCAGCCGCGCGCGTTCCACGTCATTAATCACCGTGGACATCAGGCGGCCGGCTGGCTGATGCTGGAAAAACCCAATTGGCTGGCGGATGAGCTTGGCGTAGATTTCGTTGCGCAAATCAGTGACAGCGTGGTGACCCACGGACTGAATGAGCCCATTACCAAAAAGTTCGGCAATCGCCTTGACAACAAACACAACCAGAAGCGAAATCGAAACGACGGTCCAGACGTGATGAATCCTCGGCGGAAAGAAATGATTCAGATAAATGGTTTTGTGAATGAAGGGTATAGTGAAAAGAGGAAGCGTTGAGTCAGTAGCGGCAGGATTCAGGACGCGATCGATGATCGGCACGATCAAGAAGACGATGAGGCCCTCTGCCAGTGCAACGACCGCAAGAAATATCACGCCCGTAATCATCCGGAAAGAGTACGGGCGGACATAACTCAGCAGACGTTTTAATTGCGGCGATAACAACGAATCGCTCCACTCACTCCTGATTTAGTCACTTGTTACGCTATTCGCCGTGTTGCGGCATGTCAAGTTTCCGGACCGCATGTTTTGACACGTAGACAATACTTCGCCGACTACTTTTCGATGTCGCGGTGAACCACTTTGGCGGAATAGCCGCGCTTTGCAAGCGCCTTTTGCACGGATTCCGCCAGCATCACGGAGCGGTGCTTTCCGCCGGTGCAACCGATAGCGATGGTCAAATAGCTCTTGCCCTCGCGGATGTAATGCGGAATCAGATAGGCAAGCAGGCTTTCGATCCGGCGCAGGAATTCGCCGGTTTGCGGGAACGAGCGAATGTACTGGCGGACTTTCGGGTCCGTGCCATTGTACGGACGCAATCGCGGAACGAAATGCGGGTTGGGAAGAAAGCGCACGTCAAAGACGAGATCCGCATCCGAAGGAATGCCATAGCGATAGCCGAAGCTAACAACAGATACGAGCAGCGGCCGCGTATCAGGATTTTTGAAGCGCGTGGTGATGAAGTGGCGAAGCTCGTGCACGTTGAATTGCGTGGAATCGATGACCACGTCGGCGAGCTTGCGGATGGGCTCCATCAGCGCGCGCTCGTGGCTCAGGCTTTCGCGCACCGAGTAATTCTTCCCGAGGGGATGGGGACGGCGCGTCTCGCTGTAGCGGCGCAATAGCGCGTCTTCGTTCGCCTCGATGAAAACCAGCGTAATAGGATGATCCTTTTTGAGATGTTTCAAGAGCGGGGGCAATTTTTCGAGTTGCAATCCCTCGCGCGCGTCCACGAGCAGGGCCGCCCGCGCGAAGTCGCCTTCGCCAGCGCCGTGTAGTTCTGCAAAAATCGGAATGAGGTTCACGGGAAGGTTATCCACGCAGTAGAAGCCCATGTCTTCAAAGGCGCGGAGGACGGTGCTTTTGCCAGAGCCAGAGAGTCCGGTGAGGATGACGAGTTGGCGCGTGTCCGGCCGCGTTCGCGTGGGGGGCTTCACAGGCGCGCGGCTCAGCTTTTTACACGGCGCTGATGAGTGCTGGGAATGCGCATATCCTCGCGGTATTTCGCGACCGTTCGCCGCGTGACGTGGATGCCGCCATCGTCCAGCTTCTTGGCGATTTGCTCGTCCGTAAGCGGCTTCGAGGAATCTTCTTCCTCGATCATTTTCTTGACTAGGCGCTTCAGAGTCAGCAGCGACATGCCGCCGCCTTCCGGTCCATTCACCGATTCGCTGAAGAACGAACGCAGCTCGAGAACGCCCTGGGGCGTGTGCGCATATTTGCTGGCAACAGCGCGGCTTACCGTGGAAGGGTGCACGCCGACTTCTTCCGCTACTTCCTTGATCATCATCGGCTTGAGGGTATCCGGACCTTGATCCAGGAATTCACCTTGGCGGGCAATGATGGATTGGCATACACGAAGGATGGTGTGCTTGCGCTGCTCGATGTTTTTCATCAATTGCACGGCGGCGGTGAAACGCTCTTTGACATAGTTGCGCACATCGCGGTCCGCTGCATCTTTGACCAACAGGCGGCGATACGTGGGGCTCAAGCGCAACTGCGGCATGTCGTCTTCGTTGAGGAACGCCTGCCACTGGCCATCAACTTTGCGGAAGTACACGTCCGGCTCGACCAGCCGCGGTTCTGACTTGTTGTAACGGAGGCCCGGACGGGGATCGAGCTTCTTGATGACGTCAAGCGCACGCTTCACCACTTCCAGCGGCCGGTTCAGCGCGCGCGCAATTTCTTTAAGCTGGTTGGATTGCACTTGCTTGAGATGCTCGGAAACGATTTGCTGCGCAAGAGTGTTCTGTGGATCGAAAGCCTTCAATTGCAGAAATAGGCACTCACGTAAATCGCGCGAGCCAACGCCAATAGGATCGAATTCCTGAATCACCGCAAGCGCATCGTCCAGGTCATCCTGAGAATATTTTCCATTCTCAGTAAGTTCTTCGCAGGAAGCCGTTAGATAGCCGTTCTCATCCAGGTTGCCGATGATGTTCTCCGCGACCTGCCGAACGGCATCCGAGCAGATAGTTACGCTTAATTGCCACTGAAGATGCTCGGTCAACCCGGTAGGCGAGGATAGAAACTTTTCGAACGATGGGCGTTCGGAAACCTCGCGTTCCTGAGACTGACCTCCGTCGCCGCCAGTATCCAGGTATTGGTTGAAGAAAGTGCCGACGTCGAACTCGTCGAAAGGATTGGGCTCCGGCTTTTCCGGAACTTTTTCCGTTTCTTCCTTGAGAAAATTTTCGTCGCTGTAATTGTCAGCCTGGGTGGGCTCTTCGCTCTGCTCTTCGAGGACCGGATTCTCGATCATCTCCTGGTTGATCATTTCTTTCAGTTCGAGCCGATTCAGCGCGAGTACGCTGACCATCTGAACGAGGCCGGGCGTCAGAATCTGCTTCTGCGCGACCTTGAGGTTGAGTTTGAGTCCCTGCCAAGCCATCTATGCGCTCGTTCGTCTTTCGTTCGCTGAATCAGTTGAGCCGGAAATGATCGCCGAGATAGACGCGCCGGACTTCCGGATCGGCGCTCAGTTCCTCGGGGCGGCCCTTCCGGAATATTTTCCCATTTTTCAGGATGTACGCGTGATCCGTTACGCTAAGAGTTTCGCGGACGTTATGATCGGTAATCAGCACGCCTATCCCCGCCTTCGCCAAGTCGCGAATGATTTCCTGGAGATCCTTCACCGTTAGAGGGTCGATCCCTGAAAAAGGTTCGTCGAGTAGGATAAAGGAAGGTTGGAGCGTCAGGGAACGGGCAATTTCGAGGCGCCGGCGTTCCCCGCCCGAGAGGGTGTAAGCTTTACTCGTCCTGACCGTTTCGAGCCCCATTTGAACCAGCAATTCCTCCAGGCGATCGCGCTGCTGCTCAGGCGTGAGAGGGAGGGTTTCCAACACCGCGAGCAAATTCTCTTCGCTGGTAAGTTGCCGAAATACCGAAGGTTCCTGAGGAAGATAGCTGATTCCACTTCGCGCCCGGAGATACATGGGCAAGTCAGTGATTTCGTCGCCGTTTAGCAGAACGCGCCCGGAGTCCGGCCGGGCAAGACCAACAAGAATGTAAAACGTTGTCGTCTTTCCTGCGCCGTTTGGGCCGAGCAGCCCGACGACTTCACCCTGACCGATCTCCAGTTCCACGTCGTCAACGACTTTGCGGCCACGATAAGACTTGCTTAACTCGAGGGCCTGGAGCTTCAGCATACCTCGTCATTTCTCGACTCGGTGCTTCGTCAACGTCCGCGAACCGTTTTCTGAGTCCACGATGATCGTATCATCCGCTAAAAAGAAGGTCAATTGACGGCCTGTTGTGGCGCCTTCGGAAGCATCGAAAATCGTGGGGTTCCCGCCGCTCATAACGAATTTCCCCTCCGCGGCGGAATACTCGCCGCGCTCCGCGGTGGCCCTCCGCGCTCCCTGCTTGACAATTACACCGCCCGTGGCCACGGCACCGCTGATTTGTTGTGCTCCGGTTTGTGTTGCAGCGGAAGGGGCGGCACTTGCCGAAACCGGAGAGCTCTTCTCGCTCCTCGTGAAATACAAGTCCATCAAAGGGGCGCGAATTTCTTGTTCGGCGGATTGCGCAACCACGTTTTTTTCCAGATGCGCGCGGCTCTCAGACTCGCTGTAAGACAACGTCTCGGCGGTAATATGCCAGAGCTTGGGCTTCCTGGCCGCAGGCTGGCGAACCGCCAATGCCTGTGCCGGTGACTGTCTCGAACTCTGCGGAAATACCGCCCGAACATCTCCCGAAGCATTCAGGATTTTTGTTTCGCGCAAAACCTCGATGGAATCGGCTTCCATCACCGAATCGCCTTGCCACAGGCGGGCGTGTCCCCTATAGAGCCCCCTACCTGTCTTGGAATTTGCGCGCAGACTGTCCGCCGAAATGTTTACCGGCACTGGCGCTAGTTGCGGGCTGGTACTTTTCGACGAAAAATCGGTTGAACGTACGCCGCCGTCCGCTCGTATTTCTCCCGAGCTTTGTACAAAGGCAATGCGGGGAGCGCGTGTCTCGGTCGTTGCGTCGCGTACGACAGCGTTCCCTGTCAACGTGGCTGTTTGCGCCGACCGGACAAACACGGCGCGGTCGGCCTGACCGCTTCGGTCACCTTCTTTCAGCTTTACATCTCCAGCCAACTCCATCTGAGACCAGCCATCCCCCTGTAGCTGGGCGTTGCCATTTTGAGCGGTGGCCCTCTGCTGTGGTTTTCCCGGAAGCGCCCTCTCCGTCACCACATTGCCGGAAGCCGTGAGCTGACTCGCTTTTCCGTCTGCGCCGAATTTCAGCCCCAGCTTATCCGCGGTCAGTTTCGTCCGTGCCAGGCCAGCCGCCGTCGTAGCAGCAGAAGTTGTGGTCTGCGTTACCGGATCGGTCCACTCCAGCGTGCCTCGGGCCAGTGTTTCCGCATGCTCGGGCACGTTGCTCTCGCCTTTTTTTCGCTCGGCAAACTCGACGAGAAGCGCACTCGTCTGCAGGATTCTCGATTCGGCCGTTTTCTCTATTCTTGAAGTCAACTGCACGTTCCCTTTGAGATTCATCGCCTTGGGCTGATTCACTCTTGGCCACATCTCCATAAAAGCATTGTCCGCGGCGAAATCATCGGCATCTTTCCCGGTTTGCTGAGAACCCTTGACACCGCCGGCGGCTTCCATTTTTGTCAGCCATCCCTCCGGGGCGAAGATGGCGGTCAGAGTCTCTGCGCTCAAATGCGTCTGGGTATCTTTTCCTTGAGACTCTATCTCCGGATTTTTTCCGCGGGCGCCCGCATTCGCCACCAGTTTCTCTGCGTGGAAGGTCTTGTCCAGAGCCAGAGCGATTTCCCCTGCCCGCAAATGCGCTGCTGCCGCCGTCGCTTCCACAGGTCCGCGAAGGTGCATCACTCGAGAGTCGCGGTCGAAATCGGCGCTCTTTGCGGTAACACGAACGGGCTCATGGACTGCTGTTGGGGCATTCTTGCCTTTTTGCGGGGCGCCCGGAGTGCTCAGCAAAAAGTTGACGTCGCGCAGCAGCCGGACCGCTCCCTCTTCGGAGCGGTACTCCACTCCAACAGCATCGCCTCGTCCATTGGGGAAAAGGAATTTCACCGCCTGGTCGGACTGCGCGATTCCCGAGGAGCGGTTGAAGGTTACGCCTCGCGTCTCTACGTGGACCTTCTGTGCGGCCACATCGTGTCCATTTTCTTCGCGCGCCGCGTCCTCCGCGCCTTGCAGATCGAGCTGCACCTCACCGCTGCAAACGATATTTTGAGCGTCTCTTTCGTACTCGCAGCTATGCGTGTGTATGAGGTCGTGACGGTCGCCGGTCTTACCAAAAATGGTGATCTTGACGTCCTCCAGGAGGCTTGCCGCATTCTCCTTGAAGTTCGTCGCCTTCGAGGCTTCCACGGTAAAGCGCTTTTGGGTTCCCACTTCCTTGGAAAATGTCAGCCCGCTCTCTTGACGCGCGACACCCTCAGGCGCAGGCGGGGGGGCCTCTTCCTTTTCTCGATGCGCCACCCATTTTCGGTGCAGATACACGCCCGCCGTGAGCATCGCCAGCAGGCAAGCCACAGCTGCCGACCAGCGCGCGTATCTGGCCGCTTCACTTCTCTTCATGCCTTCAGTTAAGCAAAATTTTGGAAGGCTGTATACAAAGGCAACAACGCCGAGTGCATTGAGAAACCAACGGCGCCGGGAAACACAATGTGGGACTTATCCTTTGCCTCTGGTCTTGGACTCCGAAACGGGCCGGTAGCTTGAGCAGCGGCAATCGGGGTAATTGCATTTTGCCGGGCCAGCTCGCTTGCGCTGAAAGATTCCTGCATGGATGCTCTTGCCGTGACCGCACTTGCATGGCTTAACCAATGTCTGGGCACGCCTCATAACTCCGAGGTTCCTTTCTTTTTGATCGCGTCAGCGAGCCGGGAACGGCTCAGCATTGTACTTCGACGTGCGTCTCCGCGTCGCGGCAAATTTTTGGTTCAATCTACTATCGAGCGGAACGAGGCGAACATGCAAACCAATGAAGCAAAAAACAATCACCCTGCAGATTCCGCGGTCGCCGTATTGGGCAGGATTCCGATGTTCGCCGCCGCCACGCTGTCGCGGTTGGTGTTCTTGACCAAGTACATGGCTTCGTCCGCGAGATGTAGCAAGCCTTCCTTGGTGCGTGAATCCACGGGATAAGAAGCTACGCCGAGGCTGGGGGTCAAACGGATATTCAACCCCTCTTGCTCAAGCCACACGCCCTCCCGGATGAGTTTGTGAAGGCGCCGCGCGACATTGAGAGCGTTTTCTTTGGAAGTTTGCGGCAACAGCAGCACGAACTCGTCCCCGCCATAACGGAATGCAAAGTCGATCAGACGGCAGTGCGCCTTTAATGCATTCCCGATTTCCGCGAGCAACCGCGAACCCACCAGATGCCCATGCGTGTCGTTCACCATTTTAAAGTGATCCAGGTCGATGAACACCAGTGAAAACTCGTAGTTGTAGCGCTGCGAGCGGTAGATCTCCGTCTCCAGGATGAAGCCCATGTGCCGCGCATTGTAAAGCGTCGTGCAATCGTCGCGGATGGTCAGGTCGTGGATTTTCTTCACGTGGCGGGCGTTTTCCAGGGCGATGGCGGCAAAATCCGAAAGCGCCTCGAGCAGTTTCAGGTCGCGCGGATCGAACCCGCTGGGTCCTACGCAATTGATTAACTCGATGACGCCTAGGCAGGTATCACGGAAACGAACCGGCACGGCCACAATGGACTGCGTCTCCGTCTTGGTCTTTTCATCCACTTTGGAGAAGAAGCGGGTATCTTTGGAGGTATCGGGCACCACCACGGTTTCTCCGTGCTGGGCTACCCACCCGGCAATGCCCTGCCCCATTTTGATGCGCACATCTCTCAGGGCCTGCGAGGCTTTTCCGACGGCAAGTTCAAAATAGAGTTCCTGCTTTTCTTCATCCAGCAGGAGCAACGACCAGTTGTCCGGGCGCAAGAATTCGTCAATCTTCTCCATGATGGTGCGGAGAACCTGGTCGAGCTGTAGCGACGAAGTTAGCGCCTTCCCCAATTCCTGGAAGACCGCCACTTCCCCCTTTTCCCGTTCGGACGACGTCGCAGCGTTACGCCGCCGCTCCACAGCTGGAAACTGTTTTACTTCTTCCACGCCTCGCTATGCCCGCCCTTTTTGGTTTTGCAAATGCCCTTCGTAATCGTTCTAGGGCACACTACCATCTTCAGCCCGGAAACCCTGGCCGCTTCAGTTTCCCAAAAGAAACAAGAAACACTAGTCCGCCCCGCGCACGCCCAAAAGTGGCGAATCCTTTCCAGTATAGGCCCCTGTTAAAAAAAGACGCAATATGCTTGTGGTACAGGAGTTGCCATCTAGCCATCCTAGCCGGCCATTTGGAGCCTTTCTTTCAACAACTCCCCCAACTCATTCATTTGACAGTACCTTCTCGCACACCTATATTCCGTCAAGGGCTCGTGTGCCGCTGACCCCGTAGCCCTATCTTTATTTTACTGGATACAGGTCCTTGCCATGGCCAGGGGAAAATTCGGCGAACATCTGAAGCGCGAGCGGGAACTCCGGGAAGTTTCCCTGGACGAGCTTAGCAAAGCCACGCGGATCAGCAATCGGTTTCTCCAAGCCTTGGAAAATGAAGACTGGGGAAAATTACCTGGCGGTGTGTTCGGCCACGGCTTTGTGCGCAGCATTGCGCGTTATCTCGGACTGTCAGAAGAGGCCCTTCTGGGCGAATACGACCTTGCGCGCGCCGAGAAGTTGCCACCCACCGCTCCCAAGCCCGAAGAGCCAATTCCCTCGCACTCAAAGTGGATTCCCGCGGCCGTGGTTTTGGGCGGGCTTCTTCTGCTGTTTCTACTTTTTTATGGATCGAGGTACGGATGGCGCCATGTGACCGCTTATCGCGCCACCAAACAATCCGACGCCTCCACTTCCGATGTGCCCCTCGAGCTTTCCATCTCTGCCTCCTCGAGCACGCATGTGCGCGTCATCGCAGATGGGAAGGTCCTTACGGACTCCCAAATCTACGCGGGCGACACTTTGCATTTTACGGCGAAGCAGCAATTTGACGTCAGTGCGACAAACTCCTCAGCGGTGTTGCTACAGTTGAACGGCAGGGCGCTGCCGCCCCTCGGGACGCCTGGGACCTTCGGTAGAATAGTGCTTAGCCAGGAGAACTTAAGGAAGGGACCCGTTGGAAACTCTAAGCCCTGAAGTTGTGGAGGATCTTCGGCATGGGCGCGCCACACGCGAGCGTAAACTTGCTATATGCACCGGTGGCGCACATCTCGCGCCTGCGGATCGCGCGGAAATTCTTGCGGTTCTCGCCACCGATCCCGACGAAATGATCGCTGCGCGTGCAGGCGACGCTATTCTGTCGGTCGCGCCAGAGGCTTTTGTTGAAGCCATCAAACGGGAGAATGCTCAGCCTGGCCTCTTTGCCTTTGCCGCGCGGCACCTGGCCGACAAGCCCGGCATCTGCGATGCTCTGGTGCAGAATAAGAATTGCGCCGCGGAGCATCTCGTTCACGTGGCACGTCATCTTTCTACGGTCTCCACTCAGGCCTTGATGGAGGAACTCGACCGCGTCAGCGCGTCTCCTGCGCTGGCCGCCGCCCTGGAGCACTCCACTTCGTTGACCGCTGACCAAAAGAATCAGCTGCGCGAAATTCACGGGCCGGGGCATCCGCTTGATGAAGCGGCACTGGCCGAGGCCGCAGCAGCCGCGGAACCTGATGCCGCCCGCCGCCAAACCTTGCTCCAGCGCCTCGCGAAAATGACCGTCTCGCAGCGCGTGCAATTCGCCATCAAAGGCGGCTCGGAGGCGCGCCGCACCCTCATCCGCGACAACAACAAGGTCGTGCAGCGCGCGGTGCTTCAATCACCGCGCTTGACGGATCAAGAAGTGGAAGCTTTCGCTTCCATGTCCAGCCTTACGGATGAAATCCTGCGGCTCATCGCCGGCAATCGCGTGTTTCGCAAGAATTATGTCGTTGTCCGCAACCTGATCAACAATCCGAAAACTCCGCTGGACGTTACCCTGCATATGTTGCCCATGCTGAACCCGCAGGATTTGAAGCGCCTCGCAATCAACAAGAACGTTCCCGAGACGCTTCGCACCACGGCTTACAAACTTCAACGCACTCGCGCGGAACAAAAGAAATAAGTCAATCTCGCATCTCCGGCTGTCCTCGATCGCTGCCTTCAGGCTACAATCCATAAGTCTCATTCCATACTAGGGTTCTCCAATGAATCGAACGATTTCTTGCCGAACTTCGATGGTTATCTCTCTGCTGACCTTTGTGCTCGCGCTGGTCCTGATTTCTCTTCCATTGCCTGCTATTCACGGACAGGAAAAGAAAAACGCGGATCCTTGGGCCAGCTCAGAAACAATGCAGCCTGCCCAACTCGCCAAAATCCTCACGGACAAGTATGTTTCGGTTCCCACAGTGATTTTTGTCGGCTTTCGTTCCCTTTACGTCGGCGGTCATGTGCCGAACGCATCTTTTCATGGCACGACTTCGACGGAACAGGGTCTTGCGGAATTGAAGGCCTGGGCGACTTCCCTTCCTCGGTCCACGGAGCTCGTCATCTACTGTGGGTGCTGTCCAATGGATAAGTGCCCGAACATCCGGCCCGCCTACACGACGCTAAGCAACATGGGTTTCAAGAAACTTCGCGTGCTCGTCCTTCCAACGAGTTTCGCCGTCGATTGGGCTGACAAGGGCTATCCGATGCAGAAGGGGATGTAGACAGAGACTCCTTTCTTTCGGGCGATAGCGCTCTTCGATTTAGACCGTCAGTTTCGGATGCTGCAGATGAAACCCCGTCGCCTCTTGATACGCCCGCGCGAACGCGAGTAATTCCGCTTCCCCGTACAACTTCCCAAGAAACGTCAAGCTTGTGGGCGTTCCCGGGCCGCCGGCGTTTTGAAAATCGCTGGGATCGTCAGACGGATACTTCGGCGCGTCCTCTCCGCGCAGTCCGTTTGGCAGAATCACCGAGGGATGACCGGTCAGGTTCGTGAAGACGAGTTGCTGGCCACCGTTCGTGGGCGCAACGATCACATCCATACCGTCGAACACTTTCGCCATCGCCTCCATCGCCAGTTTTCGGGCGCGCGCCGCCTGGATGTACTCCACGGCCGGTATGAAACGCGCCGTCCGAAACGCGTTCGGCCAGTCGTAATCTTTCTGCGAGGTCAGCAGCTTGTCCCTTCCGCTGCGTGTCAGGTCGTCGAATGCCGCCGCCGACTCCGCTGTCAACATCACCGTAATTGCGCTGTAAGGAAACTTCGGCAGTTCCACGGGGATTAGATTTACACCCATTTCACGGAGCTTCGCGAGAGCGGCGTCGTTGTATTTGCGATCGTACTCCGCGCGCGCGCGCCCCGCTTCGCGCCGCTTCTTTTGTTCCTCTTGCTTCTTCTGTTCTTCCGGAGTCTTCGGAGGCTCCTCTTTTGCTTCTGCTTGCGGGGGCTCGGGCTTATGTTCGAAATCCGTCTTCAAATAACCGACGCGCAATTTCCTCCAATCCAGATTCGCGTTCCAGTTAAACGCTGCCGCGTGCACCGTCCGATCGTGCCCGTCCGGCCCGTAAATCGCGCCCAGCACCAGCGCGCAATCTTCCACCGACCGGCAGATCGGTCCCAGCTTGTCCATGGTCCAGGAAAGCGCCATCGCTCCCGTTCGCGGCACCAGCCCAAATGTTGGCCGCAATCCCGTGCATCCGCAGCGCGTCGAAGGCGACGAAATCGAGCCCAATGTTTCTGAACCGATGCTGAATGCCACGCATCCCGCCGCGGTGGCCGAAGCCGGTCCTGCCGATGAGCCACTCGAGCCTTGATTCGTGTTCCACGGATTCCGCGTCACTCCGCCGAACCACACGTCTCCCAGCGCCAGCGCTCCCAGCGTCAGTTTCGCCACCAGGACCGCGCCCGCATCATCCAGCCGCTTCACCACAGTCGCGTCTTCGTCAATCATCTGGTTTTCGAAACCGCCAGCGCCCCAAGTTGTCCGGTAACCCTTCGTCGCCAGCAAATCCTTTGCGCCCCACGGTAATCCGTGCAATGGCCCGTGGTATTTTCCCGCTGCAATTTCTGCATCGGCTTTTTTCGCTTGCCCCAGCGCGCGCTCTTCCGTCAATGTGACCGCAAATTTCAGCGTGCCATCGTACTTCTTCAACCTCCCCAAATACATTTCTGTCAGCGCCACCGACGAAACCTTCCTCGTTCGCACCAGTTCCGCCAGTTCTCTCACGTTGGCAAACGCCAAATCTTCTACGTTCTTAGGCGCACTCGCCGCCACATTCGGCGCCTTCGACATCCGCATCGGCTTCCGCTCGGTTTCGAATTTCATTCCAGGCAGGACGGGGTCGAACAGCAGCGCGGGATCGACCGAATTCGGGATTTGCAACTTGTAAATTTCTTCGTATCCTTTGGCGTGATCGCTCAGGTCCTCCAGCATCATTTCCTTGTATTCATCGGGGATCGGGACATCCGCGATAGCTGCGGCGTTGTCGATCATTTCTTTCGTGATTTTCGCCGCGCTTTGCGCTTGTGCATGCGCCCAGAGCACTCCGGGAAACAATGTCCCCGCCAGCCCCATCCCCGAGCAGGTCTTCATGAAATTTCGCCGGTCCAGCATTTCTTCACCCTCCCGTTCCGCCATTCGCGCGAGCGCGCGTAACATATCACATCCCGTGCCGTTTCTACGTCAGTCCAGGAAGCCCTGGACGTAGCTCTTTTGCAGGATTGACGCCGTCACGATCCCAGTCTTTGCTCTGTCCTATGAATCCTGTACGATGCCGTTACCTTGAAAGGAATTGCAATGAAACTCTCGGTGAAGCTCGTAGTGTTTTTGTCTTTATTCCTCTTGGCTTTTTCTCTTCGAAACGCCTCGACCGTTAGAGCCGGCTCCCCGCCAGCAGGACAAGACACCGTGCTCAAGGCTTCCGACATCACCCCCAAACTTTTCCCGGAGCATGTTTTTTTCCGCGGTCAAGTGGCCCCCGCGCAGCTTCGCAATACAGGCGGCGTGCATTTTGCCGATGATCTCTTCGTTCTGGCGGGCCTCGTGGACAGCTCCGGCTACTCCACCGCCATTAAAGAGAAGTACCAGGCCTATTTATTGAGCGAAGTAACGTTGGAAATCGGCAGCCAAACTTTGAAGCCTGGAGCTTACGGCCTCGGTTTCGTCAACGGAAAATTCATCTTGATGGACCTCGCCGCCAACAATCTTGTTGAAACCGCGGGGGCACGCGACGCTGAAATGAAGCGCCCCGTCCCGCTTCAGGTTGCGGCACCGTCTTCCGGCGGCAATTATCGCCTCTACGTGGGCCGCGATTTCATCGAGTTTCGCCGCGCTTACTGAGCTGCGAAATTCCCGTATCAAAGGAAAAGCCCGGACTGAGTTCTGCTCAGCCCCGGGCTTTTGATGCCGTTGCTCCGGCAGTTTCTCTTTTCCTTTGCGTCCCGGCATGCTTGCGTTTACCATACTGCCCAACTTTCCTCTACTAAAACGAACAAGGAGATCCTTGCATGCACATGCATAGCTTGAATTGGCTCGCGATTTTGGTGGCAGCAGTTGTAACCATGATTCTCGGCTTCCTCTGGTATTCGCCCCTGCTCTTTGCCAAAGCCTGGACCCGCGAAATGGGCTACGACCTCAACGACAAGGCGAAAATGGACGAAATGCGCAAGAGCGTCGGCCCCGCCTATGCAGGCTCCTTTGTCGCCAGCCTGATTTCCGCTTTCACCCTCGCGCTCATTCTGCATGGCATGCGGGCAGATTCGCTGCACTTCGGTTTGATGGCCAGCTTCCATATCTGGCTCGGTTTCATCGCCACCGTGCAATTTACCGGCGCCCTCTTCGCGAAGCAAAGCATGAAGCTCTTCGCCATCAACACCGGATATCAACTCGTCTGCTTCCTCGCCATGGGCGCGATCCTCGTCCTCTGGAAATAACAAAGGCTCGGCAAGCGATGCTTCCGGCGCTTCATCGGCCGCTGTCCAGCCGAATGGCGCGCGTGTCGGCAAAAACTGACTAAACCTTAGTACTAGCAGGACACTCCCCCCTGTACCATCGACGCATTCAGCCCCCTACCCTAAAACTGTTCCATTCGTAATTCACGACCTTTCGACCAGATTCATATCGGCCCCGGCTTTATCTAGGAGAGTCGAAAAATGGGCGGCACAAGCCAAAACAATCAGATCGGCGAGGGTCTGCCAAAAACCACGACCTGGGGCAGGCGCCTTGCCCTCTTGGCCCTGATCACCCTGCTGCCTGCAGGTTTGTCCTTTGCCGGCGGCAAGAAGCATAAGCTGTCCAAAGATCTTGAGGCCCTCAAAGGCGGCCACAACGGCGCGACGGTGGATGTCATTATCCAATTCAATCAAACGCCGACCGCCGCCCAGCATCAGAAGGTAAAGAACAAGGGCGGGACCCTGAAAACGAAGCTGGACGTCATTAAGGGAGCCCATTATTCCGTTCCGACCGGAGCGCTGCACGCCCTGGCAGATGACCGCGAAGTAGCTTATATCTCGCCCAATCGTCCGATCAGCGGCACTTCCACTTCAACTCTCGATTACACTCCCGAATCAGTCAACGCGTCGGCCGCATGGAAGCAGTGGGGCCTGGATGGCACGGGCATCGGAGTAGCAGTCATTGACAGTGGCGTTACCGCCGTTGGCGATCTCTACTGGTGGAATCCGGCGAATCAGACCTACGGCTCACGCGTTGTCTATAGCCAGAATTTCGTTCCTGCCACAACGGATACTTCAGACTTATATGGCCACGGAACGCACGTTGCCGGAATCATTGCGAGTGAAGGGTGGTTTTCCACCGGGTTCAACTTTACCCATACATTCAAAGGAATTGCACCCAATACAAACATTATTAACCTGCGTGTGTTGGATCAAAACGGCGCTGGCACGGACAGCAGCGTGATTGCGGCGATCCAAACCGCGATCAGCCTGAAATCTACCTACAACATTCGGGTGATCAACCTTTCGTTTGGCCGCCAAGTCTACGAGAGCTATACGCTCGATCCCCTCTGTCAAGCTGTCGAGGCTGCCTGGAATGCGGGAATTGTGGTGGTTGCCGCGGCCGGCAACCAGGGCCGCAACGACAGCGCGAGCACGGAAGGCTACGGGACCATCGCCGCTCCAGGCAACGATCCGTACGTCATCACCGTGGGTGCGATGAAGACGGCAGACACACCAACCCGCAGCGACGACACCATTGCGAGCTACAGCTCGAAAGGACCGACGGCATACGATTATGCGGTGAAACCTGACATCGTCGCACCTGGAAATCAGGTCGTCTCCACGCTGGCGCCGAATGCGCCCCTATTGAGTACTCCCACCGACGTTTATCTGAGCGAGTATTCCTCCTCGACGACAACCAACACCACCTCGGGCGGCAATACCAAGAACAATAAGAAGAACTCTACTTCAAGCCTGACCGCGAACACGATCTCGCCGTCTTATATGCGGCTGAGCGGTACCAGCATGGCCACTCCCGTGGTCAGTGGCGCGGCCGTACTTCTGCTTCAGCAAAATCCGAACCTTACGCCGGACCAAGTGAAGGCCCGTTTGATGAAAACGGCCTCCAAGAACTTTCCTGCTTCCAGCACAGTCACGGACCCGACCACGGGAATAACCTACACCGATTACTATGACATTTTCACCATCGGCGCCGGCTATCTGGACGTCGCCGCGGCCCTCTCCAGCAATGACACGGCCGATGCTTCGGCTGTGTCTCCAACGGCGGTGTATGACCCCACAACACAGAGCGTTTACTTAGTTACCGGAACAAGTGTTGTTTGGGGAACGGACGCCCTCTGGGACACCTCTGTGGTCTGGGGCACGAACGTATTCGTAAACGGTACATCCGTGGTTTGGGGTAACAGTGTCTGCTGGGGTTCCAGCTCGAGCAGTGGCTTCAGCGTGGTCTGGGGCAACGGCGTCCCATGGGGCGACGCAACGAACCAGACTACATCCACGGCCCTAAGCATCTTGAGGGACGGCGAGAATTGAGCGCCGCGAGGTAGACGGCCTGGCAGAGGAGATCAAGGACGCGCTTTCATACAAAAAGAAAATGCCAAGCCAAGCTAAAGCCTATATCGCCCTGGTAATCGCAGCGGGAACCCTACTTTCGTTGCTCGCCGCCGGATCCTGGTCTTCGGTAAACCTGAGGCCGTTCGCCATCTACTTGGGTCTCGCCGCTCTAGCCTCTGCCCTGAAAGTCCGGATCCCTGGAATGGAAGGCACGATTTCTCCAAATTTTGTCTTCCTGCTTTTGGGGATGGTCGCTCTGCAATTTTCACAGGTCGCCGTCATCAGCCTGGCGGCCGCGCTGGTGCAATCTCTTTGGGCTAGTGCCAAGCGTCCCCGTCTCTTGCAAGTAGCGTTCAGTGCCGCTGCGCTGGTCTTAAGCAGCGCCTTGGCCAACAAATTCGCGCATCTCGTCCTAGCGGGCAGCTCCACGGATTCCGCAGTCGTTTGCGTGATTCTCGCGGGCAGCATCTATTTCCCGGTCAACTCCGGCTTGGTTTCCATGGTCATTGGCTTGGCGGAAGGACGACCTCTCAAGCAAGTCTGCCTGCGTTGTTACCAGTGGGCCTTTCCTTACTTCATGGGCGGTATCGCCTTCGCCGGCCTGGTAAGCGGCGCTTATGCTCCTTCCATGCTATGGAAGGGAGCGTTGGTCCTTCTGCCCGCTACGGTGCTTGCTTACCTCTATTTTGCCAACCTGAACGCCCGAGTGGCCTCCGCGGCCATGCCCGTCTCTGTCTCGCAAGAAGAGGAATACGCAGAGGTTCGTTCATAACCTCAGTAACCTGCTGTTTTGTTCCCTCGAATTGGTTCCTCAGATCGTAGTGGTCCGCTTGCTTTCCATGGTGGGATTTGGCTGCGCCCAGCGCTGGCGGATCTGTTCCAGGAATTTCTGCTTGTCCTCCTGCATCAACCGGATGAGCGGCCGGTTTTCCGTTTTCTCGTGCCGGCCCGCCCACAGCACCATTTCCGTCAGCACCGGCGCAAGATCGATGCCTTTGGGGGTGAGCTGGTAAATCAATTTTCGCCCATCGAATGGATCTTGTTCCGTGCGAATGATTCCATACACTTTCAGTTTGCGTAGCCGGTCAGCTAGAATATTCGTCGCAATTCCTTCGTAAGAGCCGAGGAATTCTTTGAAGGTGCGGGAGCCGAGCAACATCATGTCCCGGATGATCAGCAGCGACCATCGGTCGCCTAGCATCTCCACCGACGCATTCAGCGGGCAGGCCGACCGGCGCTTGGGCAGGCGCTTCTTCGCCATATCGCCATGCTAACACATTTTCACTTGCATTTTGCAAGCTACTTGGGCACACTGTCTCGCGTGTTTTCACCAAACGCACGGGGGGATGAAACATGAGCGGAGTACGAGTATTGGTTGGCACGCGCAAGGGTGCGTTTGTTTTGTCGTCGGACGGCAAGCGCGAAAAATGGGACGTCAGCGGCCCGCATTTTGCCGGCTGGGAGATCTACCACGTGAAAGGGTCGCCCAAGAATCCTAACCGCATTTACGTGTCGCAAACCAGCGGATGGTTCGGCCAAATCATTCAGCGCTCCGATAACGGCGGCAAGACTTGGATCCAGCCGGGCACGCCTCCGGGCGAGCCCACCACGGGTCCCGGCGGCACGCCCAAAGGCGAGAGCAACAAATTCGTCTACGATACCTCTGCGGAAACCGGAGCTCCGCTCACCACGCATCAGTTTTACGACGGCACGCAGCATCCGTGGGAGTTCAAGCGCGTCTGGCATCTCGAGCCTTCGCTCACAGAAGCAGACACGGTTTACGCTGGCGTGGAAGACGCCGCCATTTTCCGTTCAAAGGACGGCGGCAAATCCTGGCAAGAGCTCTCCGGCCTGCGCGGCCACGGTACCGGCCCGAAGTGGCAGCCCGGCGCTGGCGGCATGTGTCTGCACACGCTTATTCTCGATCCAACCAACCCGCACCGCATTTACATCGCGATTTCTGCCGCGGGCGCGTTTCGCACCGATGATGGCGGCAAAACCTGGAAGCCCATCAACAAAGGCTTGCACTCACAATACATCCCCGATCCCAACGCCGAAGTCGGCCATTGTGTCCATCACGTCGCGATGAACCCGAAGCGCCCCAACGTTCTTTTCATGCAAAAACACTGGGACGTGATGCGCAGTGACGATGCCGGCGACAACTGGAAAGAAATCAGCGGCAATTTACCCACCGACTTCGGCTTCGTGATTGACGTTCACGCGCACGAACCCGAAACCATTTACGTCGTGCCCATCAAGAGCGACGGCGAGCACTATGTCCACGAAGGAAAACTGCGTGTCTTCCGCAGCCGCACTGGCGGAAACGAGTGGGAAGCCCTCACCAAAGGCCTTCCGCAAAGCCATTGCTACGTCAACGTCCTGCGCGACGCCATGGCCGTGGACTCGCTCGACAAATGCGGCATCTATTTCGGCACCACCGGCGGCCAGGTCTACTGTTCCGCCGACGCGGGCGACAACTGGGCGCCCATCGTCCGCGATCTCCCAGCAGTCTTGTCCGTCGAAGTGCAGACGCTCACATGACCGTTCTGCCCACAGCAAAGATTCGCGTCATCCTTCCGCCGCATTTGCGGACGCTGGCGGGAGCAGGCCGCGAAGTGACGATCGAAATTGCCGGTCAAGTCACCGTTCGCTCTGTGCTTGATGCGCTGGAGACCACTTTTCCCATGCTGACAGGAACCATCCGCGACCACGTCACCCAGGAGCGGCGACCGTTCTTGCGCTTCTTTGCATGCGAAGAGGATCTCTCCCACGAATCGCCGGACACTCCGTTGCCTGAAGCGGTCGTCTCGGGAAAGGAGCCGTTGCTCATCCTCGGCGCCATCGCCGGAGGTTAGCCCAGCAAATGACCAAGGCTCAGGCTTGGCCGTCAAAGGGAATCCAGAAGGCCTGTTCGTTTGCAGGACGCGGGAATCCCAAAAACGGACACAGAAACCAAGGAGAAGATGAGCTACGGCGCGCATAAAACTATTTTTTTCAACAATTTAGGAAGCATTGTCCGCGGCACCAGCCGTGCGACACGGAATTAACAACACAACGGGAATTAGGGAGGCCGGGATATGATTCTCAAACCGCAATTGCTGTTCCAAGATCTTCGAATTGCCGTGCGCTCGCTCGGGCGCTCCAAAGGGTTGGCCTTCACCGTCATCGCCACCCTAGCCCTCGGTATCGGCGCAAATGCGGCGATCTTCAGCCTTGTGCGCGGCGTTCTCCTTCGTCCGCTTGTCAACGATGACGAGAAGCGCCTCATCTATATTGAGCAGACCGCCAAAGGTATCGGGATGGATGAAGAGAACTGGTCCGTCCCGGAAATCCAAGACTTCAAATCCAGCATCCATT
>WNEX01000260.1_pt1 | contig 24367 bp, 15 predicted proteins | sample 5399841 | NCBI WGS metagenome assembly WNEX01 (sample SAMN13153337, study PRJNA577476) | soil metagenome | isolation source: 40 cm grassland meadow soil 2 days after 1st rain plot 5 | place: USA:California | collected 2015-09-18 | reverse complement strand
TGATGACAATGCGATCGCCGTCGTTGCCGATGGGGCGGGACGCCGCGTGCGGGTGGAGGCAGGCCGCACACAGCCACACCGTTGGCACGACGCACGGCCAGGCAGGGCGTGGCAGACGCATAGGAACCTCCGCAGGGATCATGTCGCCGCCCGACGAGCGCTGTCAAGCGGGGGCTCGGTGACGTAAGATCGGGCGCCAATGGGGCGTCGGCGCCTTCATCGAGGGCTCGCAATTCGGGGGCGACGGCGGTTGGTGCGTAGAAATAGTGGCCGCAGGGCCAAGACCTCGAGAAACCACACCCTCTAGCGAGCCATTTCGGCGCGGGTTATATCAGACTTGGCTCTGTCGCTCGGGCCGGGCGCCGCCCCGCGGCGCCCTTCGCGTCGGCCGTCGACGCGTGTGTTCGCTCGTCCCGCCGTCGGGCGATGCGCGCGTAGTTGAATACAAAGAGCAATCGAGAGCAGTGCGTCCTGGCGCGAGACGGCGCCGGGCGTTTCCATGCCGGTGCCCGCATGGGTCCCGGTCGACCTCCATCGTTCCGTCAACGCAGGAGGGTGCATGTTGCATTCCATTCGTCGGTTCCTCACATGTACGGGCCTCGCTTGGTTGCCGTCCCTGCTCGCCGCACAGCAGCCGGTCACGATCTCCGGTGCCGTGACGAGCGACGCGGGACAGCCGCTCGGCCAGGTCGAAGTCTCGATTCCCGCCCTGGGCATGGGCGCCTTCACCAAAGACGACGGTCGCTACACGATCGTCATTCCGGGGGCGCGGGTCTCGGGTCAGGCCGTCGCGGTCACGGCGCGGCGGCTCGGGTACAAACCGATGACCGTGCAGATCACACTGACCCCGGGCGGCGTGACGCACGACTTTACGCTCGCGGCCAATCCCATGCAGCTCGGCGAAGTGGTCGTAACCGGTGCCGGTACCGTGTCCGCGGCCGAGAAGCTGGGCAGCGTCCGGAACAGCGTGGACTCGACGCTGATCCAGCGCAGTAACGAGATGAACATCGTGGCGGCGTTGGCGGGAAAGGCACCCAACGTCGAGGTGCAGTCGCAGGCGGGCGATCCGGGGTCATCGGCGATCATTCGGATCCGTGGCGAACGGACGCTCAACGGCACAGGTCAGCCCTTGATCGTGGTCGACGGCGTACCGCTCGACAATTCCACCGAGGCGACGGGCGGCTATCTCGGCAGCACGGTGGCGCCCAATCGCGCGTCGGATCTGAATCCCAACGACGTCGCGACGTCGGACATTCTCATGGGCGCCGCGAGCGGAGCCATCTATGGGGCGCGCGCCGGTCAGGGTGTCTGGCTCATCACGACCAAGAGCGGCCAGCCCGGTCCCACGCGTTACTCGCTCAGAAGCTCCTTCTCCATCGACAACGTCACTCACGGGGTGCCGCTGCAGACGAGCTTCGGACAAGGGACCAACGGCACCGCGGCCGTGTGCGGTGGCGTCGGGTGTCGACTGCCCTCGGGAAGTTGGGGTCCGCAGCTGGCGGCGGGCACGCCGGTGTACGATCACTTCGGCGACCTGTTCCAGAGCGGCTACGTCACAGAGAACAACCTGACGGTCTCGGGCGGCAACGATCGCACGCTCTTCTACCTCTCCGGCGAAGGCATGTACAACCGGGGCGACATGGTGGGGCCCAACAATCACTATCAGCGCGCGACGGTCCGGATGAAGGGCTCGCACCGCGTGCGTGACAACCTCACGATCGGCGGCAACATCGCCTACGCTGACACGCGGGGGGCCTTCATTCAGAAGGGCTCGAACATCAGCGGACTGCTGCTCGGCTCGTTGCGGACGCCCCCCGAGTTCAACGACGAGAACTACATCGACTCGACCACCGGGTTGCACCGCTCCTACCGCTATCCGGAACCGGCGCCCAAATCGCAGACCGCGACCCGCGGGTACGACAACCCCTTCTTCGTCCTGAACCAGGACGAGGCGACGGGGCGGACCGGCCATACGTTCGGCAACGTGAACGGCAGCTACCTGCCGGTCAGCTGGCTCAAGGTCGATGGCATCGTGGGCCTGGACTACTCGGCCGACGAGCGGCTCCAGGCGCTGGCCCAGTCGAGCTCGAGTTTCCCCGGCGGGCAAGTCATCAGCGCGGACTTCAAGCGCTTGCAGATCGACCAGTCTTTTGTCGCCACGGCCAACTATACGTTGAATCCTGATGTCTCCGGGACCTTCTCCCTGGGCGAAGGATTGAACAGCCGCACGTTCCATCAGATTTACGTGACCGGGAACAACCTGATCGCGCCGTCGCCCTTCAAGCTGGCGAACACGGTGGACCGGTCCACACCGAGCGACCTCGAGACGCGCGTGCACACGACCTCGTTCTTCGGCCAGCTCACCGTGGACTTGAAGCAGCAACTATACCTCACCGGGGCTCTCCGCAACGACGGGTCGTCGACGTTCGGCAGCTCGAACCGCCGCCACTGGTTCCCCAAGGCGAGCGTCGCGTGGGACTTCACGAGGACGCTGGGAGAGAGCCGGCCCTCGTGGCTGAGCTATGGAAAGCTCCGCAGCGCCTACGGGCAGACCGGGCAGGAGCCGGACCCCTACCAGACGGTGGCCACGTTGAGCACTCTGGACCTGGGTGACGGCGGCTGGGGCCCCTCGCTCAGCCCAACGCAGGGCGGCAAAGGCGCCCTGTACACCGGTGGCGTGGCGCCGCAGCCGTTGATCAAGCCCGAGCGCACCCGGGAATACGAAGGTGGGGCGGATCTCGGGTTGTTCAAAGACCGGGCGGATGTGCACGTCACGTACTACAACGACAAATCGACGGACGTGATCTTCCAAGTGCCGGTGCCTCCGAGCACCGGGTTCTCCTCGCAGGCGCAAAACGGCGGCACGATTACGAACATCGGGGAAGAGCTCTCCCTCAACGTGCGTCCGCTTCAGGTGCGGGACGGGTCCTGGGAAATCGGGGTGCAATGGGCCAGGAACCGTAACCGCGTGGTGGCGTTGAAGGGCGCCGAGTTCGTCTTCCTGCCAGGCGGGTTCACGGGCTCGACCGCCGCTGCCGTGGCGGGCGCGCAGGTGGGCGTGATCTACGGCACGGACTTCATACGCTGCGGCCTGGGCATCGTCGATCCGACGGAGGGGAACATTGACGGGCAGTGCGGCAGCGCTCCCAAGGGAGCGATCTATCTGGCCGCCGACGGATTCCCGCGGACGGATGTCACCAACCGGGTGATCGGCGATCCCCACCCGGATTGGACCGGGAGCGTGCGGACTTCGTTCACTTACAAGAAGTGGCAGGTCTCGGGTTTGCTCGATATCTCGCACGGCGGCCAGAAATGGAACGGCACCAAGGGCGCGCTCTACCAATTCGGCACCCATAAGGACACGGAGATCCGCGGTCAGACGCGAACGTTCGGGAAGGATTACTACACGCAGTACACGTTCGGCGGCCCCGGTCTGGGCGTCCCCGTGGTGCTCGACCAGAACACCTGGTTCCAGGCCGAGGGGAGCGGGTTCAACGGTCCATCCTCGCAGTTCGTGGAAGGCGCCGGTTGGGTGAAGCTGCGCGAAATCTCGCTCGGCTACACGCTCGACAACGACTGGGTGCGCAACACCCTCGGCTTCAACAGCATCGACGTCCGCGTGTCCGGCCGTAACCTGGTGACCTGGACGAAGTACACCGGCATCGATCCCGAGTCGACCCTGGAAGGGGCCGAGATCGGCTACCGCGGGAGCGATTACTTCAATCACCCGCAAACCCGGTCGTTCGTGTTCACGCTCGTTCTCAACCGCTAGCTCAAGAGGACCACAACCATGCGTAGCTCATTCTTGCGGCTTGGGCTCGGTGCGCTGCTGGCCCTCGCGTCGGTCGGGTGCAATGATTACCTGACCGGATCGAGCCTCAGCGGTGATCCGAACAATCCGACGCCGGCCAATGCCACGATCGATCAGTTGTTCGTCGCGACCCAGACTTCGCTGACCGGTCAGTTGACGGGGGAGCTGGCCCGGGCCGCGTGCATGTACACGCAGCAGTGTGCCGGAACCGACCGGCAGTACCAGGCGATCGGGACGTATGTCGTCGACGCCTCGGTATTCGCCGGGTCGTTCGATCGCTTCTACACCGGAGGCGGACTCACTGACCTGCGCAACATCCAGCAAAAGGCGCTGGCCGGCACCGTTCCCGACAGCATCTATCTCGGGGTCGCCAAGGTAGTCGAAGCGTATATGATCGGTACGGCGGCCGACCTCTGGGGCGACGTCCCCTATTCCGAAGCCATCGATCCACTGAACCACCCGACGCCGCATTATGACAGCCAGCTGAGCGTCTACGCCGCGCTGCAAACGGTGCTGGACGATGGCATCAAGGCCCTCAACGGGTCGACCGGACCCGGTCCCGGTTCCAACGATCTGGTGTATGGTGGCGCCCCGACCAAGTGGCTACAGCTGGCGCACCTGCTGAAGGCGCGCTACTACCTCCACGTCGCGGAGGCGAATGGAGCCACTGCATACGCGAGCGCCCTCGCCCAGGCGCAGCAGGGGATTTCGGTGGCTAGCAACGATTACGTGACGTACCAGAGCTCCGCGACCACGGAAGGGAACTTCTGGTACCAGTTCCAGATCGTACAGCGCGACAGCTATCTGCGAATGGGCAAGCGTCTCGTGGATCTGTTGGTATCGAGGAACGAATCACGCTTAGCGAAGTACTTCGACAAGAACACGACGACGCCGTGGGCGGCGAACAAGAAGCGCAAGGTCGGCGACCGGATTCTCGATCCGAACAACCGGGCCGAGCAGGTGACGGCAGTGGCGGCGGATAGCTTGTCGGGCGGGACCCAGCCGACGTGGGCGACAACCGTCGGCGCGACCACGACCGACAACAACGTCACGTGGACGAACGAAGGTTTGCCGTACGGCGGGGCGAACCCCGGCCAGCAACTCGACCCCACGATCATGTCGAATTTGAGCGGCTGCGGCGCGGGTGGTGCGGGGGGACGCTGCGATCCGGCGTTCCGGCAGCCGCTGGCCACGCACGCCGAGACCCAGCTGATCATCGCCGAGGCGGCCTACCAGACGGGGGACCCGACGACCGCGCTCGACAGTCTCAACGCCGAGCGCACGGCTGCCGGATTGTCCGCGTTGGTCGGGATTAGCGGCACGGCGCTGCTGGATTCGATTATGACCGAGAAGTACGTCGTGACGTTCCAGAACATCGAAGCGTGGAGTGACTACAAGCGGACGTGCATCCCATCGCTCGTGCCGGCAGCCGGAGCGGCCCAGGTGATCGGGCGGCTTCCCTACTCCATCGACGAGGTGAACACAAACCCCAACGTTCCGTCGCCGGAGCCGACGCGGAACGCGAATGACCCCAACCCCTGTCCTTGACGGGCCGGGGCAGTCGAAGTATCGGTTAGACGTAAGCGGCCCGATCGGGCGGGAACTCGCCCGACCGGGCCGCTGCGGATCGTTGCCGCCACCGTAGAGAGCAGGTGATGTGCTATGCAGCGATTTCGTCGTACTGGACTCGCCGTCGCCCTGTTCGCCATTGCCGGGTGCTATCGGTACGTCCCCCTGTCAACTCCGCAACCGCAGTCCGGCACGTTCATCGCGGCCGTACTCACGGACTCGGGTACGGCAGAGCTGGCCCAGTACCTGGGGCCGAACGTCGCCAGCATCGGTGGGCGGTTGGCGAGCAGCTCTCCAGAAGAGCTTCAGATATCGGTCAACATCGTCGCCACCCGCGGTGGAGCGGAGAACTTCTGGAAGGGGGAGATGGTCCACGTCCCGCGCCGGCTCGTCCTGGGGATTCAAGAGCGGAAGCTGTCCGGAAGTCGCAGCGGCCTCGTCGCCACGATCGGGCTGGCGGCAGGGGTCAGCCTGCTCAGGGCCTTCGGCGCGTTCTCGGCGGGCTCCGGCAGCAGCGGAGGTACTACCGCGACCAAGTAGCATCCCCTCCACGCGCCCTAGTGGACGGCAAAAGCTTGACTGGCTGAGTTCGCGCTCGAGCGTCCACTGGACGGACTGTCCGCGCTGCTCGGCAAGGGGCCGCGCCCGTACTTCGAGCTCGAGACGCCGGGGGCGGCGCAGGCGCCCAAGGTGGACTTCTCGAAGTGACGCCGCTCGGCCCGTCTACAGGGGCAACCGGTACGACACTCCCGCACTCGCGCCGAGGTCGAACTGGATCGCACTAAACCGGTCGAAGTTCGGACTGGTCATCTCGGCGAGGGAATACGAGACACCGTCCGCCTGCGCGAACACCGACAACCCGGACTTCCCGACGATGTATGTGATCCCCGCCCCCAGGTGCGCGAATCCCTGAGTTCGGTCGGCCCCGGTCGAGCCTTTTTCATGCAGCAAGACGGCTCCCGCGCCCAGCAATCCGTACGGCTTGATCCCGTTGGCCATCGGATACCCCGCCTTCAGGTCGACAGCGACGTAGTAGCGGTTCAGGTACACGCCGCTGGGCGCGCCGTCCAGCAGGAGCTGACTCTGCGCCCCAGTGAGCGTGGCCCGTAGCTCCAGGTTCCTGTCGATTTCGTAGCCGACGCCTCCGCCGATCGTGAATCCCCTCCGGAATTGCGCCGTCCCGATGGCGTTGACGTCCTTGAGCGCGCTGTACGCGCCACCGTACGCGAACAAGTTGACGGCGTGATCCTGCGCGGTACCGCGCGCCACGCCCGCCAGGAGCAGCATGGCAGCCACGACGCCGCTTCGACTGCCGACCATATGGGAGTCCTCCTGCAGAGACGTTCGTCCGATCAGCGGGGCAGAATCTGTGCCGCACAGGCGTTGCTCGCGGCCGCGGCTTACCAAGCGGGCGTGCGGCCGGTACCTTCGGACAAGGAGGCTGCCATGCTCCAGGTGAGGGTAGCGGTCGGGCTGAGTCTCGCCGTGCTGCTTGCGGCTCCTTCGCGGGCGATGGGTCAAGCGGAAACGGCCAGTGTGATCGGCCAGCTCGTCAGTCGTGCGACCCGAGCACCGATTGAAGGGGCGACCGTGGTGCTCATGAGCACCGGGGCCGTGGCGACCTCCGACTCGGCGGGCCGCTTCCGCTACGGGGGGCTCGTACCCGGAGAGCACCGGCTCGAGGTTCGCGCGATCGGATATGTGAAGAATGAATGGACCCTGCACCTGCTCGCCGGAGAGCAGCAGCGCGAATTTGAGCTCGACGCCTTGACCTATCAGTTGCCGGGCGTCGTAGTGGAGGCACGCGGCGCCTTAGGCGACTTCGAGCGCCGGCGGGCCCACGGGACCGGCTTTTTCTTCACGCGCCCCGAAGTGGAGGGACGTCACGCCAGGACCCTGGGCGACTTGATGCGAGGCGTGTCCGGGGTTCAGACGAGCTGCAGCCGGGGCTCCTGTGCCATCGTGATGTCACGCTCTTCGAGGGGCTGCCGCCCGGAGTACTACCTGGATGGGTTTCCCGCGTCGTCCTCTGTCGGCCCGGATTTCCCGATCACCGGGGTCTACGGGATCGAGGTGTATCGCACCGCGTCGGAAGTGCCCGTCGAATTCCGCAGACCCGAGCTGCGCTGTGGCGTTATCCTGATCTGGAGCGATATGGGCCGGTAAGCCATTCGCTAGCCAGGGTTTCGTCTCCGCCGTGCGTCGCGTACACGCAACAGGTCGATCTACGTTCCCTCACGAAACCCGGTGGCACCGAGCGTGCGCGGGACGGGAGGCGCGTTAGTAGTGGCTGTAGCCGATCTTGCGGCTCGCCCGCAAGAACGGGGACTTTAGGTGTGGAAGTCCGGAAAACAGACGGTCCGACGCGGCGTGTGGCGTGTTCGCCACGCCCTCGCGACGTCGCCCCGATGAAGTGATGTCACGCGCCCGTGCGCTCTCCCTAGCCGTTGATCGTTCGCGCGCGAGACCCGATTCATGGACGTTGAGCCGACAGGTGCCCGGACTCGGGGCGGTTTCCCCGACGGCCGGGGCCTCAGGCGTGGTTTGGGGGCGTCATCACACCTACCAGTGAGGTGCGGACCATGAATTATCCTCGTCTGTCTGGTCTCTGGCTGCTGGCAGCGCTCACCCTCGGCGTCGTCCCAGACGCCACCTCTCAGAACGTTGCGATCTCCGGCAGCGTGACTTCCGAGGACGGGCGCACGGTGTACCCCGCCACCGTGGACATCGCGCAGCTCAACATCGTTGTGCCGACGAATGCCCAGGGGCGCTACACGCTGACGGTACCCTCCGGCCGAGTGTCCGGCCAAGCCGCGACACTGCGGGTGCGGGCGTTCGGCTACCGCTCCGGGAGCCGCCAGATCACGCTCAACCCCGGCGAACAGACGGCGGATTTCCGACTCGCCCTCGACGTGAATCAGCTCGAGGAGGTCGTAGTGACGGGCGTGCTCGACGCCACCACGCAGGCCAAGCTCCCATTTTCGGTCACGACCATCGACAACTCGCAGCTTCCCGTCCCGGCCGTCAACCCCATGGCGGAGCTCAGAGGCAAGGTTCCGGGCGCGAACATCGTCGAGGCGAGTGGGCGGCCGGGGGCCAATGTTGCCGTGCTGTTGCGTGGTCCCAAGTCGATCAACGGCGTGGGGCGCTCTCAGGGTCCGCTCTACATCGTCGACGGCGTGGTGCTGGGCAATGGACCAACGGAGGTGAGCAGCGGGGGATTGCCCGACATCAACTCACTCGATATCGAACGCGTGGAGGTGGTACGGGGGGCCGCGGCGTCGTCGTTGTACGGCGCTCGCGCGGGTAACGGCGTCGTCCAGATCACCACGCGGTCCGGGCGGAACGGCGCGGCTGGCGCGACCTTTCGCTTCCGCTCGGAAGCGGGCTTCTCCGATATCGAGCGGGAAATCGGCCTCGCCCGGAACCACTCGCTCCTCATGGACGAGACGGACGGGCGGTTTTGTGAGGCGGTGAGCGGGCAGCCGCTGTGCGCACGGACCTTCGACTGGAACACGGAGGTCGCGCGCATCAACAACGCCGCAGGCAGCTTTGCGATCCCGCCCGCGCCCATGCCGCTGCAGCCCGGGTCCGCGGCCAGCTCGGCCACTCTCAAGGAAGTCTTTCAGTCGAACCTGTGGCCCGGGCAGACCTACAGCGCCGTGCAGCAGACGGTCAAGCCACACCCCTACAGCCAGCAGAGCGTCGACATGACCTTCCGGGGCGGGAACACGAGCGTGTATGCCAGCGGCTCGTTCGTCGGGGAAGGCGGCGCCATCCGGTTCCTCGACGGCTACAAGCGAATGTCGGGCCGGCTCAATGCCGACCAGCAGATCACCGATCACCTCTCGGCGTCGCTTCGCACCTATTACAGCCGCAGCAGCTCCGACGGCTTCGACCAGGACGGCGGTGGGCAGGCATTTTTCCGGCTCACGCGAGTGCCCGCGATCGTCAACGTCCTCGCCCAGGACTCGATGGGGCGCTATTACGTCCGGCCGAATCTGATCTCGGGGGGCGAGCAGAACGAGAATCCGCTCCAGTCGCTCCAGAACACGCTACGCGAAGACGTCACCGATCGCTTCCTCGGGGGTCTCAGACTCAAGTACACGCCGCTCGAGTGGCTGGACGTCGAGGGGAATTTCAGCTACGACGGCAGCTCGGGGACGTTCTCCCAGTTCCGCGACAAGGGGTACCGGGCGACGAGCGCCGCGTTTGCGGCGCAGCTCACGAACTCGCCGGGAGCCATCTTCACCGGCGCCTCGGGATTCGACTCGTACAACGCCAGCGTAAACGTCGTGGCGCGCCGCAACCTCGGGTCGGATCTCCTGACCCGCACGAACCTGAACTGGCTCTTCCAGCGCGAGGACACGCGCTACCGGCGGTTGTCGGGCAACTCGCTCGCCGCGGGCGGCGTGGACAATGCGTTCAACGCGGTCAATTGCGGGGGGTTCGCCACCGGATGCTACACCTCGAGCAAGACATCGCAGCGGCTCATGGGTGTGGGCGGCGGCGTCGGATTGGAGTACAAGGAGCGCTACATCGCGGACGGCCTGGTCCGTCGGGACGGCAGCTCGCTGTTCGGGTCCGATAACCGCTGGACGACCTATTACCGCGGTTCGCTGGCGTGGCGCGTGGCGCAAGAGCCGGCGTGGCCGTTCAAGGATCAGATCGACGAGTTCAAGCTGCGCGTGTCGCGCGGCACGGCCGGCGGCCGGCCGAGCTTCGTCGCCCAGTACGAGACGTATACGCTGGGCGCCGGCGGTCTCCTGACGCCCACGACGCTCGGCAATCGCAATCTCAAGCCCGAAACCACGACCGAGACCGAGGCGGGGGCGGATCTGCAGCTGTTCCGGCGCGTCGGCGTGACCGTCAACTACGCCGCCTCCAGCACCGCGGATCAGATCCTTTCCGTGCCGCTGCCCGCCGCAGCGGGCTTCGAGCGGCAGTGGCGTAACGCCGGCACGCTCGACAACCGGACATGGGAGCTGGCCATCAACATCCCGCTCATCGAGCGAAAGGACGTCTCGTGGTCGATTCGGGGAACGTACGAGCGGACCCGCACCTGCATTTCAGCGCTCAGTGTCCCGGAGTTCAACTTCGGGACGCCGCAACAGGCCACCGGCTCGATTTTCCGCGCCAAGGTGGGGTGTCCCACCGGCGAGCAGTTCGGCACCTTCTACGGCCGCCGCTTCCTCACGAGCTGCGGCGAGCTGCCCACGTCGTTCCAGAGCTCATGCGGCCCGAACGGCGCGTTTCAGAAGAACGACGACGGCTACCTCGTGTGGGTCGGTGCCGGTAACTCGTGGCGCGACGGGATCACCAAGAACCTGTGGCAGGCATCGCTGCCCGCGGCGCAGGCGCCCTGGGGCGTTGGCTTGGAGTGGGGGATGCTGATCGTGAGCCGCAACAGCAATCTCGCCGGCGACCAGCTGCCGATCGGTCACGCGCTTCCCGATTTCCGCTACTCGGTCTCGCAGGATTTCCGGTGGAAACGGCTCACCGTGTATGCCCTGCTGGACGCGTCAGTGGGCCAGAGCGTCTGGAATCAGGGTCGCCAGTGGTCGTTCCTGGACTTCAACAGTCGCGACCAGGATCAGCGCGGTAAGAGCGTCGAGACCGCCAAGCCGCTCGGCTACAACTGGCGCGCGGCGCCGCCCAGCGGCGCCGGCGTCGGCGGCATGTACGATCTGCTCGCCCCGAACAACCTGTCGGTCGAGAACGCGAGCTACGCCAAGTTGCGCGAGGCGTCGCTGTCGTATCACATCGGGCCGATCCGCGGCACGGGAGATTGGGACGTGACGCTGCTGGGTCGCAACCTGTTTACGATCACCGGCTATAAGGGGTTCGATCCGGAAGTCGGCATCGGCGATATCAACGGGCTCGGCGGCACGGGCGGCGCCGGCGCGGCGACGCAGAACGCCGGGTCCGCCGCTATCAACGCCGTGGACGCCTTCACGTTCCCGAACTTGCGGACGTTCACGATCGCCATCACGACGCGCTTCTAAAGACCTGGCGGCGGGCCCAGCGCGAGGTGCCGAGCACCCCGCACGAGGCGCGCCGCCTCCCCTGGGAGGAGGAGGACCGATGCGAACTGCGTTACGGGCGCTCCTGGTGCTCATCGGCGTCACGGCTTGCGATCTGGGCGTCACGAACATCAACAACCCGGACCGCGATCGGCTGCTCCGCACGCCCGCCGACGTGGAAGCGCTGATCGGGCAGTCGTACCAGAACTTCCACAACGCCACGATCGGTGGCTCCAATGAAGCGCTCAACCCGCAACTCCTCGTCAGCGGCATGGAGAGCTTCTCGGGCCTGGGGAATTTCCAGATGGGCGTGCGTGCCGCCATCCCACGCGCCAATCCCCACGTGGACAACAACCGGGGCAATGCCGGCGAAGCCGGCAATCTGCGCGACTTCCAGCGCCTCTCCACGACCTCCCGCGCCGCCGCGGACGCTCTGCGGCGGTTGGCGGTTCCCGGCTTTTCGTTCGGGGACGCATCCCGGGACGCGCGGGGCCGGGCGTTCGCGCAGTTCGCCCTCGGTCTGGCCCTGGGCCATCTGGCCATGGTGTACGACTCCGCGGCGATCGTTGCGCCGACCGACGACCCGGAGGCGATCCCTCCCTTGCGGGGCTATGACTCCGTCAAGACGGCGGCGCTCGGGTGGCTCGACTCGGCCGTCGCCACCGTGACCGCGAACACGGCCATTTTCGGCAACCTGCCCAGCACCTGGATCAAAGGGCCTGGGACTGGCCCCGATGCGGCGGGCTTCATCCGCATTATCCGCTCGTACCGCGCCAGAATACGCGCCGCGGTCGCCCGCACACCGGCTGAGCGGGCCGCGGTGGACTGGAACGCGGTGATCGACGACGCGACGAAGGGCATCACCACCGACCTGAACATCGCCATGGACCCTGGCGGCGGCTGGGACATGGTGTGGGTGGTTCAACACTACCTGTTCTCGAGCTGGCACCAGATGTGGCAATTCATGGTTGGGTTCGCCGACACCTCCGGTGCATTCGACGCCTGGCTCGCCCAGCCGGTCGCGAACCGCGCGTCCTTTCTGGTCGTGACGCCCGATCGTCGCTTCCCTCAAGGGACGACGCGCGCGGCGCAGCAGGCGAATTCGCCGGCCACGCCGCCCGCCAACCTCTACTTCCGCAACCGCCCCGGCTCGCAGGACGTCCCGGGGAATGCGCTGGGGGTCTCGTTCTACGACTACTACCGGTTCCAGGCGTTCTTTAACGCCCAGCGAGTCGGCAGTTATCCGGTGATGACGCGGGCGGAGATGCGTCTTCTGGCGGCGGAGGGGTACATCCGGACGAACAGGATCAACCTGGCGGGCCCCCTGATCGACTCCACCAGGGCGGATACCAGCGCCAGGGGGGCGCACCTGCCGGGCGTGACGGGAATCAACGACCTGACCACGCCGGTACCGGGCGGGTCCGGATGCGTGCCGCGCGTGCCGCAACCGCCGGACTTCACTACCACGGCGTGCGGCAACATTTTCGAGGCGCTCAAGTGGGAGAAGCGCATGGAGACGGCCTTCATCGGGTATGGCTCCTGGTACTTCGATGATCGCGGGTGGGGCGACCTCCCTGAAGGGACCGCGCTGAACTGGCCCGTCCCGTGGCAAGAGATGGATGCACGGGTGGAGCCGTTCTACAACATGCCCGACGTGGCCAAGGGAACGCTGCCCGGCGCGGCCAAGGGCACGTACGGGCTTTGACATGAGAGCTGCCGCACAGCGCTGGTGGGTGGCAGCGGTCCCGTTGCTGGGCGCCTGTTACGTCTACCAGCCGCTTCTGACGCCAGACCCACACCCGGACGCCCGTCTCGCATTCGACCTCAGCGATCAGGGCCGGGTGGCCCTGGTCACGAACGTGGGGTCGGATGCCAGTCGCGTCGAGGGCACCCTCGTGAGCGAAACGCCCGACGAATACGTGATTCGGGTCTCCGATGTGTTCGCTCAGCAGGGAACACGAGCCAAGTGGAATGGCGAAGTGGTCAGCGTGCGTCGCGAGTACGTGAAGCGCGTCCGCGAGCGCAGCTTGTCCCGGGGGCGGACCGTGGCGGCGGTCGCGGGTGTGCTCGGTGCCGTCGTCGGCCTCGCCGCAGGCACGCATCTCGCCGGTTTCGGGACGAGCGGCAGCGATCGCCCGGGGAGCGGAGTGGGCGACGGCCAGTGAACCTTACACAAGCGAGTCTCCCATGAGGCTAACGCGTCTGTCGCGTGTCTTGGCGTTCGGCGTTGTCGCGGCCGCTGTCCCGGCCTGTCACGATACGGGCGGCTCGCCGACCGCCCAGGGGCCGCTGGCCGGGCTGCGGTACGTAAACGTCGTGCCCGACACGGGCGCGTTGGACATCCGGATCATCGACATCGTGGGCGACGCGCCGGCGACGTTCGGCGCTTCGTTCCGGACCGGCGGCAGCCCGATCGGCGGCGCCGCGCAAACGTCACCGCCCTACCAGGCGGTGGCGGCCGGTCAGCGGCACATTCGGGTGTTCAACTCGAGCTCGGACCCTGCCATCGCCCAGCAGGTGCAGGTGGATACGACGTTCACGTTCGACGCGGACCAGAAGTACAGTTTCATACTGCACGGCTTCGCTCGTCCGGGAGGGACGCCGCGGATCGCCGCGCTCATCGCCATGGATGACCCGCCAGCGACGCTGCCGGCTGGCAAGTTCGCCCTTCGCGTCCTGAACCTCGCGCCCTCACTCGCCGGAGCCGTTCCGACACTCGCGGATACCACAGTCGCTGCCGACGCCTTCGTGCGAGCGGGTAGTGCGCCGCCCAGCGGGTCGCCGGAGGCGGTCGGCGTACGCTACCTCGGTGCGTCGCAGTACGCGGTCCTGGACACCGGCCGGTATCGCTTGGCACTGACGGCGACGGGCACAACCGGCCCGGCGTTCCTGTTGGCGCTGGTGCCCCCAGGTCTTCCGGGAGCATCCCCGGTCGCGGGGAGCTCGGCTGCCGGAACGGTGCTCACGGCAGTGATCGTCGCGCGTTCCGTAGTCGGGAGCGCGGCCCCGCAAGGTGGTCGGCCCTCGGCAAAGAGCACGGACACGAGTCTCGCGGAGGTGGCTCGCCGCGTGTCACGCAGTAACGACACGGTCACCGTACAGAGCGGGTCCGTCTCCGTGTTGACCAACAGGTCTCCGACGAAGCCGGACTCGATCGTCGGGACAACGGGCACGGGGACCGCAACCGGTGTCGTGGCCGGAGACATTATCCTCATGTCGGGAGCGACCGAGCCGGAGTACAACGCCTGGCAAGTGGTGACGCAATTGGCCGACTCGCTGTCTTGTGCTCCGGTCGATTCGAAGGACACCGCCACCAAGTGCGCCGCCACGAATGCGGTGGCCACAACTCGCTTCCGGTTCAGATCCCGCATCGCGGGCACTCCAGCGTCGCCCGCGACGGGATCACCGGTGTACCGCATTTACACCGCCTCAACGACCGGGGATTACACGATCCCGGCCGTCATATACTTGATCGACCGGCGCCCGTAGCCGCCGTGTTGCGGCAGGCCCCTACGAATCCATAGGGGACACTGCACGGGCGCAGGCAGCCGGACTGTTGCACGGCTGTTGCGTGCATTCAACGCGATTCGTTTCGATGGAGTCGCGTCGTCGCATCACTGCCCGGCGCGCCGGCTCGGAGAGCGACCCGCGCGGTCTCCCTCCCCAGCGTTGGACGCGCGCGTCGTTGCGGGTGAAAGCAGTGCCCGCGAGACGGAACGGGTGTTGCGGATGTTGATGGTGCTTCACGCGGCACCGTCCTGCCCTCCCCAGCCGTTGGGCAGCGGTGCGGCTCCCAGATGACGGACACGAAGGTCGCGCCGCGCGGCCGAGCTCGAACACAGGGCTCGGCGGCCCAGCGCGTGTTCCCCCTTCCGACGTCGGCCCTCCGTGGGAGCGACAACGAGCGTTTCCCTCTTCCCGGGAGGATTCATGCGCATTCGGCATACGTTGGCTCTTCGTCCACGGGGAAGACTGCCCTGGCGCGGAGCGGTTCTGGCGCTTGGCCTCGCGGCGCTCGGCCACACCAGCGCGCTCGCACAAGAGCCGACGCACGTCGTCGGTCAGGTGCATGATTCCATCACACAGAAGCCGATAGCGGGCGCGCGGGTCGGCGTCAGGGGCACGGCCGCCGAAACTGTGACCGACGCGAACGGCCGCTATGCGCTGAGCGTTCCAGCCGGCCGGGACACCCTCACGTACAAGCGCATCGGCTACCGGTCCGTGACTCGGTTGGTCGCGCCCGTCGTCGACGTCGCGATGTCGTTCCAGGCGATGCAGCTCGAGCCGGTAGTGACCACGGCGCTTGGCATCGAGCGCGAGGCGCCGACTCTGCCGTACTCCGCGCAGAGCGTGGGCCCAGACGTGTTGACGAACGTCCCCACCACGAACGTGCTCTCCGCCCTACAGGGCAACGTCGCCGGTCTCTACGTGACCAATTCCAGCAACCCGTTCGGCTCCGCGCGCATCGTTTCGCGCGGCGCGGGATCCATCCTGGGCCAGAACCAGCCGTTGGTCATCGTGGACGGCATCCCGATCGACAACTCGGCGGCATCGAATACGGGCTACGGCGGGGGCTCGCTCGGTGGCTACGACGTGGGTAACGGAGGGGCGGACATTGACGCGAACAATGTCGAGTCGATCACCGTGCTGAAGGGCCCGAACGCGGCGGCGCTGTACGGCTCGCGCGCGGCGAACGGTGCGATCCTCATCAAGACCAAGAGCGGTAAAGGCGGGCCGAGCCAGGGCTTCGGGGTTTCGGCCGTGTTCGGCACGACGACCGAGACGCCGCTGCGGCTTCCGGACTACCAGAACCAGTACGGTCAGGGGTTTTACGGCGAATTCGACTTCGTGGACGGCAACTTCGGCGGGCGGCACGACGGTGCGGATGAGAGCTGGGGCCCGAAGCTCGACAACCGGACGAGCGGGTGCGTCTACCCGAGGGACACCACGGGCAAAGCGATCTATACCAATGGCTACGACATGAGTAAGCCCTGTCGCCAGTTCTTCGGCGTGGGACCGTGGTCCGCGCACCCCAATAACGTGCGGGACTTCTGGAACACGGGGGTGATGACCAACCTGAACGTGGCAGTGACGCGCGCAAGCGAGCGCAACAACATCCGGCTGTCGGTGGGCCGCACCGGCGAGGCGGGGATGTACCCGAACAACGATAACACCCGCACCGACCTGACCATCGCCGGCGGGGCGCAGATGTCGGACCGCTGGAGCGCCGAGGCGTCGATCAACTACGTCAACAACGCCTATCAGAATCAGCCGTCGCAGGCGTACGAAGAAATCGACCCGATGCAGGGGTTCATCTGGTTCGGCCGCCAGGTGGACACGCGCATCCTGAAAGACCACCTGTATCGTGATCCCAATGATCCGCTCACCAAGCAGATTGTGAAGGGTAACCCGAACCTGCGCACCGATGCGCCCATCCCGTACAGCTGGAACTACAGCTACCACCCCAGCCCCTACTGGGAGGCCACGGCCAAGACGACCGACTATGCCCGCGACCGCGGGATCGGCCACGTCGCGGTCACCTTCAAGCTCAACGGCTGGCTGAGCGCGACCGGCCGCACCGGTCGTGACTGGTATCAGGATCACTTTCGGGCGAACTACCCGGTGAACAACATCTCGCCTGATCCAGGGGGTGGGCTCCTCGACGTGGCCGAGACGCATAGCGAGACCAACAGCGACTTCCTGGTCACGGGCACCCGGCCAGTGTTCAGAGACCTGACGGTCACCGTCAACGCGGGCGGCAACGCCCGGGTGAACGACTTCAGGGGCAGCACGGGCGTCGTCTCCCGGCTGGTGATTCCCGGCGTCTACACCATGGCGAACTCGGACGGCACGCCGACCGACTCGTTCCACGTGGAGAAGAAAAAGGTCAACTCGCTCTATGGGCTGGCCAGCGTCAACTACAAGAACTGGCTCAACGTGGACGTGACGGGCCGCAACGACTGGTTTTCGACGCTGCCGAAGGGTGAAAACTCGATCTTCTATCCTTCGGTCGGCGCCGCCTTCATTTTCACGGACGCGCTGCGCGTCCAAAGCGACGTCCTGTCGTACGGCAAACTGCGCGCCAGCTGGACCCGGGTCGGCAACGACACCGACCCCTATCAGTTGCGGGCCGTGTACGCATCGGGCACCGCGTGGAGCGGACAGCCCACGTTCACCGCACCGGACCGCCTGCCGAACGCGAACCTCAAGCCCGAGCAAACGACCGGCGAGGAGATCGGCGTCGATTTGGGATTGTTCGACAACCGGCTCGGCCTGAACGCGACGGTGTACCAGAAGTCCACCACGAACCAGATCCTTCCCGTTTCGATCTCGGGCGCTACCGGATACACCCAGCACGTCGTGAACTCGGGCGAGGTGCGCAACCGCGGCATCGAGCTCGAGGCGACGATGAGGCCGGTCGAGCGCCCGACCTTCCGTTGGGACGTGGTGGCGAACTGGTCGAAGAACACCAACAAGGTCGTCTCCCTCGCCAACGGCGTGCAGCGCATTGTCGTAGGCAGCTACTGGGGTGTGAGCGTGACGGCCGACTCCGGTCAGCCGTACGGCAACCTCGTGGGCACCCAGTGGCAACGGGACAGCCAAGGACGCATCGTCGTCTACTCGTCGGGCGGGCTGCAAGGCCTGCCGGTCCCCGGGAACGTAGTGGCACTGGGCAACTACAATGCCGACTGGGTGGGCGGGATCACCAACACGTTCACCTACAAGAACCTGAGCCTGTCCTTCTCGTTCGACGGGCAGCTGGGCGGCAAGGTCTACTCGGTGACCAAGTGGTTCGGCCAGTACTCGGGCATCTTGCAGGCGACCCTGTGGGGTCGGGCGAACAACTGGAGCGACAGCGTGGTCGTGCCGAACGCCGTTTACCAGAATGGTACGCCCGACACCACGCGTGTGCTGGCGCAGGACTACTGGCACAACACGTTCTACGCCAATGAGCCGGGGATCGTCGATGCGAGTTACTTGAAGCTGCGCGAGCTGCGCGTCGCATACGACCTGCCGTCGTCTATCGCCCAGTACTTCGGCTTCTCCGCAGCGACCATCGCGCTGGTTGGGCACAACCTGCTGCTCTGGTCCAAGCAGCCCACGATCGACCCGGAGACCGCGTTCGATACCAGCAACCGCCAGGGCGTCGAGAACGGCCAGCTGCCGACTGCACGCAGCCTCGGCGTCACCCTGTCCGTGCGGCCATAGCCGCTTGGGAGAAAGGAGCTACCATGCGATACAAGATCCTGAGCGTCCTGGCCGCCGCGACGTTCGTGGGGGGCACGTCGTGCGGTGACCTGACATCGATCAACCAGAACCCGAATGGACCCACGGCGGTGCCACCACCCTCGCTCCTGTCGAACGTGATCCAGGCGACGGTGAACGGGGTCGACGGCGTCAACAGCCTCAACATCCGGGCCGCCGGGCTCTGGGTGCAGTACTACGCCGAGATCCAATATCGGGACGAGGACAAGTACCTCATCCGCGCCGGCACGGACGGGGGGTGGGGCTTTTACAGCGGCGCAGTCGAGGACGCGCAGCGGATGATCACCGGGGGTGTAGCGGCGGGCGCGCCCAACTGGGAAGCCGCAGGCCGGATCATGAAGTCTTACCTCTACAGCGTCATGACGGACGCGATGGGCGACATCCCCTATTCCGAGGCGCTGAAGGGTGACTCGCTGCTGACCCCGAAGTACGACAAGCAGCAGGCGATCTACACGGCGCTGTTCGCCGACCTGACGAAGGCCAGCCAGCAGATCGATACCTCGGGAATCGCGCCAGCGGGCGTCGGGTTCCGTACGGGCGACATCATGTACGGCGGCAACCTGACGAACTGGCGAAAATTCGCCAACTCACTGCGGCTGCGGCTGGCCATGCATCTCGCGAATGTCGATCCCGCCACCGCGCAGAGCCAAGCCCTGGCAGCCGTGAACGCGGGCGTGTTCGAGAGCAACGCGGACAACGCACAGCTCCTGTACCTAGCGGGTGCGCCGAACCAGAACCCGATTTACGACGATGCCCTGGGGCGCGATGACTACGGCATGAGCAAGACCTTCGTGGACTCGCTGCTGAGCTGGAGGGACCCGCGTTTGCCGGTGTTCGCGCAGCTGAACAAGGACACCATCAAAGCCAACATTACGTACGAGGGCATGCCGAACGGGCTGAACGACGGCGGCGGGCCCGCGCTCTTCTACATCTCGCGCTACGGCGCCTTCTGGCGTGAGACACCCAACGCGCCGCTCGAGCTGCTGACGTACTCCGAGGTGCTGTTCCTCGAGGCCGAGGCGGCGCAGCGCGGTTGGATCATCGATAACCCAGCTACGCTCTACGCCGCTGCGATCCAGGCGTCCATGGAGCAATACGGCATCACCGATACCAGCGTCGTGAATCCCTACCTGCGCGACGCGCGCGTGCAGTACAACGCAGCCACCGGCCTGACCCAGATCGCCTACCAGAAGTGGGTCTCGCTGTTCATGCAGGGCATGGAGGGATGGACCGAGGTACGCCGCACCGGCGTTCCGCACCTCGTGCCGGGCCCGAACGCCATCCTTCCAGAGATCCCGGAACGCTTGCCGTATGCGAGCAACGAGGTGGTCTTGAACAAAGCGAACGTGGACGCCGCCGTGGCGGCGCAGCACTTCGCAAGCTTCGCCGGCCTGGACACGCCGCTCTGGTTCACGGGGCGGGCGCCGTAGTGTAACCGCCGATCTCGCAACTCGGAGCCCCCGGTGAGCCAGTGGCTCATCGGGGGCTTCCGCGTGGAGCCGGTCAGCTGCCTGTCGTATCCGAGCGCTGCAGGAAGATAAGAATGAGACCGTGGCCGCTGCTGGGATATCCGGGCCGCGATGTGACACCCAGCGAATAGACTTCGATGCGACGCGCGTCCATGGCCTGGATGGTCACCAGGGGACAGGTGTCCACGGTCCGCGTCCCGTCCACGTACACGTCCGGGTTGGAGCTGCCAGTGACGCTGTCCTTGCCGCGCAGCTCCAGGTTGGGACAGCGGCTGTACTGCGACCAACTCGAGATGTGCAGCTGTGGCATCGCCTTCTTGACGGCGTCGAGGACGGTGCGGCCGGGGTCGGCCGACAGCGCGTCGCCGGTGATGATCACGCTGCCCGCCGTGGTGGGCGACAGCGGCCTCCCGCCTGGCTCGGTTGTGCGGTCAAAGGGACGTGACGTGGTGCAGCTGAGGATGAGGATCGAGAGGGCGAACGGCGGCAGGACGGAGCGGTTACGCTGCACGCCTCAGTCCACGATCGCATCCGGCATGACGTACTTCAGCGGGTCCACCGGTTTGTGGTTCACCCACACCTCGTAGTGCAAGTGCGGCCCGGTCGAGAGTCCCGTCGAGCCGACGTAGGCGATCTTCTCCCCGCGCTTCACGCGCTGGCCACGCGCGGCGATAATCCTCGAGCAATGCGCGAAACGCGTCACCAACCCGAAGCCGTGGTCCAGCGTGATCATGTTGCCGTACCCCTCTTCCCACTTGACGTCCGTCACGATGCCCGCGGCGGGCGCGTCGATTTCGGCGCCCATGGGCGCCGAGACGTCGATCCCCTCGTGCGGCCGCGCCAGATGGAGAATCGGATGCACCCGCTCCCGCATGAACGCGCTCGTGAGCCAGCCCTTGGTCGGCATGATCGACGGCGTGGCCGCGAGCCGGTCGCGCTGGTGCGACAGCGAATCGAATGCCTGATTGAGCGACCGCACCAGGATGTTGGCTCGCCGCGAGAGGACGTCCACGTCGAGCCGCGCCGCGAGCGCCTCCCGACCGTCGGGACCGAGTGCCTTGAGGCTGTCACCCTCCGACCAGCTGCCGGCGGGACCGCCGATCCCCGCCTGCTGCACCGTCGTGTCGGTGGGCGTGAGCCCCGCCAGCAACCGCAGCTCCTGCTCGCGCTGGCTGAAGCGGTGCAGCGTGTCGTGCAGCACCGCCATCCGCTCGCGCATCTGCTGGATCTCGTTCGCCAGGACGCGGTTTTCGTTTTCGAGCGCGCGGCTGCGCGTGATGTTCACGCCACGCGAGATGGCGGCGACGCCCAGCACCAAGAACGTCAGCGCCAGCACGCTGCCGATGCCCAGCAGGGTTTTCAGGAAGGTCTGCGACACCTCGACGGCGCGGGACAAGCCCGAGCCGTGAGGCACCACCATGACGGTCCAGCGTCGCTCCGCCTTCTTCCGCATCAGCCTTTCGGACCTCACATCGACACGTATGGCCGGCGCGCGCGCGCCGGTCCTACTGCTACCGACCGAAGGGAGAATCCGGACAGGGCGTGGGCCCGGTCGCCCGTGGGAGTCCTAACCTACGCCTCGCCGTCCGGGTCGTCAACGGTCGTCAACATGGCCCCGACGTGAGCTATATCACACTTCCCCAGGGCCTTACGTCTGAGCCGCGCGGGGCTTGGGGAACAGGATGGGCGGCTTGAGGATGTGCCGCCCCGCGAGGTCCAGGGTGCCCAGCTCCGGCAGCCGGATGCTCGCGAGGCGCTCCGACGGGGAGGGGCCGAGTGTGCCCCAGATGGTCTGCGAGGTCGCAGGCAGGAACGGCTGGGCCAGGACCGCGAGCCGGCCCACCGTACGCGCCAGGTTGGCGAGCACGGAGTCGAGCTCCGCGGCCCGCTCCGGCTGCTTGGCGAGCTTGTACGGCGCGGTCTCCTCCACGTAGCGGTTGGCCGCGCCAGCGAGGGCGACGAGCTGAGCAGCGCCTTCCTGCACGCGGTTCGCGTCCATGGCGCTCGCGTACGTCGCGAGCGCGCCGCGCGCGGCGCGCTCGAGCGGCGTGTCGTAGTTGCAGGGGTCGCGCGGCACCACGGCTCCGCGGTAGTTCGCGATCATCGTGAGCGAGCGCGACACGAGGTTGCCGATCGTGTCGGCGAGCTCGGACGTGTACCGGGCGTCGAATCGCTCCCAGGTGAAGTCGCCGTCGTTCTCGAAGCCGACTTCGCGCAGCAGGAAGTAGCGCAGCGCGTCGGCTCCGTGATAGTCGATCGCCTCGCTCAGGCTGACCGCCGCGCCGGCGGTCTTGCTCATCTTGGTACCCGACCACTGCACGTACCCGTGCGCCCACACCGCGCGCGGCGGCGGCAGCTCGGCCGCCAGCAGCATCGCGGGCCAGATCACGCAGTGGAAGCGGGTGATGCCCTTGCCGATCACGTGGAGATCGGCGGGCCAGAGGCGCTCGAATCCCGGGTCGGGGAATCCCGTGGCCGAGAGATAGTTGATCAGGGCGTCGAACCACACGTACACGGTCTGCTGCGGGTCGCCGGGGAAGGGGATGCCCCAGGGCTGGCGCTGCCGTGAGATCGAGATGTCCTGCAACCCGGCCTCGACGAGGCGCACCACCTCGTTGCGACGGATCTCGGGCTCGACCGAGAACGCGCCCGACCGGATGCGCTCGAGCACCACGTCGCGGTACGCGCTCAGGCGAAAGAAGTGATTGCGCTCCCGCGTGGGGATCAGCTCGAGCGTGGGGTGCTCCACGCAGTGCCCGTCCACGATCTGCGCCCCGGTCTTGAACTCCTCGCACCCGGTGCAGTAGAGCCCTTCGTACTCGGCTTCGAACAGATCCTGGGGACGGCGCTGGCGGATGCGCTCCAGGAGGGCGGTGACCGCGCGCGCGTGCCGCGGCTCCGTGGTCCGAATCCAGTCGTCGTGGCTGCAGCCGAGGCGGCGCCAGTATGCGGCGAACGTGTCGGCCATGCGATCGACCCAAGCCTGCGGCGTCACGCCCGAGCGGGCGGCGGCCTGGATCACGGACTGACTATGCTCGTCCATGCCCATGAGGAAGTGGACGTCGTCGCCCCGCAACCGGTGGTAGCGGGCGATGCAGTCCGCCCCGACCTTCTCGAGCGCGTGGCCCAGATGCGGCTCGCCGTTCGAATAGTCGATGGCCGTCGTGAGATAGAACTTAGGCAACTGGGGGGGGGAGCTCCACCCGTGCCATTTCCGCCGTGAGCTTCTCGAGCGCCACCACGCGGGTGTCGCCGCCTCCACCTTCTACGCGGAGCGTCACGGTCTCGCGGAAGATGTCCACGGCGAGCACGCGCTCGGCGCCCGCGGCGGTCCGCAGGATCCGGCCCTCCTTGGGGAAGCGCTTGCGGGTCTGCACGTAGAAGTCGTGCTCGTAGCGCAGACAACACAGCAGGCGCCCGCAGCCGCCCGAGATCTGCGACGGGTTGAGCGAGAGGTGCTGATCCTTGGCGAGCGACAGGCTCACGGGGCGCAGCTCCGGCAGCCAGCTCGAGCAGCAGTACTGCCGGCCGCAGCGGCCCACGCCATCGAGCCGTTTCGCTTCGTCGCGCGCGCCGATCTGGCGCAGCTCGATACGGGTGTGAAACTGGCTCGCCAGGTCGCGCACCAGCGCGCGGAAGTCCACCCGCTGCTCGGCCGTGAAGTAGACCGTGAGCTTCTTCTTGTCCCACTGCCACTCGGCATCGGAGACCTTCATGGGCAGGCTGTGCTGGTGCACGCGCTCCATCACCTTGCGGCGCACCTGCTCCTCATCGAGGTGCAAGCGCTCGGCCAGCGTGGTGTCGTCCGGTGTGGCCCGGCGCAGGATGCGGGGCACGGCGTTGGTCACTGACCCCGGACGCAAGTCCGGGGTGCGAGGAGGCTCCGCGGGGGGGGGCGGCGCCGCGAGGCTACACCCGCTGCACCCGGTGCCGCACTTCTTCGCCGCCACGGGCCCGAGCGCCGAAACCCGGCCGAGGTCCTCCCCGCGCTCCACCTCCACGATCACGGCCTCGTGCAGGGCGAGCGGCTCGGGAGCGGGCCAGGTGAAATATTCTTTGCGGTTCCCTTTGAACCGGACTTCGACGACGTCGATCAACGGATCAACTCACTTCTCAGTCAGCGCACCCATCGAAAGGTACTTCTCTTCACGCCGTTTGAGGAGCTTGTCGAGCTTGATCTTGCGGAGCTGGCGCACGTGGCGCTGCAGCGTTTCGCCCAGCGCCTCGGC
>WNEX01000259.1_pt1 | contig 24390 bp, 28 predicted proteins | sample 5399841 | NCBI WGS metagenome assembly WNEX01 (sample SAMN13153337, study PRJNA577476) | soil metagenome | isolation source: 40 cm grassland meadow soil 2 days after 1st rain plot 5 | place: USA:California | collected 2015-09-18 | reverse complement strand
AGGCCACGGCCGTCCATGTCATCCGCAGGCGATAAACCCAGCGAGGGGTTCGTTTCGCTGGAGTCGCGAATTACGGAGGCGGCGGCCGGATGAATCCATCCTGCATCAAGAGCTGCGTTTGCTCTCGAGCCCGTCGAATGAGGGCGATCGCGTTGTCGTAGAGCTCGTTCCGGGTCTTGCGGACGCGGGCGATGCCCTGCTCGATCGCTTTCATGCCGACCGCGGCGGCCTCCCGCGCAAAGACGTCGATCTCCTCCATCGTTGGCACGATGTGCTCCTCGTCGAGCCCCTTCTCCTCGGCGACGAGGGCGAGCTCCGTGGCGGCGGCGATACACATTTCATCCGTAATTGTCCGCGCCCGCACATCGAGCGTGCCGCGGAAGATTCCCGGGAAACCGAGGGAGTTGTTCACCTGGTTTGGAAAGTCCGAGCGCCCGGTCGCAATGACGCGCGCGCCGGCCTCGGCGGCCTCCCAGGGCCAAATTTCCGGGACCGGATTCGCGATCACGAACAGGATCGCGTCGTCCGCCATGGAAGCCACCCAATCCTTCTGGATGACGCCGGGCCCGGGTCTCGAGGCCGCGATGACGACGTCGACACCGTCCATGGCTTCCGGGATTCCACCGACCCGGCTTTCGCCGTTCGTCATGTGGGCGAGCTCCCACTTCTCGGCGAACTCGGTCTGGGCGGCCTCGACGTCCTTCCGATGCCGGCCCACGATGCCCTTCGAGTCGACCAGGATCAGGTGCGCCGGTTGAGAGCCCGCCTCAATCAGCAGTTTCGCGGTCCGGATGTTCGACGCCCCGGCGCCGATCAAGGTGATCTGGACGTCGGGCAGCTTCTTGCCGACCACCTTTAGGGCGTTGATCACACCTGCGACGTTGATCGTCGCGGTCCCCTGCTGGTCGTCATGCCACACCGCGATGTCGCATTCCTTCCGCAGGCGGTCGAGGATGCCGAAACACTTCGGCTGGGCGATGTCCTCCAGGTTCACGCCGCCGAACGAGGGCGTGATGAACTTGACCGTCTCGATGATCTTCTCCGGGTCCTTCGTGGCGAGCGGGATAGGGAAGGCGTCGACCCCGCCCAGATATTTGAACAGGAGAGCCTTGCCCTCCATGACCGGGAGGCCGGCCTCTGGGCCGATGTCCCCGAGGCCGAGGACCCGCGTGCCGTCCGTCACGACGGCAACCTGGTTCCATTTGTTCGTCAGGCTCCAGACCAATTGCGGGTCCGCCTTGATGTCGAGGCAGGGCTGAGCCACGCCGGGCGTGTACCAGATCGCGAAGTCGTTGAAGCTCCGGACGGGGACCCGCGGGACCACTTCGATCTTCCCTTGGTAGTACGGATGGTACTTCGCGGACTGCTCCTTCGGCAAGTTCGCTCGCTTCAGGTTCTCTTCCACTTCCTTTGCCGTTGGCGCTTTGACGGGCTTCCGTTCCGCGCGCTTCTTCGTGACCATCTGGACACCAGAAATCGGATTGCCGGATGAGGAGAGAAATCTCGCTTAAAGCTTTGCTCCGTGTTCGTTGCAGGAGCTCATCAGACCCTCTCTTCAGGCGGCCCGTGGTCGAGTTGGCCTTCTCCGATCCTAGGACGGGACAGGTTCGGTCGCCTCTCTTGCATTCATCGCACACGCGCAAACGTTTTTCTGCCTCCCTCGTGTCCGTCCTGCGTGCTCGTCGCCGTCGTAGACCGGGCCGGTCGAGGTGGTACGCGAAAGGTGAAGGCCGCCTTCGAAGCCGTCGAGACGCGGTACGCCGAGTTGGGCCATACCTTGCAACGGCCGGTCTCCGGCGAGATTGTCGCCATCCCGATCATGGGCGCGTCCAAATCCCTGAAGGATCGGCACACCCTGTACGTCTCCTCGCGGGCCGTCGAATCGGGTTTGGTTGACGGCCTGATTGCTCACGAGGTCGGGCATATGCTCCGGACGGAAGCGAGGCATCCCTCCCATAGCCCCGAGGTGTATCGATTGATAGCGAAAGAGGTCCGGATTCCTCGCGCGGCCGAGGCGGCATTCGGCCAGGCGTTCAATCATGTCCAGGACGTCTATGCAGACGACCTCGCGTTCCCCGTGTTCGCGGGGGCGGACGGACGCCGCGCATACGACTTCTTCGCAGGCTGGGTCGAGAACAACGCGTCCATGCGGAGTAAGAACCGATGGCAGAACCTCGGACTCGCCGCAAGCAACGGGTTCGCGATCGGTAGTTTGGTCCGCCATGGCCTGATCACGGCGGAGGACAAGCTGTGGGACCGCGCACGCGCGTTCGACCGGGAGGCAGGTTTCCAAGCGGTGGATGCCCTCGTGGACTTCTACGCGAAGCTACCGGAGAGCCCGTCTCCCGACCAGTTCATCGCCGAGTTGAAGCGGCTCGCTGCGATCATGACGAAGGCATCGACCACTTAATTCCCGTAACATTTTATACTCCGAGCCTTGTGACAGCGCCATCTGAGGCACATCATGGCTGAGGAACTCGAGACGGCGCAGATCCCGCCCCACATCATGGCGGCGATGCGAGAGCGCATGAAGATGGCGCAGCGCATGTCCCGCATCAAACACAAGATCGTCGTGATGTCAGGAAAGGGCGGTGTTGGCAAGTCGACTGTCGCCGCGAACCTCGCTTGCGTCCTCGCGGAGGGCGGAACGGCTGGACTTGTCGACGCGGACGTGACCGGGCCGGACATCGCGAAGCTCATGGGTGTCGAGGACGCGCAGGTGAAGGCGACGGATACGGGCCTCGAGCCGACGACAGGCCCCGCTGGCGTGCGCGTGATCTCCATGGCCCAGATGATCGACCGCGACACCGCGGTCGTCTGGCGTGGACCGTTGAAGATCAAAGCACTCAAACAGATGCTCTCCGACGTGGAATGGGGAGACCTCGATTACCTCGTCATTGACTTGCCGCCCGGCACGAGCGACGAGCCGCTCAGCGTCGCGCAGGAGATCCCGGACGCGGATGGGGCTGTTGTCGTCACGACGCCGCAGGAAGTATCCCTCCTCGATGTTCGGAAGTCAATCGCCTTCGCTCGCGCGGTCAAGATGGATATCCTCGGCGTGATCGAGAACATGAGCGGGTTCGTCTGTCCCCATTGCGGTAAAGAGACAGCGATCTTCAAAGTAGGCGGGGGCGAGGCGGCGGCGGAGGAACTCGGGCTTCCGTTTCTCGGGCGAATCCCTCTGGACCCGCGAATCGTGATCGGAGGGGACGCGGGAAAGCCGTTCGTCCTCGAGCACCCGGACTCCGCTGCGGCTCAAGCGTTCCGGGAGATTGTGAAGAAGCTAAGGCCCCGCCTGAAGGAAACGAAGCCGAGGCCGACCGGTCCGCTCGCGAAGTGAGATGGCTTCCGTTCGCCGAAGGGATTTCTAGGTCCAACGGTTCAGGACCGCTTCGATGTCAGCCTTGGGCATCGCGCCGACGATTCCGTCCACGAGCTTCCCGTCCAGGAAGAGGAGCATCGTCGGGATTGATGTGATCTGGAAGCGGGCCGGAGTTCGCGGATTCTCGTCAATGTTCAGCTTCCCGAGTCGCATCCGTCCGACGCGGACCTTCGCGATTTCCTCGAGGACCGGGGCTACGCGGTGGCACGGGCCGCACCACTCCGCCCAAAAGTCGACGAGGATGGCGCCCGGCCTCCGGACCTCAGCGTCGAATGTCAAGTCCGTGAGCGTGACGGGCCCCGACCATTCGGCCGCAGACGGCCGTGGCGTGGACGCGGACGTGAGAAGCTGCTGCAGCTTCCGCGCGCGGATCTCCACGAGCTCGGGGTCGTCCACGGTTTCGATCAGGCATGACGCGGGATAAGAGTCTTTTGTTACGTCGAAACGAATCGGCTGGACTCGCACGATTGCCCTCTACTTCATGAGCTCGGTCCAGGCAAAGGTTGCGACAGCTCAGGTTCATCCATCAGACGGTGGAACGAATAGCTCCACCGAGAATCGATGCCATTGGCAGTCCGCTACGATCCCGCCGAGACCACGCACGATGCTTTCGTGGGCCGGGATCTCGTAGTTCCCGGTCGCTGCAATGTGGCCGTCAACGAGGAGGTGGACACTTGCGACGCCTCCAACGCCTCCCACATTCCGAATCGTCATCGAGGCTGTGACCTGGTAACTGTGAGACGCCGGATCGCAGGCAGTCGTACCATATTCGACCCGATCGATTTGGAATGCTGGCCGGGGTAGAAAAGTCACGAGGAGGATGAGGAGGACGAGCGCCGCCACGACCGACAACGCGAGCATGTCGTCGCTCGCGCTCGCAGGCTTCTTTGAGGCCCTCGTTTCTCCCGAGGCTGATCGACGCGGAAATTCGGTCTTGTCCTCCATGTAGGGTGAGAGATATGGTCTCGCATCATATCAGGCCTTCTTGACGGTGTACCCACGGAGTTTGTTGGGAAGCTGGAAGCATCCCAGCTCGACGGCACTCAGAGAAACGCAACAAGGCTCCCGACCCTCCATCTTCCGTGGTTTCCCCGTCTAGGCGCCGTGACTTCACGGGGAGATTTTCGTCACTTGGCCAAACTCTTCCGCCATCGGCCCGATTAGGCGAACCTCGCGGCGGATCAGGGCGATCTCCCGTTCGTTGAACGCACTCGGGTCGAAGGGCACCAGGAGGATCGACTCATGGATCGCGACGCTTTCGTTGAGATCATGGAGGAGGGCTAGGACCGAGCCAAAGTCGTTGTGGCTTACGAGGTACTCGAAGCCGTCCAGGAGGACGGCCGGACGCTCGCTCGCTTCGATGAAGTGTTCGATCGCCATGGCGACGTTTTCCGGAGGACTCGGCCGGATCACGTTCTTCTCGGCGGCGACCCGACTCAGCCACAGGACGGGCGTCCGTTCGAGGCCGTATTCTGCCATCACCGCCTTCGGGGCGCGGCGCGTGATGCACAGCCCCTGAGCTCCGTGGGTGACCAGGTCCTTGAAGATCTCGAAGGCCTGCCCTGCGTCCCGTTCCAGGACCACGTAGGTGACCCCGCGGTCCAACGCATAGGTCGGCTTCGTGAGCAGGTGAGCCTCCGCCTCCGGGACGATCAGCTCCTGGAGGAAGGATTCCCCCCGCACGCCGAACGCGATGAGCCCGACGAGGGCCATTTCCAAGATGAAACCAGGCGCACGCCACGTCGCAATCCCGACGTACGGCAGGACGATCTCGAAGAGCAGCTCGCAGAGCGCGAAGCCGCTGATCCCGAGGATGATCAAGTACGTGTCTCGGCGAACTTCTTGTCCCGGCTTCGTCTGTCGGAGATAGGTGATGAAGCGGTACGGCGCATAGAGGATCAGGGTCGCAACCGCGATCCCATTGACGAACAGAAAGTAGTCTTCGAACCGGATTTGGGCCGGGTTCGATGGGTCGAACGTCACCTTCGAGAAGAGGATCGTGACGATCGTGATGATCATCAGGAAGAGATAGAACACGTACGAGTTCGGAAACTCGGTCTTCATGTACTGGACGAAGTCGCGGCGGGAATTGATGGACGTGGTGGTGGCGACGAAGATGAAAGCCCCGATGGCGATGCCGAACAGGTAGTCGAACGTCGCTTGGACGCGCTTGGATAGGATGACGCCATCCTGGAGGGCGGCCTGCCCTTGCGTCGTTACGTACACGCTGATCACGACGTTCGAGATGATCGCGCAGACGAGCAGGTACACGGCGACGAGCAGGATGTGTTTCTGGAAGACCTGATGCGTCTTCTGGCGGTAAATCGCCACGATGATGAGGGACGAGAGGAAGAGCGCGCTCGCGGCGCTCAAGAACGTGACCATGGAGATGTCGGCCAAAGTTTCTCACTCGCCGTGGACTTGCCATAACCCTCCCTCGCGGCTATTTAAGCGGTCCCCGGCTGTTATCTGAGACGATTCCACGGCCAGGCGATTGCTGCTCTCAGAATCAAGAATCATGGAGGCGAACCAACATGGCCCCTTTCATATGGCCGGGCGAGAACGCATCATGCGGTCGCATTGACTTTTCAACCAGTGAACCCTCTCGGCATCAATCGGGAAGACCTCGATCTCCTGTCGCGGACCGTGCTCCGCCTCGGTGGGTACGCGGAGGGCCTCTTCGACTTCCACGACTTCGGGTTCGACAAGGCCGCTTTGAGGGACCACATCACGAACGTCCATATGAGCCTGAAGCAACTCCGGGACCTCGCGACTCCGGAGGGCGTACCCTTGCGGCCGCCGAACATCCCGGCCGGCGCCTTCTGGGAGGACCAGGGTGAAGTGTGGAATTACCTGCAAACGTTGCGTTTCGCGGCGGGGGCGACGATGATGTCGGAGCAGTACAGCCCTCACATGACGACGGAGAATCTGCACCGTTCGATGACTGCGAAGATCTTCCGAGAATGCGTGATCGGCATCCTGGACGACCTCATCGACAAGGGGAACTACTCGTACCTGGAGGCGAAGGACCTCCACCACATGGTCCTCAGCTCCATGCTGGACCCGGACCTCGACTCGACGGCGTTCATGAAACGGCTCGTGACCATGTTGCGTCAGGAACAGATTCCGCTGTTCGACCTGATCAACAACATCGTCCGCGGCTTCAACATCCTCTGGAACGGCTCGCCCCATGGACACGACTACTTCTACCAGATGGAGGTGATGGACGAACGGGTCGCGCTCGGCCAGGCGCTCTCCATGTTCCAGAAGGAACCGAACTTCTCGATCCCCAAGATGGAGAAGATCATGGAGAACTTCTACGCCCCCGACGACACGATGTACTGGTGGGAGAAGCTCGGAGGCCATGTGAGCGCCGCGAGCCGACACAACCTGATCGACATGGCCTTTACCAACCAGCCGTACGACATCAAACACATGAAGAGTTTCCTCGCGGGCTGGTATTACTACGACGCCGCCGTGATCTTGATGGACCACGTCGTGAGCATCCACCAGGACCTGCGGAACGGGATCGCGAACCTGTCCTTGATTGCGATGCGCGAAAAGGAGCTCCGCGACCTCACGTCGTTGAAGAACTACAATCCGCACCTGACGATCGATGACTACGACGGTCATCTCCGACGGATCGCGGACCTCACGTCGAAGGCGATTCGCCTCGCCACCACGGACGTGCACGACGACACCCTGGTGTACCCGTTCATGACGATCATGATGCCCGTCGTGATGATGGCGGATTGGATCGGCAACCGCGACGACATGATCCACACGTTCCTCGAAGCCATCGCACCGACGATCCGTCGCGTCGCGGGGAACGGAGCCGTGCCCGCGAAGGGCATCGCCGAGGCGATCGACGAAGTCGCCCGCAGCTCCTGAGTCGCCGAAGCGTCGCCGTCCACGCCGGTTTCGTCCTGCACCAATTTACTCCCGCATGGGTGCAATGCCCTGGAAATGGTTATATAAGGCCGGGCGATAGCTCGCGATGGGACGGCCCGGATCATGGGTTCGCTCGACTTTGGGGTCGCTACTGAACTGGCCTTGGTCGAAGCCCGGATCCGGGAAAGCATCGTCACCGAGGAACCCCTACTCCACGACATTGCGCGCTATGTGATCGAGTCCGGGGGCAAGCGGATCCGGCCCATGGTCACCTTGCTCGCCTTCCGCGCCCTCGGCGGGACGGAAGTCCGACAAGCCGTAGACCTGGCCGCGGCGTTTGAGCTGATCCATTCCGCGACGTTGATCCACGACGACATCAACGACGGCGGGGATATGCGCCGCGGGCGCCTCGCCGCTTACAAGAAATTCGGCCTCCAGAATGCGCTCGTGACCGGGGACTTCCTCTTCGTCAAAGCCTTCGGGATCGGCGGCCGGTTCGACGACGACATCGTCGAAATCACGGCCAACGTTTGCGCCGCACTCGCCGAGGGCGAGATCCGCCAGAAACGCCACGCCCACGATACTGGGGTGACGCGGAGCGAGTACCTCGATATCATCCAGCGGAAAACGGCCCTCCCCATGTCCGCGGGGGCGAGGGTCGCGGGCCTCCTGGCGAACGCGCGGCTGGAGCACATCGAGGCCGTCGGGGACTACGGGATCAACCTGGGGATGGCCTTCCAGATCGTCGACGACGTCCTGGACGTCGTGGGAGACGCGTCTCGCCTCGGCAAGCCGCCGGGCACGGACGTGCGGGAAGGGAATGTGACCCTGGTGACGATCCACGCCCTCAACGACGGAAGCGCCATCGACGTCCGAGCACTCGAGCGGCTCGTCCGCAAGCATCGGAAACAGGATGTCGACGTCCGGCGCGTCCTGTCCCTCCTACGAGACTCCGGCGCCGTCGAAAAGGCCCGGCTCGACGCGCAGGCGTATGGGCAGCTCGCCAAGAAGGCCTTGGACCCGATCGCCGACAGCGATGCGAAGGCGAGCATGATCCGCCTCGTCGATTATGTCCTGTCGCGCGACACGTGAGGAGGTGGCGGAATGCCATCGCCGTACGACGTGATTGTGGTCGGCTCCGGGCCTGCGGGTGGAACGGCCGCCCGGTACGCCGCGCGACGCGGGCTCAAGGTCCTCCTCGTCGACAAGCGCAAGGAGATCGGCGTGCCCGTGCAATGCGGCGAATATGTCGCGCACAACGAGGAAATTCGGTCGATTTTCCCTGACGTGGAGGGACTGGAGGATCTCATGGCGGTCCCCTATCACGTGCGCGAGGTCGACACCCCCGTGATTCGGATCTGGTCGCCGAAGGGCCGTCGATACGAGGTCCCGTTCAAGGGGTTCACGGTCCGGAGGGACCGGATGGATCAAGGGATCGCGGCGCAGGCCGTCGACGAAGGCGCGGAGATCATGACGGAGACGACCGTCGTTCGAGTCCACGGCGAAGAGGTCGCCACGAACCACGGGACGTTCCAGGGAAAGGTCGTGATCGGCTCAGACGGTCCTCGCTCCACCGTGGCGAAGTCCGTGGGCCTCGAGTGGCCGGTATCCGCGCCCGCGATGAGCGCGACCGCGGACGGCGATTTCAGCAACTCGACGGACATGTTCTTCGGCAACCTCGCCCCGGGAGGATACGCATGGATCATTCCGAAGGCCCATTGCGCGAACGTCGGTCTGGGAACGTGGCAGTACTTCCACGGGAACCTGCAGAGTCTGTTCGACCGGTTCGTCCGGTCGCGGGGCCTGGAGCCCGGTAAGGCGACCGGTGGGTTCGTGCCGGTGATGGGGCCTCCGCCTCGAACGGTGAAGGACAATGCGATGCTCGTCGGGGATGCGGCGGGCATGGTCATGGCGACGAACGGCGGCGGGAACAACGTGGCGATGATCGCGGGTCGGATCGCGGGCCTGACGGCCGCAGACCATCTCCTCGATGGCACGCCGCTCGACGCGTACGAGACGCGCTGGCGCGCCGCCGTCGGCGGGCCCTTGGAGCAAGGTGTGCGCATCAAGAAGCTCGCGGACCGATTCTTCGGGAGCGACCGGCTCCTGGAGGCGGCGATGGTCCTCATCGGACGACGTCGGATGGCGCGCGCGATCCGATGTCAGCGCCTCCTGCTCCCGTCCGCGGCGAAGGTCTTATAGACGCCGGAGGTATCGACGGCGGAACGGATGGATTTCCAGTTTCTCGGCGGCGCCTCGGAGGTCGGCCGCCTGGGGATGATCCTGAAGAAGGGGCCCACCTCCCTCCTCTTCGATTACGGCCTATTGCCGCGCGATCCGCCCCAATACCCGTTGCCCGCCCCTCCCGTGGACGGGATGTTCATCAGCCACGCGCATCTGGACCACACGGGCATGATCCCCTGGGTCACGCGCCGCCAGGATGTCGACGTGGTGCTCACGCCGCCGACGGCGGACGTGGCGGACCTCCTGCTCCAAGACTCCCTCAAGATCGCGGACGCGGAAGGTTTCGATGCTCCCTTCGATGACGGCGACCTCCGGACCGCGAGGCGCCGATTCCGCACGATCGATTTCGGGGACAACGTGGACATGGGCGAGCTTGAGGTGACGGCCCATCCCGCGGGCCACATCCCCGGCGCGACGATGTACGAGGTGAACGGCGCGGAGACCTCCCTGTTCACGGGCGACCTGCATACGCTGACGACGGACCTGGTGTGGGGCGCCAAGCCCGTAGCCTGCGACACCCTGTTCATCGAGTCCACATACGCGGGTCGGCAGCACCCGGAGCGGTTGAAATCGGAACACGCGTTCCTGCGGAAGATCGAGCAGGTGGTGAACCGCGGGGGACTCGCCCTCGTCCCGTCGTTCGCCGTGGGACGGACGCAGGACGTCATCCTGACGCTCGCGAAGGCCCGACACGAGGTCTGGCTCGATGGGATGGGGAAGAAGGTGAACTCGATCTACGTCGAGAACCCGGAATACATCAAATCGGTGAAGGCCCTTCGGAAGGCGATGCACCATGTGTCCGTCGTCCGCGGTCCCCGGGACTCTGAGATGGCGGTCCAGGGCGAGGTGATCGTCACGACGAGCGGCATGCTCGATGGCGGTCCCGTCCTCCGATATCTGGAGAAGATCCGAGAGGACCCGCGCAGCGCCGTCCTGCTCACCGGCTACCAGGTCGAAGGGACGAACGGGCGGCGGCTCGTCGAGGAGGGCGTGATCGACATGTACGGCGTCACGGTCGACATCAAGTGCGAGTGGCAGAAGTTCGATTTCAGCGCCCATGCGGGCCATGACGAACTCGTCCGGTTCATCGAGGCCTGCGACCCGCGGCGCGTCGTCCTCATGCATGGGGAGAACCGGCAGATCCTCGCGGACGCCCTCGAAGGGCGCGAGGTCGTTCTGCCGCAAGAAGGCAAGTGGTACGCCTTCTAAAGTCTCATTCCAGGATGCGCGGTTGGCGGGTGAGGGTCGGACACGCTAGAACCCGACGTTCTTCGCGATCATGGACCGCAGGGCCTTCCCGACGTACTTCAGGAGACGCGGATCCTCCCGGAGGAGCGCCCAGCCGACCTTTGAGGGAAAGTCGATGTCGCCTTTCTTTTCGATGAGCCGGAGCATCTCCGGATTGTCGAAGATATCGAACAGCTCCTCGAAGTGTTCGTCGTTCAGTCTGACAAAGCTCTCGTGGATGGCGAGGTCCTTTCGCAGTTCTTTACCAATGGACTTCGTCCAAGCCCGATGGTATCCGTGGAGCATTCGGGCCGAATAATCACGCGCCTGGAGAGCGTCGATGGCCGTATCGGCCGCGAGGTCGGAACAGGTGAGCGCTGTGAAGATGCCGCCGCCCGAGACCGCCTTCGTCTGGCAGGCGGCGTCGCCGACGACCAGGACGTTGTCCGCGTACGTGCGCTTCGGAAACCCGAGCGGGATTCCTCCGGCGATGTACAGGATGGGTTGGGCGCCTTTCGTGTATTGCCGGACCTCGGGCCGGAGCAACATCCGCTCCAGATACGCGTACGCGTTCCCTTCGCCCACGCACAGGCCGACCCGCGCCGTGTCTCCGCTCGGGATGATCCAACCGAAGAATCCCGGCGCGATCTCGTTTCCGATGAAGAGTTTCACGAAACCCGGGTCTCCTCGCACGCCCGTCATCTCCACCTCGAAGCCGGGGATGATCTTCCTGGGCCGGAGGATGTTGAACCATTTCGCGACGTTCGAGCGGACTCCGTCACAGCCGACGAGGATCTTGCACCGGAGCGTCTTGGGCTCCCCGTCCTGATCCAGGACGACCTCGACGCCGCCATCCTCTCGCCGGGCGTCTTGGGCCTGCGCCCCCAGGAACGTGTGGGCTCCCTTCCGCACCGCGTCCGTCGCGATCGCGCGGTCGAACATGGCCCGTTGCACGACGACCGCTTCCGTCTGGTGCCCGTCGATCACGAGCTTGCGACCCGATGGAGAATAGAGTTCGGCCCCGTGGACCCCGCCGATGATCGTCTCCTTGCAGTGCACGTATTCGAAGACGCGCGGCGTGACGAGGCCGCCGCACTGGATCGGCTCCCCGATCTCCCGGTGCTCCTCGACGAGCGCGACCTCGTATCCGGCCGCAGCAACTTTGCCCGCGAGATATCCGCCGGCGGGGCCGGCCCCGATCACGACGACGTCGAAAGAGCGCGCCGACGTGACCACGTTCCGGCATCACTCCTTCAGGTTCCGGATGATCTCGAGGAAGTTCTCCAGGTGCTTCGCCAAGGACGCGTTGTCCGTGTACCCGCACGCGGACAGGTCCGGGGCCGCGATCAACGCGGAGGCACCGTCCACGATCACGTCGGTGGCGATGAGTCCCTTCCGATGCACGGAGGAGGCGCCCTCCGGGATCTTCTGCCCGGGTTCCGTAATGATCGTAAAGCGGATGCCGCGAGCGATCGCTTGCTCGATTTTCTTCCCGAGGTTCTCGCGGATCTCCGAAAATGTCGGCGTCGCGATGATGGACGTCTCCGTGGACTGGTCGATCAGCTCACCGATCTTCTCGAGGACACGCGGCTTCGTGATGATCGTGTACACGAGCTGGGGTTCGCCCTTCGCCCGGAGGACCTCGTGGAGCAGGTCGAGCTTGCTGAACGTGTCGTCCAAGTGCTCGACGACGCGCCCCTTCACCTTGCTCGGAGCTTCCGGCTTGAAGATCGTCGGACGGCCGCGGGTGGAGATCGCGAAGCCTTTCTGGCACAGGCTTTGAAGGACCTTGTACGCGGACGTCCGCGGGATGCGGGCCGTCTCCGCGATCGTCTCCGCGCTCCCGTACCCATGGGCCACGAGGGCGATGTAGCCGCGGGCCTCATACCCGGAGAGGCCGATGGACTCGAGGGTCTTCGTGGCTCGCTCGAACTCCTGGTCCAAATCGACTCCCTGGGCGAGGAGCTTGGACAGGTCTTGCGGAACCACGGAGCCACGATACCCGAGGGCGGCATTTTATCTTTTCGAAACGGCGGTGAGCGCACCTTTATCCCGGCGGGAGGTTACCTTCGGACGCGATGGGATCTGCGCGCCCCGCGCTGTTCGCACTCGGCCTCGTCCTTCTCCTGTTTTGGAGCGTCCTTCCTCCGACTGTCGGGCAAGCCTCCGCAGGCCATCTCGTCGTCTCGACGGACTACGAACTCTTCGGCACCTCGGACCTGCGGGGCGGCGGCCACGTCACGTGGACCCTGACCGGTGACAAGGCCACCGATCTCCGAATGAAGATCCTTCACATGTTCGACGAGTACCCGACGATCCCGCGAGGGTTCACGTTCGCGTTCGCTTCCCCTGGAACCGCGAACCACAATTCCCGTCTCGACGCGACCGAAGGTGTCCGTTACACGGACCTCCTCGAGGACCTGCTCGAGGCCTCCGGACGCGGCACCTCGGCCCAGTACGTGGAGATGTATCCGTTCGACCTTCGCGACAAGGTCTCGGACGCCGCGACGAGCTTCAACCGGAGCACGGATGGACTGGCAGGCACGGATGCGAATACGACGGCACCGGTCGAGATCCGATTCCTATTCGAGGCGAACATCACGACGACGGAGGGGAGGGTCCCGCTGGCGACACGCGCTCTGGTCAACGCGTTGTACGAAGGCTTCTCCTACCGCGCGGTCCAGTCACCCTCCCTCGCGGGCTCTGGCGCGTATCCCGGCTCCTGGCCCTTTCTTCCGGAGAACGGATGGCATGTGACCACCGTGGGTGGGCGCCAGGCCTTTTGGGCCGGCAACGACACGACGTCCCGGTACGACAATAATGTGGATGCGTCGAGCAGTACCTCGGCGGATCCCGCCCTTGCTGCAGGTTTGCCATTCGACTTCCGGTTCGCCTCCCGCGCTTGGGCGACGTTCAACTACACCGGAACTGTGAACGGCCCGGGCGACTACCTCCGAATCGAATACGCCCATCCTCCTGCCTACACGGACTGGACCAACCTCTCGTTCGGAGCGAGTGCGAATCTTCCTTCGACGGCACCGGGCGTCTGGTCGAGCGAGACCGTGAACCTGACCCGTCTGCTCGGACAAACCGCGCGACTCCGGTTGCGATTCCATTCGGACACCGCAGGGACCGCATCGGGATTCTACGTTCGAGACTTCGACGTCCGCGCCCCCGCGTCGTACACGGGAGAGGTGGTCGAGTCGGACACGCACTACCTCATTGGGACCCTGAGTTTCTGGGGCCCCTCGGTGGACCGCGGCGGGATCAATCTGATCCGGACGCCGGGGGGCGAGCTCCTGACGTACGGCGCGACCTGGGATCCCTCCAATGTACCGAGCGACTCGATCTACTTCCGAACCTTCGACGTCCCGGAGAATCCGCAGGTGCTCTTTGGCGTCATGCTCGTCGCGTGCTATGCGATCTCGCGACTCCAGGAGGGCGCGTACCAGCGGTTCCGGGATTCGTATCCCGCCGAATATCGTCCCCGAGTGTACCGGGCGAAGTGGTTTCATCGGGCTGGCAAAGCGGGCATCGGGGTCCTCATCCTCTTCTACTTCGTCCCGACCGCGCTCTGGGTTATCGGCATTCGGGCCGTCGTCACCGGCTTGATCTACTGGATTCTCTCCCTGACCCTGGTCTTGATGCTCGGCTTCGTGACTCGGACATACTACAAGCAACATCTCGGGGAGGCGCCGCCGCCGGTCGTCGAGGAGGAGGTGACCGTCGTCCGGAAGATCATTTCGCCGGCACCGTCGCCGGAGGCGAGCCCGGTCGTCGGTCATTGCACCCATTGCCTGAAGGAGATCCATGAATCGGATCGCACGTATCGTTGTACGTGCGGAGCCTTGTTCCACTTCAGCTGCGCATCCGGCCTAATGCGTTGTCCGAACTGCCGGAAGCCGATCGCCGCGGGCGTCCTGAGCGAACGCAAACAGGTCTCCCTTCGATGCGAGTCGTGCGGCGAGTTGCAGACCGTCTTCGAGGGGACGGACCCGCGGGCCTTGACCTGCGCGAACTGCGGCGGACGGCTGCGTCATCTCGACGTGGGGAAGCGCTACCTGATTGTCGCAAACAATCCCGCGATCGCGATTACGTGGATGCGAGACTTGGTCAAAGGGGGCAAGCCCGCGTTGATCATGACCCACGCGGCTCCGGAGCGGCTGCGTCTTGAATTCGGCGTGAAAAAGGCACCGATCGTCCAGATATCCGAGAGAGCCTCCGGGGCCATCGCGCCGAAGGACCTCGATCCCGCGGGTCTGCGGGCGATCCTGCCCTTCGCGCGCGAAGGGAAAGGAGGCGCGATCCTCTACGACGGGCTGGACGAGGTGATCGCGGAAGGCTCCCTCGCGGACGTCATCCGATTCCTCAGGAAGGCGAACGACATGGCCTTCGTCCACGGGGTGACGGTGATCGCTCGCGTCACGCCCGGTCGTTTGGCGGACGCGGACCTAAAGCGACTCAACGGGGAATTCGACGAATTCCTCGATCTGTCGGCCCAGCTATGATGTAGCTCATTCCGGGAGACCGGTCCATCGCACGCCGATCGCGTGCTCGACCCCGAGATGGTCCAGGATCCGGGCGACGATGAAGTCGACCAAGTCCGAGATCCGTTTCGGTCCCCCGTAGAAGCCCGGCGAGGCGGGCAGGATGACGACCCCGAGACGGGCCAGGCTCAGCTGATTCTCGAGTGCGATGGCGCTCGACGGCGTCTCTCGGGGCACGAGGATGAGGGGACGGCGCTCTTTGAGTGCCACGGCCGCAGCCCGCGTAACCAGGTTGTCCGCGATCCCGCTCGCGATCTTCGCCAGGGTCGTCCCGCTGCATGGCAGGACGACCAGGGCTCGAAAGAGATGCGATCCCGATGCCGGAGGCGCGGCGAGGTCCTCGCCCTGATAGAACGTCGCGGCACGGCCCGCGAACTCTTTCACAGACAGCCCCGTCTCGATCTCGATGACGGCGGACGCATCCTTGGTGACGATCACATCCGTGCGGTCTCCAAGGACTTCGATGAGACGCCTGGCATACTCGACGCCGGACGCTCCGGTGACGGCGACCAGAAATCGCGATTCCGGATCCACGCGAGCAGGAGACGTCGATGCCAAATGAAGATTCCGCGGAGTCCGGTCCGGATCGGTTCTCGAATCAACCTTGTTTAAGGTTGCCTTCATTCCCGTAAAGGGTTAAGGTGGCTCCTCAATCCGCCGGCGTGGTCCGAACGGTCGTCCGCACGGCCACCGCGAAGGATCTCGATCTTCTCGTCCGCCATCGTCGATTGATGTGGGAGGCGATCGCGGACTTCTCGACTCGTGATCATGACGCAGCGGACGCGGTCTACCGTCGATGGGCTCGCGACCGCATGCGTTCGCGTCGCTTCGCTGGGTTCATCGTCGAGGTCGGCGCCGAGTCGGTCGCGAGCGGCTGCGTATGGATCATGGATGTCCAGCCTCGGCCGGGTCGAAGCGGGACGGCCGCCGCGTATCTCCTCTCGATGTTCACCGAGTCGGACCATCGCGGCGAGGGCCACGCGACCCGGATTGTTCGCGCCGCGATCCGGTGGGCCAGGTCGCGCGGCATTCCGATCATGCTGTTGCACGCCTCGGATTTTGGCGAACCGATCTATCGTCGGCTGGGATTCGAGCGGACGAGGGAGATGCGCCGATCGCTCGTTCGCGCCCCGCGTCACAAGGCCCGCTCCTCCCGGAAAACTCCTCGACGGGCAACGCACTGAACCGCGACTCGGAGGGACCACGCAAGCCTTCATATACGACCTTGATTTATGAAGCCCGAATCTTCCGAGCGCTGACAATGACGACCGCGTATGATGTGCCTCCGACGCTCTTGATAGAGAGACTCAAAGACCGCTTGCAGAAAGAGGGCAAGATCAAGCCGCCGGAGTGGGCGCCGTTCGCTCGGACTGGAGTGCACACGGAGAAGGCTCCGGTGCAGCCGGACTGGTGGTACCGCCGCGTCGCCGCCGTCTTGCGAAAGGTCTACTTGCACGGTCCGGTCGGCACGTCGCGCCTCGCCGCAGAGTTCGGCGGCCGTCGGGATGACGGGTCCGCTCCCTACCATCCGCGGAAAGGCTCCCGTTCCATTGCGCGCGAAGCGATGCAGCAACTCGAATCGCTCGGTCTCCTGTCGAAGACGGAGAAGAAGGGCCGGTCGATCAGCGCCCAGGGCCGCAAACTCCTCGATTCCCTCTCCCACGAGATCCTCTTGGAACTCGCGAAGACGAATCCGGAACTCGCCAAGTATGCAGGAGGCGCCTGACGGGATGGCGATGGACGACGACGAACTCGAGGCGATTCGCCGGAAGAAGCTCGCCGAGCTCCAACAGATTCAGGGGCAGGCCGCGGCGGAGCAGCAGTACCGCGAACAGGTCCAGGCCCAACGGCAGACGATCCTGCGGCAGATCCTGACGCCGGAGGCGCGGGAACGACTCGGGCGCATCGAGCTCGCCTATCCCGAGCTGAAGGAGAACATCGAGAACCAGCTCATCCAGCTGGCGCAGAGCGGGCGCGTGCAACGGCAGATCGACGATCCGACCCTGCGTCAGATCCTCGAGCGCGTGATCCCGAAGCGGCGGGACATCAAGATCGAGAGGCGTTGAGCGATGGCGAAGAACAAGCCGTACGCGAAGAAGCTCCGCTTGATGAAGGCCGTCAAATCGAATCGGCGTGTGCCCGCGTGGGTCATCCAGCGGACGAAGCGGAACTTCACCCGCCATCCGAAGAAGCGGTCGTGGCGCCGCAACAAGCTGAAGGCGTGAGGCCATGGCCGAGCAGGAGGAAGAACGAATCATGGTGGTGCCCCTTCGTAAGGCGTGGGCTGCCAGCCGCACGGATCGAACGCCGCGGGCCGTCAAGGCGATCCGCGAGCACGTGAAGCAGCATCTCAAGCCGGACCGGATCTTCATCGACGACGTGTTGAACGAATACCTGTGGAAGCAGGGCCGCGAACACCCGCCCCGGCGCATCCGCATCAAGGCGATCAAGTTCGAAGACGGCTCCGCCGTCGTTTCTCTCCCGGAGGATTGAGGGACCCGTTTGCTTCGGCGCCTGGAGGTCGCGGGGAACCCCTACGTGGGGGTTTTCTGCGCGGCGAACGACGAACGGCTGATCATTGCATCGGACGTCCCGAAGTCCGCGATCCGTCATCTCGAGGGGGCTCTCGAGGCCACCCCGGTCGTCACGCACGTGGCCCATTCGACCGTCGTCGGTTCGCTGATCGCCATGAACTCGAAAGGGATCCTCGCGTCCCCCTTCATTGAGGAAGACGAGATCGAAGCGATCGGCGACGGCGTGTATCCGCTCCCCCATCGACTCAGCGCCGTCGGCAACAACGTGCTCTGCAACGACCAGGGGGCCGTGGTCCATCCCGGGTACGACGACGAGGCGATGGGCGTCATCCATGAGGTCCTCGGCGTGCCCGTGGTCCGCGGCACCATCGCGGGGATCCGGACCGTCGGCTCGGTGGCGGTCGCGACGAACAAGGGCGCCGTGTGCCATCCGCACGCGCGGCCGGCGGAGATGGACCTCCTGAAATCCGCGTTGCGAGTGCCCGTCATGATCACGACCGCGAACTACGGTGCCGCCCAGGTCGGTGCGTGCATTGTCGCGAATTCGCATGGAGCCGTCGTCGGCTCGCGCACGACGCCCATCGAACTCGGCCGCATCGAAGAGGGCCTTGGACTCTTCTGACTTTTGTCCATTCGCCAATCGCTAAAGAAGATTGATATATTGAGGGACGGCTAGAGGCATCCTGATGAAAATCCTCGTCCTCTGCGTGGACCGGGACGACGATATCGGCGTCAAGACCGGCATCAAGGCGCCCCTCGTCGGCCGGGAGGACAACCTTGCCGCAGCGACGAAGCTCGGCCTGGCCGACCCCGAGGATTCCGACGTGAATGCGCTCCTGAGCGCGGTGTCGACGTACGACAGCCTCGTGAAGGAGGGCCAGGACGCCGAGATCGCCACCATCTGCGGCGACGTGCGCGTCGGACCGACCTCCGATCTGATCCTCACGCAGCAGCTCGACCAGGTGCTCGAAGAGGTCCGACCCGATCGAGTGTTCCTCGTCTCCGACGGTGCGGAGGACGAGGCGTTCGCCCCCATCGTCGGCTCCCGGATCCGGGTTGACCATGTCCGTCGTGTGTATGTGCGGCAAACACCGACCGCGGAGTCCCTCTACTACTCCCTCGGACGGCAGCTGAAGAACCCGAAGGTCCGCCGGAAGATCGTGGCGCCACTGGGGTTCGTCCTGCTGCTCTTCGGGGCCATCTGGCTCGCCGTCCCGAACGCCGCCCCGGCCCTCGTGTTGATCCTCGCGGGACTGTACCTGCTCATGATCTCCCTGCCGTTCCAGAGCGTGGGCGACGTGTTCGACAAGGCCGGCCGGCTGTACGCCCGGATCCGAGATTCCGTCGCGTCCGGAGACCTGTCGATTTTCTTCAACGTCTCCGCTTTGATCCTGATCCTCGTCGGGATCTTCTTTGGGGCGGACAGCGCGGGGCGGACCCTCGAACCGAGCTACGTGGTGAGGTTCCTCACGTTCGCGCTGAACTCCGTCTGGTTCTTCGTCCTCGGCACGCTGCTCTTCGAAGGGGGGAAGGTCCTGAGCGCATACCTTCAACACGGGCGGGCTCCGCGTCACACCCTGGCGGTCGCGGTCACCTTCATTGCCCTTGGCCTGATCGTCCTCGCGACGATCCAGATCCTGCAATTATTCTTCGCTCCGTACAATCCGAGCTCGGCGCTACCGCTCATCTACCTGAGCATCGGCCTCGCCATCTTCCTCGTCGCGGTGACGGGCCTCTCCTACCGGACGCGGGAACAGCGCCCCGTGGAACCGATGGAAGACGGCTGGCGGCACTGAGGGTTCGGATGGACTACGAGGCGTGGGAGCCCTTCTACGTCCAGATCTTGAAAGACTTCAGGTTCTCACAAGCTGACGACGAGGCCGTTGCGCGAGATCTCGACACGCGCCTCGGAGGGAGAAGGGCAACGAATCAGGAATTACGAAACCTCCTGGATGGCCGGGAGGTCACCGTGGCCGGCAACGGGCCGAACCTCGCCGCGGAACTCGACGACGTCCGTGGGATCCTGGTGACCGCCGATGAGGCGACCTCCGTGGCACTCGGACGAGGCCTTCGCCCCGCGATCCTGGTCACCGACCTCGATGGTACCGTCCCGGATCAGGTGAAGGCGAACGATGGAGGCACGATCGCGGTCGTCCATGGTCACGGAGACAACGGTCCTGCCGTACGCCAATGGGCGCCGCTGTTCGCGGGCAAGACTCTGGCTACGACCCAGTCCCGGCCGATGGGAACCTTGCGCAACTTCGGCGGATTCACGGACGGCGACCGAGCCGTGTTCCTCGCGGACCACTTCGGTGCCGCTCGGATTCGTCTGATCGGTTTCGACTTCGAACATCCGAGCCCGAAGGACCTCGACCCTAGAACGAAGCAACGAAAGCTCGACTGGGCCTACATCCTCCTCGGCACGCTGGGCCGTGACGAGCTCGAATTATAGCGACGCGTTTTTGCGCGCCTTCGCCATCCGCGCGCTCAGGATCGGTTCCCGGGCGGCGCGGACCTCATCGACCCGACGGACCGCCGTGTTGTGGGGCGCGGAGCGGAGGATCTCCGGATCCTCGCCCACGATTTCCGTGAGCGCGTCGACAAAGGCATCGAGGGTCTCTTTGGTCTCCGTCTCCGTCGGCTCGATCATGAGGGCTTCCTCGACGAGGTGCGGGAAGTACACGGTCGGCGGATGGTAGCCGAAGTCCATGAGGCGCTTCGCGATGTCGACCGTGCGGACGCCCTTCGGGGCGAGTTTCGAGGCGCTCGCGACGAACTCGTGTTTCCGAAGTCCTCCGAAGGGCACATCGAGGACGCCGCTCAGCCGATGGCGCACATAATTCGCGTTCAGGACCGCGCGCTCGGAGACCTCCCGCAGGCCGTTCCCGCCCATCCGAAGGATGTACGCATACGCCCGGACGAGGAGGGCGAAGTTCCCATACCAGGCGCGGACCTTCCCGATCGACTTCGGACGGTCGTAGTCCAGGTGATAGCCACGACCGTTCAGGTGGACCTGTGGCACCGGCAAGAACGGTTCGAGCGCCTTCCGGACGCCGACCGGACCCGCACCGGGACCGCCCCCGCCGTGGGGCGTCGTGAAGGTCTTGTGGAGATTGAAGTGGACGATGTCGAAGTTCATCTTGCCAGGGGACGTCCGCCCGAGGATCGCGTTGAAGTTCGCGCCGTCGTAGTACAGGAGGCCGCCCGCGGCATGGATGATGTCCGCGATCTCGAGGACGTGGTCCTCGAAGATGCCGAGGGTGTTCGGATTCGTCAGCATGAAGGCGAGCGTCTTGTCGCTCGCGGCGGATTCGAGGGCCTTGAGATCGACGCGACCATCCTTGGACGGGATCTCGACGATGTCGAAGCCCAACATGCCCGCGGACGCGAAGTTCGTCCGTGGGCCGTGTCCGGGAGGATCACCTGGGACCGCTCCTCCCCGCGGTCCCGGCGGTACGCCTGGGCCAGGAGGAGGCCCGTGTGTTCGCCTTGAGCCCCCGCGGCGGGCTGCAACGTGACGGCGTCCATGCCCGCGATCGTCGCGAGCACCCCCTGGAGTTCGTAGAGGAGGCGCAGGGCACCCTGGACCGTGGACTCGTCCTGATCCGGATGGATCCGCGCGACGGTCGGGAGGGCCGCGAGTTCTTCTGTGAACTTCGGATTGAATTTCATCGTGCACGATCCGAGCGGATAGAAGCCCGTGTCGATTCCGAAGTTCATCTGTGAAAGGCGGGTGAAGTGCCGCACCACGTCGTGGTCCGCGAGGTTCGGGATGGCCAGGCTCTCCCGCCGCAGTTTCGGGGGCACGAGGTCGCCGAGGTCCAGCGGGAGGTCGGGACCGGAGCGTTTCTCCATGAGGAGCGGTTCGTCCCAGTAGGCTTGTCGGAAGCTCATCTGACCGCCTCCAAGGCCGCGAGCAATTTCGCCACGGCCTCGGGCGTGTGGCGGCCGGTCGTCGCGTAGAGCGCGGCATCTTGCATTTCCGGTAGCTGCCGCGTCAGCGGCAACCCCCCGTGGATGCCCTTCTCCAGGAGGGCGCGATGGACCACCGCATAGCCGTTCTTGTGGCGCACGACGAATTCGTTGAAGTGGGCACCTCGGAAGAGGGGAGCGGTGAAGCCGGGGATCTTGTCGATCGCCGCGGCGAGGTCCTTCGCCCGTCGGATGTTGTCGGCCGCGACCCGACGAAGCCCGTTCGCACCGAGGACGGACAGATACGTCGCTGCGGCGACCGCGAGGAGCGACTCGTTCGTGCAGATGTTTGACATCGCCTTCTCCCGCCGGATGTGCTGTTCGCGGGTCTGGAGGGTCATGCAGAACGCCCGGTGTCCATTGACGTCTCGGGTCAGGCCGATGACGCGTCCAGGCATCTTGCGGATGTGCTCCTGTCGGCACGCGAAGATCCCGAGGAGTGGACCGCCGAAATTCATCGGCGTGCCAAGGGCTTGGCCCTCCCCGATCACGATGTCCGCTCCGAAATCGCCGGGAGGTCGCACGACTGCTTGGGCGATCGGATTCACGCCCACGATGAAGATGCCCTTCGTGGCGGCCCGGATTTCTTGGAGCTGCTCCTCGAAGCGACCGAAGAAGTTCGGGTTCTCCGTGTAGACGCCGCATACGTCAGAGGAGACGGCTTCGCGCAACTTCGTCAGATCGAGCATCCCCGTCTCGCGGTCGTACTCCACCTCGCGAACCGCGATGCCCGTTCCGACGAGGTAGTTGGCCAGGACCGCACGGCGGTTGTGCCGCAACGCCCTTGGAATGAGGAACGTCTTGCCGCCATGGAGGCGGTGGGCCATCCGCGCGGCCTCGCCGAGGGCCGTCGAGGCATCGTACATCGAGGTGTTCGCTCCGTCCATCCCCGTGAGTTCGCAGATCAGGCTCTGGTATTCCCACAGGGCCTGGAGGAGTCCCTGGCTCAGTTCCGGCTGGTACGGAGTATACGAGGTATAGAACTCCGAGCGCGACGTGATCGCCCGCACGCTCGCCGGGACAAAATGGTCGTACGAGCCGCCCCCGAGGAAGGTCGGCATGTCGACGACGGTGCGGTTCGCCGCGAGCATCGAGGTGACGCGTCCGACGACGACGTCCTCGGGCAGACCGTCCGGAAGATCGAGCTTCGGGATGCGGACCGCCGGAGGGATGTCCGCGAAGAGGTCCTCGACGCTCCGTAGGCCCATCGTCCGGAGCATCTCGTCTTCGTCCGAGGGCATCCGGTGTCGGCTGAGCGACCGAAGCCTCTTAAGGATTTGGACTAAGCAGGCCAGGAGGAACCGATCTCATGATGTGAGACGGTTCTTTGAGGGAGGAGACGGAGTCCCGTAGATCCGGAAATCCCGGATGAGCCGAAGGTCGGAGCCGATCTCGACGATGGCGGCGGACGCGAACTGGATCGAATCCTTGTACGCCTCCGTGGGTCGCTCGCCCTTCAATGTCGCCGTCACCAGGCTCAACAGTGTACCGTGTCCGACGACCGCGGCCGTAGAGCCATCGACTTCCTCCGCAATTCCTTCGATGCATTGAAGGCCTCGGATCGCCGCTTGCGCAAGCGACTCCTTGCTCGGGGGGACGAAGTCGAAGTCCGCCCAGGACCTTCGCTCCAGGGCCTTGTATTCCGGTTGGGGGATTCCCGCGTCGTCCGCGGACCATTCCTTCAGACGAGGCCGTTTCACGATCGAGAGGCCGAACACCTCGGCGACGAGGAGTGCGCTTTCGATGCTCCTTCGCAAGGGACTCGCGAAGATGGCGGTGGGGCGCTCGACGGGCCAGGCTTGCGAGAGAGCCCGGATCTGCGCCTCGCCCCACGTCGAGAGGGGCGCCCGGTCGAAGTTGGAAGTGTACGCGGGCCGGACGATTTCCCCGTGTCGGATGAGCACGAGGGTCCCGGTCATTCCACGGAGCCTCCAGAGACGACCGCGAGTACGCGAATATGATCGCCATCGACCAATCGTTCATCGATTGCGATCGGGTCGTCTCCTCGGACGAGGATGTGTGCATCGGGAGCGAGCCGGAGCGCTCGGAGGAGATCGGAGCCGGTCGCCCTCTCACCGAGTTTCACTTCCTGTTCCTGGCGTGCGGGCAGGATCTCCGCGACGATTCGCATCCCGTCCGCCGAAAGCCGATTCCGTCATAAGCGTTCTTGTCTGAGTTCGGCGGAACGCTTATCCGAAACGTCGTTCTCTGGAGGCGTTGCTGCCCAGGTCGCCTAGTCCGGTAGGGCGGCGGTCTCGAAAACCGCTGGGTTACCCCTCGCAGGTTCAAATCCTGCCCTGGGCGTTCTCATGGAGGGACCAGTGCAACTCTTCCAAGTTATCGCCAAATCCGAACCCCTACGACCCGCGCCTCACGGGGTTCACGGAGAATACGGAGGCTGTCCTGGCGTTTCATCCGCCCGTAGTGCTTCAGGACCGTTTCGAGTTTGGTGTGCCCTGTCGCATCCATGACGGCCTCGGCAGCCGCGCGTTCACGGAAGCCTTGCGTCACCAGCGCGTCGATGGACTGCTGCACGAACGTCGAACGGAAGGTCTTCAGCCCTCGGAATTCGACGCCCGAGTTCGTTTGGATT
>WNEX01000258.1_pt1 | contig 24452 bp, 20 predicted proteins | sample 5399841 | NCBI WGS metagenome assembly WNEX01 (sample SAMN13153337, study PRJNA577476) | soil metagenome | isolation source: 40 cm grassland meadow soil 2 days after 1st rain plot 5 | place: USA:California | collected 2015-09-18 | reverse complement strand
GCATCCCGAGGTCATCGTCCCCCTGCTCGCGCACGCCCGGCGCGAGCTCGGCGGCGCCGATTCGGGCCAGCAGGCGCTGCTCGATCAGGCGCTCGCCGCCGCGGCCGGCGTCGCGCTCGATGGCGCGGCGGACGATGGGATCGTGATCCCGGGCGAGCGCGTCCAGGTCGAAGCCACGGTCTGGAATGCGGGCCAGGGACCGGTGACGCTGGACGGCATCGATGTCGCGGCCCCGGCGGGATGGAAGGTCGAGCGCGTCGACGCGGCGACCTCGCCCGTCGCGCCGGGCACGGTGGCGACCCGGCGCTTCGCCGTCACCGTCGCCACGGACGCGCCGCGCTCGCAGCCGTATTTTCTGCGGCGGCCCCTGCTGGGAGCGCTGTATGACTGGAGTGGCGTGCCGGCCGAGTGGCGCGGGCTACCGTTCGAGCCGGGGCCGCTGCAGCTGACGGTGCGACTCACCGTCGCCGGCGAGCCTCTGGTGCTCACCCGCGAGATCGTCTACCGCTACCGGGATCAGAGCATGGGCGAAGTCCGCACGCCCATGTTCGTGACGCGCCCGTTCGACGTGGCCGTCACTCCCGACGTGGTCGTCTGGCCGCTCGATGGCGCTGCCGCCGGACCCCGCTCGTTCACGGTGACGGTGACGAACCGCGCCCGCGGGCCCGCGTCCACGAAGGTGGTGCTGACGCCGCCGCCCGGTTGGGGAGGGGCCGTCCCCTCCGAGAGTCTGTCGTTCCAGCGGGAGGACGAGGCCAAGAGCTTCACCGTCACGCTGGCGCTCCCCGCGAGCGCGCGACCCGGCGTGTACCAGGTGAAGGCCGCGGCGGGCGCGAGCCGCGAGCGGAGCGAGGGGTCGCTGGCGATCATCGACTACCCGCACATCCGGGCGCGTGGCGTGACGCACGCCTCCGTGGCCGAGGTCCGGGCCGCGCGCATCGCGCTGCCCAAGCTGGCGCGCGTCGGCTACGTGCGGGGGGCGTCCGACCGCGTGCCGGAGGCGCTCGCCGCCGTCGGCATCCCGATCGAGCTGCTCGGTCCCGACACGCTCGGGCGGGGCGATCTGTCGCGGTACGACGCGATCGTCATCGGCAGCCGCGCCTATGAGACCGATCCGGCGCTGGTGGCGGCCAACGGGCGGTTGCTCGATTACGCCCGCTCGGGCGGCCTCGTGATCGTGCAATACCAGCAATACCCGTTCGTGAGCGGGAGCTTCGCGCCCTACCGGTTGTCCATCGCGCGGCCCCACGACCGCGTGACCGACGAGACCGCGCCCGTCACCGCCCTCGAGCCGTCGCACCCCGTATTGCACGTCCCCAATGAGATCGGTCCGGCCGACTGGCAGGGATGGGTGCAGGAGCGCGGGCTCTACTTTGCCCACGACTGGGATTCGTCCTACACGGCGCTGCTCGAGACGCACGATCCGGGCGAGTCGCCGCTCTCGGGCGGCTTGCTCGTGGCGACGGTGGGGAAGGGCACGTACGTCTATACGGGGCTGAGCTTTTTCCGCCAACTCCCCGCGGGGGTCCCGGGGGCGTATCGGCTGTTTGCGAATCTGCTGGCGCTCCGGAGATAAGAAACGTGCGGAATGCGGAATGCGGAGTGCGGAGTGGCAGTGGGAGGTCGAGCCGCGGCACGACCCTCACCCTTGATATTCCGCACTCCGCACACCGCACTCCGCATTTGATTACTGAGGTGAGGTCCCCCTCGCGCTCAGTATCAACCCGACCGCCACCACCGTAACCGCTCCGATCACATTGTGCCACAGCCACGAGACGGACGGCGCCCCGAAGTTCACGACGCCCACGGCGGCCATCCCGGCGATCAGGCCGACGAACGCGCCGGTCGCCCGCGCCCGCGGGATCATGGCCAGGAGAAACACGCCGAGGATGGAGCCGTAGAAGAACGACCCGAAGCGGTTCACCACCACGATGAGGGAGCCGAGCGTCGCCGCGAACATGGCGACCCCGCACGCGAACAGGCCCCAGAATCCGGTCGCGGCCTTCGACACCAGGAGGTAGTGCGCGTCAGGCGCTTCGGGCCGCACCCAGCGCCGATAGAAGTCGATCACGGTGACCGTGGCCAGCGAATTCAGCTCGGCGGCGATGCTGGACATCGCCGCGGCCAGTACGGCGGCGACGAAAATTCCGATCAGGCCCACTGGAAGGAAGTGCAGCACGAAGTACGGCATCACGTAGTTCACGTCCTGCGCGGTCGTTCCGGTCACGCGGCGGGCCAACCCCAGCGCCTCCGTTCGCAGCGCGCCGACGTCCGCCTCGCGGGCCCGGAACGCGTCCAAGGAGGCGGCGGAGGCCTCGACCGCCACCGCGTGCGCCGCGGTCTCCCGCTCGTGGAGCGCGGTGCGGTACCGCTCGTCGAGGACTCCGTACTTCGCGGGCTCCGCCTCGCGGACGGCCTGCTCCTGCGCGGGGTTGAACAGCAGCGGCGGCCGCTGGAACACGAAGAAGACGAACACCAGGACGCCCATGAGCAGGATCAGTGCCTGGAGTGGAATCTTCCAGTAGGCGCTCATCAAGAGCGAGCTCCGGGCCTGGCCCACCGACTTGGCGGTGATGTAGCGCTGTACCTGGCTCTGATCCGTGCCGAAGTACGACAGCATGAGGAACGTGCCGCCAATCAAACCGGACCAGAACGTGAAGTCGTTGGTCAGGTCGAGGGAGAAGTCGAAGGCGCGGAGCCTGCCCGTCGCGCCTGCCAGGGCCAGCGCGTGGTCGGGTGCGATCGGAAGCTGCACAAACAGGGTAACGATCACGGCGATCACAGCGAACACGATGAGCCCCATCTGCTTCACGTCCACCCAGGTGACCGCCTGCACGCCGCCGATCATGGTGTAGATCACGGTCGGCACGCCCATCAGGGCCACCGACCACAGCAGCCCCCAGCCGAAGATGGCGGAGAACACCACGGCCGGCGCGGCGATGATCGTGCCGCACGACATGCCGCGCGCTACCAGAAAGAGGAAGCTGGTCAGGGATCGCGTGCGCGCGTCGAACCGCCGCTCCAGGTACTCGTACGCGGTGAACACTCTGGCCCCGTGCAGGAACGGGACCAGCGTCACTCCCAGGATGACCATGGCCAGCGGGAGGCCGAAGTAGAACTGCACGAAGCGCAGGCCGTCGGTCGCCCCCTGCCCCGTGGTGCCGATGAGCGTGATGGCGGAGAGCTGCGTCGCCATGACCGAGAGGCCCACCGCCCACCACGGGAGGCTGCGGTTGGCCAGGAAGTAGCCCTCGATCTCCCGCGTGCCCTTGGATCGACGCACGCCGTCCACCAGCACGTATACCAGATAGACGGCGACGATGACCCAGTCTAGCGCGTGCACGACGGGGACATCATCGGGTGTAGCGGATTTGGAGCAGCCAGAGGAGCAGCAGGGTCGCCAGCTGCATCGCGATCACGCGCAGCAGCGTGCGGCGGAAGAGCCGCGAGGCGTGGTCCGGTGCCGGGGTATCGGACATGTGAAGTGGCAGGAAGATTAGAGCAGGATGCTCGAGGAGACTAGGCCATGAGGCGGATGGCGGTGCTGATGGCGGTGGCGTTCGTGGACATGATCGGGCTCATGCTCGTCCTGCCCCTGCTGCCGCTGTATGCTACCCATCTGCACGCGAGCGCGACCACGATCGGGTTCCTGACCGCCGCGTTCCCGGTCGCCCAGCTGCTCGCCTCTCCCGTATGGGGACGGGTGTCGGACCGTTACGGGCGACGTCCGGCGCTGCTGGTGGGGCTCACGGCGTCCACCCTGGCGTACGTCGTGTTCGGACTCGCCGGGTCGCTCTGGCTGCTGTTCGTGTCGCGCTTCGTCCAGGGCCTCGGGGGGGGCACGACCGGCGTGGCGCAGGCGTACGTCGCGGACACGATTGCGCCGCACGAGCGGGCGAAGGCGCTCGGGTGGTTGTCGGCCGCCACCAGCCTCGGCGTCGTCATCGGTCCGGTGGTCGGCTCGTTCGCCGCGCGCGCCGGCCAGTCGGCGCCCGGCCTCGTCGCGGCCGCGCTGTGCCTGTGCAATGTGGCATTCGCCTGGAAGTGGCTGCCGGAGTCTCGCGTCCTGCCGTCGCACGCCACCAGCGCGAGCGGGCGCCACGTGCCGCCGCCCGAGCCGCGACCGGTGCTGCATGCCATGTGGGACGTGATCCGCCATCCCGGCCGGCCCGCCGCTCAGGTGATCTGGATCTATGCGGTCGCCATGCTGGCCTACAACTCCGCGCCGGCCGTGTTCACGCTGTACCTCTCGTGGCGTTTCGGCATCGACGTGACCAACATCGGTTGGTTCTTCACCGTGTTCGGGGGCGTCGGCGTGCTGATGCGGGCCTTCGTGGTCGGACCGATCAACGACCGCCTCGGTGAGGTTCGCACGATGCGGCTGGGCGCGGCGCTGTACGGCCTGGGCTACGCGCTCCTCCCGCTGGCGACGTCGGTCCCCCTGTTCCTCTTGTACCAGGTATTCCTGCCACTCGGGACGGCCCTGCTGTTTCCCGCGACGTCCGCTCTCGTGAGCCACCGGACCGACCAGCACGAGTTCGGCCTGATGATGGGCGTGCAACAGGGCTTGCGCGGCGTGGCGAGCGTCGCGGGCCCGATCTGGGCCGGCCTCGCGTACCAGCACCTCGGACCCAGCGTTCCCTTCTTCGCCTGCGCCGTGATCATCGCCTGCGCGCTGCTGCTGGCGACCCGCGTGCCGCGCGGGGCTCCGGTGCCGGCGACGGCGTAGGGACGCCCGCCCGCTTATTTTCTTGGCATGATTCCTCTTCTCCTCACCCTGGTCGCGGGACCGTCTCGGCCCGCTCCCAAACCGCGCCTGGTCGTCGTGATCACCGTGGACCAGCTGCGCCCCGACTATCTCGACCGTTATCGCCCGCAGCTGAAGAGCGGGCTGGCGATGCTCCTGAAGCAGGGTGCGGTGTTCACCGAGGCGTACCACGACCACGCGATCACCGAAACGGCCCCGGGCCACGCCACGATCTTGTCGGGGCGCTGGCCCGCGCACACCGGCATCATCCGCAACCTGGCAGGGGTGCAGGACTCGGCCACGTCGCTCATCGGCGTCACCGGGATCGGAGCGTCTCCGGCGCGGTTCCGGGGGACGGAGCTGTTCGACTGGCTCAAAGCGGCCGAGCCGGCGGCGCGGGCGCTCTCCGTGTCGGGCAAGGACCGCGGCGCCATCCTCCCGATCGGGCGCGCCAAGGAGCAGGTGTACTGGTACGTCGGGGGAGTGTTCACGACGAGCCGCTACTACGCCGACTCGCTGCCCCTGTGGGTGCGGGTGTTCAATGGCGAGCGCGTCCCGTTCCGCGCGGCGGGGACGCAATGGACCCTGTTTCTCCCCGAGCGGGACTACCCGGAGCCCGACAGCGTGCCCTACGAGAACCAGGGCCGGGACTTCGTCTTTCCGCACCGGCTCCCGAGCGACAGCGGGCAGGCGGCCCTCGCCTTCATCGCGACCCCGACGATGGACTCGCTCACGCTCGCCTTCGCCCTCGAAGGGACGCGCGCGCTCCGGCTGGGCGTGCGCGGGACCACCGACCTCCTCGCGGTGAGCCTGTCCACCACCGACTACATCGGGCACGCCTACGGTCCCGACTCGCGCGAGATCCACGACCAGGTGCTGCGCCTGGATCGCTATCTGGGTCGCTTCTTCGAGCAATTGTTCGTGCGCTACGGCGGCAGCAACGTGCTGATCGTGCTGACCGCGGACCACGGCGTGACGCCGTTCCCGGAGCACTCGCGCGCGCTGGGGCGGAGCGGGGCCGTGCGGGTGACGCCCGACACCCTCATCCAGAGTGTCAACGCGGCGCTCGACGCTCGCGCCGGCGGGGCCGACTGGCTCGTCGTCGAGAGCGGTATGCTCATGGTGCCGGGCCGCGCCCGGCTCGCGGCACAGGGCATCAACGTCGACAGCGTCATCGCCGACGTGGCCACCCGGCTGCGCCGGCTCGCGGGCGTGGGGCGCGTGGACCGGCCCGCTGATCTGGCGGCCGACAGCGCCGATCCCACGGCGCGCCGCTGGCGCCACCAGGTGCCGCCGGACGCCGGCGTGGAGCTGGTCGTGACGCTCAAGCCGTATTCCATCTGGGGCGTCGCGAATCTCCCCATCGCGATGCATGGCCAGCCGACCGATCTGGACGCGCACGTACCGTTGATCTTCTGGGGCCAGGGCGTGCGGCGCGGCGTGTATGGGACGAGGGCTCGCACCGTGGACATCGCGCCCACGCTCGCCCGGCTGCTCGACCTCACCCCGGCCGAGCCGCTCGATGGTCGCCCGCTCACGGAGGTGCTCCCATGAGCCCGAAACTCACCGCCGATCAGGTCCGGCAAGTGGAGGAGATCGAGGACTTCCAGCGTACGGCCGATCGGCTCAAGCATCTGGTCACCGAGCTCGAGGCCAACCGGGCCGGACAGACCCGCACCATTCAGCAGCTGTGCGAGAAGATCGCCATCGAGGCGTCCCAGATGCGCCAGCGGGCGCTCACCGGCAACGTCGGGACGGTCGCCGACGTCGCCGGCGGAATGTCGGTGATGGCGGGGCGCGGTGGCGGCGTCCTCATGAAGATCCGGGCGCTCGGCGACGCCGTGAACAACATGCAGATCCAGCTCGACGCGGCGCTGAAGCACGCCATGATGCCGCCGGAGCCGAAGAAGCCCGCCTGAGCGTGTCCGCCATCCGCTGCACCGGCCTGGTCAAGCGGTATGGGGACGTGCTGGCCGTCGCCGGACTCGATCTCGCGGTGACCGCGGGAGAGTGCTTCGGGCTGCTCGGACCGAACGGCGCCGGCAAGACCACCACCATCGAGATCCTGGAGGGGCTCACGCCGCCCGATGCGGGAGACGTGGAGGTCCTCGGGCTGCACTGGACCGGCGGCGCCGAGACGCGCGCCCTGCGCGAGCGCCTGGGCATCCAGCTGCAGGACACGCAGCTGGCCGACAAGCTGACGGTCGAGGAAACGGTGCGCCTGTTCGCGAGCTTCTACCGGTCGTCGCACACGGTGGACGAGGTGCTCGCCCTGGTGGCGCTCGAGGAGAAGCGCCGCGCCTGGGTGGGCAAGCTGTCCGGCGGGCAGAAGCAGCGCCTCGCCGTGGCGTGCGCCCTGGTCTCACGGCCGGAGCTGCTGTTCCTCGACGAGCCGACCACGGGCCTCGATCCGCAGTCGCGTCGCCAGCTGTGGGACGTGATCGGCCGGTTTCGCGCGGCGGGCGGCACGATTCTCCTGACGACCCATTATATGGAGGAAGCGGAGCGCCTGTGCGACCGGGTGGCCATCATGGACCATGGCAAGATCATCGCGCTCGACGCGCCCGGCGCGCTCATCGCATCGCTCGGCGCCGAGCACGTCGTCGAATTCGCGCTGGCGGACGGCGCCGCGCCCGGCGTCGACGAGCTGGCCGCGCTTCCCGGGGTGCGAGCCGTGCGTCCGGCGCCGGACCGGACCGCGCTCACCGTCGCCGAGGTGCACCGCGCCGTTCCCGCGCTGCTGGCCCTGCTCGAGCGGCGCGGGGCCGTCCTGTCGCTGCTCGCCACCCACCACGCCACGCTCGAGGACGTGTTCGTGACGCTCACGGGGAGGCAGCTGCGCGATGCGTGACCATCCGCTGGCCCAGCTCACGCTCGCCCGGATGCGCGAGTTCTACCGCGAGCCGGAAGCGATCTTCTGGGTATTCGGGTTCCCGATCGTGCTGGCGTTCGCGCTGGGCATCGCGTTCCGCAACCGTGGGCCCGGGGAGCTGCGGGTCGCCGTGCTGCGCCAGGCCGGCGATTCGGGACTGGCTGCGGCGCTGGCCCACGCGCCCGGCCTCGCCGTCGCCGTGCTCGACAGCGGCACGGCGCGCCTCGAGCTCCGAACCGGTCGCGTCGCGCTGCTCGTGGTTCCGGGTGAGCACGTCGTGTACCGCTACGACTCGACCCGCACCGAGGGCCGGCTGGCGCGGCTGCAGGTGGATGACGCCGTGCAGCGGGCGCGCGGGCGCGCCGATCCGGTGCGGGTCGAGGACGAGCGCATGACGGAGCCGGGCGCCCGCTACATCGACTTCCTGATTCCCGGCCTGCTGGGCATGAACCTGATGGGGAGCGGGCTCTGGGGCGTCGGCTTCTCCGTGGTGCAGGCCCGCACCAAGCGGCTCCTCAAGCGGTACATGGCGACGCCGATGCGCCGCAGCCACTACCTCCTGTCGTTCGTGCTGTCCCGTCTGGTGTTCCTGTTCGTCGAGGTCGCGGCGCTGGTGGGGTTCGGGTGGTGGATCTTCGGCGTGGGGGTTCGGGGTTCGTTCGGCGCGCTCACTTTCATCACCGTGCTCGGCGCTCTGGCGTTCAACGGGCTCGGCATGCTGATCGCGAGCCGGGCCCGTACGATCGAGGCGGTCTCCGGTCTCATGAATCTCGTGATGCTGCCGATGTGGATCCTGTCGGGCACGTTCTTCTCGTATGCCCGTTTCCCCGAGGCGATGCAGCCGTTCGTGAGAGCCCTGCCGCTCACCGCGCTGAACGACGCGCTGCGAGCCGTCATGATCGACGGCAGTCCGGTCGCGCAGCTGGGACGGCCGCTCGCGATCGTGACGGCATGGGGCGTCGCGAGCTTCGTGGTCGCGCTGCAGATCTTTCGGTGGCGCTAGGTCAGGGCGTCACGATCACGACGCCCTTCATACCCAGCGACTCGTGAAACATGCAGTGATACGGGTACGTTCCCGCCGTCTGGAACGTGAACGTGAAGGTTCCGCCGGGCGTCCCGTCGCAGGGAGGGTAGGGACACGTCTGAGGAGGAGGGCCAGGCGGAGCGATCGCGGCGCTGTTCCACGCGGCGGCGTCGCTCGTGGACGTGTGGCTCGTCGTTCCACTGTTGCTCCAGCCGACCACACTGCCCACCGCGACCCTCAGGGTCTCGGGTGCGAATCGGTACTCGGACATCGACACCGTGGCCGTCGGCGCCGGTGGATTCCCGCTCCCGCCCCCGCTCGTGGGGCTCGACCCGCCGCACCCTGCTGCCAGCACCGTGACCACCACACACCGCATCCGCATGGTTTCCCCCTCAGTGGCTTCGAACGTAGTGTATAGGAGACGTCCCCCCGTGGCACTCCGGATGTCGTCAGGGTGGTGTCAACGCCGTTCAGTCTCCCCGCAGCACAGCCGCGAGCCGCCGCAGGAATCCGCGGGACCGCCGCACCGCCTCCCGGAAGGCGGTCGCCGTCTGGAACCGGGCGCCCGGGTCGCTCGACAGCGCCCGGCGCAGCACCTCTTCCAGCTCGCGCGGGACGTCGTGTCGCGCGTCCGTGAGCGGCGGGACATCGTCGGTGGTCTGGCGGGCGAGGATGGCTTCGGGCGTGCGTCCCTCGAACGGGGGCCGGCCGAGCAGCGCGAAGTAGCTCGTCGCGGCGAGCGAGTACAGGTCCGCGCGCTGGTCGACGCGCTCGCCCAGGAGCTGCTCCGGCGCCGCGAACTGGGGCGTGCCGCTGCGCGAGGTGGCGCCGCCGAACCGCCCGTCGCCGCGCAGCGCCAGGGCCAGGCCGAAATCGGTGATGCGCAGCCGCCCGTCGGGCTCGATCAGCATGTTCTCCGGCTTCAGGTCCCGGTGTACCAGCCCGAGCGCATGGGCGTGCTCGAGCGCCGAGAGTCCCTGGTCGAGCACGCGCACGGTCTGATCCACGGAGAGCGGTCCCTGGGCCTGGACCAGCTGCGCCAGGTTCGTGCCGGGCACGAGCTCCATCGTATACCACTCGAGGCCGGCCCGGCCCATGATGTCGTAAATGCTGACGATGCTCGGGTGCCGCAGCCGCGCCGCGAGCTGGGCCTCGCGGCGGAACCGCTCCGCCACGGCGGCATCGGCCGTGAGCGACGGGTGGAGGACTTTGATCGCCACGTCGCGCTCGAGTCCCAGGTCGCGCGCGCGGTACACCCGCCCGAATCCGCCCGTGCCGATCTCCTCCAGCAGCTCGTAGTCGTCTCCCAGGGCGCGTCGCAACCGCCGCTCGAAGCCCGCCTCCGCCAGCGGGGGCGTCGCCGCCGGCTCCTGGAACACACCGGCGTCGCTCACGAAGTCCTCGAGCATCTCCGTCGCGGTGTAATACCGGCTGGCGGGCGCGGCCTGCAGGGCACGCAACAGCACCCGCTCGAGCGCGGCCGGCACGGCGGGCCGGAGCTGCCGCGGCGGCACTATCCGCGCCGGGTCCGCGTCCGGCTCGTGACCGGTGAGCACGTAGTAGACCAGGGCGGCCACCGCGTAGACGTCGCTCGCCGGCTCGCCCAGGCCCCCGGCGCGCACCTCCGGCGCGACGAAGGCACCACCCGCCCCACGCTCCTCGGGAGGGACGTTGGGGAGGCACCAATTGGCATAGCGCAGGTCGGTGATCACGGCCCGGCCGGAGAGCTCGAGCATGAGCGTCAGGGGCACGATGCGCCGCAGGATCACGCCGCGGGCGTGCGCGTGCTCGGCGGCGCTGAGCAGGTCGCGTACCAGCGTATGCGCCGTGGGAATGGGCCGCGGGCCGCGGCGCAACGCGTCGGCGAGGCTTTCCCCTTCCACCCAGTTCGTGGTCCGGTAGGCGAAGCTCCCCGGAATCGCCGCCGCGTACACGTGGCGGATCGTCGGATGGTCGAGCGCGGCGAGGGTCTCCGTCTCGCGCAGGAACCAGGCGCGCCCCGGGACGTCGGGCGCGAGGTGCGCGTAGAGGGCGACGTGCCGCTTGAGCACGCGGTCCCAGGCGTGGTACACCACGCGTTCGGGCGTCGCGGCGACGAGCCGGTCGATGCGGAATGCCGGCTCGAGCGCCCGCACGACCCCCTCGAGCAGGTCGGCGGGAGGTGTGGCGGAGGTCATCGGGGCCCAATTTAGCGACCTGTGAGGCCGTCCACCGCGCGGCCTGGGATGTGACCGTTGTCACACCGGCGTAACGAACCCTGGTCTACCGGAGTCTTGAGGGAGACCCTGAACCGGAGACGAATTCACCCATGCGCCGCTATGTCCTGACACTCGCCCTCGTCTTGGCTGCTTGCGGGCCGGGCGTCTATACGCGGGCCGAAGTCGTGTACGCCGAGCCCGCCCAGTACGTGTACGTCGAGCCGGTCGACCGAGTGGTGGTCGTGACGCGCGAGGTGCTGGTGGCTCGCGGCTACCAGGTGTATCGCGTCGAGGACGACGGTCCCACCCGCGTCATCTGGGCGCGGCGGGGCGACGAAGAGGTCGTGCGCGTGTTCGCCACCCGAGAGGGGGAGCGCGTGCTGGTCCGCGGGATCCGGGAGCGGCACGACCGCGGGCGGCACAAGGGCTGGGTCCGGCAGGGCAAGGCTGAGGAAGTGGTGGGCGATATCGACGTGCGGCTGCGGGCCCGCGCGCACTAGCCGGCCGGGCGGATGGCCAGTAGGTTTTGGCCCCGACTGGAGGTTGCGGAGGATCCCATCGGCTACGACCCATTGCCCGACCGCCGCACCCGCGATGATCGCCGCCAACTCGACGACCGTCGTTCGGGCGTCCACCGCCGATCGCGCTCGCCGCGGCGCCAGGCGAACACCCCGGTCCCGGACGAACGCCGCTCCAGGTCGGAGCGGCGCTTGAGCGCCGAGCGTCGCCGGGCCCCCCGGCGCTCGCTCACTCCCCGCCGCCTCATCCCGGACCGCCGCGCCAAGGGGACTCCGCTGCTCGCGTAGAGTGCCTTACCTCAGGCTGATCGACTCCGTCACGCACGACGTCACCGAGATTCGCGACGTCGTCGCACGTCTCGGCCGCAGCGCGGACTGTCGGGTGATCGTGACCGGCGCCGTGGCGGGCGTGGTCTCCGCGCTCCACGCCGAGCTACGGTTTGCGGACGGCGAGTGGCGGCTGGCCGATCTCGGCAGCCGCAACGGCACCTACGTCAACGAGCGCCGCCTCCACGCCCCGGTCCCCCTCCGGCCCGGTGATCTGATCGGCCTGGGCGAGTCCGGACCACGATTCGAGGTCGCCGCCGTGACCGAGCGCCCTCCCCTCCCGCCCACGCTGCCCGAGCGGCCTGGGCTCCCCGCGGGCGACCGCGCCTACGGCATCACGCTGCTCGACGCCGTCACCGGGCGCCGCTACGAGGCGGCGGGTGTGCGCATCCGCATCGGGCGGGGCCACGAGTGCGAGGTCCAGGTCGCCGCGGGCGCCGACACAACCGTCTCCCGCGTCCACGCGGAGTTGAGTGTCGACCCCTCGGGATCGCTCCTGGTGCGCGACGCCGGGTCGCGCAACGGCACGTTGGTCAACGGCGAACGGGTCACCACGCCGCTGCCCGTGCGGCTGGGTGACCGGATCACGCTCGGGCCGGGCGGTCCGGTGCTCGTGGTCGACGGCCTCGGTACTGCGCCGCAGCTCCCGGTGGCGCGACCCGGGGCGCGACCGGCCCGCCCCAGCGTGGTCCGTGTCCTCGGCCAGGCCCTGGCGCAAGCCCAGCAAGAACGCCGCGAGGGCAAGCGGGGGTCGGCGGCGTTCGTGCGGGCGGTCGCCGCACAGGGCTCCCCGCGTTGGCTGATGGGTGTCGTGATGGTGTCGATTCTGCTGTTGGGCGGCGCCGTGTACGGCGTGTACTGGCTGCTTTCCACGCAAGTCGAGCAGACCAACGAGGTGCGGCAGAGCGTCGAAGATTCGGTGCGGCTCGTGACCCGGCGCCTCGCGCAGGATCTCGACGCGGCCCGGGCCAGCGCGGCGCCGGCGGCTCTGGTGGAAAGCCTGCGCACGCAGCTCGGCGTGGCTCAGGCCCGTACCGCGGAGCTGCGCACGGCGCTGGACCGGGCACAGACGGCCCTCGGCGGGCAGCTCGCGGCGGGCGAAGCACGACGCGTCGCCGCCCAGAGCGAGGTGCAGCGGTTGCGGGACGAGCTCGCCGCAGCGGAACGGCGCGCGCCGTCCGCCGCCACCCTCGATAGCCTGCGCGGCGCCGTCGTCAGTGCCGAGCAGCAGACGCGAGGCCTCGATGCCAAGATCCGCGCCATCCGCGGCACCGACTTCGCCGCCATTGCGCAACAGAACCAGGGAGCGGTAGGGCTGATCACGGTGAGCTTCGGGCGGGACTACTTCAACGGGACCGGGTTCGTGATCACACCTGACGGCTACATGCTCACCAACTGGCACGTGGTGGCCGACTCGCTGCACCAGCGGCCGGATACCACTTGGGTGATCCTGGCCGACCAGTCGCAGGCGCACTACGCCGATGTGATCGCCACATCGCAGGAGCGGGATATCGCCGTGATCAAACTGCGAGGCTATCAGGGGCCGTCTGTCACCGCGGTGGACTGGAGCGGTACCAAGGCGCGGCAGGGAGAGCCCGCGGCGCTGATCGGATATCCGGCGGGGGCGGGCTTCGCGCGGCTGCGCACCTCCTTGGTGCGTACCTCGATGACGGCCGGTATCATCTCACGGGCCACGGACGATGTGATTCAGTTCGACGGGATGACGATCGGCGGGTCTTCGGGAAGTCCCCTGTTCAACGCCAACGGGGAGGTGATCGCCATTCACCGCGCCGGCCTCGCCCAGGCGCCCGGGTTCGCGATCTCAGTGCCCATCCGTCACGCGGTGGCGATCATGCCGATCCCGCTGCGCCACAAGCTCGGGATCGAGTAAGCGGCTAATTCTTGGAGTAGTCGATCGTGACGACGAGCTCGGAGCGCCCCTGCGGAGGCCGGGCAACGCTGACTTGCGCCAGTGTTGGGACAGTATCGAGATCAGAGCTCTGGGTGCCAGCAGCCGCCTGTCGCAGGGCGCTGCGCGCCGCCTGAAGGCCATCAAAGCTCGCTTTTGTATCAATGACTTGTGCGGTTACTTGCAGCGTGCCACGGGCTTGGGCTTCTGCATGGACGGGCCGACTGAGCCAAGCGGCCCCGAGCACTACGGCGACCACGATCACGCGAGCCAGTGTCGAACGACGTCGGTTTGCCATCTGCGTACTCCTCGCGGCTTGGGCCACCATCCTGCTCTCTCCCAAGGCACGGCCCGTACCGTGACGCTCAACTCTGTAAGCGAATGCCCAACAATGGCTTACTATCAGTCGCCAGGTACAGCGCCAGCTCAGCGTGTGTCAAATATCGTGACGGTTAGCTGGGAGCCATTAAGCTAAGTTCTTCAGTGTCTTGATGAACGGGACGCGACGGTAGCTGTATAGAAGATTGACGATCGTCAAGAAAACGCTCACTCTGGTACGCCCCTTGCCTGTTGCGTAGACGCAACGATACGAGGCGCACTCGCCTCTTGGCTGTAAGTGCTGTATCACACAACAGATAGGGGGAGACGCCGTATGTACACTGCTTCCAAGGCCGCGTTTGCCACGCTCGTGCTCGCGCTGGTCGCGGCCGCTTCGGTCCGCGCTCAGGGCGTGAACGGCAGCATCTCGGCGACCGCGACGGTGCAGTCGCCCATCACGGTTGCCGGGGCCCAGAACCTGGCGTTCGGCAGCGTCTTCCCCGGTGTGGCGAAGACCGTCGCCTACAGCGACGCGACCAACGGTGGCCGCTTCGACGTGACGGGCCAGGGCAGTACGCCCGTGACGTACTCGTTTGCGCTGCCGACCAACCTGACCAGCAGCGGCAACAACCTGCCGATCGGCTCGTGGACCGGCTACGTGAACGGTGCGAACTCGACCTCGGGCGGCTCGGCGATCACCCCTTCGGCGACGCCCGCGGGCGCGAGCTTGAGCGCCGGTGGGACGCTGTTCTTCTTCGTCGGCGCCACGGTGACGCCTGCCAACAACTTGCCGGCCGGCAGCTACACCGGTACCGTGACACTGACGGTGTCGTACTAAGCAGGCATTTCGCATAAGTTTGGCTGTCGCCGCGCCGGCAGAGGGCTGGGTGGTCCCTCTGCCGGCGCTGCCACACACAGGAGGCCCGCGATGAGAGGTTTGCGGTACGCATTCGTGCTCACGGCGACGGCCTTCATGCCGCTGGCGGGTCAGCGCCCCCTCACGGTGACGGGCATCCAGTCTCTCACCTTTGGCACTTTGCTTCCGGGAATGCCGTCCGTCGTGTCGCGCACCGACGCCGTGAAAAGCGGGCGGTTCGACCTGGGCGGGCCCCACGATACGCAAGGCCAGGTCACGTTCACGTTGCCGTCGGTCCTGACCGGACCGGCCGGTGCCACGCTGCCCCTCTCCTTCGGTGGCAGCGACGCGGGGTACTCGCAGTCGCAGAACATCGGCAGTCAGGTCGGGTTTGATCCCAATCAACCGTTCCTCATCACCTTCAGCGGGCAGGGGCGCGGCTCCATTTTCCTGGGCGGCACGGCCCGGCCCGCGCCGATCCAGCGCGCGGGGTCGTACACGGGAACGATCACACTCAACCTCACGGCGTTTCCATGAAGGCGACGGGCCTCGCGCTCGGATTGCTGTGCGGCGCCGCGCCGCTCGCAGCGCAAGGCGTCGTCATCGCCCCCCACGCGGTGTTCATCGACGCCCGCACCCGCAGCGGCGCGGTCCTGCTGTACAACCCGAACACCGAGCCCGTCGAGGTGGCCGTGTCGTTCTTCTTCGGCTACCCGGCGACGGATTCCGCCGGCCGGATCGTGGTCGACTCCATTCGGCGTCCCGATTCGACGAGCGTCTCGGCCGCCGCGTGGCTTCAGGCGTTTCCGCGCCGCCTCACGGTTCCGCCGCTCGAGCGCCAGACCATCCGCCTCTTGGCCACGCCGCCTGCGGGCCTCGCCGACGGGGAATACTGGGCGCGCCTCGTGATCTCGGCCAAGGGAGGGCAACTCCCCGTGACGGGCGTCGCCGACACCGCGAGGGTCAAAGTCGGTCTCACGCTCGAGGTGCGGACGATCATCGGCGTGTACTACCGGAAGGGCGCGGTGCACACGGGTGTCGCGCTGTCGGGGCTGCGCACGGCGGTGGTCGGGGATTCGCTCGCCCTCTGGGCGCGCGTGACGCAGCAGGGCAACGCCGCCTACATCGGCACCGCGCATGCCGTGCTGACCGACTCGACCGGCAAGACGCTCAGTGAGATGAAGGCGCCGATCGGCGTCTACTACACCATGCAGCCGCGCTACGCGCTCGCCATCGGCGCACTCGCGCCCGGCCGCTACCGCCTGCGCTTCGACCTGTCCACCGGACGTGAAGACCTGGCTCCGGAGCTGGTCCTGCCGAGCCCGCCGGTGCGCGATTCGGTCGAGGTCCGCGTCCCGTGATGTCCCGGCTCTCTCACGCCGGCCTGCTGCTGCTCGGCTTGCTGGTGCCTCGCCGCGGCGTGCCGCAAGGCGTGAGCGGATCGGTCGGCATCGACGCCAACGTCATCGGCCAAGCGGTGACCGTCACCACGTTGAGCAACCTGAATTTCGGGAGCGTGCCGAAGGGCGTCGCGACCACCGTGCTGCCGACGGCGGCCGGCGCGGGCGCGTGGCAGATCCAGGGCAGCAAGAACGCCGACGTCAGCATGGCGTTCGTACTGCCCGCGGTGCTGACGAACATTCAGGCGCTGCCGGGCAGCACGATGCCGATCTCGTTCGGAGCTACGTCGGCCCGGTGGAACCGCGCGACGAACAACGTAGCGGGCGCCACCGCCTTCAACCCCATTGCCGGCACTACGGGCAGGCTCGGGCCTCCCGCGAACCCGTTTATCTACCTCTGGATCGGCGGCACCGTGAGCCCCGCCGCCGCGACCAAGCCCGGCGTGTACACCGGCACGATCATCGTCACGATCGCCTACCTGTAAGACCATGGGACCGGTTTGGCGCGCGACGCGGGTCGCCCTGTGGTTCACGGTGGCCGGCGCCCCAGCGGCGGCCGCCCAGCGGGCCACGCCGGCCGACACGGCGGAGCCCATCCTCGTCGAGCTGCGCCTCGGGCATGTGGCCGGTCGAACCGTCGCGGCGTTTCGGGTACGTACCGAAGTCCTCGTGCCGCTCACCCAGTTCCTGCAGCTCGCCGAGATCCGCTACCGCTCGAGCGCGGCGGGCCGGGTCGAAGCGACCGTGGACCCGGGCGGTCGGCGTCTGGTGATCGATGCGGGGGCCGACACGATGAGCTACGGCGCCCGGCGCGTGCCGTTGGAGCCCGAGTACGAACGCTTTCGCGACGGCGAGCTGTACGTGGGCGCCGAGCGGCTGGGCGACCTGATGGGATCGCCGTTCGTCGTCGACTTCTCCGAGCTCACGGTGACGATGGCCGATCCGGGTGAGCTGCCGGTGGCGCGCCGGCTGCGGCGCGAAGCGGCTCGGACGGCACTGCTCCGGCCGCGCGGAACCGCGCGCCCGGATCTGCTGCTCGCGGAGGAGCGCCCGCACTGGGACGGTCTGGTGTTCGACTACACGCTGCTTGCGCCCAGCGACGCCCCGCTCGCGGGCAGCGGGTACACCGGAGCGCTGGGCGCGGACGCGTTCGGCGGCTCGCTCGAGCTCGTCGCCTCGAGCGTCGGGCGGGCGGCGGACGGCGTCGTGCAGGTCGCCGGCTCGTGGACGGGCGTGTGGCGCGACCACCGCTGGCTCCAGCAGCTGCGTCTGGGCGACGGCGTGTCCACGGGGCCGGCGGTGCGCTCGCTGCGCGGCGTCTCTGTCACGAATGCCCCGTTCGTGCGCCCGTCCCTCATCGGCATCGAGCGCTACCAGGGAGCCCTCGAGCCGGGTGGCGGCTGGTCGGTCGAGGCGTACCGGGGCGGCGAGCTCCTCGGGTTCGACTCGGCCGACGTCGCCGGTCGCTTCAGCGTGCCGGTGCCCGTGCGGTACGGGGAGAACCCCGTGGACTTCGTGGCCTACGGACCGCTGGGTGAGATCCGCGAGTTCAACCAGACCTTCCGCGTGGCCGAGGAGCTCCTGCCCGCCGGTCGGCTCGAGTACGGCCTATCGGGCGGGTCGTGCCGCGGCACGCGGTGCCGCGCTACCGGCAACGTCGATCTGCACTATGGCGTGAGCGACCGGTGGACCGTGCGGGGCGGGGTCGACCGGTTCTGGCGCGACACGTTGCCCGATCTGACCCACGCGTATGCATCGGTCGTGGGCAGCCCGTCGACCACGTGGACCGTGACGCTCGACGGCGTCACCGCCGCGTTCGCCCGTGCCGGACTGCGCTACGAGCCGTCCATCGACCGGCGGGTGACCGCGGAATACACCCGCTACGCCGACGCCACGGTCGCGCCCGTGCTCACACCGCCGGGCGCCCGCTCGCGCCTCGTGCTGTTCGGCTTCTGGCGGCCGATCCGGCGGGCTGGTTTTTTCTTCTTCGACGGCACGCTCGACCGCCAGACGAGCCTGACCGGCACGACGACGCTCGCGCGCCTCGAGAGCTCGACCGAAGGCCGGGCGGTGCGGGCGTTGCCGTTCGTGCGGCTCGAGCGGGACGCGCCGGTCGGTGTGCCGGCGGTGAGCCGCTGGTTCACCGGCGCGAGCGTGTTCGTGCTGCCGCGCCCGGGCCTGGGGCCCGTGCTGGGGCCGATCTGGCTGCGTGGCGGCGGGGAGGTCGAGTCGGACGGTCCGCTGCGCCTGTCGTCGTACTCGCTGCTCGCGGCGCGTCCCCTCGGTTCGGGGCTGCGGGTGGAAGCGGGGGTCAGCTGGCTCCGGGGCTCCGCCGGGCCGGTGCTCTCGCTCTCGTTCACGTCCTATCTCTCCGCGGTGCGGTCGTACACCACGGTGAGTGCGCCTGCCGGCGGGGCGGTCAGCGGGACGCAATACGTGCAGGGGTCGGTGCTGTGGGACCGCGCGACCGGTCGGCTCACGACGGCGCCCGGCCCGTCGCTCGAGCGGTCGGGCGTCTCCGGGCGGGTGTTCCTGGATGAGAACGCCGACGGCGTGCAGAACGCCGGGGAGCGGGGCTTGGCGGGCGTGCGAGTGCGCGTCGGCACGAGCACGGCCGTCTCCGACTCGGACGGCGAGTTCCGTGTGTGGGACATCGTGCCGTTCGAGCCCGTCACCGTGCAGGTCGACTCGCTGTCCCTGTCTTCTCCCCTGCTCGTGCCGGCGTTCGCGAGCGCGCTGCTCGAGCCCGGTCCCAACCGTTTTCGGGGCCTCAACATTCCCGTCGTGCAGGCGGGCGTCGTGGAGGGCCGGGTGAGCCGGGAGGAGGGAGGTCGGCGCATAGGGGTGGCCGGCGTGACGCTGCAGCTCAGCGACCGGCGCCGGGGAGGGGCCACCGCGCTGCGCTTCACCACGTTCAGCGACGGAGCGTTCTATGTCCTGGGCGTGAAGCCGGGGGACTACGATCTGACCGTCGACGCGGCCGTGCTGGACGCACTGCAGGCGACCGCCGCACCGCTGCGGGTGACGCTCGCGCCCTCGCCAAACGGTGTGGGCGCGTCCGGTCTGGAGGTCGAGCTCAGGCCGAGGCCGTAGCGCGTCCCGCGACCTCGCGGACGACCCGCTCGAGGACGGCGAAGTCGAACGGCTTGGCCACGGTGGGTACGCCGGACTCTTTGAGCAGGGTGGCCGTCTCCGACGTGAAGGCGTCGCCGGTGCTGAACACCAGGCGTGCCAAGAGCTCGGGCCGATCGCGGCGGAGCCGTTCCAGGAACTCCCGGCCGCTCATGCCGGGCATCCGCACGTCGGAGATGATCACGTCGAAGTCGTGGTGCTCGAGCAGGCGGATCGCCTCCCAGCCGTCGGCGACCCCCTCGGCATGGATGTTTCGGCGCTGAAGAAACCGCAGCAGCGCCTCGCGCAACGACGGCTCGTCGTCCACGACGAGCACGGCGAGCCGGCCGGTGGCGGCGGTTGGGGCTGGCTCGGGTGCGGCCGCGGGGTCACGCGCTTCCTCGCGCTGGTCGCGGGGCAGCGTCACGCAGAACCGCGCGCCGCCCCCGGGCTCGGACTCCACCCAGATCCGGCCGCCGTGATCGCGCGCCACGCCGTAGCAGATCGAGAGCCCCAGCCCGGTGCCCACGCCTTCCGGCTTCGTGGTGAAGAACGGGTCGAAGATCCTGGTGCGGAGCTCCGTGGGGATTCCCGGGCCCGAATCCGCGATCTCGAGCCGGGCGTCGCGCTCGTCGGCGCGGCTGCGCACGGCGATCGTGCGCGGCGGGTCGACGGTCACGAGCGCCTGCTCGGCGTTGATCAGCAGGTTGAGGAGCAGCTGCTGCAGCTCGGAGCCGTCGGCCCAGATCTTGGGCTCACCGGGATCGAGGTCGAGGGCGACGGTGATGTTCAGCGTGGACAGGTGGTAGGACCGCAGCGCGAACGTGCGGCGGGCGATGTCGTTCAGGTCCACGAGGGCTCGCTGCTTGCCGCCCGCGCGCGCGAACGCCAGCAGGCTGGCGGTGATGCGCCCGATCCGGGTGGCTTCGTCGTACATCATCTGGAGCATGTCGCGGTGCTCGGGCTTGAGGTCGTCGAGCAGCAGAGTCTGCGCGAAGCCCGAGATGATCGCCGCCGGGTTGTTGATCTCGTGGGCGACGCCGCTCACCACTTGGCCCAGGGCCGCCAGCTTTTCCGCTTGCTGGTACTGCGACTCGCTGCGTCGCTGATCGGTGACGTCCCGCGCCAGAATCAGCACACGCGTGATCACGCTCCCCTCCCGTACCGGCGCGTAGAGCAGTGCCGCGATGCCGTGGCTCCCATCGGCGCGGATGAGCGGGACCTCCAGGCGCTGGACGTCGCCCCGGAACGCCGCGGCGAGCCGCTCCTGGACGAGGGCGAGGGCGTCGGGGTTCACGCTGTCGAACAGGGTGGGCCGCTGCGTGGTCCCGGGAGTCGCCCCCATGCCGCGCGCCGGCTCGTTGGCCTCGAGGATCCGGCCGGCGTGGTCGACCACGACGATGGCATCGGGCACGGCGTCCATCACGAGCCGCAGGTTGCGCTCCGCGGCCGCGGTCGCCGCGAGCGAATCCATCAGCGATCGCGTCTGACTCGCGACCTCGTTCTCGAGCAGCGCGGCGTAGCGGCGGTTCGCGCGCAGCGAATAGGTGAACCAGACGCCGATGACGGCCACCGCCACGGCGAGCAGCACGGCGGCGACGAGGGTGCGTCCCGCCCGATCGGCGGGGGCGAGCAGATAGGTCAGCAGGATCGCCAGGAACGAGACGGCGGCGATCGCCACCAGGGTGCGAGTCAGCCGGGTGAGGGGGGGCACGCGCGACCTCCGCGCTAACCTAACGGCCATCCCCGGCGGCCGGGAGGGTTCGTTATGTTTCGCGGCCGTATGGACCTCCTCGGATGGAAAGACGCGCCCCGCGCATCCCTGGCGCAGTGGGATGATCTCGTGCGCTTCGCCGACGGCGCGCGACGCGATGGGCTGACGCACACGGTGGTATGCGGCATGGGCGGCTCGAGCCTCGCACCGCAGGTGCTCGCGGCGAGCTTCGGCCGGCCCGGCCTGTCCGTGCTCGACAGCACCGACCCGGCCGCCGTGCTTGCCGTGGCGCACGCGCCGGACTTCGCGCGGACGCTGTTCGTGATCTCGAGCAAGTCGGGGAGCACCGTCGAGACGCTCTCGTTCTACCGGTACCTGGCGACGCGAGCGGAGCCGCGGCGATTCGTGGCGATCACCGATCCCGGCAGCCCGCTCGAGGCCCTGGCGCGCGAGCGCGGCTTCCGCGCGGTGTTCCCCCACCCGCCCGACGTGGGGGGACGCTACGCCGCGCTGACGGTCGTGGGGATGCTGCCCGCGGCGCTCTCCGGGATCGACGGTCGCGTCCTGTTGGAGCGGGCGCTCGCGGTGGATCCGGCCGCGGCGCGCGCGCTGGGCGCGCGCATCGCCGCCGCCGTGCTCGCGGGACGGGACAAGCTCGGGCTGCGCCCACCGGCGGCGGTCGCGCGCTTCGCCGACTGGGTCGAGCAGCTGGTGGCCGAGAGCACGGGGAAGGGTGGGCGCGGCGTGATCCCCGTGGTCGACGATCCCGTCGCGGCACCGTATCCCGATGGCGAGATCGTCACGGACTTCTCGGCCGAGCCGCTCGCCCTGGGTGCGGCGTTCGTCGCCTGGGAATACGCGACGTGGGAGCTGTGCGTCCGCCTGGGCGTGAACGCGTTCGATCAGCCGGACGTGGAGGAGGCGAAGGCCCTGGCGCGCGCCGAGCTGGCGGAGGCACAGGGCGGGGGCGTAGGGGCGCAGCAGGCTGCGCCCCTACCTACCCTGACTTCTGAGGTGCTGCGCCGGAGCGCCCGTCCGGGCGACTACCTTGCGATCCTGGCGTACCTCGCACCCACGCCTGACGTCACCGCCAAGCTCCAGGCCGTGCGTGCGGCCTGGGGACGAGCGCTCGGGTGTGCCACCACGCTCGGCTTCGGCCCGCGCTACCTCCACTCCACCGGCCAGCTCCACAAGGGCGGTCCCGACACCGGCCTGTTCCTGGTGGTCACCACGGACGATGCGGAAGACGCCGGGATCCCCGAGACGGGGTTCACGTTCGGACGCCTCAAGCGCGCCCAGGCGCGGGGGGACATTCGGGCGCTGCTGGCTCGGGGACGGCGCGTGGCGCACGTGCATCTGGCTCGACCTGAGGACGTGGCGCGAGACGCAGCCCTTCGTCCAACATGATTTCGGCCCACGCCGCCACCGGCGGCACCCGCTTCACCAGGTCGCGCCGCGCGCGGTGCAGGCACTCGAGCATCCGGTAGAACGGCACGTGCACGGCGGTGCGCGGCCCACTCGAAGCCTCGTAGGCGCGTAGAAACGATCCGACCACGTCGTCGCGGGCCTGCAGCGAGCCGAGCTGTGTCAAGGCCAGGCGTTGGACGGACACGACGAACCAGGCGACATCGCGACTCGGGTCCGCCACGTCGCACTCGTCCAGGTCGATCGTCACCGTGCGCCGGTCGCTCAGGATGACGTGCTCCGGGATGTAGCTGCCATGGCCGGCGCGAGCGTCCACGGGACTGAGCGGGGGCGCCGCGGCCTGCAGTCGCTGGAACAGGGACTCACACTTGCCGGCGAGCGGCTCGCCGAAGCCGGCGATCTGGTTGCGCCACGTCGCAAAGCGCGTGAATTCGCGTTCCATGGCCGCCGGCTTGCCGAGCCGCGGAGCGACGGCATGGAAGCGCGCCAGCCACTGCCCGCAGCGCGCCGCCGCCGCGGCGCGCTCCGAGACGCTCCCGTGGAGAATAGTTTCCCTGGCCGACGGCCCCGGCACCTTCTCTTCCACCAGCACGCGCCACGCGGGGAAGTACGCGAGGGGTCGCGGAATCGCGAAGTCGGCTTCCGTGCCGAAGCCGGCGCGGCGTATGGCGTCCATGGTCGGCAGGATGTGCGAGCGCTGGTCGTCGAATACCTTCGCGATGGTGCTGTAGCGTCCTTGCGTCGTCTCCATGACCAGCTCGAACGTGCAGCGCTCGCGATGCCACTTGAGGGCCCGCAGCTGAATCTCGCGCAGCGTGCCCCACCCCCATTCGGTGCACGAGAGGCGGCCGAGCTCCGTACGGACCTCCGGCTGCTCGATCACGGCCGCAAAACGGGAGGGGGCGGCCGTCGTGTCTCTTGCAGCGGATCCGGCGGTCACGCGACCTCTACTGTCTGGCCCATGGGCTGCGCGAAGTCCCCGTCGAGCAGGGTCGCGAGCTCGCGCAGGAAGTTGCCGAAATGCCGAGACAGCGCCCGGTGCGGTCCCCACCAGGCGAGCCACTCGAGCGCCTGATACAGGGCCACGCCGGCCAGCTCCTCCAGAAACGCCTCCTGGTCGATCTGCCGGCCGGTCTCCGCTTCATACTGCTCGCAGTACGCGCGCCGCATGGCTTCCCGCTGGTCGCTGGTCCACTTGCCTGCGGTGAGGCTCACGAGGTCGAACGTGCCGGGGCCGAGGGCCGCCGTTTCCCAATCGATCACGACGACCTTGGGGCCGCGCGTGCTGCGGCGCAGCAGGATGTTCTTGCCGAAGTACTGCCCGTGGAGCACGCAGTGCGGCAACGCGCTGAGCCACTCGATGCGCGCCTCGAAATACTCGAGGCCACGCGCCACGAGGTCGTGCTCCGGCCCCTCGAGGTGGGGCAGGAGCTGCGCGACGCGCTCGGCGCAGCGCCGGTAGTGCGCCTCGTCGTAGCGGGGGAGAAATCGCGTCTGGGTTTCCGGCAGGCCGCGCGTGGCCGCATGGAAGCGCGCCGCCCAACGGGCCGCCGCCGTCCAGCGGGGCATGTCGAGGTAGTTGTGCAGCACCGTGCGGCCGCCGTCCTCGAAGAAGGCCCAGAAGCGGCCGCGCTCGGGCTCCCAGCGGTAGCCGTACAAGTGCAGTGTCCCGAACCGTTCGGGGGAGAGGATCGTCTCGTACATCTGCAACTCCCGCCGCCCCGGCTCGAGGTCGAGGGTACGCACCGCCCGCGCCTTCTCCATCTGCTGGTTCGGGTCGAGGTCCTTGAAGAACACCAGCAGCGCTCGTTTCTCGCCCTTGAGAGCAACACGCAGGCGTTCCGTGGGGAAACTGGAGCTCCCCATCGAGAACTGGCGATGGAGATGCTGAATCCGGACGGGTCTGCCCCGGAGCCGCGTCAGCCCGGCTTCGAGCGTTTGGCGAATCGCGGGAGTGAGCCGCTCGTCGACCGGCCGCGGCTCGACCGCGCGCCGCCGCTTCCTGCCCGCGCCGGCGGGCGTCGACCGCGCGG
>WNEX01000253.1_pt1 | contig 24661 bp, 17 predicted proteins | sample 5399841 | NCBI WGS metagenome assembly WNEX01 (sample SAMN13153337, study PRJNA577476) | soil metagenome | isolation source: 40 cm grassland meadow soil 2 days after 1st rain plot 5 | place: USA:California | collected 2015-09-18 | reverse complement strand
AGTCGCGTATTCCATTCCGTTCCCTATAGAGAGCGAATGAAGGCGAACGAACGCGAACGCAGTTTCCCATTTCTGCGAATCAACGAACGCGAACCTAAACCGCGGAAGCGCGGCCTAACGGAAATCCGCGGACCTTATTACTCGGTGATTGGTCGACGTTATCTCGAAGATTTGTTCGAAACGATGGGCGCGTACGTCGATTCACTAAAGTTCGCCGGTGGGTCGTTTACACTTATGGCCGAGCAGGCTGTGCGGGAAATTGTCGATATTTGCCATAAACACGATGTGCTGGTTTCGACCGGCGGCTTTATCGAGCGGGTGCTTGTTCAAGGCGGCGAAGCTGTGCGGCAGTACATTGACGAATGTAAAAGAGTCGGGTTCGATATTGTCGAGATCTCGGCCGGGTTTGTCTCCATCTCGACGGATGATTGGCTGCGGCTAATTGAATTGGTGCGCAAATCCGGATTGAAAGCGAAGCCTGAAGTCGGAATTCAATTCGGCGCCGGCGGGGCAACTGCGGCCGCGGAGTTGCAGGCGGAAGGCGCGCGCGATCCGAACTGGGCGATCGCGCAGGCAAAGCGATTTCTGGAAGCCGGCGCAGAGATCATCATGGTTGAGAGCGAAGGCATCACGGAGAATGTCGATCCGTGGCGCACCGATGTGCCTGCGAAATTCATTGACGAGATCGGCACGGAAAAGCTGATGTTCGAAGCCGCCGACCCCGATGTGTTCGCGTGGTATATCAAGAATTATGGCGCAGACGTAAATCTCTTTGTCGATCACAGCCAGATCATCCAACTTGAATGTCTGCGCGCCGGTATTTGGGGGACAAAAAGTTTGTGGGGGCGGGTTGTGACTTACAAAGACAGTGAACAGTGAACAGTGAACAGTGGCTGACGATTCGCGACCGACGGATCACCGATCACCAATCACTGATCACATGTTATCCAGTGCGGCCAGCGCTGCCCGGCCCGATGTGACTGACGAACCAATCACTTGCCAGTTTCGCGACTTTCTCCAGCGCGCCTGGTTCCTCAAATAGATGCGTCGCGCCGGGAACAATCTCCAGTTTTACTTCACAACGCATTTGATCGCGCGCCATTTCGTTTAGCTCGATCACAATATCATCGTTCCCGCCAACGATGAGCAACGACGGCGCCTGCACTTTTGGCAATGCGTCGCCGGCGAGGTCGGGACGTCCACCACGCGAAACGATGGCGTCGACATCTTGTGGAATGTCGACCGCAGCAACCAATGCCGCCGCGCCGCCCGTGCTCGAGCCAAAGTAACCAGTGCGTAAATCGCGCGTTTCATCCTGCTGCTTTGCCCAATTTGTCGCGTGCACAAGGCGTTCCGCCAGCAAACCGATGTTAAATCGAAGGTCGCCGGTACGCATGTCGATTGCTTCCTCTTCCGGCGTGAGCAAATCAAACAGCAGCGTGGCCAGTCCGGCATCCTTTAACGTGCGCGCGACAAATTGATTGCGTGGACTGTGCCTGCTGCTCCCACTGCCATGCGCGAAAAGAACAAGCGCAACCGCGCCATCGGGGATCGCTAGGTTACCGGCGAGAACTGCGCGGCCGGCGGGAATTTGCACTTCGCTCACAATTCATCTCCTACTCTTAATCTTATTCCTAATCTCAAACGCTGTCGTGCTACTAAGAGAAGGATTAAGAATAGGATTAGGATTAAGTGAACGCGGGCTGAGTCGGGCCAGTCCGCCTCAATGGCCAGAATCGAAAAGCCCTTCTCAGCGATGAGCCGTTTCGTAATCGCAGCGCGGCCGAAATAAAACTCGTGTGTTCCGTGCGTGGCTTCGCCCAGCGGAACAATTCGCGCGCATCACCGATCAACTGCAGTAGCGCATCGTAATTGCCCCGGCTGCCAGAGAGTGGCTGCGCGATCTCACGAACAAGTTCAGCGTCTGTCATTGCTGGTCACCCGATATGTTTTGCGCAGCGCTGCTCAACAACTCGCGTACATCGTCATCACTGGTCTGCGAGAAATCTTCGTAATACTGGCCAACGGCCTGAAAAAAGGGAGGCGTGCTCAGACAGATTGTCTCATCGGCTTCTTCTTCGAGCTCGCGGCAAGTGTCTGGCGGCCCGACCGGTACTGCTACCACAATTCTGGTGACCCCGCGCTGTCGCAGCGCCTTCACTGCTGCCCGCATGGTTGCGCCGGTGGCCAGCCCGTCATCGACGAGGATGAGAATCCGATCGCGCAGTTCGGGTGGGGGACGTCCCTCCCGATAAATCTGTTCGCGCCGTTCGAGTTCGGCTGTCTCTTTGGCGGTTACCGCTTCAATCGCTTCGTCTGCATATGGTATGGCGCGCATGACATCTTCGTTTAAAACGCGCACGCCGCCTGAGGCGATCGCGCCTGCAGCAAGTTCTTCAAAACCGGGAACACCGAGCTTACGCACAATGAACACGTCCAACGGCGCATGCAGCCGTTTTGCAACTTCGTAGGCAACGGGCACGCCGCCTCGGGGCAAACCGAGAACTATCACGTCGTCGCGCCCTGCATACTTATCGAGCTTCTCCGCCAGTTGCCGGCCGGCCTCTGCTCGATTTTCGAACACTCGTTCCATACAGCTGGACGCGCCGCTTTAAGCTGCCGACGCGATCGCAGGAAACAACGGCTGCATATCGTGCGGAAAACTATGGATCACTTTTTCAAGACCTTGCTCAATCATAGGCGTAAAAATCCTTCCTTTATGGATTTCGCTACTGAAACGCGGAAATCTGTTCTCTTAGAATTTCGCGGCTCGATTGAGCGCTGAGCGTGTTTAACAGGGACCGATGCCGGTCATCATCCTTACCTCGGATCAGCCCTACAATCTGAAGTCCCTCGCCACCCAAGGCAGCTTGCCACCTGGCATCCCGGTGGACTTCGGCCCCGTCGTCTTCAAAGCCCACGTCGCGGGGCAAAAAACGCTGGCAGAGCGCTTGGATGCCAGGCTCATCCTCGACACACACGCGAGCCACTACATACAGACCGAGCAACCGCAGCTTGTGATCAATTCGATCCGGTACGTGGTTGACAAGCTGCGCAGCCGTGCCCGATCCGACAGGGATTGAGTTTCCGCTAGCATCCGCGCCCGTGATCTGGCACCACGTCTTTACGCCGGGCCAATGACGCACTGAGGTTAGCTAGTCTTCGCTGGGTTCCGGTCCGGATAAGGCGGAATCGGAGGCAGGTCATATCGTTTGGTCTTCAATTCTTCCTGGATTTCCTGAAGCGCGCGATCGAGTTGCTGATCTTCGCCTCTGAATTCTTTCCCCGGATCATTATCGATGACGATGTCGGGATCCACACCATAGCCTTCGACAATCCATTGTTTACCGTCCTTTGAATAGGGTGCGAATTCCGGTTTAAAAAATTGGCCGCCGTCGACGAGCGGCAGCGACTGGCGAATACCAATGACGCCACCCCAGGTGCGTTTGCCGATAAGTTTGCCCAGCCCGAGTGTCTTGAAGCGATACGGAAAAATATCGCCGTCGGACGCGGAGAATTCGTTGATCAACGTCACCATCGGGCCCGTGAACGTTTGTGGCGGGTCGGTTTGCGGCATGCCGTTGCGCGCGATGCCAATCATCACGAGCGCCCGGCGCAATCGTTCGATGACCAGTGGCGAGACAAAGCCGCCGCCGTTACCACGGACATCGACAATGAGCGCGTGCTTACGGATTTGCGGAAAGTAAAGCTTCGTGAACTGGTTGAGCCCCGGCTGCTGCATGTCGGGAATGTGTAGATAGCCGACTTCGCCACCGGTTTTCTTGTTCGTGTAATCGATGTTCTTTTGCACCCAATCGAGATAGTAAAGCGGCGCTTCGTTGTCGGTGGGCACCACAGTGACGTCGCGCGCGCCAGCATCGGTTGGTTTTGAGTTCACGCGAAGAATCACTTGTTTACCGGCGGTGCCGATGAGCGCGTCGTAAAGATTCGGCAAGCTCGAAACGGGCGTGTTGTTGATCGCGAGAATGTAATCACCCGGTTTCACATTCACGCCGATGTCGGTCAGCGGCGAACGCGTCTGCTTGTTCCAATTTTCGCCCGGTAGAATCCGATCGATGCGATAGGCACGCGTGGCCGGGTCGCGCGAAAACTCAGCGCCGAGTAGGCCGAGCTTAACGCGTGGCGTGTCCGGGCGTTCGCCGCCGCCGACGTACGCGTGGCCATTGTTCAATTCACTAATGAGCTCGCCTAAGATGTAGGTGAGATCGTTACGATGATTAACGAACGGCAGCAGCGCGGCATATTTATCGCGCATTGCTTTCCAGTCGATCCCGTTCATGGTGGGCGAGTAGAAGAAGTCGCGCATTTGGCGCCAGCACTCGAAATAGATTTGGCGCCACTCGACATGTCGATCCAACTGCATGTCGAGGCCCTCGATCTTGTGCTCGTGATCCTTGGTTTCGAGCTTGTCTTTCGGCACGTCGATGATGGCGTAGTCTTTTTTGATCTTCACCAGCATCTTTTTGCCGTCGAAGGTGATCTGATAATTGTTCGCGTCTCCGAGTACGGTTTCCTTGCGCTCATCGATGTTGTAGACACAAAGATGCGATTTCTTGTCCTTGTCGCCGAATAGGTCTTCCTCTTCTTCACCCACTTCATCAGCGGCCGTGCGGCGCAGGTAGAAGATGCGATTGTCACCGAGCATCCGGATGTTGCGATAATTTCCGGGCGTGATTTCCAAACCGAGGATCCGATTCTGAATGCCGTCCGTGTCAACTTTCACCACCACTGGCTTCTTTGGTTTTTCTTCTGCTTTTGTCGCGCTCGGGCTCGCCTCCGGCTTTTTTTCTTCAGCTTCCTTCGCCTTTTCCTTTTGTCGTTTTTCGTCAGCCTTGCCGACTTCATCGCTCTTCGGCGCGAGCGGATTTGCGGTCTCCTTCGCGAGCGTGACGAGGTAAACCCGCTCCATGTCGCGATAGACGTTTGCAAATTCCTCGTCGCCAAAAGTTGGCTTGAAATCCCGGGCGGAGCTAAGCAGCAAATATTTTCCGCCGTCGCTGAAGACTGCTTCGCCGGAGCCGTACCAGCTGTCAGTTACGGCGGTCTGCTGTTTGTTTGCGACTGAATAAAGATAAACGCGCGGCATCCCATTCTCCTCGGGGCGCACCCAAGTGATCCACTGACTATCCGGCGACCAGTTATAACTTTCGATCTCGCCGTATTTATCCTGATCGACGAGTGTCACCGCTTTGCTCGCAACATCGACATAGTGAAATCGTTGCAACCGATCGCTCCACAGCAGCTTCTTGCTGTCGGGCGACCATTTTGGCGCGTAGTAGTAGGTGTCGGCGCCATTCGTGACTTGCTGCGGCTCGCCTTTGCCGTCTTGCGAACGCACATACAATTCGTTCTCGCCGGTTATATCGGAGTTGTAGGCGATCCATTTTCCGTCCGGCGACCAAACCGCGTCTCGTTCGTGCGCGCCTGAAGTTTTACTCAAATTGCGCGGGGTGCCATTCTTTGCGGGCACAGAATAAAGATCGCCGCGCGCGATCACGACGGTGCGCTCGCCATCGGGCGCGAGGTTCACCGATTCGAGATGCTTGGACGCATCAACCAGCGCCGAACGGCCAAGCGCGAAATCTTCTTTGATCTCGATGGGTACAGGCGTGGCTTGACCCGTGGCAAGATCGTAGCGCCAGATGTACCCCGCTTGCTCGAAAACTATCGAGTCCTTGCCGATGGATGGAAACTTGATGTCGTAATCCGTGAAGTGCGTGAGCTGCTTTGTTTCTTTCGTCGCCAGATCGACAAAGAATAAGTTCATCCGATTGTCGCGATCGGAGATGAAATAGATTTTGTTGTCCGGACCCCACATCGGGCAGATGTCCTGCGCTGGATTATTCGTCAGATTTTCCGTCGCGCCTGTTTTGAAATCGTAGATCCAAACATCATCTGCCATGCCGCCGCGATAATGTTTCCATGTGCGGAACTCGCGGAACACTCGGTTGTAGGCCAGCTTCGAATCATCCGGAGAAAACGAGACAAAGCCGCCGCGCGGGACGGGCAATTGCTGCGGCAATTCTGCGTCGAGGCCGACCGCGAACAGCGAACCGATGAAATCGTTAAACGATTTCATGCGCGAACGGAACACCACCAATGGTTTAGTATTTTCCCATGCCATTACGATGTTGTTTGGTCCCATGCGATCCGAAACGTCGTCGCGTCCGAGTGTGGCCGAAGTTGTCAGGCGTTTCGGAGTGCCGCCCTCGGCCGGCATTACATAAACTTCCCTGTTGCCGTCGTACTCTGAAGTGAACGCGATCTGCGTTCCGTCCGGCGAGAAGCGCGCAAACGAAGTGTAGCCCGGGCCGCTCGTCAAGCGGCGCGCCGTGCCGCCGTTTTTGCCGACCGTGTAAAGCTCGCCTGCATAACAAAAAACGATCTGTGTTCCATTCGTCGTTGGGAAACGCAGTAATCGCGTTGTCTCCGGTAATTTCTGCGCTGAGACTCTCGGACTTGGAAATGCGCCCAACGCGATCAAAGACAAAAGAACAAACCGAAAGAACGTGTTCATAGAAAAATGACGAAGTGAGGAAGCTGCCGTTGAACAAACGGGATGCAACTCTGATTTCATCCCGTTGCCGGCACGCAGGCGATCATATAATGAAGACGCCGCTAATTGCCGATTTTGTCTGAACAAGAGTAGCGGTTTGCCGCGCGCCCAATTAAAGACAAGGCGCGGAAGGGGTGGGATTCGAACCCACGGTGGGTTTCCCCACGCTCGATTTCGAGTCGAGTGCCTTAAACCGGACTCAGCCACCCTTCCAATCGGTCGACATTGTCGGTGTTATTTCACGATGCGCAATTGTCAGGCCAGGTCTGAATTTGCAAAGCCAAGGCATCACGCCAGCGTTAAATGGCGATGGAGATCACACTCACCGACGGCGGAATTGAGACGCGGATCATTTATGAATTCAGACGCTCGATTGGCGACTTCGAGGCCTACAAGCTGCTCCGAGACGAACCGGGACGTGAGATCCTTCGGCGCATTTACCAAAGCTACGCTGAGGTAGCAGTTCGATACCGATTGCCGATCCAGCTTGGGACGCCCACGTGGCGTGCAAGCCGTAAATGGACAAGCAATGTCGAGGGCGTGAACGCCGCTGCGGTGGAATTGCTGGGGAACATAGCACGGCAGATCGTCAATACGCGGATCATTCTCGCAGGGGTTATCGGGCCGGCTTCGGATGGTTACGCAGCTGACGAAGCACTGAGCACGAAGGATGCCTTCGCTTACCATCGCGAACAGGCAGACGTCCTCGCTAGGAACGATGTCGATCTTCTCTACGCGCCAACTTTTCCGGCATTCTCGGAACTGTATGGCGTTGCCCGAGCGATGGCAGGAACGGGCCGCCCATATGCGTTGGCGCCCATGCTGCATCCCGATGGCACGATGCTCGATGGAACGCCACTGGCGGAAACGATCGCGCGCATCGATGCTGAGATCTCTCCAGTTCCGCATCACTACATGATCGGCTGCCTCTATCCCACGCACGCGGAAACTGCTTTGCAGGCATTGCGCGCTTCGCAGCGGGATCTAGTTAAGCGAGTTCGCGGATTAAAAGCGAACACTTCACCGCTTTCGCCCGAGGAACTCGACAAACTGAACCATCTGGCCGCCACCGATGTTCAGACTTGGGTGCGGGACGAATTGGCGTGCGCGCGAGAGTTCGATCTCACCATTCTGGGTCGGCTGTTGCGGAACCGACGAACGTTACATCGACGCTTTGGCCAGGGCGGTGGTTGATTAAGGCGAATCGACAGACTTGCGCAAAAAATGTTACAATTTTAGGCTTGCCATGGCCGTCCAGCTTACTGCATATTGTATATCCGCAATGACAGCCACGCTATTACTTGTTATTGACTGGTATTCACAGGTTGTTGGCGCCGCTGTTCACCAATATTAGCACCTTATTAGAACCTCAACCCTCCTCACCGCCATGATTCAACTAAAACCCGGAATTCTGCCCGCTTCACTTAATGCACCATCTCGATCAACCACATGCGGAAAACACACGGCTGAGAAAAAGACGAATGCCGGCGTGCGTTTTGAGCGCGTGTTCAGCGATGCTGCCGTTGCGCCTTTTGATCAGATCGAATGGGAACGGCGCACTGCGGAAATCAATGACGACAGCGGCAAGGTCATCTTCAAACAGGAGGATATCGAAGTTCCGAAAAACTGGAGCGCGCTCGCGACCAAAATTGCGGTCGCAAAATATTTCTACGGCGATATCGCGAATGGCACGGATCCGTACAAAGGCGGACGAGAAATGTCAGTGCGGCAACTGATTCATCGCGTCACGCGCACGATCACCGACTGCGGAATTGCTGATGGCTACTTCGCAGATGAAGACGCTGCGGAAATTTTCTACGATGAACTAACCTGGCTGTGTTTAAACCAGCACGGCGCTTTTAACTCGCCGGTTTGGTTCAATGTGGGTTTATATCATCAATACGGCGTCGGCAAGGACGGCGGCGCGGGAAATTATTTCTACAATCGCGCGACCGGCAAAGCTGAACGCGCTCCTTCGCAATACGAGTATCCGCAGGGCAGCGCCTGCTTCATCCAGAGTGTGGAGGACACGATGGAAGACATTATGCGACTGGCCATGAGCGAGGCGATGCTCTTCAAGTATGGCAGCGGCACCGGCACCGATCTTTCTTCGCTACGGTCGACAAGAGAAAAATTGAGCGGGGGTGGCAAGCCAAGCGGGCCGCTGTCTTTTCTGAAGGTTTACGATCAGGTAGCGAATGTGGTGAAAAGCGGCGGCAAAACGCGACGCGCCGCGAAGATGAACACGCTCAAGGATTGGCACCCCGACATCGAAGAGTTCATCGACGCCAAGCAAAAGGAAGAGAAAAAAGCGTGGGCGCTGATCGAACAGGGTTATGACGGAAGTTACAATGGCGATGCGTACGGCTCCGTAATGTATCAGAACGAAAACGTGAGCGTACGCGTAAGCGATGAATTCATGGAAGCAGGGCTGGCAGGGCGCGAGTGGTGGACGCGCCGGGTGATTGACGGCCAGCCGTGCGAGAAGAAAGACGCACGCGCTCTGCTACGCAAGATCGCCGAGGGCACATACATCTGCGGCGATCCGGGAATGCAATTCGATTCCACGATTCACAAATGGCACACCTGCAAAGGCACAGACCGGCAGAATTCCACGAATCCATGCTCGGAGTACCTCTTCCTGGACAACACCGCCTGCAATCTCGCGTCGCTCAACTTGATGAAGTTCAAGACCGCCGACGGCGATTTTGATGTTGAGCGATTCAAGGCGGCGGTGCGCATTTTCATCACTGCACAGGAGATCATTGTCGACAACGCAAGCTATCCGATCAGAGAAATCGCGGAGAACTCGCATATTTTCCGCACGCTCGGGCTTGGTTACGCGAACCTCGGCTCGTTGATCATGAGCTACGGCTACGGTTACGATAGCGTCGAAGGCCGCGCACTCTGTGGCGCGATCACTGCGATCATGACCGGTGAAGCGTATGAACAAAGCGCGCGATTGGCGAGCGCTATTGGACCATTTCCGGGTTATCACGACGCTCGCGCCAGCGGCGTGCCGAAGCCGGTCGCCAAAGACAACGTCGAATCGATGCTCGAAGTGATCGAGCTCCATCGTGACGCGGTGCGCGAGATTCCAGAGGCGAAAGAGTTCGCGCATTTGAAAGAAGAAGCCGCAAAAGTTTGGGATAGCGTGGCGGAGCTGGGCAAACGCTACGGCTATCGCAATGCACAAGTAACAGTGCTCGCGCCGACCGGCACGATCAGCTTCCTGATGGATTGCGACACCACCGGAATCGAACCGGACATCGCATTGGTGAAATACAAGCTGCTGGCCGGTGGCGGCATGCTCAAGATTGTCAATCAGACGGTCAAGCCTGCGCTGGAGAAACTCGGTTACAATTCGGAAGATGTCGAACGCATTATTGCCCACATCGATGCGTTCGACACCATCGAGGACGTGACAGATACCGACGGCACCAAAATCTCATCCGGCCTGAGACCTGAGCATTTGCCAATTTTCGATTGCGCATTCAAACCGTTCAAAGGCGCGCGCGCGCTGCATTACATGGCGCACCTCAAGATGATGGCTGCAGCCCAGCCATTCCTGAGCGGCGCGATCTCGAAGACTGTTAACATGCCGGAAGGAGCCACGGTGGACGACATTATGAACACGTACGTCGAAGGTTGGCGACTCGGCCTGAAGTCGATCGCGATTTATCGCGAGGGGTCGAAACGCTCCGCGCCGTTGAACACGCGCAAGACAAAAGATATGGGCAGTGTAGCCGCTGGCGTTGAGGACGGCTTTCCCGACGCGACCGAACCCGAACAACTGCAAAAGCGCATTCTCAAACTCGAACAAGAACTGGCAACGTTGCGCAGCCGGATTGATCAACCAGTCCGGCATCGTATGCCGGACACGCGCAATTCCATGACCCACCGGTTCGAGATCGCCGGTCACGAAGGTTACATCACGGTCGGCTTGTACGAAAACGAGCAACCGGGTGAGCTTTTTATCACCATGTCCAAGGAAGGCAGCACTATCGGCGGGTTGATGGACACTGTCGGCACGCTCACTTCGATTGCTCTGCAGTACGGCGTGCCGCTGGAGAGCTTGGTGAAAAAATTCGCGTATCAGAGATTCGAGCCGAGCGGCTTCACAAAAAATCCCGACATCCGCCACGCGACCAGCATCACGGATTACGTTTTCCGATGGTTGGCCTGCCAATTCATCAAAGGCTACAAGGAAGCAACAGCGCCGAATCGCGCGCAGCCGGACTTGCCTCTCAAAGAGATTGTCGAAATCGAAAAAAAAACCCTGAACCGGCCCGTAACCGATTTGGCGCGTACCGGCGACAAACAAGTGATCGACGTGATCACGAATAGTTCGCCGAATAATCCCGGCACCGCGGGACATAGCGGAAACGGCAATGGCCATGACGACCGCGTCATGGTCGCACTCGGCAGCATCTTCATGGGAATCACCTGTTCGGTGTGCGGCAGCGACAAAGTCATTCGCGCAGGCGCCTGCGGCGTCTGCACCGAATGCGGCACCAGCCAGGGCTGCAGCTGAGGACAAAGCTTCAAAGCCCAAGCTCCGCGATCCAAATTTTCGGCATTGCTGACGCTCGGTTTTCAAACCGCAGCTGCTGCACCTGATTGGACAGGCGGGCACGCACGGCTACAATGCGTCGCCCCTTTTTCAATAACTCACCTGAATGAACAAACTCGACGCGGAGCGACAGAAAGAGATTCAACAAGCCGAGGAGTTGCTTTTTGCAGGTCCGCAGGCGCTTGGGTTTGCCAAGGGATTGTTTCAGGGACATTTCGTTTCCGATTGGGTGATGCCGTATCCGCGCATTCCAGCGGCGCAACAAACCGAATTGGACGAGACGCTCACCGAGCTTCGCAAATTCTTAGATGAACATCTCGATCCTGTGGAGATCGATCGGCAGGCAGACATTCCCCGTAGCGTAATTGACGGTCTGGGGCGCGTTGGCGTTCTCGGTATGACGGCGCCGAAGGAATATGGCGGACGCGGTTTCTCGCAGATGGCCAACTGCAAAGTGTTGGAGGAAATTGGCCGCCGTTGCGCATCGACGTCGGTTTTCGTAAACGCGCATCATTCGATCGGAATTCGCGCGTTGCTGCTTTTTGGAACACACGAGCAAAAGCGGAAATGGCTTCCAAAATTAGTGACTGGCGAGCAGCTGGGCGCATTCGCGCTTACGGAAAAGGAGGCCGGATCTGATGCGGCAAATGTGCAGATGCAAGCGCGTCCGAGCGAGGATGGCTCGCACTTCATTTTGAACGGCGAAAAACGTTACATCACAAACGCGGCAATCGCGCATGAACTCACCGTGATGGCGCGGACGCCAGTGCCTGCGAAGGACAAAACTGCGATCACAGCATTTCTTGTGACACCTGACATGCCCGGGTTCGAAATCCTCGAAGCGCGGATGCCTAAAATGGGAATCCGCGGCACTGCCACCGGGCGATTCGCGATGCGCGACGTAAAGGTTCCGAAGGAAAACATTCTGGGACCGCTGGGCAAAGGTCTCAAGGTCGCGCTGACGGTACTCGATTTTGGCCGAACAACTTTCGGCGCATGTTGCACCGGCGCAGCCAAGACGTGTTTGGAGTTGGCGATCCAGCACGCAAATAGGCGGAAGCAATTCAACAAGACGCTCGGTAATTTTCATCTGGTCAAAAAGAAAATCGCGCGTATCGCGGCGGATGCTTACGCGATGGAAGCGATGACGACGGTTACAGCGTCGTTCATCGACCGGGGTCTGGAAGATTACATGCTGGAAACCGCGATGCTGAAGGTCTTTACGACCGAGCGGCTTTGGGAGTGCATCAACGACGTATTTCAAATTTACGGCGGCTCGGCATACTTTTTGGATCTTCCGCTGGAGCGAATGCTGCGTGACGCGCGGATCAACCAGATCGGCGAAGGCGCGAACGAAGTGCTCACTTCGTTTATAGCGCTGGTGGGGATGCGCGGGCCGGGCATGGAGTTCAAGGAAATCTACGATACGATGATGAAACCGTCGCGGGATCGGATGAGCAAAGCGTGGGCCGCTGGGAAGAGCCGGCTTGGCGCGACGATTCGCGTGCCTGATGTGCCGGTGCAAAGCGAGCAGCTCCGCGGGCACGCGCGGCAGCTCGGCCGCTTGATCTGGCGTTTTAATTTCGCCGTGAACCGCGCGTTGATTACCTATCGCGAGCCGATTCTGGATATGCAGCTTGTTCAGCAAAGGATCGCGAACGCGGCGATGGATCTCTTCGCGTCGACTTGTGTCCTGAGCCGTAAGGACAGCGAAATCCAATTTGGCCGTCGAAACGGCGACGCGGCTGCACCCGATCATTCCGCCGCTGATCTGTTCTTGCGTCAATCGTTTCGTCGAATTCGCGGTTTCCTCGCGGGACTGACGGATAACGACGACAAATCGGTGCTTGCGACGGCAGATTCCTGCCTGGCCACGCCGCGTAGCTAAATCTTGGCCGTCTGCGTTTACACTGACAAAGACGCCAGCCTACGCTCGCTGAAGGGAAAAACGTGTGCGGTGATCGGGTTCGGAGCGCAAGGCCACGCCCACGCCCTCAATCTTCGGGACAGATCGCTCCCAGCCTGCGCGCGGAACAGACTCTGCTCTTCGCACATGGCTTCGCGATTTATTACCGGACGATTGTTCCGCAGAAAGATGTGGATGTTGTGATGGTGGCTCCCAAAGGACTCGGGCCGATGGTGCGCCGGGAGTTTGTGCGAGGGCGCGGCGTGCCGGGTTTGATCGCAGTTCATCAAAATCCCAGCAGGCACGGCAAACAAATGGCGTTGGCGTGGGCAAAGGGAATCGGATGCACGCGTGCCGGCGTAATGGAGACGACTTTTCGAGAGGAGACGGAGACCGATCTTTTTGGTGAGCAGGCAGTGCTCTGCGGCGGCACCAGCGCGCTGATTCGGGCTGGTTTTGATACGCTGGTTGCCGCCGGTTATCCACCTGAGCTCGCGTACTTCGAATGTCTGCACGAACTCAAGTTTATCGTCGACCTTGTCCATGAGGCAGGACTCTCGGGCATGCGAAACTGATTTCAGATACCGCCAAGTGGGGCGAGCTGACGGTCGCTCCGAAAATCATCGATAAAACTGTGCGAAGGCGGATGAGATCAGTTCTCCAAACGATCCGCTCCGGCCAATTTGCGCGTGAATTTATTCACGAGATGAAAACTGGTCGGACACGCTACCCGCAGTTGCTGCGGGAAGCGGACAAACATCCAATCGAAAAGGTGGGCGCGCGACTGCGCAGCATGATGGCTTGGCCTGCAAAAATATAAACCTGCCTCCGCACTGCCGCGGCGGCAGCACGCCAGCACCGGCGAAATCGTCGGAGTTTTTGATTATCTCCCCGTACGATGCCCGTAAATAGTCATGTGGTTGGCCGTAGTCGGAATTGCACCGAGCCGATCGCAAGGTTGCGGGATCCTGGAGGTTCCCGTCACAGTGTAGCACAGCTTCTTTGTGGTCTTGACGACCGGCTGTCCTTGTGCCGGGAGAGCTACGTCCTTGCTCGGATCAGCAGCAAATGCCGATGCGCAAAACGCGAACGCGAGCGCGACGCTTGCGCACCGGACCGACCAGCCGCCCAAGCGACTTGGTCTGCTTACTGTTTTCACGCCGTAATTGTGATGCCGCTTCGGATTTCGTGCAAGCCTATTTCGTCCGTCGTTTTAAGACACAAATCCGACATTTTGCGCCGCCCTGAAATCTCTACGGTTAGTCCGTCCAAAGAAAATGTTCCAAACGCAGATTGTTGAGACGCGCTTTTGCTTCCTCGCTTCGGCTGCCTCCGGCGGCAGCGAGGCTATCGTAAATAGCAGCGGCAGATTCCCACTTTGAATCCTCCTCTAACAATCGACCTGCATTAAATCCCGCTTTGTAATACCAGAACAGTTCGCGCCGCTGATCCGGTCGGGCCTCGTTCTCCAGTATCTTATAAAACGCCGCAAGGGCACCGGCTCGATCATTTTTCTTTTCCAGGCACAATCCCTTTTTGAAGAGCGCCTGGTTCCGCCAGTCAATCGACTCGTTCTTATCGGAGGCTAGTTGGTCGTAGGTTTCAATCGCGCGCTGGTAACTGTTAGAGTCGGTCGCGCCCGCCTCAAAGAAAATGTCGCCTTTGCCACAAAGCGCCTCGCGTTTATCGGAAGGGGCAGCGTCGCTCTTTAATACCTCATCGTACAAGGCAAGAGCATCCTTCGACTTGCCCAGCTTGCGCTCGATTACGGCCTGTTCATTACGTGCGGCCCACCGCAGCGCCCCGTTTTTCTGCACGACCTGATCAAACAGAATAATCGCCCGGTCTAGCGAATGCTGGCCCATGCTCGACATGGCCGATTCTGCTGCGAAAAAGAGTGCTGTTTCTGCGAGAGAGTCGTCAGGATCTTGTTGTGCGATAAGTTCAAACTGCGTCTGCGCATTTGCGAAATCCTGGCGCCGGTAATAAAGCTCCGCCAATTTCATTCGAACTTCCGAAGCGAATGGCGAAAGACCGTGCTGTTCCAGAAAGCGCTTTGCCAGGTCGATGACTTTCGTTTCGTCTCCGCGCGCTGATTCCTCTACCCATATGGTGAGATAATCAGCGCGCTCGGCGGCCGCGGCGGTTGGCCTCAACTCCGTTGCACGAGCGAGATTTTTTCGCGCTTCATCGAACCGCGGCGGCGAAGAGTGAAAGGCCAGTTCGGCAAGGCCGACCCAGGCTTCTGACACGCGCGGGTTTTTGGGAAAATCGTGAATGAACTGGTGCAACGATGCCGCCGCTGTCTTATCGCCCTTGGCCGCCTGCATCAAACCTTCCTCCAGTCGTAAATTGGCGCGCGCCTGTTCGTCACCGCCTTGCTTCTCCAGCTGACTGTAATCAGCCAGGAAACGAGCGTGATTGCCAAGTTGCAGCCAGCCGCTGGATGCATTAAAGAGCGCGACCTTCGTCCAGGGTGAATTCGAATACGCGATCTGTTCAAAAGCCGCGGTCGCGGCGTCAAATCGCTTCGCCAGATAATTCACGTTCGCGGACAAAAAGTTGATCCGGGTCAGCAAAGCCGGATCGGGACGCAGCAGACGTGCATCATCCAAAATAGCAATCGCCTCATCGAAATGGCGGTCATTCAATTCAAATTGTGCAAACTCCAGCAAAGCTTGTGCAATCGCCGGAGATTTGATGCTGGTGCGTCGCAGATCGGAAAACAATTGCCGGGCTCGTTCCGTGCGCCCGGCGCGAACTTCCATCCTAGCGAGATACCATCGGGCAAAGGTTCGCCGAGGCTGTTCCGGCCTGCGCACCCATTTCTCTAGTTCATTGCGCGACGGCTTGTGTTCCGCGCGATATAGAGAATCCAATTTTTCGAAGAGCAGCGCGAGATCTGAGTCCGCAGGGTGACGGTCAATAAATCGTTCAAGGACGTCATCTCCAGCTTCTGGCGTCTTTAGTTGCACATGTGCATCCGCTATGCCGAAGAGCGCCGCAATTAGTGTGGCATGAGGAGCTCCCTCCGGCCTTTTTAGAAGCGCTTGAAACATTCCGATTGCTCTCTCTGGCCGCTGTAAGATCAGCTCGAGTCGCCCGCGCAACACCCGCCGTTCTCTTCGCTCCGCCACCAATGTCGGCCGCATTTCTGCCAGGAGGTGCCGCGCATTAGGAGCATCGGCCATTTCAATGGAAAGTTCGGCTGCTCGTAACTGCGCTCGGGTAATCCATTCTTTGTCATTGAATAGAAGATCAAGTTTTCTCAATGCTTGTTGCCGCTTTCCTAACGCGCGTAGCATCTCCGCCGTGCCGAATGTGGCTGCTCCATCAAAAGGCGAGCCTCGGTCCCTTGTCAGCTCCTCGTACAGCGGCAGGGCATCAGCCCATCGGCTCAGGGCGGCCAAGGCTTGGGCACGCCAGAATTTGGCCCACGGCAATCCGCGTAGTCGAGGGCCTGCTAGCAGAACGAGAGTGTCTTCTGGTTCTCTTGCAGCCACCTGGGCCTCGGCAAGTTTCTCGGCAACGATCTGCCAGTCCGCATCGGGCAAATCTTTATTCAGCAACGCCTGCAACCGCGCTACCGCCACCTCCGGAACACCTTCTGTTAGCGGCGCGCTCGCTTCAGCAATCTCGGCGGAAATATCCGCCCGGGCGAATTGCGCGAGTAAGCCGAGCAAACAGCTAAGTCCTATTTTTCTCAGGCTCATTTCTTCTCCAGCATTGGCCGCAAATATCGTCCCGTATGACTACCGGGAAGCGCGGGGATCTCCTCAGGCGGACCGGCCCCGACGAGATCGCCGCCTCCTTCGCCACCTTCAGGTCCCAAATCGATAATCCAGTCGGCGCACTTGATCATCTCGAGATTGTGTTCAATAACAATCACCGTATTACCCGCGTTGCGCAGCTTCATCAGCACTTGAAGCAATTTCTCAATGTCGGCGAAATGCAATCCGGTCGTCGGCTCATCGAGAATGTAAAGGGTGCGCCCGGTTGCCTTTTTAGCAAGCTCTGTGGCGAGTTTTACGCGCTGGGCTTCCCCACCGGAGAGAGTTGTTCCGGCTTGGCCAAGTCGCAAATAACCGAGACCTACATCGAGCAATGAGTTTAACTTGTCTGAAATGCTGGGGACGTTACGAAAAAAGCGCGCTGCCTCATCCACCGTCAGCTCGAGAACATCGGCGATATTTTTCCCTTTGTAGGTGATCTCAAGTGTCTCGCGGTTGTACCGCTTCCCACGGCACACTTCGCATTCGACGTACACGTCCGGCAGAAAGTGCATCTCGATTTTAATCAATCCGCCGCCCTCGCAGTTTTCGCAGCGACCCCCTTTAACATTGAAACTGAAGCGCCCGGCGTCGTAACCCCGCACCCGCGCCGCAGGCAGCTGACTGAATAGCTCGCGGATTGGTGTAAATGCGCCCGTGTAGGTGACGGGGTTTGAGCGCGGCGTTCGGCCAATGGCACTTTGATCAATAACAATCGCCTTGTCGATTTGTTCCACTCCACGAATAGCCCGATGCGTGCCCGGTTTTTCTTTCGCATTGTAAAAACGTCGAAACAACACGCGTCGCAGAATATCGTCCACCAGAGTGGACTTGCCGCTGCCGGAGACGCCAGTGACGCAAGTCAAACAGCCGAGCGGAAAAGAGACCGTAATTTGTTTCAAGTTGTTCTCCGTCGCTCCAACGACCGTTAGCCAGCCTTCGGACTGATTGCCAAGTCGCGGTTGAACGCGCTGCCTGGGAACGGGGATCCGCGCGCGACCGGAAAGATAATCGCCGGTTAAAGAATTCTTCGCGAACACGATGTCTTTGAGTTTCCCTTGTGCCACGATTTCGCCCCCGCGCGGGCCCGCCCCCGGGCCAAGATCGATAATATGATCGGCCGCTCGGATTGTCTCCTCATCGTGCTCAACTACAATGACGGAATTGCCGAGATCGCGGAGACGGCGCAGAGTGCCCAGCAACCGCCCATTGTCACGCTGGTGTAACCCAATGCTGGGTTCATCCAAAATGTAAAGCACACCCGCAAGACCGGAACCGATCTGTGTCGCCAATCGAATTCGCTGCGCTTCGCCGCCTGAGAGTGTTCCGCTCTGCCGATTGAGCGTGAGATAACCGAGCCCGACTTCAATCAGGAATTGCAAGCGCGATTGAATTTCACGCACCACATCCGTCACGATGGTATGTTGCTGTGCAGTCAGTTCGAGAGCGCCAATAAACCGGGCGGCCGCTTCGATCGTAAGTTCGCTGAACTGGTGGATATTCAATTCGCGTTGATTTCGATCTTTAATCGTGACCGCAAGGATTTCCGGCTTAAGCCTCGCTCCGTTGCACACTTTGCACGGTTCGCGTGTCATAAAAGAGCGAACGCGGTTACGAGTGAATTCGCTCTGGGTTTGTTCATAAAGCCGGTGCATCTGCGGCACGAGCCCTTCGAAAGGTTTCGCGACTTTCTTTTCTCCGTTATCGCTGAAGCTCATTTCAATCGGCGTCCCATTCGTGCCGAAGTAAAGCGCCTGCTTAAATCGTTCTGGCAAATCGCTGAAAGGAACGTCTTCATCGATGTGAAAATGTTTTACCAGCGCCTTTTGCAGATGCCGGTAGTATGCCTGCATCCGCTTTGTCCCGCGTCGCCAAGGCGTGATTGCTCCTTCGGCCAGCGTTCTGCCAGGATCGGAAATCATTAGCTCTGGATCGCAGACCAACTGTGTGCCGAGACCATGGCAAGCCGGGCATGCTCCGAGATGACTGTTAAAAGAAAAGTGTCTCGGAGTTAGATCGCCTAACGTGAATCCGGTCTCCGCATTTCCAAAATCTGTGGAGTAACGGAGTTCTTCCCAAATTTCATTATGCTCAGCCTTGAGCATTGAGCCTTGAACGTCGGGGGTTTTTGAAACTTCCCTTAACACCCCAATGCGATTGCCGCCCAATTTGAGTGCAGTCTCAATTGAATCTGTCAGGCGCACGCGAATTCCGTCGCGAATAATCAGCCGATCAACCACGGCTTCAATCGTATGCCGCCTGGTCTTTTTAAGCCGGATTGGCTGGGGGCGATCCAGCTCCATAAGCTGACCATCTATCCGCGCTCGAACGAACCCTTCACGCTTGAGCTTTTCGATCACATCGCGGAACTCGCCTAGTTGGTTCTCGATCAGTGGCGCCAGCACAATTATTTTGGACCCCGCTTCGTACGCCAGGATCTGATCGACAATCTGCTGAGGTGTTTGCCGGCTCAGTAGCCGACCGGTCAGCGGATCATGCGGCTCACCGACAGCAGAAAACAAGACCCGCAGATAATCGTAGATTTCAGTGGTGGTCGCGATTGTCGATCTTGGATTGGCGCCGGCGCTGCGCTGCTCGATGGCAATGGCAGGAGACAGTCCCTGGATAAAATCGACATTTGGCTTTTCCATTTGATCGAGGAATTGCCGCGCATAGGCGGAGAGACTCTCGACATACCGGCGTTGCCCCTCGGCATAAAGAGTGTCGAAAGCCAGCGAGGATTTCCCCGAGCCACTGAGACCGGTAATGACCACTAACTTTTCCCGTGGAATCTCCACATTGAGGTTCTTGAGATTGTGCTGGCGGGCACCACTAATCTTGATAACTTGCGCAGCCATTCTGACGAGGAATGTCGAACCTATTAGTCAAGCACGGCCGTTACTTTTCTCCAGCGAAATTGCGTTTATCGAGAGTACGGCAGAGTGCCTGCCCGGCGAACTTCCGCTTGGGTTGCAAAGATGAAAGTCTCAATCGTAATCCCCTGCTACAATGAAAAGGAAACGATCGAGAAGATCGTTGAGGCAGTTTGCAACGCACCGTTGAAGAGCAGAGAGATCATTGTGGTGGACGATTGCTCAGAAGACGGGACGCAGGCCGTGCTGCAGGAGAGGGTTTCGCAGATGGTTGATCGGGTTATTTATCATCCGGTGAATCGCGGCAAGGGAGCGGCTTTGCGCAGTGGGTTCGCAGCTGCGACTGGCGATTTCATTCTGGTGCAGGATGCAGACCTCGAATATAGCCCCGAAGATTATCCTGTGCTTCTTGAGCCGCTTATGTCAGGCAAAGCGGACGCGGTTTTTGGCTCCCGTTTCATGGGCGGGCGACCGCATCGCGTCCTTTTCTTTTGGCACATGGTTGGCAACAAATTTTTGACGCTACTCTCCAATATATTCACCAACATCAATCTGACCGATGTCGAAACAGGCTATAAAGCCTTTAAGGCCCCGCTTATCAAATCGATTCGGATAGAAGAAGATGGTTTTGGCGTTGAGCCGGAAATTATCGCTAAACTCGCCCGCACGGGCTGCAGAATTTACGAAGTGGGGATCTCATACAGCGGACGCACATATGCGGAGGGCAAGAAGGTCAACTGGAAAGACGGCGTCAGGGCGGTTTATGCGATTTTCAAATACAACCTTGAGCGCCGCAGAGTATAAAGGAGGCCGCTGTGCAAAATTCTGCAGCGCGCTCAGCGATTCGCCATTAAATGATATCGGCCGCGTGGACGCTCTTTGAAGCCAGCGCGAACCGAATACCGCGAGGTGGGTCGGCAATAGAATTTTGACGAAATTGCGTTTTCGAGAGCTCGTTCTATGCATCGAATACGGCCTGAGTTTATTTTCATGATCACCATCTTGCGACGGACCGATTGAATCCTTGACATGAAAGCGTATCTGAGCGGCCGGCATCGGTCGGGTCCAATCAAACTGGCAATAGAACACGAGCAATGAGCGAACTCGCGCGTATAGCAGTGCTCATTCCTTGCTACAACGAAGAAGCGGCAATTGCCAAGGTCGTGAGCGATTTCAAAGCGACACTACCGTGCGCCGACGTTTACGTGTACGACAACAATTCAAAAGACAGAACAGCTGAGGTGGCTCGCGCCGCTGGCGCCATTGTCCGCAGCGAAATGAGGCGGGGCAAAGGCAATGTTGTTCGGCGCATGTTCGCCGATGTCGAGGCGGATATCTACATCCTGGTAGACGGCGACGATACGTATGACGCGACGGCTGCACCTGCGCTCGTCCTGACGCTCGTGAACGATGGACTCGATGTGGTTTCCGGCCGGCGAATTGCGGTTGGCGGCAGCGCATATCGAACCGGTCACGTGATCGGCAATCGGCTTTTGACGGGCCTTACTGTGATGATGTTTAGACTGAAAGTATTGGATCTGCTGACTGGCTATAGGGTAATGTCCCGACGATTCGTCAAATCCTTCCCTGTCACCGCCGAAGGCTTCAGTATCGAGACGGAGTTGAGCGTACACGCAGGGCGCCTTCTCATGCCAGTCGCGGAGGTCAACACGCGTTACAAGGAACGACCCCACGGGTCTATCAGCAAGCTTCATACATGGCGCGATGGGCTTCGTATTCTCTTTGCAATTGCAGGACTCGTGCGAGAAGAACGGCCCCTGGTATTTTTCACAGCGATCTGCGCCTTCCTAATGCTACTCTCGCTGGGGCTTGGAGTTCCCGTGGTGCTTGAATACCTAAAGACTGGGCTTGTCCCGCGTTTGCCGACTGCTGTTCTTTCGACTGGGTTGATGCTTCTGGCCTTTCTTTCGCTGGCAAGCGGACTGATTCTCGACACAGTGACGCGGGGACGATGGGAGTTGAAACGCCTGGCCTATCTCGCCGTCAAGAATCCCCACGATCTAAAATTACCGTGAGCCGATGGTCATCAATGGAGTCGGAATGTTTTACAGCGGCCAGATTTACGAAGAAAGTGCAAAGGCCATTTGGCGAGATACCAATGTGAGCGATTTACGCGATCTTTAAGTGCAACTTGGAGTGACGCCGAACTTGAAGGAAGCTGCTGTGCAAAACGCTGCTGCGGGCTCAGGGAAAGTCAATTCGCGATTAAATGATACCGGCAGTATGGGCGCTTTTCTAAACCAGTGCGAACCTCGCACGGATAGCTGGGGACCAGCCGCCCTGGAGGAGAGGCGCGAGCGAACACGGCGCCATTTGGCGAAGATCGCCTCGCACCGCCAGGATTGGATCAACCGCAACAGATATTATTATGAACTGCAAAGCAGGCTTCTTCGTTTTTTGGTAGAGCCGCGCAAAAAGGTCCTCTCGGTTCGTTGCGGCACCGGCGATCTTTTGGCTGTTGTCCAGCCAAATACGGGCAAAGGCATTGACATCTGCGCTGAGATTGTGGAAATCGCACAGCAACGAAATCCATCCTTCGAATTCGCGGTCGCGTTCCCAGACAAGGAAGAGTTCCAGGAGGCTTTCAGACCAGGCGACAAATTTGATTACATCCTCTTCAACGATATCGGCGATACCGTGGATGTGCTTCAAGCCCTGCGCAATTTAAAGCCGTTTTGTCAAAGACAGACGCGCGTGTTAGTAACAACTTACAATCATCTTTGGGAACCGCTTGTCACCTTTGCCGAGTGGGTCGGGATGAAGGTTCCGCGTACCGAGCAGAATTGGCTTTCCACAGCGGATATTCGCAATCTCTTCAAACTCGCCGGTTTTGAGGCTCTCGAGACGCATCGAATCGTCATTTTGCCGAAATATTTTCCGTTACTGTCGGTGTTTTTTAATCGGTTTTGTGCGCGCTTGCCGTTTCTGAGCAAACTCTGCATGACGCAGGTGGTCGTCGCGCGAATGTTGCCACCGTCGGTTGCGTCAAAAGAGGTTTCAGTATCAGTCGTTATTCCTTGTAAAAATGAGAGAGGAAATGTGGAAGACGCCGTTCGGCGCATCCCGCCCTTAGCGGGCCGCACAGAGATAATTTTCTGTGACGATCAATCAACCGACGGTACCGCTGAAGAAGTATTGCGGGTGCAGTCGTTATATCCGGAGAAGAACATTCGTCTTGAGCACGGGCCGGGAGTCTGTAAGTCGCGAAACGTCTGGACTGGTTTCAACGCAGCGACAGGCGATATTTTGATGATCCTCGATGCCGACCTGACGACGATTCCCGAAGAGCTGCCGTTCTTCATCGATGTTATCGTTTCGGGCCAGGCGGAGTTTGTCAACGGATCGCGCTTGGTCTATCCCGTTCCAAAAGGAGCAATGACCGGAGCAAACATGCTGGGTAACAAGTTTTTCAGCGTCACTTTCACCTATCTGCTCGGGCAACGGGTAAAGGACACGCTATGCGGCACAAAAGTCCTTTGGAGAGCCGACTGGGAGCGGATTAAACCAATGCTCGGAAGCTGGGGAACCGAGGACCACTGGGGAGACTATGAACTGTTATTTGGCGCCGCAAAGTTAAACCTTAAAATTCTGGACTTGCCCGTCCACTACCAGGAACGCATCTATGGTTCCACGAAAATGACCAAGGTCTTTCGGAACGGACTTGTAATGCTAAAGATGTGCTGGCACGGCTTCTTGAAGTTAAAACTCGGATATTAAGTCGGTATTAGGTCGCGAATGTTCAGACCTGCCGACGAAGGCCGTGCGAGCTTCAAATTCACGCTACCTGAAAATTTTCTAATGCAAGAACGCATTGCCAAAGAAGTTCAACACGGCCGCTTCCTGGCGGAACATGGAGCAGGCGAGATTTGGAATTGGGAAAGCCCAGCCGGTAAACTGCGCTGGGCGCGGCGGGTCAAGATGCTCAGCGGTCATTTGGGGGTGGGAATGACAGTGCTCGAGCTGGGATGCGGCACTGGCTATTTCACTCGGGAGCTGGCCCGCTCTGGAGCAGACATTGTCGCGATTGACGTCTCACCTGAGCTACTGGAAGTCGCGAGAGCCATCTGTTCTGCGCGAAATGTTCATTACGAAATCCAGAACGCCTATGAAATGAGCTACCCTGACGCGTTCTTTGATTCTGTCGTGGGTAGCTCGGTTTTACATCACCTCGAGATTGAAGCCGCATTACGCGAAATTTATCGGGTGCTAAAGCCAGGCGGCACAATTTACTTTACAGAACCAAACATGCTGAACCCTCAGATCGCGATACAGAAGAATGTCCCCTGGGTTAAGCGAAAACTTGGCGACTCACCGGATGAGACCGCATTCTTCCGATGGCCGCTTCGGCATCTGCTCGAAGTAACAGGATATCGTGAAGTTCGAATTGATCCGTTCGATTTCTTGCATCCCAAAACGCCGGTTCCCCTAGTTGATCGATTGAATTCCCTGGGCCGCGTTCTCGAGAATGTGCCAGTGATTTCGGAGTTTGCTGGCTCGCTCTATATCCGCGCCGTCAAATGAGTAGCACGATCATTGTGCAAAGCGAGGAGGCGAAGGATCGTGCCGCAACATTGCGTAACCGGGCGCGCCTCGGCGCCAATAAAAATCTTCTTTTCTGGTATCGCGAACTTTATCGTGATCAGTTTAAGGACTTTGCCAATCCGGCGGCGCTGTCGATATTAGAAATAGGAAGCGGTACTTCGCCCCTGAAACAATTTCTCTCAAACGTTGTTACGAGCGACGTGCTTAATCTGGATTATCTCGACCTTGTGTTTGACTGCCACGAAATCGACAAGTTGGACGCAATCAAAGACAACAGCCTTGATGTCATTACGCTCACAAATGTGTTGCATCATCTGAAGAGCCCAATTGCGTTTCTTAACCGTGCGGCCGGCAAGTTGAAGCCAGGCGGCAAAGTCATCGCGACTGAGCCTTTTTTTT
>WNEX01000235.1_pt1 | contig 25295 bp, 22 predicted proteins | sample 5399841 | NCBI WGS metagenome assembly WNEX01 (sample SAMN13153337, study PRJNA577476) | soil metagenome | isolation source: 40 cm grassland meadow soil 2 days after 1st rain plot 5 | place: USA:California | collected 2015-09-18 | reverse complement strand
CCGGTGACAACATCCCGCTGCTGTGGCGCCGCGATGGCTGGATATACCTTTTTAATGATCGCGACGGGGCAAACCGGACCTTTCGAGCAGCCAGTCCAGCCGCGATCTGGCGCATGCGCCCCGACGGCAGCCGCCAAGAGCTGGTGGCCTGGTTGCCGGCCGAGTGCCGTTTCGGATGGGTGTCGATGTCGGGTGACGGGCTGAGGCTTGCGTGCGTGGTGCTCCACCAGGAGCCCGACATCTGGCTGGTGTCGAATTTCGACGCGGCTCGATAGAACTTTCCTTACGCGCGCAGGCCGCCGGTTCACGAAAGAGACCCGCGCTCAGAACCCGACGTTGTAGACGGCCATGCGCCAGGAACCCCCTGGCTGCTTGCGCAACACCGTGAGAAAGTTTGCCTCGCGCTTGACCCCACCCTTCTCATTGAGTAGCAGCGACACCGTCCCGCGAGCGAAGGCGAGATCGCCTCGACCATCGACCTGAACGGGTACCAACTCCTCCTCGAGTGCTCGGACCCAAGTGCCTTTCCTTATTGCAGCGAGACCTTCGACCGCCGGACCCTTGGGACCCATCCAAATGGCGCCGTCGGTGAATTGACCAAAGAAAGAAGGCCAATCGCCGGCGAGACTGGCCTGCTTCCACGTCGCGAGCGTGGTCTTGATGGCCGCCACATCCTGTGCCGAGAGTGTGGGTGCATCGTACTTCGTCGGCTCGAGTGTGGCTTGGCCCCCCGCCCACTGCCAGTGGCCGCTCCGCTTCACGAAGATATCGGTGATACGGCGCGGCCCGGGGACGTACCCCTTGGCCGTGCCCTGAATCGTTTGCCGTCCCGTCAGGACCGCGGCGTCGCCGAAGATTCGGACCTTGAGATCAGCGAGTTTCGAATCCGTCCATTGCACGTCGCTCGACATCGACTCGGCGATCTCCTGCGCCTTGTTCAGCACCGAGCCGTTCGAGTGCGTGTAGAGGTACTCGTCCGCCAGGAATCGCTCGAGCGTCGCGCGGTCCTTCTTGAACTGAGCATCCGTCACGGTCTGCTCGAGTTTGATGATCTCCTGCTCTGTCGCACTTGTCGCCTGAGCCCAGGCTCCACTGCTGGGGAGCAAACCTAGCAACGCGACTACGAGCGTGCGCTTCATTGGTGATCTCCTCGATGACCAGTGGCGCGTTACGCGCATCTACGGCATCGGCTTGAGGTTGATTTCCCGGTAGTAGGCCGTGCCGAGGAAGTCCCGGAACTCGAAGCGCTGCGCGGCCATGTCACGCTGCTTCTGCTCGTCGAGCGTCTTCCAATGCTTCGCCGCGATGTCCTTCCCCTTCGCGTCGTCCGCGGCGTTGTAGTCGAGCGCCTTGGCGAAGCTGGCATGTAGCGTGCAGATCACGACGTCCGGGTCGGTCGGGCTGGTGGGCACGTGCACGTAGAACTTCTGGTCCAGCGTGAGGCCCGCCTTCTTCGCCTCCTGGGCCAGCGGCAGGACGTTCTGCCGCAGGTACTTCATGTAGTCGTCGAAATGCCCCTGCTTGGTGCGGTAAGAGCCGCACTCCCAGACCGGTCCCTCCGTGAAATGCTCCTGGGCCACGGCCGCTGGGGCGGCGAGGCACGACATCACTACTGCGAGACACAGGCGTTTCATAGAGCCTCCCTTTCCGAAAGCTGCTCGGGTTACCGGGCCTCCGCTGTCGAAGCAGGGGCGGCACCCAGTTGCTGTAACAAATCGAGATTGTCGCCGCACCGACGTTCCACCTGTTTCAGAGCTCCTCGTACCATCCACGAAGAACGATGTCCTTGTCTTGCTCGGTTGATATGGCCATGACGGTACGCTCCCGGTAATGAGACACGCCAACTACTCGCTGGCGCTCAATGCCGCGCGCCGAGCACCTGCCCCATGAGCGTTTCGAAATGCTCGTCGGACTCGTGCCAGTGAACGATCTTCCACCCTTCCACTCGCTTTCGAAGCAGCGCCGTTGCGACTCCCTGCCCGGGCACCCGCTTCCCGGACTTGGTTGTAATGACAAACGTGAACGGCACCTCGGCAGCTGCCGCGTCGGGGGCGAGCACTGTCGTGCGGACCTCGCCGCTCGCGCGCGTTTCGAGGGCCGCGATCGCCCCGTAGAACGAGTCGGCTGTCGCGCGGAGGCGCTCGAGCGTTGGTGCGGCCACGCCGTTCCACACGGCCGGGTGTACATCGGGATCCGCAGCGTACACACTCACGTAGCCGGCCGCGTCGCGCCGGCTCGCAGCGGCAAAGACTCCCGTGACGATGCGCCTGACGGTGTCGACGACAGCGCTACGGTCGGCCTCGGTGAGGGTCGGCTGCCGTGGCTGGCATGCGGCTCCGAGCGCGAGCGGAACACAGAGCAGCGTGGTCGTGCGCATGGTGTCCTCCCAGGGCTCGGTGCCTCACGGTTGTGTGGTCGCGCGCGCGACCTGCTTCTTCGGCATCCAGAACGCGGGATCCTGCGCCCGCGTCTCCGGCGACACGTAGCTCATCGCCGGATCGAGCCGGAAGCGGTTCGTCTCCGAGCTGACAAGCCCCTCTGCCGAGAACTTCTGCAGCGCTGCCCGCTCCTCGGCCGTGAACCCCTGCGCGGTCTTGTCGCCTGCGGCCTTCAGGTCGTCGAACTGGCCGTACGATTCGAGGGACGAGAACACGAAGAAGGTCAGCCCGGGGGCGCCCGCGATGAGCTCGTACATCCGGTAGCTCGTCTTCGGCTCCGCGCGCTGCGCCGCTACGCCGTACGCCTTCGCCGCGGCTTCGAAGTCGGCGCGATGCCCCGGCTTGACCCGGAACGTCGTGATCTGCCAGAACCGCTGCTTCGCGACGTCGGGGAAGGCTCCGATGGTCAGGTCGGGCCGCGCGACCGCCTGCACCACGCTGTGCCCGGTGAGCACTTCGGCGTCCGCACGGGCGAGTCGTGCCAGCTCCGCCGAGAGGACCGGATCGGCGTCTTGACGCTTGAACTCCTCCGCGACGGCGGCGTTGGACGCGAACGGGATCGTGAACCAGACCTCGTCTTGGCCCGTGAGCGAGGCCAGCGCCAGGTAGGAGCTGGGCGACTTGGCTTTCGCAAACGCCGCGGGCCAGCCGGCCTCGATCCGGGTGTGCTCGGCGCCGCGACCCAGCTTCACTTCTTCACGCACGATGGTGAGGTACGCCGGCTGCGTCGTCGGCAACGCCTGAGCGCTGGCCGTGCCAACGCCGCTACTCACCAACGCCAGCAATGTAGGGAGCGAGAGTTTCGGGTTCATTGATGCCCACCTCTTGGGCTCTGCAACGCGACTGCGGGAATGAGCCAAAAAAACAACCGGCCGAGCGGGTTCCCCCACTCAGCCGGTCTCGCGATTTGCTCCCCTCGAGGCATTGGCGAGCCGCACGACATCGCGCCTCGGGGTTCATGGCATCTGAGTTGTGTTCCAATATGCACCTGTGGTCGGGGGCCGCAAGCACCGGCGGGCCCGCTCGACGCTCCGCCTCAACTGGCGGGCGACCCCGGGGATCGGCAGTTTCTCGCGCAGCGCATGCAGGCGTGCGATGCCGGAAAGGCCGATCTAACGTGGCAGCTTGGCCCCAGTTACCGTTGAGCGATTGGGCGGACACTCTTACGACGCTGCAGCGCTGGACGCAGATCGTCGGCAAGACGCGCCTCGCCCTGGCCCCGATGCAGAATCACTGGTGGCAGGTGGCGCTGTACGTCACCGCCCGCGGGCTGGGCACCTCCCCCATGCCGTACGCCAAGGGCAACGTCGAGCTGGAGTTCGATTTCCTGGACCACCGCCTGGTGGCGCGGACCAGCGACGGCGCGACCCGGAGCATCCCTCTCGTTCCGCGATCCGTCGCGGACTTCTACCAGGATTACTTGGGTATGCTGGCGGCGCTCGGCGTCGCGGTGAAGATCTGGCCGGTGCCGCAGGAGATGGCGGACACGACCCGCTTCACCGCCGATCGGGAGCACGCGTCCTACGACCCTGACGCCGCGCAGCGGTGCTGGCGGATCCTGACGCATGCGGACCGCGTGCTGCAGCGGTTTCGGGGGCGCTTCCTCGGTAAGTCGAGCCCCTCGCACTTCTGGTGGGGCGGTTTCGATCTGTCGTGCACGCGCTTCTCGGGACGCCCCGCGCCGCGGCACCCCGGGGGGATACCGCATCTCGCCGACTTCGTCACGCGCGAAGCGTACTCCCACGAGTGCATCAGCGCGGGATGGTGGCCGGGCAGCGTCGCCGGGCCGGTGGCGGAGCCCGCGTTTTACGCCTACGCCTATCCGGAGCCGGCGGGCTGCCCGGACGCCCCGGTGCGCCCGGCCGCGACGCGCTACCTCATGGCGCTGCGGGAATGGATCCTGCCGTACGAGGCCGTGCGGGCGGCGCCCGATCCGGAGGGAGCGTTGCTCGAATTCCTCCAGAGCACCTACGAGGCCGCCGCCGACCGGGGCGGGTGGGATCGCGGCCGGCTCGAGCGGGCGTAACCACCGCCGTCGATTTCTCTCCACCCCGTTCGTCGCCATGAGAACTCTCAGAGGAGCGTGGCAAATGCGTGCGATTGCCGGAATGGTGGCCCTGTTCAGCGCGGCGGTATCACTGTGCGCGCAGGCGCCCGCCAAGCGTGAGGCCCAGGGCGCGTGGGGTGGTAAGACGAAGGGTGTGGGCCACTACGCCGACGTGAACGGCATAAAGCTTTATTACGAGACCGCCGGCACCGGCCGACCGCTCGTCCTGCTGCACGGCGGGCTGGGCGCGCTCGAGATGTTCGGCCCCAACCTCGCGGCGCTCGCCAAGGGCCGTCAGGTGATCGCCGTGGACCTGCAGGGCCACGGGCGCACGGCCGACATCGATCGACCCTTGAGCGTGGCGCTGATGGCGGACGACATCGCCGCCCTGATCAAACATCTGGGCCTTGCCAGCGCCGATGTCATGGGCTACTCGCTGGGCGGCGGGGTCGCGCTGCAGACGGCGATCCGGCACCCTGAGGTGGTGCGCAAGCTGGTGCTCGTCTCGACGCCGTTCCGGCGCGACGGGTTCTATCCCGAGATCCTGGCGCAGCAGGGGCAGGTCGGTCCCGCCGCGGCCGAGGCGATGAAGCAGACGCCGATGTATCAATTGTACGCGAGCCTCGCGCCCCGGCCCGAAGACTGGCCGCGGCTCCTCGGCAAGATCGGCGAGGCGATGAAGCAGGACTTCGACTTCTCCAAGGACATCGTCGGCATCACGGCCACGACGCTCGTGGTCGCGGGAGATGCGGACATCTTTCCCCCGGCGCATGCTGTGGAGCTGTTCGGGTTGCTGGGCGGTGGGAAGCGGGACGGTGGGTGGGACGGCTCGGGGCGGCCCAAGTCTCGGCTCGCGATTCTGCCGGGCCAGACGCACTACACGCTCTTCAGCGCTCCGGTTCTGGCGGCGACGGTGATTCCGTTCCTCGATGCCCAATGAAATACATCCTGCTGCACTATGTGGGAGAGGCCGGATGGCCCCAGTTGACGAAGGCCGAGCAAGAAGAGTGGTTGGGAGCCGCTAAGGCATACGCGGAGGCGATGACCAGGGCAGGCGTCTTGAGGAGCACCGTCCGCCTCAAGCCCTCGTCGGCGGCGAGCACGGTGCGAGTCGCGAACGGCAGACCTCAAGTGCTGGACGGCCCTTATGCCAACTCGAAGGAGCAGCTCGCCGGGTTTCACATCATCGACGTCGTCGATCTCGATGCCGCGCTCGCCTGGGGAGCGCGTTCACCAACGGCTTTGTACGGTGTCGTCGAGGTGCGTCCACTCATGGACAAGAGCCTTGACGACTTGCTGCGAGAGCTTGCCGGGTGAGCGCTCCTTCAGGCTCGGGGTGGCGGAGCCAGCGCGTCGACACCCGCCTCGAGCGCCGCCACGATGCGATCGACGTCGTACACGCAGCCGGCCCAGGTGCCGCCGCTCGCCTGTTGGAGCGCCGCCCACAGACGCGTGTCCGCCGGCAAGGCGGCGTGGGGCGCGAGCCCGGGGTAGGGATCGCGCTCGGCGAGGATCGCCGCGCCCGCCCCCCGGTCGAGCCGCTCGCCGGCCACTCCCACGAGGTCGACTGAACCGGTGAGTGCGCGACGGTCGATCACGATCTCGATCAGGTCATCGTCGCGCACCCGGCCGATCGGGCCGCCGTGCAGGGCTTCCGGTCCGATGTGACCCACGCACGCGCCGCTCGAGAACCCGGAAAAGCGACCGTCGGTGAGGAGGGCGACGTGCTTGCCCCAGGGGAGATACCGCAGCGCCGTCGTGATCTGCGCGGTCTCCTGCATTCCCGTGCCCGACGGCCCGTTGCCGATCAACACGATCACGTCGCCCGCTCGGATCGGCCGCTCGCCGGCTCCTTTCACGGCGCGGATCGCGTCGCGCTCATCGACGAACACCCGCGCCGGTCCGCGGTGCCGGTACACCTGATCGTCGTCCACCACGGACGGGTCGAGCGCGGTGGCTTTGATCACCGCCCCGTCGGGCGCCAGGTTCCCGACCGGGAACACGACGGTGCAGGTGAGTCCCGCTCGACGCGCACTGTCGGGATCCATGATCACGTCGTCGGGAGCGACCGCCGCCGCGGCGGCGAGCCGAGCCCGTGCCGCGCGGCGTCGCTCGCTCGCCGCCCACCAGTCGAGCGTCGCATCGAGCGTGTCGCCCGTTGCCGTGAGCACGTCGCCGTGCAAGAGGCCCATACGGCGCAGGTGCAACATCACCTCCGGCACTCCACCGGCCATGAAGACTTGCACCGTCGGATGGCCGCGCGGCCCGTTCGGGAGGGCGTCGACCAGGCGTGGCGTGGCGCGATTCACGCGGATCCAGTCGTCCACCGTGGGCGGCCGCAGCCCCGCCGCATGCGCGATCGCGGGAATGTGCAGCAGCAGGTTGGTGGACCCACCGAACGCCGCGTGCACGAGCATAGCGTTCTCGAGCGCGTGCTGGGTCAGGATTCGTGTGAGCGGAATCCCGAGGGCGTGCAGCCGCACCAGCGCGAGGGCGGAGCGGGGGCCGAGCTCGAGCCACGCCGGCTCGCCCGACGGGGCGAGGGCGCTGTGCGGCAGCGCCAGTCCGAACGCCTCGGCCACGACCTGCGACGTCGCCGCGGTCCCCAGGAACTGGCATCCGCCGCCGCTCGACCCGCAGGCGCGACACCCCATTGTGGCTGCATAGTCGAGGCTCACGAGGTCGCGGGCGAAGCGAGCGCCCAGGCTCTGCACCTGGCCTGCGTCCTCCGCCCCGACCGCCGGCAGCGTGACCCCGCCGGGGACGATCACACCTGGGAGCTCGCGGCATCCCGCGAGCGCGAGCATGGTCGCGGGTAGTCCCTTGTCGCACGTGGCAATCCCGATTACGCCTGACGCGGTGGGGAGCGAGCGGATCAGCCGCCGCATGACGACGGCCGCGTCGTTGCGATACGGCAGGCTGTCGAACATCCCGGTGGTCCCCTGGGTGCGGCCGTCGCAGGGGTCGCTGCAGTAGGCCGCAAACGGGATCGCCCCCGCCGCGCGCAGCGTCTCGGCCGCCGCTCGGACGAGCAGCCCGATCTCCCAGTGGCCGGTGTGGTATCCCAGCGCCACCGGGGTCCCGTCCTCGCCGCGCAGGCCCCCGTGCGTGCTCACGATGACGTACTGCGGGCCGTCCAAGGACGCGGGGCTCCAGCCCATGCCCACGTTCTGCGTCAGGCCGAAGACGTTCCCGCTCGGCTCCTCGCGCAGCATGTCGGCGGTGAGAGGGAGCCGGCCGGCGGGCCCGTCACCGGCGAGCCGGCCGGCCGCGACGGCGCCAGCCGTGCCGAGCACCGCATCGAGGGGCGGCGCAGGGAGCTTGGCGTGCATAATCACAACGTTGCGGCGGCGGGCGGCGAATCGCCAGCGGTGATTGCACGGGCTGAAGCCCGGCCTCGGCCGCCACATCGTCCTGAAGGACGCTCGCGCACCAGCGTCCTTCCAGGACGCATCAGCGCCGAGGGCGCCCTTCAGGGCGTCCAATCAAGCCGCGGCGGCGGCCGGCGCCGGGCCTGCGTCCACCAATTGTTTGGTGACGGGCTCGATCCGAAAGTTGAGCCCTTCCAGCGTGCGGGATCCGAGAATTACGAGATCGCCGGGGTCTCCGAACACGACGTCGTCGCTGGTGCGTTTGCCGGCGACGTGGATGAAAGCGGCACCGGCCTGGCGCTTGAGGATCGTCCCGTCGGCCTGCCGGAAGCGCCACGTGTTGTACCGCTCGATACCGAGGGACTCAAGCACCTCGGCTGGAACCCATGACAGTTCCGCCCCGGTATCCACCAGGACCGATCTCAAGGTGCGTCGCTGACCCGGGCGGGCGGGGTTCTCGATCTCGATGTCTACGCGGAAGGTCCCCATGTCGCCGGACATACTACCTCCTGAGGTCATGCCGAGTAGTACCATATCGTTGCGGAGGATGTCAATCCATCACGTGGGCCTGCGCGACACGACGGTGATGCGTAGGGGCGCAGCATGCTGCGCCCCTACATCGATCAGGGCAGGGAGTTCTACCGCAACGGCACCAGCAGCGCGAGCACGACCGTCGTCACCATGCTGGTGATGCCGACGGACGCGAGCACGGGAGTCCACGACTTGAAGGTCTCCAGCTCCGACACGCCACCCATCTTCGAAAACAGCCAGAAGCCGCTGTCGTTCATCCATGTCCCGACGAGCGACCCGCTGGCGATGGCGGTCGCGACATACACCGCGTGAAACGGAAGACGACCGTTCGCCGGTAGCATGGCTGCCAGCATCGCGGCGGTCGTGATCATCGCCACGGTGCTCGAGCCTTGGGCGATCTTGATCAGGCTCGCGACCCCGAAGCCGAGAAAGAGAAAGACCAGGCCGGCGCCCATGCCCGCCGCCGCCTCGCTCCCCACGAAGGCTCGCTCGATCACCGGTCCGATCCCCGTGGCCTGCAGCGCGACCCCGAACGCCCCGCTCGCCGCGATGATCAGGATGATGAAACCAGCACCCATGAGGGACGTGTCGACCATCCGCGCGAGGTCGGCCCGGCTCACGCCGCGCTCCCGCACGTACACCCACAGGGCGACGGCGGCGGCGACGAGCATCGCCAGGTTGGGGTTCCCGACGATCGCCGTGTAGGGCACGAGCGCCGACCAGATGGTGGAGTGCGCTCCCGGACGTCCCGTCATGGATGCGACCACCGTGTTCGACGAAATCAAGAGCACGGGCAGGACAATGGGCAGGAGAGAGGGGACGAGACCGGGAAGTGGCTGAGTCGCAGCAGCCGGCGCCGCGGCCGCTTGTGGCACGACGGGCATGCGGCGGTCCACCCATCCGGCCAGCAGCAACCCCACCCCGGCCGCGGGCAGCGACACGACCAGCCCGACCAAGACCATGGTGCCCAGATCGACGCCAAGGGTTCCGGCGACCGCCAGCGGTCCGGGGGTGGGCGGGACGAGCGTGTGCGTCGCTCCCGCGCCCGCCGCGATCGCCAGGAGGTACTTGAGATAGTAGCGGTTGGTGCGCGCGTACCCCGAGCGGGCCAGGGGGACCAGCAGATAGAAGACCGTGTCGAAGAACACGGGGATCGACAGGACGTAGCCCGTGGCGCACAGCGCGGTCGCGCTGCGCTTCTCGCCCAAGAGGCCGATGAACGCGGTGACGATCCGGTCCGCCGCCCCGCTGTCCATCATCGCCTGGCCGGCGATCGCGGCCAGCGCGATCACGATGCCGATGGTGCCCGCCGTGCGGCCGAAGCCCTCGGCCACACGCGCGATCTTCGCCGCGGGCTCGCCGGGAGCGAGCAGGCTGACCACGATCGCGGCGGCGACGAGCGCCAGGAACGCGTTCAGGCGGAGCCCGAGGATCCCGCCGAGGATCGTGGCCATGCCCAGGAGCAGGATCAACAGAGGATGCATGGGCGCCGTGCAGGAATGAGGGGTCAGTTCAGCTTCAGGCCACGCGGCCCGACGTACTCGGATTGAGGACGGATGAGATGGTCCTGGGCGTGCTGCTCGATGACGTGCGCGCACCACCCCGCCACCCGCCCGCAGGCGAACGTCGCGACGAACGAGCGGGGCTTCAAGCCGAGGGACTGGAGCACGAGCGCGGTATAGAACTCCACGTTCGTCCGCAGGTTGCGGCCGGGCTTCGCCTCGTCGAGGACTCGCAAGCAGGTCGACTCCACGGCGCGCGCCAGATCGAACAGCGTCCGGTTTTCGAGGCGCGCCGCCGCCATCGTGTCCACCACCTGGGCGAGGACGTCGGCGCGCGGGTCGCGAACTTTGTAGACGCGGTGACCGAAGCCCATGATGCGCCGACCGGCCGCGAGCTCGTGCCGCACCCACGGCTCGGCGCGGTCGGCCGTGCCGATCTCCCGCAGCATGTCGAGCACCGGGCCGGGCGCGCCACCGTGGAGCGGGCCCTTGAGGGCGCCGATCGACCCCGTGACGGCACTCACCATGTCGGAGCGCGTGCTCGCGATCACCCGCGCCGCGAACGTCGACGCGTTCATGCCGTGGTCGATCACCGTCACCCAGTAGGTGTCGAGCGCGCGCGCGGCGGCGGGATCGGGCTCCGTGCCGTGCAGCATGTAGAGGAAGTTGGCGGCATGCGGAAGATCCGCGCGTGGCGCGATCGGCTCGTTGCCCTCGCTGATCCGCGCGTGCGCCGCGAGCACCGTCGGAAAGCGCGCCGTGAGACGTTTCGCCGACTCGAGGTCCGCGGTGGGCGAGATGTCATCGGGGTTGGCGAGGTCGAGCGACAAGGTGGCGCACGCCATGCGCAGCGCGTCGATGGGAGGGGCCGTGGCCGCGGCCCGCACCACCTCGAGCGTCTCCTCCGGCAGCGCGCGGACCGCCGCGAGCTCGCGCCGCAGTCGCCCCAGCTCGTCCCTGGTGGGCAGAGCCCCCCGCCAGAGGAGATGGGCCGCGTCTTCGAAGTGCGCGCGCCCGGCCAGCTCCTTGAGCTCGTAGCCGCCGATGATCAACTCGCCCCTGTCCCCATCGACGTGGCTCAGCCGGGTCCGGGCGGCCACCACGCCGTCCAGCCCGCGTGCAGCTGAGGTGCTGGTCCCGGGCATGCGACGCTCCTTCTATTCCGGGGGAAGTTCGGCTGCGGCTTCAATACTATGGCGGACCCTGTGAGAGCGGTACCGGGAGCGTAGCGGCGGAGCGGCGGCGGTCAGCGCAACGAGTCGCCGAAGGGCCCCCGGTCACTGAAGGGTTGGGACGCGCGCAGGGGAAACACGCGCTCGCATGCCGGACACTCCATCTCCGCGGCCCGCTCGGGCAACGCCGCGCGACGACTGCAGCGCGGGCACACGGCGTAGCGCGATCCCCACTTGACCGGCAGCTCGACCGCGTCGTAGGGACGGTCGACGACGGACCAGACGTCCGGGCGCACGGTCACGATCTCCAAGCAGTCGCGTGGGACGCTGCGGGTGCGCTGGAACACGTCGAGCCAGGCGGCGTCCGGCGTGAGGCGTACGACTTGATACCAGGCGCCGCGCCGCACGCCCACGTTCACGTCGCCCGCCACGCGGGCCCAAGGGGGCACGTCCGGCATGGTCTCCCTCCCGAGTCATGTCTCAAGTCCCGGCCCGCGAAACGCCGCGGGCCAGTCGGGGAGGGCGCGCCCCTCACGACTACTTTGCGCCGCGACGCTCCGCGGCGCCGGTGACCCTGATCACCCGCTACAGCGCGGCGGACCAGGGCAGCAGGCAGCGCTGGTGGCTGCTCGCGACTGCTAATTCCAAGCCGCGCATGACGTTGAGTGCGTGCTCCGGCGTCACGGCCAGCGTCGCCTTCCCCAGAATCGCGTCGCGCACGTTCTCGTAGTAGTGCGTGAAGCTCGAGGGCGTGGTGGGGATCGTCCGTGTGCCATCGGGCGTGACGAGTTTGCCGTACATCTCCGGTGGCTCAACGTCCCAGTCGGGCTGGTCGGGTGTGTGACCGGCTTTGAGTGCCGCTTCCTGCGGATCGAGGCCGTTCTTGATGAAGGAGCCCTTCGTGCCATGCACGGCAAAGGACGGTGCCATTGGCGCCGTCAGCATCGACGCTCGCAGGACCGCTCGCATCCGTGAGTAGTGAAGCGTGACGTCGAAGGCGTCGTCCGTCTGCGCGCCGTCGCGCTCAATGCGGATGTCGGCGCCGATCGCCTGCGGGAGCCCGAACAGCAGGACGGCCTGGTCGAAGAGGTGCGGGCCCAAGTCGAACCACACGCCCGAGCCGGGCAGCGGCTGCTCCCGCCAAGCGCCCGGTCGCAGCTCGGGCCGGAACCGGTCGAAGTGCGCCTCGTAGCTTACGACTCGGCCGAGGACACCGTCCGACAGCACTTTCTGCGTGGTGACAAAGTCGCCGGTGTAGCGGCGGTCCTGATAGACCGACAGGACGCGTCGAGTCTCGCGCGCGAGCTCAACGAGATCTCGGGCCTCTGCGAGGGTTGTCGTAAACGGCTTGTCGACGACGACGTGCCGCCCCGCCGAGAGGCACTGCTTGGCAATCGGATGATGGCTCGTGTTCGACGTCGCCACGACCACTACGTCGAGCGGCCTGTTGAGCAGCTCGTCGACGCTCGGCACGAACTCGACATCGGGATAGCGCGGGTCCGGCGCGCCATGGCGCTGGACGATGGTCGTCAGTCGGAGACCCTGAACCGCGCGAATGACGGGGGCGTGGAAGACCTTGCCGGCGAAGCCAAAGCCGACCAATCCGACGTTGAGCATGGGGGGTGAATGTACACGAACGGCTGAGCTTCGCCCCCGTCTCCGCTCCCCACCCTACCGAGCTGGCCTCACGGGCGCGCGGGCGTAGGGGGAGTCTCGCCCCGCAATATGCTGGCGATGCGCGGTGGCAGCGCGCTGTTGCCGGCGCAGTCCGGCTGCCCCGAGTTAAGCTCGCTGAGCCTCGTGTCGAGGGTCACGTACACCCAGCAGGTGATCCCTTCCCGTCGCCCCGCCATCCAAACCACGGGCCCCCAGCTCCACGGACCGAATCGCAACGTCTGCTCGTTCCCCTTCGACGCCGTGAAGCCATAGTCGGGGGGCTCGAGGGTCTGCACCGGGCGTCCGGAGTCCGCGATAAGGGCGGATTCGGCGACCGCCCATTTGCGTAAGTCAGCGCTCATAATGGCCACTGCCTCGCGCCGCGCTCGGAAGTGCTGGTACACGGCCCGCGACATCACGCTCTCCGGCTCGGCCGATAGCTCCTGTGTCGCCTCCGTGATCCGAGTTTGCGCTCGGTCGACGCCGCGCGCGACGGGCTTGCAGGCCAGCATCACCGCAGCGCCGTATGCTGCCATCTGTCCGATTCGCATCGGTTCCCAGTTCAATCGCTCGTCATGATGAACAGCGGGGCTCCGTCGAACTTGTAGATCGGCCGCAACCGATCGGTGTTGTAGTACTTGGCGACGTCCACCACCTTCTTCTCCGACGTCACGCTCGAGATCGGCACCGTGTCGTAGAAGCCGCGGTGGATGCTGACGAGGCGGCCGTACTCTTTGCGCGCCACCAGGTCGAGCGCCAGGTTCCCGAACGCCATCGGGACGATGGAATCGAGCGCGTCCGGGTCACCGGAGCGCACCAGGTAGCCGAGCCGCTGGTTGACGACGTCGATGCGGCGGCCGTTGTTGTATTTCGGCGACGCGTCCCTCAGCGCCACGCCCACCTGGTCGCCGATGCCGCCGAGCTTGCGGTGGCCGAACATGTCGGTCTCCTCGCCCTCGTAGGTCATGCCGTCGTGCGTGGTGAGGCGCGCGCCCTCCGACACCAGCACGACCGCGTAGCGGCTGGGATTCTTGTTGCGATCCTGCGTGAGCAGCTCCGCCAGCCGCTCCACGTCGGCGGGGTGCTCGGGAATGACGCAGCGGTCGGCCGCACCCGCCATGGTGGGGAGCAGGGCGGTGAAGCCGGCGTAGCGCCCGAACACCTCGATCACCAGGAAGCGCTCGTGCGAGCCCGCCGAAGTGCGGAGCCGATGCGTCAGCTCAATGGTGCGCGTCACGCAGGTGCTGAAGCCGATGCAGTAGTCGGTGCCGTAGACGTCGTTGTCCATCGTCTTGGGGATGCCCACGACGTTCATCCCTGCGTCGTGCAACCGCTTGCCGTAGCTCAGCGTATCGTCGCCGCCGATGGGAATGAGGACGTCCACCCCGATGTGCTCCAGGTTCTTGAGCACGTCCTTGGTGATGTCGTTGACGTCCTGGTCGTAGCCGGTGAGGTGGGCCGGCACGCGGGCGCGCGGCAGGTGGCTCGGCCGCACGCGCGAGGTGTGGAGGAACGTGCCGCCGGTGCGGCCCGCGCGGTTGACGGTCGCTTCCGTGAGCGGCTGCACGTTCTCGCTGTTGTCGGCCTTCGCGTCGGGCACGTAGTCCACGAGCCCGGACCAGCCGCGGCGAATGCCGACGACGTTGTAGCCGTCGCGCAGCGCGCGAATCGTGATCGCCCGGATGGCGGGATTGAGACCGGGGACGTCGCCGCCGCCGGTCAGAATAGCTATGGTGCCTTTTCCCATGGAGACAAGATACGGCCAAGCAGCGATCTTTTCACGAAACCCCGCGAAGGTGTTCGATGAGGAGCATCAGCCCCCACATCGCCTGGCTGGCCGCGCACCGGACAGTGTTCACGGACGTGTTCGCCTACCGCGACGGCCGCTGGGTAGCCATCAACGCGCAGGAGACTCCGGTCGCCACGCCGCGCTTCGCGTATTGCGCGAGCGCAGCATCTCAGGGCACATGCTCAGGGTGTTGACAGTCATGGGTCTCGTCCCCTCCTTGTAGGGTCCACAACGCCCGAGCCATTGCTAATGCAACCCCCGCGTTTCGAGTTCAGCCTGGTGGCCGCAAGCCTCGCCCTCGCGGCGTGTGGTGCCGGGGCGGCGCCCGGCCCGTTTCACCCGCCCGTCCCAAGCCCGTCCGCGTCGGAGGCGCCCAGCGCCTTCGACAACAAGAGCAACGGCGTGGTCGATGATTCGACCCACGACGCCGACCGGGAGAGCTTTGACGAGGCCGAGGACATCGACGATGGGTTGGGACCGCTCTACAACGCGCAGTCCTGCCGCGAGTGCCACCAGAACCCGACCTCGGGCGGGCCCAGCCAGGTCAGCGAGCTGCGCGTCGGCCACGTCGACTCCGCCGGACACTTCCGCAACCCTGATATCCCGATTGCGCGTGGCGCGGTCGTGATTTCGGGGCGCACGCTCGTCAATGATCGCGCCATTTGCCCGAACGCCACATTCCCCGACTCTGAGATCCAGGAGCGGGTCCCGGATACGGAGACCATCCGCACGACCCGGCTCTCGCTCAATCTCCTGGGGGACGGTCTGGTGGAAGCACTTGCCGACCAGACGCTGCTCGAGCTCGCGCGGGAACAGCGCCGAGCCACGAGGGGACAGATCCACGGACAGGCGCTGTGGGTCCCGATCCTGGAAGCGCCGGGGCACACGGCGCTGGGGCGGTTCGGCTGGAAGGATCAGCACGCCAGCCTGTTGTCATTTGCCGGTGACGCCTACGTGAACGAGATGGGACTCACGAGTCGCTTGTTCCCCGACGAAGTGACCGATCTCTGCAACACCGCGGACGAGCCCAACAACAAGCCGGACTCGACCGGGCTCGAGGACATCGACCGGTTCACGCGCTTCATGCGCGCCACCAAGGCGCCCGCCCGTGATCGCGTGCTCGCGACGACCCCGCAGGCGATGAGAGGATCCGTGCTGTTCGACAGTATCGGGTGCGCCCTCTGCCACGTCCCGACCCTGACGACGGTCCCAGCGGGCAGCGCGATCAATGGCGGCACGTTCATGGTGCCGCCCGCGCTCGGCGACAAGGTGTTTCATCCGTTCGGAGACTACTTGCTGCACGACGTCGGGACCGGGGATGGGATCGCCGTGGCGATGCAGGAGCACTACGGCCGCAGGGTCTATCAGACCCTGTGGCGGGAGTTCGTGTTGGACAGCGTCGCGCGGGGCCGCAACAAGATCCGTACCGCCCCCCTGTGGGGGGTGCGTCTGCGCCCGCGGTTGATGCACGACGGGGCCTCCCTGACGTTCCGCGACGCGATCTTGCGCCACGGCGGCGAAGCCAGCGAGGTAACGCGGCGGTTCCGGAGGCTGCCGGAGCGCGACAAGGCTGCTGTGGCGGAGTTCTTGAAGTCGCTCTAAACGTTGTGGCTTCAGGGAGTCGGCTTCCACTGCGGCGTGCTCAGCGCGGCGAGCGACGGTGGCAGCGGAATCACTTCCCCGGTGGCGACACGGAGCAGGACCAGGGAGCTGGTAACGTTCCAAGAAATGGGCTGGTAACGCGCGACGAGCCATTCGCCGTCGGGTGACCAGGTGAGGCCCGGCTGGAAGATCGCGTCGAAGGGCGAGACGGCGCGCAGACCGGTTCCGTCGGGGGAGACCACCCAGACGCGGTTGTCGCCGACGTACGCGATCCGGTCGCCGCGCGGCGACCACCTGGGGTGAGAGCCCAAGAGGCCGAGCGGCTCCGCCACCCCGCTGGCGAGCGCGAGGATCTGGACATCCGGCGTATCGTACGGCGTCCCGTAGTGCTCTACCGCCGCGTGGGCGCCATCCGGCGACAGCGAGACATTCGCCTGCACGAGGCCAAAGCACTCGTCCGCCACCGGGGCGCTCACCCGCACGGGGTACGCGTCCGTGCCCAACACGCGGTACACGACCTCATTGTAGTTGCAGTAGCCGGCACTGAAGTACGTCTCCTGGCCGTCCGCGCTCACATCGACGGCGGTGATCTCGCCCACGCTCGGAGCCGCGCCGGCGATCAACCGAGTGCTGCCACCGTCGGTCGTGACACGGTACAACGTGCGGGGATCATCAAACCCGGCTACGAGGTAGCTCCCGTCCGGTGCCCACGCGATCCCGGCCCCGGTGTAGGTGCGCGGCACCGGGATCTGCCGGTAACCCGACCCATCCAGGTTCACCGTGGCGATCACACCGCCGTACCCCGTGACCGCCAGCACGCCGGTCGGGACGACGCTCGTCCACGCGGTATCCCGCACGGGTCCAGAGCTCGCGACCACGGCCGTACGGCCGTAGGCTCGACCCGTGACGCTCGCCGCGGCTACCTCTGCAACCGTGGTATCGCCGACGGTGAGCACGACGGTGCCGTCAGTGGCGTTGCCGTGGCGGTCCAGCGTTCGCCCACTGATGGCGTACGAAGCGCCGACGTAGACCGCCGTGTCCAGGGGGGTCAGCGCCACCGAGTCTGTGGCCCCAGGCCGCACGCGGTAACGTGCGGTGTCCACCAACCCCAGTACGGGGACGGTGACTTCGACGCCGGTCTCGCCGGCCACCGATCCAAGTTGCACTAACGCCGTCGCCCTGCTATTCGCGTCCGTCGTATCGACGACGAGGGAGGTGAGGGTTGCGTCCGTCAGCCGACCCACCAGCACTCCGGGGGTCGTCCATCCGTCGGGACGCCGGGCAGACAAGGACGTGAAGCGCACGACGGCGTTCGGCACGCCGCGACCCGTAGGCGTGTGGACTTCCACGACCAGGGCCTGGACCAAGCGGGCATCGATAGTGTCGTTCGCGCCGGCGCCGCTGACGATCGTCAATCCCGGCGGGCCAACGGGCGGCTCGGTGCCGTTGTCGCCGCAGCTCGCGGCCGCGACGACGAACATCAGACAAGAGAGGGAGGCCGACCGGACCACTTCGCAGTCTCGCCCCCGTCACGGGGGTGCGCAAGATGAGACGTCGTGGCGTCAGCGCCACACTTTTCAGGTCGTGCGGCGGCCCGCGCGCGGCCGAACGGTCGCAGTCAGCCGCCGACCGCCTTGAGGTACAGCACCGCCGGGTCGCCCACCGCGTTCATGGCATGCCGACCGCCGGGAGGCGATTGTTAGAGCCGTCCTCGAGAGGAGCGCGCGTGAAAAGTCGCACCCTGGGCCCCACCGGCTACACCGTCAGCGAGATCGGCTTCGGCGGCTGGGGGCTCGGCGCCGACATGTGGCGCGGCGTCGACGATGCCATGGCACGGGAGGCGCTGCACGCGGCCGTGGACCAGGGCGTCACGTTCTTCGATACCGCGCTGGCGTACGGTACCGGACACAGCGAGCGCCTGATCGGCGAGGTGCTGCGCGACGAGATCCGCGCCGGTCGCGTCCGGGTCGCTACCAAAGTGCCGCCGCTCAACAACGAATGGCCGGGGAGGGCGAATCGGCCGCTCACGGCCGTGTTCCCCGCTCGACACGTGGCGGCGAGCACGGAAACGTCGCTCAAGAATCTCGGCGTCGAGGCCCTGTCGCTGCAGCAGCTCCATGTCTGGCACGACGCCTGGCTGGACGATCCGGAGTGGACGGCGTGCTATGAGCAGATGGTCCGCCTGAAACGCGAAGGGAAGGTGCTGCATTGGGGCATCTCGATCAACGACCATGCGCCCGAGACCGCGCTGCGCGTGCTCCAGAATCCGCTGTTCGAGACCGCCCAGGTCATTTACAACATCTACGATCGCTCGCCCGAGACGGCGCTGTTCGGGCTGGCACGGACCAAGCCGCTGGGGATCATCGTCCGAGTACCGTTCGACGAAGGCGCGCTCACCGGCCAGATCCGATCTACCACGGTGTTTCCTTCCGGCGACTGGCGCGAGGGGTACTTCAGCGGCGACCGTCGCGCCGAGGCGGAGCGCCGCAGCATGGCGCTGGCGCAGCTGCTCGGTGAGGAGGTCGAGACGCTGCCGGAGCTGGCGTTGCGGTTTTGTGTTTCGTCACCGGCGGTGTCGACGGTGATTCCTGGGATGCGCCGCCCGGCGCACGTGCGCCAGAACGCCGCGGCGTCGGCCAAGGGCCCGTTGTCCGCAGGGCTCCTTTCCAAGCTCGAGGCGCATGCCTGGGACAAGAACTGGTACCCTGACTAGACCCCGCCGGGATGGTACTCTCGCTCCGTATGCCCCACCAGCTGCGGGCGGTAGAAGTACACATCCCTCAAGCTGCCTGTGACGTAGCGCTCCACCTCGTCGGAAAAGTGGACTGAGCGCGGGTCGCCGCTTTCGCCGCCCGCCGTGACCGCCTCGGCCCGCACGCTGTCGCCGAATTCGACCACGGCCACGAAGCTGTTGCCGCTCGTGCCATACCACCGCTTGGTGTTGGGGTAGGCGCGCGCAGCGAACGAAGCAAGCGATCCCCAGACCGACGAGGTGAACGGCACGGGGACGCTGGGCCGTGCATCGTCGAAACGGGGCGCGATTGCGTCGTCGAGCCGCTGGAACCGGTTGATCTCCCCCCACGGCGTCCGCCACGTCCCGAAGTCCGTGGTGAGGCGCGCTGTGGCCGCAGCGAGCGACGCGAGCAGCTCTGCGTCGGTGGTCCGGTCCGCGGCGTAGCTCACGGCGGACATGCCCGACTTGCGCGCTTCGTCCGCGACACGCCGCAGCAGGTCGCTGCCCCAGAACACGGCCAGGGACGTCGCCACGGAGCCGGCTCCCCAGCGATAATCCCAGCCGCGCAGCTCTGCGAGCTGATCGGAGAGCCTCTCCCGGAGCGAGTCCGCAGCCGGGAGGCGGTCGTAGGCACGGACGAGCGGCGGCAGCATGCGCTCGAAGGCGGGGAGGTAGGAGTCGAATGCCGCGGCCACGAGCGCGTGCATCGTCCAGGATGTGGGGCGCGCGAGCAGCCGCAAGGCGTGGTAGCCGCGCGCCGTCTCTTCCGCGCCGGTCTCCACGTAGCGGGGGTAGTCCGCCCGCCTCGGGCTGTCGGGACCGGCAGCCGACCAGGGCCAGTTGTTCGAGTTGTACACCCACCCCACCGCGGGGTTGACCACGTTGGGCGTCTCGTCGAAGGAGAGAACGCCACGATAATCGGTGGCGGGGCTGCTGCCGTCCACCGGCTCGGTCCAATCGAACGCGGTGTCGCGTCGCGGGATGTAGTTCGAATGGAAGTAGGCGATGTTCCCTCGGGCGTCGGCGAAGACCGTGTTGTTGGACGAGTTGGTGTGCAGCTCCATGATCCTGCGGAACGCCGCGTAGTCTCGCGCCTTGGTGCGTGTATAGGACTGAATCAGGGCGTTGACCGGGCTCTGCATCAGAGCAACGGTCACCCACCGGTCGCCCTGGCGGCGGACGACGGGTCCGTGCGCGGTGTAGTAGACGGTGAAGCTCCGCCGCGCCAAGCCGGTGTCGGTCTTGAAGGGGACGGTGAGCGTGCGGGCGCGGACCGGCAGCTCGCGATCGCCGTGGCGGTAGTAGGTCCGGCCGCCGCGCTGCACCACCGTTTCCAGAAACTCGTCGATGTTGTCCACCCCGCTCGAGGTGTGCATCCAGCCGCAGGTCGGGTTGAACCCCTGATACACGAAGAACTGCCCCCACGTCACCGCGCCGTACGCATCGAGGCCCTGGTCGCTCGCCATCTGCAGCTCGGAGCGAAAGTAGAACGACGTGTGCGGATTGATCCACAGGAGCGCATGGTGGTCTCGCGTGAGCTTCGGCGCGATGGCGATGCCGTTGGACCCACCCCCCTCGGGGGTTGAACCGTCGCCCCCCGGGAGCGGCGCGCCGGCCGGCGCGCCGCCGTAGAACGCCGCGAGGTCCGCGAGCTCCACGCGCTCGATGTCACCCCCGATGCTCCCTTCGGTGAATGACAGCGCCATCCACGGCTCGAAGCGCGTGATCACGCGCGGTTTCACCTCCGGGTGCGTATGGAGATAGAAGTTCAGCCCGTCGGCGAAGGCGTCCATCAGGCGCTGGAGCCAGGCCGGGCTGCGGCGATACTGCGCCCGCAGCGAGTCGGGCTCGATAAAGAGCTTCATCCGCAGGTCGCTATAGATCGCGGCGGGGCCATCGGCTTCGGCGAGCCGGCCGAGCGCGTTCAGGTAGTTCGTCTCGACGCGGTTGAAGTCGTCCTCGGCCTGGGCGTACTCAATCCCGAACACCGCGTCGGCGTCGGTCTTCCCATAGACGTGCGCGATGCCCCAATCGTCGCGGATGATGGTGACGTTGCGTGCCTCGCGCTCCCAGCGGGCGACGTCCGTGCCCTGGCTGAGCCAGGCGAGGCCGAGCGTGAGCAGTGCGGTGACGGCGTTCATGACGGCGGTGGTGCTACGGCCGGGTCACCGTCAGCCCCGTCACCAGGCCCTCCGTGTTGTGCGCGAAGCGGATCCCGTAAATGCCGTCGGTGGACTTGAGCTTCCCCGGCGCCACGACGTCGGCCCTGGCGTAGGTGGCGACGACCGTGCCGTTGATGAGGCAGGCCACCTTGTCCCCTTTCACTGACAGCGCGATGTCCTGCGTGACGGGCTGGCCCGGCGCCGCCGCCCGGTGCACCGCGGCGTTCGCCTCGCCCTCTCGCCCGTTCATCCTGAAGGGTGCGGGCCCGAACCCCCGCACGATGAAGGTCCCGTTCCCGTACGCCTCACAGTACAACAGATTCTCGTGGTCGCTGCCCAGGTCGGTCCCGCCGATGAAGACGCCGTAGGGGTGCGGGTGATCGTTCAAGTTCATGTACTTGGGCTCGGTGAAGGTCGCCTTGACCGTATAGTCGCCCTGGGCCGTGTTGGCCGGGTTCCAGTAGATCGCCGCGGGGCCGGTGGTCACGTGGAGCGCGTCGCCCTGCTTCGCGAGTTTGGCGTCACTGACCGTCCGTCCTCGCGCCGCGTCCCGGGCGTCCACCGCGCCCTGCCAACCTGGAGCCGAGATCCCGCCGCCGCTGACGGCGTGGACCGGCTCCTCTTGTGTCACGGCCAGTGCGGGCAGGCCGAGGATCGTGAGTGTCAAGACGGTGACTGCGGAGATCCGACGCATGCTGTCCTCCTGTATTTCACGTGATTGTCGCGACCCGCTACCGGCTCGCCACGGCGCGGCGGGCGATCGCGACCTCGGGCCGCGCGCCATCGCCCTTGGCCATGAGGTCCAGGAACTCGCGATACTTCGCGCGAGCGGTGGCCATGTCGCCCGTGCGCTCGGCGGCGCGCGCCAGGCCGAACAGGCTGCGGGCGCGGTTGGGCGAGAGCGCCAGCGTCGCCGCATAGGCCTGCGCGGCCTCGGTGGGCTTCCCTACCGATAGGAGTAGGTCGCCCTCGAGCTCGCGGGCGGGAAGGACGGGCCCGGGCGTCACGGGGTGCTTCTGCGTGCCGTCCTCGCGGTCAGCCGCCTGCCGGGCGTGGAGGATGGCGGCGGCCGTGTCTCCCATTACGAGGTCGAGCCATGCCTTCGCCGCGAGCAGCTGGATGGCCACCTGTCCGGCCCAGTACGCCTGCGGTCCGCCGCTCGCCGTGAGCGCGCTGTCGATCCGCGCGAGCTCGAGCAGCTCCTGGCGGGCCGCAGCGCTGTCGTTGCCCCGCGCCGCGCCGATCGCGCGGGCGAAATGTGTGATGCCTTCGGCGGCGGGCCATTCGGGGGCGGGATGCACGGTGAGCCGCGCGGCCTCGTCCCACGCGCTGCGCTCGAGGGCGACACGGGCCGGAATGGCGGCGCCGGCATACTCGTGCGGGAGGGAGCCGGCCGGAAAACCAGCCGGAGCGGCTGCGGCCTCCGCCGCGACGCGGCGCGCGGCGGTGTCACGCCCCTGCTGCAAGTACGCGTACGTCAGGTAATCGAGGGCGTGGGTCCGCTGGTCCCACATGGCGGTGAGCCCTCGCTCGACTTCGTAGGCGCGCGCGGCCGCCGCCGAGCGAGTGTTCGACGCGATCGCGTCGTCCCAGGCCCCGAGCCGCGTGAAGATGTGTGACGGCATGTGCTGGGCGTGCGGGACGTCGGGCGCGATCTCGGCGTAGCGCCGCGCGGCATCCAAGCCGTGCGCCGCGAGCTGCGGCACGTCGTTCGTGTGGATCAGGTAGTGGGCGAGCCCCGGGTGGCGGGGCTCACGGCGGAACAGCGGCTCGAGAATCGAGTCGGCCCGTTTCTGGTAGGCGAACGTCGTGTCAGTGGCGTTCGCCTGTCCCACCGCGATGAGGGCGAGCGCGTAGAAGATCGCCGCCTCGCGGTCCGACGGGCTGTGGCGTTGCACCGTGTCCATCGCCAGCGCGTAGCGGTCCAGCCGGGTCTTGGGATCCGTCCGGTCGAAGTCGACGTAGTACGCGCGGATCGCGCCCAGATAGTCGCGCTCGCGTGCCGTTCGAGCGGCGGCGACGCCGCGGTCGATCGCCGCGAGCGCCGCCTTCGCGTCCGCGGAAGAGGGCGGGGTCCAGAGCGGGTGCAGCAGGCTCATCGCCTGACCCCAGAAGGCCATGGCGCAGCTCGAATCTACCACGGCCGCGGCCGTGAAGGTCTCGGTCGCCCTCTCGTACCAAAAGGAGTGCAGATAGGCGACGCCGTGCTCGACCTCGCGCCGCGCGGCGCCACGGCAGGATGTCGCGAACCGCACGTGGCCCAGCCGCTCCCCGTGGCCGCCGTGCTCCTCGGGGCCTTGCGCGGCGAGCGGGACGGCGAGCGCGGACGCGAGCAACGCGAGTCCGGGGATGGAACGGAAGCCGTTCATGTGTTCCCTTGATGTCAATACGGATGCAGCGCCTTTACGCGCTCCGCCAGATCGGCCGGGTCAGTCGCCACCACCTGGCCGAACGGCGACACGTAGATGCGCACCGTGGGCGCGCCCGGGATCACGGTTGGCCCGAACGCGAAACGCCACACGCGCGGGTGCCCGGCCAGTTGGGGCGCGCCCTGCCAGAGCAATGTGGTGGATTGCTTCCCCATCTCCGGCGGGGGCGCGCCGAGCAGCGTGCCCACGGCCGAGAGGGCGGCGGCCCACGAGGCGCCTGCGAGCAGCGCGGCGACAAATGCCGCCATGACGGTCAGCCAGAACAGGCGAGCCATCGTGAATTGATAGCGCCGCGCCGCCGGTGGCACAACCAGTCCCGGCTCTGACACACTCCTAACTCCGGCCAGTATCCGGGCGACGACTGGGCCGCCATACTTATCCCGACATGCTCCTCGCGGTGGTCGCCCTGCTCCATTGCTGCGACCCGGCGCCGACGTACTCGGGCCGGGAGCATCAGCTCGACGTGCGGATTCCATGGGTGGAGGGTGATGTCGTCATCGACGGCGCCCTCGCCGACTCCGTGTGGGCCCACGCCGCCCTGTTGACGGGGTTTTCGCAGTACGCCCCGAACGACGGCCTCCCCGCCGCGGACTCCACACAGGTGCTGGTCTGGTACTCGTCCACGGCGATCTATTTCGGCATTCGTGCCTTCGAGCAGCACGGCCGTCCCACGATGACCCTGGCGAATCGCGACCAGATCTTCGGCGACGACAACGTGCAGATCCTGCTCGGCACGTTTCACGACGGGAAGCAGGCCTTGATGTTTGCCGTGAATCCGCTCGGCGTGCAGGGCGATGGCTCGTTGATCGAGGGAGCCAACGTCACCGCGAGCGGCTTCATCGGCGGCGCGGTGGTGGGACGGGAGCACCCCGACCTGAGTCCCGACTTCGTGTTTCAGTCGCGCGGGCGCGTCACCGATTGGGGATACGAAGTCGAGGTGCGCATCCCGTTCAAGAGCCTCCGCTATCAACCGCGCCAGCCGCAGGACTGGAAGCTGAACATCGTGCGCGAGGTCCAGCACTCGGGCGTCGAGGATTCCTGGTACCCGGCGCGCCGCGCGAGCGCGACGTTCATCGGGCAGGCGGGCAACCTGGTTGGGCTGAGCGGCATGCATCGCGGTCTCGTGGTGGACTTGAACCCGGAGGCGACCGGGAAAGCGAGCGGTGCTCCCACTCTCACCCGGGGCTATCGGTACGACGTGGGAGACCCGCAGGTGGGCGGCAACGTCCGCTGGGGCGTCTCGGATAACCTCACCCTCAACGGCACGATCAAGCCGGACTTTTCGCAGGTCGAGTCGGACGCGGGCCAGCTCGCGTTCGATCCGCGTCAGGCGCTGTTCTTTCCGGAGAAGCGGCCGTTCTTCTTAGAAGGCAGCGAGCTGTTTCAGGTGCCCCAGAACCTCATCTATACACGTCGTATCGTCCAACCAATCGCCGCGGTCAAGCTCACCGGGACCACCTTCGGCACCGACCTCGGCCTGCTCTCGGCGGTGGACCAGAAGTTCGCGTCCGCGTCCGGCACGGACAACCCCATTTTCAACATTCTGCGGGCCCAGCGCAGTCTGGGCCGAGGGTCACGCGTCGGGTTGGTTTACACCGATCGGATCGAGGGCGGCGACTACAACCGTGTGGCGGAGGTCGACAGTCGACTGGTCTTCAAGGAGATCTACGGACTGAACCTGCAGCTCGCCGGCAGCCGCACGCGGACCGGCGGCGTGACCACGACCGCGCCCCTGTGGTTGACCCAGTTCACGATTCAGCATCGCATCTGGGGTCTGCGCAGTGTGTTCGCCGGCATCTCGGACCAGTTTCGCGACGCCAGCGGATTCATCGGCCGGGCGGGGATCGTGCATTCGTACGTCG
>WNEX01000217.1_pt1 | contig 26428 bp, 23 predicted proteins | sample 5399841 | NCBI WGS metagenome assembly WNEX01 (sample SAMN13153337, study PRJNA577476) | soil metagenome | isolation source: 40 cm grassland meadow soil 2 days after 1st rain plot 5 | place: USA:California | collected 2015-09-18 | reverse complement strand
GGAGGCGCTCCCCGTGTGGGCCGACCACGCCAATCACTTCATGTACGGGATCCCCGGGAACGAATGGCGGGGGTTCAAGGTGGCGGACGACGCGCGGGGGCCGGCGTTCGACCCCACCGCCGGCGAGCGTGTGCCGTCGCCGGAGGCGCTACGCAGCGCCCGCGACTACTTGGCATTCCGCTTTCCGGCGCTCAAGGACGCTCCGTTGGTCGAAGCGCGCGTGTGCCAGTACGAGAACTCGCCGGACGAGCACTTCATCGTCGATCGCCACCCGGCTGCGGCGAATGTCTGGCTCGTGGGCGGCGGCTCGGGACACGGGTTCAAGCACGGCCCGGCGCTGGGCGAGCTGGTTGCCGGACTGGTGCTCAAGGATGCAACGCCCGACGCGCAATTCCGGCTGTCACGCTTGAAGCCGTAGGGTGCGCGCCCGGCTCGAGCAGGACTTCGAGCGGTTCCAGCGGGAGCTGCCGCGCGACTTCGCCGCGCACGTGCGGGCGGCGTATCGGATCGATCTCACCGCTCGCTACCTGGGAGAGACCCTCCCCCATCCCATCGGCAAAGGCTCGGGGCAGTTGTCGCTCAACGCGGGCCAATTGGAGGAGGACGCCGCCGCGGGACTGGCGTTCGTGGTGCTCAAGACGGTCATCGCGGAAGATGAAACGGGCGCGCAGGCGATGGCCGCCTGGGCGATCCACGAGACCCGGATGCGGGTGGAGCACCGTGCCGCCGCCGACGGCCGGCCGGGCTGGACGGTGACGTGGAAGGGACGCGGCTGGGACCGCTCCTTCGACGAGTACCTCGCCCTGGTGCGGGTCGGTGGGGACCTGACGCGCGCCGGCAATCTGCTCGTCGTGCCGTCGGTGAAGTACCACCTGCCGCGACTGGACGAGCCGTTCCGCGAAGCCGAGTATCGTCATACGACCGCACGGCTCGCGCAGACCTGGGGCACGGCGCCGCTGCTCGTCGAGAAGGACTTCTCGCCCACGCTCGCCGGGGACGCGCTCGCCGACGACCGCACGCAGATCCTCCGCTGGCTGCGGGAAGTCGCGGGCCGCATCCGAGCCGCAACGCCGCTCCCGGTGCGCGTGGCGGTGAAACTGATGAACGCGCGATTCGACGACGCCTTTCAACTCGACATGATGCACGCGGCCGCCGGAGCCCATGCCCTGGTGTGCTTCAACCGGCTGTTCGATGCGGAGCGCGGTGTTGCCTACGGGGGCTGGGACTTGAGCGACCGGAACTTGCGGATACTTGATGCGTACCGCCTTCTACCGCCCTCTACCGCCCTCTACCATCCTCTGGTCGGCACCGGCAACATCTGCTCCGGCCGCCTGATCCTCGACTACGCCCGCCGCGGTTGTGAGAGCGTGCAGTTGCACACCTTCTTCCAGCTCCCCCTCTCCGAGTATGCCGCGACTCACGGCTCCCGTGCCCAACGAGCGCTCCACGCGCTCGTGTTTCATCCGACGGACGGTCTGATCGCGGGGATGCTCGAGCTCGAAGCGCGCGGGGAGCTCGAACGGCGCGATGGCGAGCTGCACTTCCACGACGTGGGGGAGGGCCATGCGCATCGCCCGCGTTGAGCTGCACGAGCTGGAGCTGCCGTTCCTGGAGCCGTTCATCATCTCGGGCGGTCGGATCGACGCGCGCCGCTCGATCGTCGTCGTGCTGTACGACGACGACGGGCACGTCGGGTACGGCGAAGCGGCGCCCGATGAGCTGCCGTTCTACTCGGAAGAGACGCTCGGCAGTGCGCGCGATCTGCTCACCCGGGTGCTCGTGTCCCGGGTCGCCGGACGCGAGTTCGCTTCGCCGGAAGCCGTCGACGCGGCGCTGCGCGAACACGTGCGCGGCAATCCGTTCGCGCGGGCCGGGATCGAGACGGCGGCGTGGGACCTGGAAGCCCACCGTCGCGGTACCGGGCTCGCCCAGCTCGTGGCGGAGCGGCTCGGCGTCACGCCGGCCGCGGCCTTCCCCTGCGGCGTGGCGCTCGGCATCCCTGAAGATCGCCGTCCCGACACGCTCACGCGTCGCGTCTCCGACGCGCTGCAGCACGGCTACCGCCGCGTCAAGATCAAGGTCGCGCCCGGCTGGGACGAGCTCGCGGTTCGCGCCGCGCGCGCAGCCATGGCAGGCACGGACCTGCCCCTTACCGTGGACGCGAATGGGGCTTACCAGTGGCCCGACGACGAGCGGGCCTTGCGCGCCCTCGATGCCGCCGGCCTGCTGTACATCGAGCAGCCGCTCGCGCCGGACGAGCTCGTCGGCCATGCCCGGCTGGCACGCGCCCTCGAGACGCCGCTGTGTCTCGACGAGACGCTGCGTGACGCGACCAGCGCCCGCCAGATCGTCGCGCTCGAGGGGCCGATGGTGTGGAACATCAAGGTGCATCGCATCGGCGGCTTGACCGAGGCGTGCCGCATCTATCGCGTCGCCGCGGAGTGCGGCGCCCGGCTGTGGGCCGGTACCATGCCCGAGTCGGGCATCGGCTCCCAGGCGGGCATCGCCGTGGCCGCCCTCCCCGGGTGCGTGTATCCCTCGGATCTGGAGCCGAGTGCCCGCTGGTTCGGGCGCGGATCGGACGTCGTCAAGTTGACAATGAGCAAGGACGGACGGATGAGTGTCCCCGGCGTGTCGGTCGCGCGTCTACTCGACCCCGGGCGCTTCCGTGCCGCGACACGTACCCTCTAACGGAGTCGAACCGTGGCTCGTGTGAGTCAGGTAGTGATGCTTTGCGCCCTGTTGGTCGCGGACCTCGAGTCCGCGATCCAGGCCCAACAGTACGACCCGGCCTTGTTCGCAGAGATGCGCTGGCGCCAGATCGGCCCGTTCCGTGGGGGTCGAACCGTCGCCGCGGTCGGTGTACCGGGCCACCCGGCCGTGTTGTACATCGGCGTGAACAACGGCGGCGTGTGGCGCAGCCGGGACTACGGGCGCACCTGGACGCCGCTGTTCGACGACCAGCCCACCGGTTCCATCGGCGCGATCGCGATCGCTCCATCGGACCCGCGCACCATCTACGTGGGCAGCGGGGAAGGCCTGCAGCGTCCCGATCTGTCGGTGGGCGACGGGATCTACAAGTCCACCGACGGCGGAGCGACCTGGCGGCACGTGGGGCTGGCCGACGGGCTCCAGATCCCGGCGGTCATGGTCGATCCGCGCGATCCCAATCGGGTGTTCGCGGCGGTACTGGGGTCGCCGTACGGCCCCACCGGCGAGCGGGGTGTGTACCGCTCCCTGGACGGCGGTGACACATGGCAGAGAGTGCTCGGCAAAGACGAGAACACGGGTGCGGTCGATCTCGCGTTTGATCCCGCCAACTCGCAGACGGTGTTCGCGGTATTGTGGGCCGCGCGGCAAGCGCCATGGGAAATCGGCAGCTCGTGGACCCTGTCGGCGTCGAACGGTCTGTACCGGTCCACCGACGGCGGCACCACCTGGCGCCAGATCGGGGCCGGTCTCCCCGGTGCCGCAGAGGGTCTCGGCCGTATCGGGCTCGCCGCGTCGCCGAGCGCTCCCGCTCGCATGTACGCCGTGGTCGGCGCGACCAAGGGGGGTGGTCTGTATCGCTCGGATGACGGCGGTGAGAACTGGCGCCTCGCGAACGCCGACGAGCGTCTGTGGGGCCGGGACGGCGACTTCAACGAGGTCAAGGTCGACCCCACCAATCCCGACGTCGTGTACGTCGCCAACGTCGTGACGTGGAAGTCCGTGGACGGCGGGCAGACCTTCACGGCATTCCGGGGCGCCCCCGGCGGGGACGACTACCATCGTCTGTGGATCGATCCGGACGACCCCAAGGTCATCCTGCTCGCGGGTGATCAGGGCGCGGTGGTGACGGTGAACGGGGGCGACAGCTGGAGCTCGTGGTACAACCAGCCGACGGCGCAGTTCTACCACGTGGCGACCGACCGGCGCTTTCCGTACTGGGTGTACGGCGGCCAACAGGAGAGCGGCTCGGTCGGGATCGTGAGCCGCGGCAACGATGGTCAGATCACGTTCCGCGAGTGGCACCCGGTCGGCGCCGAAGAATACGGCTACATCGCGGCCGATCCGCTGCACCCCGGCATCGTGTACGGCGGTCGGGTCACCCGCTTCGACTGGAGCACCGGCCAGGTGGAGGATGTCTCGCCCGAGCCGGTGCGGGCCGGGAAATACCGCTGGGTGCGGACGATGCCGTTGCTCTTCTCGCCGGTGGACCCGCATGTGCTGTACTTCGCGGCCAACGTGCTGTTTCAGACGACCAACGGCGGCGGCAGCTGGCGCGTGATCAGTCCGGATCTCACGCGTGCCACGTACCAGACCCCTGACAATCTCGGCGTGTTCGCCTCGCTCGATCCCGAGAAGGGCAAGCACCGCGGTGTGATCTACAGCGTCGCGCCGTCCCCCCGGAAAGCGGGGCTGTTGTGGGTCGGCACCGACGACGGCCTGATCCACGTGACGCATACCGGAGGCCGGACGTGGACGGACGTCACGCCCCCGGCGCTGACGCCGTGGAGCAAAGTGTCGCTGCTCGAGGCCTCGCGGTTCGACACCCTCGTCGCGTACGCGGCGGTGAACCGCTTCCGGCTCGCCGACCTGCGCCCGCACGTGTATCGCACCGGCGATGGCGGCCGCACCTGGACGGAAATCGTCGAAGGACTGCCGGTGAACGCCGTCGTGAACGCCGTGCGGGAGGATCCCGCGCGGCGGGGGCTCTTGTACGCGGGGACCGAGCGCGGCGTGTACGTGTCGTTCGACGACGGCGGCCACTGGCAGACGTTGCGGCTCAATCTGCCGCCCACGTCGGTGCGAGATCTGGTCGTGCACGACAGCGATCTCGTCGTCGGCACTCACGGTCGCGGCTTCTGGATCCTGGACGACGTCACCCCGCTGCGCCAGGCCGCCGAGGCCGCGGCGGCGCTCGATGCCTACCTCTACCGTCCCGCCGGCGCCGTCCGGGTCCGCTGGAACCAGAACACCGACACGCCGCTCCCGATCGACGAGCCGGTCGGCAGGAACCCTCCCGACGGCGCGATGCTCGATTACTATCTGCCGCGCCCCGCGGCGGGACCGGTCGTGCTCGAGATCCTCGACCGCAGCGGGACGGTCGTGCGACGTTTCTCGAGTGCCGACGCGGTGCCGCCGCGGGACTCGGGCTTGAATATTCCGGACTGGTGGATGCGCCCGGCGCCGGCGGTCGGGACCGCCGCCGGGATGCATCGTTTCGTGTGGGATCTGCATTATCCGCCACCGGCGGCGCTGCGCCACGAGTACCCCATCGCGGCCGTGTACCGCGACACGCCGCGCGAGCCACGTGGTCCCTGGGTCCTCCCCGGCCGCTACACGGTACGTCTCACGGTCGACGGGCGCACGTTCACGCGCGCCCTGAGCGTGGCGATGGATCCGCGCGTCGCGGCGTCGCCGCGCGCGCTCCAGCGCCAACTGGCCTTGGCGCTGCGCGTGGTGGACGCGCTGCGGCGCGACTCGACGGCGCTCGCGGCGCTGCGGGGTGTGCGGGCCGACATCGGGCGCGCGCGCCCGCAGGCGGGGGCGGGGGCCGCCGCACTCGCGTCGCAGCTCGACTCGCTCGACCGGCGGGCCGGCGCGCTCGAGAGCGGCGACGCGAGCCTGGCGCGTTTGAACGGCCAGCTCGTCGAGCTGTACGGCGTGATCGAAGGCGCCGACGTCGAGCCCACGACGCAGGTCGAGGCGGCGGTGCGGGACTGGCTGGGCGTACTCGGCACGCGACAAGCGGAGCAGCGCGCGCTCGAGGCCCGCTTCCGTTCGCTCACGCGCCGCTTACAATAGGGGTTATGATCCCGATCGAGCACCAGCCGCCGGGTTACTGGGCGACGACGCTCTACACGAGCCCTCGCACGCGTCCCAAGTCCGAAGCGCCGCTCAAGGATCTGCCGCCCCGGGCCGCCCAGCGTTTCAAGCGGGCGCGGGAGGGGATCCGGGCGCTCCGCCATGTGACGGAGCAGGTGGTGTTCATGGGAACGGCGTGGAAGTGGGTGTGGATGTACGAGGTGGGTGGGCGCAAGCTCGCCTACCTGCATCCGATGGAGGTCGGCCTCTCGGGCACGTTCATCTTGAGCGAGGCCGAGGAGCGCGAACTCGCCGCGACGGACGGCCTGCCGCGCGCCACGCGGCAGGCGGTGCGGGACGGGCGGATGGCGGGCGGGGTCCGCTGGTGCTGGATGGAGTTTCCCGATCTGGACGCGGTCGACGCGTTCGTCGGCGTCGTGACCCTGAAACATCAATTGTTGGCGCGGCCGGAATGACGCCCGTGGTAGAGGCGCGGCATGCTGCGCCCTACTTGTGCGCGCTTCCGCGGCGCTGCTACATTCCGGCGCCCGCGAGCCGTTCCACACACACAACGATCCAGTCGCCATCGAGCGCTCCGGATGACGCAGAGGGGTGGTAGGGTCGGGGTGGGTGTGGCGATCGCTCTGTCGATCGCCGTCCCCGCCGCCGCGCAAACCGGTCAACCTGCTTCGAGCCTCAAGGCCCCCGTCATCAGCGATACGGCGCGGCTCAAGGGCCCACGTCAGCCCATCTTCTTTCGTCACGATGTCCACGCCGGCCAGGACCAGGTGCCGTGTCTGTACTGCCACAGCACCGTCACCATCTCGAGCGAGCCCGGCATCCCGGCGGTACAGACGTGCTTCGGCTGCCATCAGATCATCGGCGGCGGCAAGCGGGCGTTCGGCGGAGACGTGGCCCCGGCCCAGGACTCGGCCGCGCGCCGCGCGGAGACGGCCGAGGTGAAGAAGGTGCAGGCGGCGTGGATCAACAAGAAAGCTCCCGTGTGGGTGCGCGTGCACACCCTCCCCGGATTCGTGCACTTTCCGCATATGCGGCACGTCAAAGCGCTCGGCACGGAGAGCTGCGTCACCTGTCACGGCGACGTGCGCGCGATGCCGCAGGTCTATCAGGTCGCGACGCTGAAGATGGGCTGGTGCGTCAATTGTCACCTGCAGCGCAACGTGTCGCGCGACTGCACCCTGTGCCACTACTGAGGCCCGACGCGATGGATCGCAGACGATTCCTGAAAGTCGTGGGCGCCACCGGCGGCGGCGCCGCCGCGTTGGCCGGGTGCGGCATCGGCCCCGAGCCCACCGAGCAACTCGTCCCCTACCTCGTGCCGCCGGAGAATCAGGTCCCGGGCATCGCCACCTACTACGCGACCACTTGTCGTGAGTGCGCGGCTGGGTGCGGGGTGCACGCCAAGGTGCGCGAGGGCCGGGTGATCAAGCTCGAGGGCAACCCCGAGTCGCCCATCAACCAGGGCCGCCTGTGCGCGCGCGGCCAGGCGGCGCTCCAGGGTCTGTACAACCCCGATCGGGTCACGGATCCGATGGCGCGCGGTGCGAACGGCACCTGGCAGAAGCTCAGCTGGGACGATGCGCTGGGACGCCTGCAGGCCAAGGTGAAGGAAGCCCGCGGCAAGGGCATCGCCTTCGTCACGGGGCTCGAAAGCGGGTCGTTCGGCGACCTGGTCGACACCTGGATCCGGCAGGTCGGCGGCCGGCACGTGACCTACGAGCCGTTCGCGTTCGAGGCGCTGCGCGCCGGGAACCGCATCGCGTTCGGCACGTCCGCGATTCCCTGGTACGATTTCGCCAACGCACGCTATATCGTGTCGTTCGGCGCCGATTTCATGGAGACCTGGCTCTCGCCCGTCGGCTACCAGCTCGCGTTCACCCGGGCCCACGCGTTCACCGCGGGCCGCGACCCGTCCATGGCGAAGTTCGTCTACGTCGGCCCGCGGCTGGCGCTCACGGGCATGAGCGCCGACCAATGGATCGCGGCCGCGCCGGGCACCGAGGGGATGCTCGCGCTCGCGATGGCGCAGGTGATCGTCTCCCGCCGGCTCGCGCCGGTCCCGGCGGACGTGGCGCGCGTGCGAGCCGCGCTCGATGCCAATGCCCCCGAACGGGTCGCCGCGACGGTGGGGATCGAGGCCCAGGTGATCACGCGCCTCGCCCGCGAGTTCGCCGCGTCGCGCGGTGGTCTCGCCGTCGCCGGAGGCATCGCGGCGCAGTACCCCAACGGCGCCGAGATCGTCGCGGCCGTCAACATCCTCAACTATGTCGCGGGCCAGGTGGGGAAGACCGTGAAATTCGGTCCCAACCATGCACTCGCGGCCGGCGGCTCCTTCCAGGATCTCACCGATCTGGCGGCGGACGCGAGCGCGGGCAAGGTGGCGCTGCTGCTGGTGCACGGAGCCAACCCGGCGCATTCGCTCCCCGCCGCCTTCTCTCGAGCGCTCGCCAAGGCCGGATACAAAGTCAGCTTCTCGTCCTATCTCGACGAGACCGCGGCCGCCTCGGACCTCGTGCTCCCCGATCTCCACCCGCTGGAGCAGTGGAACGACTCCGAGCCCCGCAGCGGCGTGCACGCGTTGCAGCAGCCCGTGATGCAGCCGGTGTTCCCGAACACGCAGCACGCCGGCGACATGCTGCTGCGGCTGGCGGGGAAGCCGGGGACGTTCAAGGACTATCTGCAGGGCCGGTGGCAGGACCTGCACCGGCGATACGGGAAGGGCCGGGGGTTCGAGGAATTCTGGGACGACGCCCTGCAGCACGGCGGCTTGTACGGCGACGTGCCGGTGCAGACGGTGCGCCTTGCGCTCGCCGGCGACATGCCGGCCCTCGGATGGAAACCCGCGCCCGATCAGCCGCTGCTCCTCGTGTGTCCGTCCCTCTCGCTGCACGACGGCCGGGGCGCGAACAAACCGTGGCTGCAGGAGCTGCCCGACCCGGTCTCCAAGATCACCTGGCACGGCTGGGTCGAAGTGCACCCTGAGACCGCGGCCAAATGGCAGGTCGCGAACGGCGACGTCCTGCTGCTCAAATCGCCGCACGGTGCGTTGCGGGCGCCGGTGTGGATCACGCCTGGTGTCCGCCCCGACGTGCTGGCCATCCCCGCCGGCCAGGGCCACAAAGCGTACGGCCGGTATGCCAAGGACCGCTCGTTCAATGCGTTCGAGCTCTTGAGCGACGCCCCCACCGGCTACCGCGGGCGCGCCTTCGCCGTGAGCGTCGCCGTGGCGAAGACCGGCGATCACCGCCGCCTGGCGACGCTCGAAGGGGATGCGCGCGAGCAGGGAAGCGGCGTGATCGAGGTACTGCCGCTCGCCCGGGCGCAGCAACTCAAGCGTGGCGCGCATCCGTTCCGGGAGCGGCTGACGCCGCCCTATGCCGATCGGTCGCTCGCGGAGTGGGCGGAGGCCCAGCATGAGGAGGCCGCGCTGGGGGACTACTCGCATCCGCATCCGCGCTGGGGCATGGCGATCGACCTCGCCAAGTGCACCGGCTGCTCGGCCTGTGTCACCGCGTGCTATGCCGAGAACAACCTCGCGACGGTGGGCGAAGAGCTGGTGGTGCGGCGGCGGCAGATGAGCTGGCTGCGCATCGAGCGCTACTACACGGGCGGTGAGGCCGGCCAGCCGGTGGGAGCGGTCGTGACGCCGATGCTGTGCCAGCAGTGCGGCAACGCCCCGTGCGAGCCGGTGTGCCCCGTGTACGCGGCGTATCATACGGCCGACGGCTTGAACGGCCAGGTCTACAACCGCTGCGTCGGCACCCGCTACTGCGCCAACAACTGCCCGTACAAGGTCCGCTACTTCAACTGGTACAACTACGCCGAGCCGGGTGGCGAGTGGGAAAGCTGGCCCGATCCCCTCACCATGCTGCTCAACCCGGACGTCACGGTGCGCGAGAAGGGTGTGATGGAGAAGTGCACGTTCTGCGTGCAGCGCATCCGCGGCGCGCAGAACCGGGCCCGATTGGAAGACCGCAACGTGCAGGACGGCGACATCACGCCGGCGTGCGCGCAGGCGTGCCCTTCGGAGGCGATCGTCTTCGGCGACCTGCGGGACCCGGCGTCGCGGGTGTCGGCGCTCGCGCGGGATACGCGCGGCTACCATGTGCTCGCGGGTCTGAACACCCAGCCCGCGATCACGTACCTCGCGAAGGTCGTGCACGGCGCCGTGGTGGAGGGCTGAGGCGATGGCTGACACGCCGACGTCGCGCGTCACGTACGACGTCGTCACCCGCTCCATCGCGCGCACCCTGGGGAATCCGGGGAAGGGCTACTTCGCGCTGCTGGCCGCGGCCGTGGCCCTGCTCGGAGTGGGGATCACGTGCCTGCTGTTCCTGCTGCGCTACGGGCTGGGACTCGCGGGCTACTCGCACCCGGTGTACTGGGCGGTTTACATCACCTGCTTCGTGTTCTGGGTGGGTATCGCCCACTCGGGCACGCTCATCTCGGCGATCCTGTTCTTGTTCCGCTCGGGCTGGCGCACCGCGGTGTACCGCACCGCGGAAGCGATGACCGTGTTCGCCGTGATGACGGCGGGCCTGTTCCCACTCATCCACATCGGCCGCCAGTGGTACTTCTACTGGCTGATCCCGTACCCGAACGAGCGCGGCCTGTGGCCCAACTTCAAGTCGCCGCTCATCTGGGACGAGTTTGCGATCGGGACCTATTTCACCGTCTCGACCGTGTTCCTGATCATGGGCCTCATCCCGGACATCGCGGCGGTGCGCGACCTCGCGACCGGGTGGCGCAAGAAGCTCTACGCCATCACGGCGGTCGGCTGGCGCGGGACGAACGAGCAGTGGCGCCACTACACCCGTGGCTATCTCTATCTCGCCGCGCTCGCGACCCCGCTCGTGCTCTCGGTGCACAGCGTCGTGTCCTGGGATTTCGCGATGGCCCTGGTCCCGGGCTGGCATGCCACCCTGTTCGCGCCCTACTTCGTGGCCGGCGCGATCTACTCGGGCGTGGCGATGGTGATCACGCTGCTCGTGCCGATCCGTAAGCTGTTCCACCTGGAAGAGCTCATCACGGTCCATCACTTCGAGAACCTCGCGAAGCTGTGCCTGCTCACGGGGCTGATCGTGAGCATGTCCTACTGCACCGAGAACTTCACGGCGTGGTTCGGAGGCAATCCGCACGAGCGAGCCGCGTTCTGGTACCGGGCGTTCGGGCCGTTCTGGTGGGCCAGCTGGACGATGAACATCTGCAACGGGCTGTTGCCGTGGCTGCTCTGGTCCAAGAAGGTGCGGACCAGTGTGGTGGCGTTGTTCGTCGTGTCCATCTTCGTGAACGTCGGGATGTGGTTCGAGCGCTTCGTGATCATCGTCGTATCGCTCGCAGGCGAGCCCTTCGAGCGGTTCGCCAACGCGACCTACAATCCGACGTGGGCCGATTGGGGCATCATGGCCGGCAGCTTCGGCTGGTTCTTCATGTGGTTCCTCCTGTTCGTGAAGAACTTCCCGGCGGTGTCGATCTCGGAGGTGAAGGAGGTGCTGCCGCCACCCAAGCGCGCCAAGGCGGTCGCGACATGAAGGTCGTCAACCCGCTCGCCGCCATCTTCCACCCCCCGCCCACGCCGGGCGTGCTGGCGGTGTTCGGTCAGCTGGACGCGGCGGTGGACGCGATCGGCCGGCTGCGCGCCGCCGGTCATACCGACTTCACGGTGTATTCGCCGGTGCCGCGCCACGAGCTGGAGGACGCGCTCGACCAGCCCGTGAGCCCTGTCCGCATGTTCACGCTGGTCGGCGGCATCGCCGGGTGCGCCGTCGGCGCCTGGCTCACGCTGTACATGTCGTACGACTGGCCCGTCGTGGTCGGCGGCAAGCCCGTCGGCTCGATTCCCCCGTACGTCGTCATCATGTTCGAGATGACGATCCTGTTCGGTGCGCTCTCCACCATCCTGGGGATCGCCTTCAACGCGCTGTTCGCCGCGCGGCGTCTGGGGACCGTTGCCTACGATGCGCGCTTCACGAACGACAAGTTCGGCATCTTCGTCCCGAGCGAGCCCGCGCGCGCCTCCCAGGTCGAGTCGTTGCTGCGCGGCGCGGGCGCCGAGGAGGTGCGGCGTGCCTAAGTCGCGTGCCGCGCTTGCCGCTCTCGCCGCCCTCTCGGTTCTGGCGTGCAACCCGGACGACGTCGTGCATCGCATCGGCTGGTTCGCCACCATGCGGCATCAGCGGAGCATCAAGCCGTACGCCCGGCCGCTCGCTCCGGTGCCCGGTACGGTGCCGGTGACCGGCGCCGAGCCGCTGATGAGCCTGCAGACGGCCGACCGGCTCGCGAACCCCCGCACCCGCACGTCCGAGTCCATCAACCACGGGCGGTTCCTGTACGAGACGTATTGCCTGGTCTGTCACGGCCAGGCGGGTCGCGGGGACGGACCGATCTCGTCGGCGGCCGGGGGTCCGTTCTTCGGCGTGCGCTCGCTCGTCAACGACACGATCGCGCGGCGCACGGACGGCTACATCTACGCGGTCATCGTGAGCGGGCAGGTGATGGGGCGGGGGTTGATGCCGGTGTACGGCGACAAAGTGCGCGGCGTGGATCGCTGGGATCTGGTCAATTACGTGCGCACGCTGCAGGCGGGGGCCAAGAGCCCCACGGGAAGACGATGACCGCCGCGAGCGTGTCGCGGGCCGAGCTGGTCGAGAAGGCGCGCCGTTTCCCGGCCCGGACCTTCACGCTGTTCGGGGCGGTGCTCGCCGGGCTCGGAGGCGCCGCGTTTCTGTGGGCCCTCTCCGCCGGGGAAACGGCGCGCGCCTGGCAGTCGTGGCACTTCAACTTCATGTTCTGGACCGCTCTGGCGCAGGGCATGGTGGTGTTCGCCGCCACCCAGAAGCTCGCTAAGGGTCACTGGTCCGGCGTGATCATCCGGCTGGCCGAGGCGGGGGGCGCGTTCCTGCGTGTCTCCCTGGTGCTCTTCATCGGCCTGATCGTGGGGCGTAGTCACATCTTCAGCTGGCTACGCGATCTGCGACCCGACCTGGGCAGCTGGCTCACGGTGAAGACGTTCTTCCTTCGCAACGGCGCCATCTACGCGCTGCTCACCTGGCTGTCGTGGCGCTTCGTGCAGCGCGACATGGCGCCGGACATCCGCGAGCTGGCGGAAGGCCGCCCCGCGGACCGCCTCGAGAACCGGGACGCGATCATGCGCGCCGCCGCCGTGCTCGTCGTCGCGTACGCGTTCGGATACAGCCTGCTCGCGTTCGATCTGATCATGTCGCTCGCCCACAAGTGGGTGAGCAGCCTGTTCGGGGTGTTCTATTTCATGGGCAGCTATCTCGCGGCGCTCATGGCGCTCGCCGTGCTCGCCATCGCGGTGCGGCGGCGCATGGGGCTCGATGCGGTGTTCTCGTCCCGGCAGCAGCATGATCTGGGCAAGCTGTGCTTCGGATTCACCGTGTTCTGGGCGTACCTCATGTGGTCGCAGTTTCTCGTGATCTGGTACGGCAACCTGCCCGAGGAGACGTTCTTCATTTTCTACCGGCTGATCGATCCCTGGAGACCGTTCGGCATCGCGGTGTTCCTCCTGGTGTTCGTCCTGCCGTTCATCGGCCTGCTCGGCGTCAAACCCAAGAAGTCTTCCCTCCTGCTGACCACGTTCGCCCTGGTGAGCCTCCTCGGGATCTGGCTGGAGCGCTACCTCGAGATCGTGCCCTCGATCAACGGTCGGGCGGGGCCGGCGCTCGGCGTTCCCGAGATCGGCGTGGCGCTGTTGTTCGGCGGTTTATTTCTCGCGTCGCTCGGCTGGTTCGGGGCGCGCTACCCCATGCTCTCCCCGCGTCTCGCGGCGGACGCCGTGGAGCGCGAGCGACACTAGCGCTTCCCCCTATCACGATTTCCTGACATCCGCGACCCGCGGGCACGGTCCCTTTGCCGTTTCCCGCGGGTAATAAGCCGGGTCCTGTCGTTCCAGTCCCCACGCTTCACGCCGGAGGATCTATGCCGTCGAAGTGGCCGTCGCTGGTGTCGGGAATCGCAGGAGCGCTACTGCTCGTGTCGTGCGGAGGCGGTTCCACGTCACCGTACGGGGGCGGAGGCGGGGGAGGCGGTGGTTGCACCCCGACGGCGACCAAGATCTGCACGGCCACCGTCGACCAGTTCAACCCGGCGACCCTCACGGTGGCCGCGGGCACTACCGTGACTTGGGAAAACGGGGACGGCGGCGGACACACGGTCACGAGCGCGACCGGGTCCGCCGACACGTATGACCTCGCCCTCGCGTCCGGGACGGTCTCGCACCAGTTCACGACCGCCGGCACGTACAACTACTACTGCAAGAATCACGGGTTCAACGGCACGCCTCCGACCGGCATGCACGGCACGATCACGGTCCAGTAGCGGGGCCCAGGGGCTGCAGCCGGCGCCGCAACGCGGCGAGGGAATCGGCGGAGAGGGGCCCTCGAACGTCCCGGAACAGATTCGGGCTCGCCTGAACTGCCGCCCTCAAGGGCCGCGGTGTGGCGCCCCTGGGGAGGGCCTCCAGGGAGTCGGCGGCGCGCGCGCGGCTCACGAACCCCCGCCGGACGGCGCTCAAGCTGTCGGCGACGGCGGCTGGCGCTCCCGAGGCCACGACCTGGTCGAGCAGCAGCGACGCCGGCCGTGCGTTGATCACCTCGATCATCGTGCTCGAATCGAGCGCCTGCTGGACGATCACGACGGCGGAGTAGCCGACGCCGCGACCCAGGTAGAAGGCCTCGACCGGCACGCCGGGAACGACGACGGGGTCGCCGCCCAATACGTGTCTCGCGCTGTCCAGGCTGATGGCGTCGCCCTTCTGCCACGCGTCGCGTTCGTCCGACGCGGCCTTGTACGCGGCGATCTTCGCTGCCAGCTCGCGAGGCCGCTCTCCCTCCGCTTTCGATTCGACGGGTTCCGGTCGGGGCCGCGCGATGTTGTCCGCCCGGGCCCCGCCCGGGGCTGGGGAGACCGCGGCAGAGCCCGGGGCAGCTACGGCTGGCGTGCCCACTGTGCCGCGCGCCTCGGGACGGAATTCCCGCCGAGCCAGTGAGCGGGCCCGCGCCGCTGCACTGTCGGTCGCCATCTCGGCTTGGGGGGCCGGTGCCGCCTCTCTGCCTAGATAGCTTCCGATTCCCAGGGCGAGCGCGACCGTCGCCGCCCACGCGAGCGGCAGGCGCACCCGCCACCACACCCGGGTGGGAGCCTTCACGTCCCCGGCTCGGAACGGCGGTACCTGGCGGTCGGGCGGTGTGGCCAGCGCCAGCAGCTCGGTGGCGCGCGCGATCAGCGCCCGCTCTTCGTCGAGCCGGCGGCGGCAGTCGGGACATTGGGCCACGTGTGCGTCCACTCCCCGGGCGTCCACCGGGGCCAGCTCGCCGTCGAGATACGCGTGCAGCATTCCGTCATCCACGTGCGACATGCTCACCCCGCTGTCCCGCCTCGTAGACGTCGACCAATCGCCGGCGCGCCCGGGCCAGGGTGGTGCCGATGGCCCCGCGCGCCAGCCCCGTCTGCGCGGCGATTTCTTCGTACGACAACCCCGAGTCCCACAGCAGCAGCACCTCCCGGTCGCGGGGCGTCAGCTGCTCCAGCGCGGCTCGGACATGGGTGCGCTCGCTCTCCGCGTGCAGCGCATCGTCCGCCGCCGCGGGCTCGCTCGCCTGCGGCTCGGCTTTGAGCAGCGTCAGGTGGCGCCGCTCCCGCGCCGCACGTCGTGCGTCGTCCCGCGCCATGTTCGCCGCCACGATGAAGAGCCACCCCCGCGCGTTGTCCGGCTTGTGCACCACGGCGCGCGCAAACGCCTCCTGCGCCAGGTCCTCCGCCCGCTCGGCGTCCCACACCTTGCGGTACAGGAACCGCACGAGCGCGCGGTAGGTGGTGCGGTAGATCTCCGCGAGATCCTGGGGCACGGGACTAAGTGCGGAATGCGGAGTTCGGAATGCGGAATGTCAGGGTAAGCGTCACGAGGCGAACGACCCCCCCCTGAAATTCCGCATTCCGCATTCCGCACTCCGCATTGGGCTCATCACCTAAAGTCGCTCACGAGCTTCGGCAGCTCGCCGTTCGCCCATACCGTCGTGCCCCCGGCCTCAATCTCGACGCTCACGCGGCGTCCGGCCACTACCACGGCGGGCTCGAGCGTGGCGGCCTGCACCAGCTCGGGAAGGGCCTGGAGCAGCGCGAAGTACGCCTCGCTGAAGGCCGCGACTTTCACGACGCGCAGCGAGTCGCCGTGCGCGATGTCGATCCACGCGCTGTCGCGCCACACGAACAGTCTCCCCCCGACCCGACGGGAGCGAGCGGCGCGGTCGCCGGGCGTCGCCGCCGCATCGGCCGTCACCGCCCCCGTCGCCACCACTGCGTCGAGACTCACGGACCCGGCGAGCTTGCGAGCCATCTCGGAGCGTCGGACGGCGTCCGCTCCCGCCTGCGCCTCAGGCGCGGGTGTCTGCAGCGGGATGGCGCGGGCTGCGACGTTCGGCTCCTGCACGAGATACGACGTGTACTCGGTGAGGATGCCGTATCGCAAGGCGAGACGCTTGAGCTCGTCGACGATCTCCGGGTTCGGCCCGCGGAGGCGGATGTCGCTCGACAGCGCGCCCGCCTTGCGCGCGGCCCACAGCTGCTGAACGTAGTCGGCCCCCGGCTGCTCGACCCCGAAGCGCGCCGCGGTCGAAAACCGCTCTTCCCGCCCGCCGCGCCGTCCAATCACCGTCACGGACCGCTCCCGGCCCCCTTCTCCCCGATACCGCCCGAACACCACCAGCTCGTCGCCCCCGAACAGATCGGGCAGGCTGCGCGGCTGGAGGTCATACAGCTCCACCCCATCCGCTTGCACGGCGAGGTCCGTCAGTATGGGGGACGCAACCTTGGCGGCGAGCGAAGCCACCGCTTGCTCGATGTCGCCGCCGGGCCGGATGTACTCCGTGGTACCGCGGGCCCGTTCGGTCAGTCGATCGAGCAGATACGTGTTGACATCGTACCCGATGCCGAACGCGAAGACGCGGAACGGCCCGCGGCCATGCTCGGCCTGGTCGGCGATGCGCTCGGGGTTCGTCTCGCCCACGGTCGCCATCCCGTCCGTCAGAAACACCACGACGCCCAGCCCGCCCTCTTCAGGTGGCTCGGCGAAGGCCTCCGTGAGCGCGCCGGCGATGTTGGTACCGCCGTCCGTGTCGAGGCGGCGGACCCAGTCCTGGGCGGCATGAAGATTGTCGCCCGACACCTCGGTCCACCCGCCCGCATAGCGCCGCACGCCGCTCCCGAAGGTGATCACCCGGAACCGGTCCCCGGCCCGGAGCGTGCCGAGCAGCTGCACCAACGCCGTCTTGGCCTGATCGAGCTTGTCGCCCGACATCGAGCCCGAGACGTCGAGCACGGCAACGAGATCACGACGCACCGTTGGTGTCTCGGCGCGGCCCGGGGCGAGCAGCAGCATGAAGAACCCATCCTCGCCCACCGGCTGGCTGGTGACCAGCGACATCCCCACCCGGCGTTGGGCGAGCGGCAGGAACAGCTCGAGATCCCCGTGGGTGGCGGTGTCGGCGAGCGCGACCTCGATGCGGTCGTCGCGGCGGCTCGTGTTGAGGCGATGGGTCGGCGAATACGGGTCGCCGAAGCGCGCGGCGCTGTCCACCTGCATCCGGAAGCTCGACGACGACGCCGCGCCGGGCCCCGTGCCGGCACTGTACCGGAAGCGCCATGCATCTCCCACGCGATCGAGCAGTTGCGTGTAACGGAGCGTGATCTTGCGGGTCTCGCCTGGCGCAATCGGGAACACGCGCGCCCGCAGCAAGCCGTGACCGGCCAGCTCGATCAGGGCCGGGTCGCGTTTGCGGCGCACGATGTCCTCGTAAATCGCGCGCGCCTGGCTCGCATCCATCGGCTCGCCCTTCAACTCGCGGTCGCCCTGCCACAGAGAGAAATCGCTGAAGACGGCCTCGCCCGCCAGCGGATACAGGTAGTTGCCCTCGTCCAGGACGGGGCCGGAGTTGCGGAACCACTCTTCCACCGTCACGTGCGCGGCCCGTCCGGTGAGGGTGACCTGCACGGCGCTGCGCACCTTGGCGATCGCGCCGCGCGGAAAGGCCGGCAGCGGCCGGATGGGCTCGATCCATCCCTGCGCCGCTCCGGGCGCGAGCGGTGCGGTGAGGAGGCAGGCGAGCCCGAGCAGCCGAGACGTGGACAGCATGGTGACCGGATCCTGTGAGAGACGTCAGAGAGACGCCGCTGGCCCGGTGCCTTGCACACCGGGCATCGAGCCCCGATCGGCTGAAAGCGATACGTGACGGTGTGCGAAGGGGTTGCGGTGAACGGGCGCGGGCCCGCATTATGGGGTGCGCACGCACCGCCGGCTGTAGGTCGTCGCGCCCTACTGGATGGGAGCCGTGCCGCGCTACACGTACCGCCGCCTGACGAAGCTTCCCAGCACGGCCGACGAGCTGCGCCGCCACACCGTGCTGAACCTCCCCGGCATGCTCCACGGGCTGAGTTTCGAGCACATGGTCATGCGCCCCCACGCTGCGGCTCCGATCTCGGTCGACGACGACACCGGGGTCCTCATCTTCACCATCGCCGGGCGCGGCGTGATGTTGCTCGACGGCGATCGCATCGAGGTGGCCGCGAACGATCTGGTCCACATTCCCGCCGGCGTGCCGTACGGGTTGCAAACCCTGGGTGGGACGGACTGGGTGTACGTGGTGCTGCAGGCGCCGGTTGGGTAGAGGACGGTAGAGGGACCGCCCTATCCGACCGCACATTGATTCGGTCCGAATTCCAACGTCTCCGCATCGGGATCCGCCACGTCCACGAGCCCCAGGTTCGCGAGCTTGATCGTGCGGTAGCTCTCGGGGGCGACGGCGGTATGGTCCGCCACCCAGGCGAGGAACGTCTGCCGGTCCTGGATGGCGGCGGCCTCGTTCGTCGCGGCAATTACGTCGAACCGCGCCGCCACACTGCGGTCCGCCCGACGCTCGGTTTCGCTCGCGTAATGGGCCGGGAGGATGAGGAGGTCTCCCGGCCAGGTCCGCCGCACGCCCTCGAGGCTGTCCCACAGCCGGGCGGCCCAGGCGTCGCGCTGGCCGCCCAGGTCGGGGCGGCCCACCGAGCGTACGAACAGGAAGTCACCGGTGAGCGCCAGCGCCGTGTCGGCCACCAGCGCGAGGCTGCCCAGGGTGTGCCCGGGGACGTGTGCGGCGACGAGCGTGGCCCGGCCGAACGCGATGGTGTCGCCGTCGCCCAGCGGTTGGTACGCGAGGCGGCCCTCGGCGCCGTCGTAGGGGGACCGGGCGTCGTCGGGATGGAGGAAGTAGGGGACCTGCCAGCGCTTGGCCGCGGCACGGGCTCCGCTCAGGTAGTCGGCGTGCATGTGCGTGTCGATCACCGCCGCAGGCGTGGCGTCGAGGGCGCGCAGCAGCGTCTCGTACGGCTCGAGGTGGCGCCCTGGGTCCACCACGACGGCGTCGCCGTCGCTGACCAGCACGTAGGAGAGCGCACCTTTCCCGACGCGATCGAGCTGCACGACGTGCTGGAGCGCCGCCGTGGAGGAGAGCCGGCGCGGCAGGTACACGGTGTCCCACGCGGCCATGCCGCCGGTCACGGAGAACGCGTCGAATCCGCGCTCGCGCAGGTACTGGGTGGCCTGCTGACTCGAATTGCCGTGGCCGCAGATAACCGCCACGGGCGCGGCCGGGTCGAGTCGCAGCGAGTCGAGCGTGGGGAGCTCGTACATCGCCGACGCGGGCAGGGTGCGAAAGTCGAGCGTCGCGCCCAGCGTGACGCGGCCGCGGGCGACGCGCTCGGGCGTCCGGATGTCGAGCAGCTGCACGCGCTCTCCCTGGTCGAGGCGACGCGCCAGGTCGGTGGCGGGGATGCGCGGGACGGATGGCTCCGGCATGGTGGATCAGTGTCGCGGACGTGCTGCGAAAACGCAACGTCCACGCGTTCCGGGAGGACTCCCGTTTTCAGAGCATGCGAATATATTGTGAACGCGTTCACAAGCACCATCTCGTCTATCGTCCCGGAGGGAGCTCGCGATGCGGTTCACCCTGCTCACCACGCTCGTCGCATTCACGGCCGTCGCCTGCGGCGGCGACAAGAAGTCGGCGGCGTCTCAGGCCGAGGCGGCGACGCCGGCGCCGGCCGCCACGTCTGCGGCGGCGACCACCGGCGAACCGGCGGGCGCCGTGGTCGAAGTGAAGATGATCGGCAACGGCACGTCGCAGGCGACGTTCGATCCCGGTAAGCTGACCATCAAGACCGGCACGACCGTTCGATTCATCAATGTCTCAGGCGGTCCGCACAACGTGGCCTTCTACACCGACTCGGTGCCGAAGGGCGGGGTCGAGGCGCTGAAGAAGGGGATGCCGAATCCGATGGGTGACCTCACGGGACCGTTCCTCACGCAGCCGAACGAGAAGTACGACGTATCCTTTGCGGGCGCCCCGGCGGGCGTCTACAAGGGCTACTGCATGCCGCACGTCGCGCTGGGCATGCACATTACGATCACGGTGCAATAGCCGGCCAGCTGCACCGCAGGGTGAAACGGCCCCGGCCCACGCCGGGGCCGTTCGTCTGACCGCCCGGCCGGCTTTCCCCCCGGACGTTGCCCGGAATCGCGCGCGCCGGTTAACATTCCCCCGCGCCATGACCAACCGCCTGCTCCTGAGTCTCGTGCTGCTCGCCGCGTGGAGCGACGGGGCCGCTCCCGTGCCGGACGCGGCCGCGGCCCGCATCTTTCGCGACGCCGCCGCCGGCACGCTCGTCATCGACCTCGCGCCGATGGATCTGCCGGCCCACACGCCGCATCACATGATCGCGCAGCCGCCCGTTGCGACGCTCGAGATTCCCGAGACGGGATTCATCTACGGCTTCCGCGTGCAGGTCGTGGACAGCGCGGGACACGCGCTGCCCGATGAGCTGATCCATCACTTCAACCTGATCGACCCCGACCACCGCGAGCTGTTTCTCCCGATCTCGCGCCGCCTGCTCGCGGCGGGACACGAGACCGGCGCGATCCGCCTGCCGCGCTTGCTGTTCGGATTGCCGCTGCAGCGCGGCGAGCACGTCGTGGCCAGCGCGATGGTCGAGAACCTGACCAGCGCGACCTACGCGGGGGCGCGCGTGCGCCTGGCCATGAACTTCATACCCGCTGGCCGGCCGTGGCCGCTGTTCAGCGCGTCGCCCTGGCAGATGGACGTCGCCTTCCCGGTCGGCGACAAGTCGTTCGCGCTCCCGCCGGGCCGCTCCACCCGGTCGTACGCCGGAAGCCCGGTCGTGCCGGGGACGATCGTCGGCCTCGGGGGGCACATGCACGACTTCGGCCGCTTGATCGAGTTCGTGGACGCCACCACGGGTGAGGTGATCTACCATGCGGCCCCCGTGGCCGACTCGGGCGGCCACATCGAGTCGGTTCCCGTGGCCTTCCTCTATGGATGGACCCGTCTCGGAGTCCACGTCGTGCCCGAGCATCGCTATCGCGTGACCGTGTCGTACGACAACCCGACGGGGCAGCCGATTCCGGACGGCGGCATGGGCGTCGTGGGCGGTCTGTTCGTTCCCAACCGCGGCGTTACCTGGCCGGCCGCCGACCCGTACGACACGCTCTACCACGAGGACTACCTCCACTACATGCGCCTCGTGGGTGGGCACGAGATGAACATGGCCGGGACCGCGATGCCCATGAAGATGGCCGGGCACGAGCACGCAGCGCACGGTCACCGCTGAGGTGACCGCCGACGCCGTGCTGCTGGACTTCGGCGGCACGCTCGACGCGGACGGCGTGCATTGGAGCCCGCGGTTTCACGCGGCCTACCGCGCCGAGGGCGGTACCCTCGACCTCGCGACGTTCGATCCCCTCTTCAAGGCGTCCGACCAGGCTCTCGCCCGGTTGCCGGGCATCGCGGGGCTGGGGTTCCGGGCCGCCATCGAGACCCAGGCGCGCCTGCTCGGCGAGGTGCTGCCCGAAGGTGAGCGCGTGCGTCCGGGAGCGATCGCCCGGCGTCTGCATGGCGAGGCCCTGGCCGCCGTGCAGCGCAACCGTCCGGTGCTGGAGCGGCTGGCCCGGCGCTACCGGCTGGGGGTCGTGTCGAACTTTACGGGCAACCTGCAGCCTTGTTTGGAAGAGCTTGGCCTGGCGAGATTGTTCGCTGCGGTGAGCGACTCCGCTGTGGTCGGATGCAGCAAGCCCGACCCACGCATCTTCCTCGGCACGCTGGCCACGTTGGGAGCGGGCCCGGAGCGCGCTTGGATGGTGGGGGACAACTTCGACGCGGACATTCGCGGCGCCGCGGCCCTCGGCCTGCGGACCTGCTGGCTCGCCCCGCTGGAGCGCCCGTTGCCTCGAGGGGCGGGGGTGTTGGAGGGCAACGTTCCCACGGCCCGGATCGCACGCTTCGTGGACGTCGAAAGGGTGCTCGCCTAACCGGTGCATGGGCTCATCCTCGCCGGCGGCGAGGGGTCGCGGCTCGCGGCCGGCGGGATTGCCGTCCCCAAGCCCCTGGTGGAAGTAGCGGGCCGGCCCCAGATCGTGGGCCTGCTCGAAACCTTCGCCACGCTGGGGTGCTCCAGCCTCACGTGTGCAGTTCGTGCGGATTTCCCGGCAGTGCGGCGCTTGCTTGACGGGAGGCGGTTCGGCCCGCCCCTTACAGTGGTGACCTGTCGTACGCCCTCCTCGCTGCACACCCTGGCCGAGGGGCTGCAGGGGATCGCTGCGGGGCCGGTGTTCTGCAGCATGGTGGACACCGTGATGCGGCCGGAAGATTGGGAGGCGGTCTACGGGGCGGCCGGGCGGTATCTCGAGGAGGGCGCTGAGCTCGTGCTCGCTGTGACGCCGTACGTGGATGACGAGTCTCCGGTGTACGTGAGCCGGCACGGACGCGACGTTCGCGCCGTGAGCGACGAGCCGCTCACGCCCGTGTGTGTGACCGGGGGGGTCTACGGCCTGAGCGCGGCCGCCCGTGGCGCCGCGGTGGACGCCGTCGCCCGCGGCGTGCACAAGATGCGTGCCTTCCTCAAGGCACTGGTGGCGGAGGGGCGGCGGGTGGCGGCGGTCGAAGTACCGCGCATCATCGATATCGATCGGCCATCGGATCTTCAGACTGCGAACGCGTGGCTTGCCGCGCGCGAAAGGTAAACCTTGGCCCAACTGGTCGCGATTTACCGCAGCCCGTCGTACTCGCCCCAGCAGCACCGCGTGAACGACACCGCCATCCTCGACGCCACGGTGGGGCTGCTCGAGGCCGGTGGCTGGCGCGCCATCAAGACCACGGAGCTCGAGGTCGAGCAGGGCCGCCTTCCGACGGCGGAGCTCTACCTCAACATGTGCCAGGGCTCGCTGGCGGCGGAGCAGCTCATGCCGCTCGAGTCCGACGGCATCGTCGTGGTGAACCGCCCGTCGAGCGCGTTGAATTGCCACCGCTATCGCCTCGTCCGGCGATTGGGCGACAGCACGCTGCCGTTTCCCCGGACCCTCATCCTCGCCAGCTCCGCCCCGCTTCCGTCGCCCGCTCAGCTCAGCGCCGTGAGTCCCGATCACCAGAAGCTGTGGATCAAGCGCGGTGACGTGCATGCGGAGCGTCCCGAGGACGTGGTCGCCACGACGCTCGACGCTCTCCCGGACGCGCTGCGCGCCTTCACCGCCCGCGGCATTCCCTGGGTGGCGCTGCAGGAGCACGTGCCGGGACCAGTCGTGAAGTTCTACGGCGTGACCGACGGTCGGTTCTTCAACTGGTATGGTGCGGACGCCGGGTTCGCGGGCGAGCGTCCCCAGGTGGACGAGAACCGGCTCAAGGCGCTCGCCTTCGAGGCGGCGGCGATTCTCGGTCTCGAGGTGTTCGGCGGCGACGTCGCGTTCCCGGAGCCCGACCGCCCGGTCCTGATCGACATCAACGACTGGCCCAGCTTCGCCCCGTTCCGCGAGCCGGCGGCGCGCGCCATCGCGGCCTACATCACTCATCGGTTCGCCCACCGGAAACATTCGTGACCCATACGCTGCGCAGACTCCAGATTCCCGGGCCCAAGTCCAAGGCGCTGTTCGACGCCGAAGCGCGGTACCTGGCGCCCGGCACCCAGAGCGTGGCCCTGTTCAGCCAGCTGTCGATCGAACGGGGCGAAGGCGCCGTGCTGTACGACGTGGACGGGAACCGCTACATCGATCTCCTGGCCGGCGTGGGCGTGGCGAGCCTGGGCTACGCGCATCCCAAGTACGTCGCCGCGATGCAGCGGCAGATCGCACGGGTGCATGTGGGGAGCTTCACCACGGAGCACCGGGCGGCGCTGGTCAAGCTGCTCGCCGAGCTCGCGCCCGGGGACTTGAACCGCAGCCAGTTCTACTCGAGCGGGGCCGAGGCCGTCGAGGCGGCGCTGCGGCTGGCGAAGTCGCGCACGGGGCATACGGAAGTGATAGGGTTCTGGGGCGGCTTCCACGGCAAGACCGGGGGCGTGCTCCCGGTCCTGGGATCGAGCTTCAAGCACGCGCTCGGGCCCCTGATGCCGGGGGCGTACCTCTCGCCCTACGCCGCGTGCGCCCGGTGCGCGTTCGGCAAAACCTTCCCGTCATGCGAATGGCATTGCGTCGACTTCCTGCGCAAGAAGATCGAGGTCGAGACCACCAAGGACGTGGCGGCCATCATCGTGGAGCCGATCCAGGGCACGGCGGGCAACGTCGTGCCGCCGCCGGGCTACCTGCAGCTGCTGCGCGAGCTCGCCGACGAGCTGGGCGCGCTGCTGATCTGCGACGAGATGATCACGGGGTTCGGACGCACCGGCAAGATGTTCGCCATCGAGCACGAGGGCGTTCTGCCGGACATCCTGACGGTCGGAAAAGGATTCGGAGGCGGCTTCCCGATGAGCGGCGTGATTGCGCGCGAAGAGCTCGCTTTCTCGAAGCCGTGGGCCAATCCGAGCGGCAGCTCGTCGTCGTACGGCGGCAATCCCCTGGCGGCCGCGGCGGCCCGGGTGACGGTGGAGACGATCGTCGAGGAGAACCTGGTCGAGCATGCGCGGCGGTTGGGTGACCGCATGCTCGCCGAGCTCAAGCGCTGGCCGGCGACGCTGCCGATTGTGTCCGACGTGCGGGGCCGCGGCCTGCTGCTCGGGATGGACCTCGTCGTCCCGGGCACCCGCACGCTCGTCGACAAGAAGACCGCCCGCTGGATCTTCGACACCCTGCTGTCGCGCGGCGTGCTGGCCATGATCTACAACCCCGAGGTCCGCATCAACCCGCCGCTGGTCATCGAGGAAGACCAGGCGATGGGCGCCCTCGCCATCATGAAGGACGTGCTCAGTGAAGCCACCGAACGACTTGTCGCATAAGGGACGGTCGGTCGAGGAGTGGGTGGACCTCCACTTCTTCCGGCCCATTGGCATCCGGATCGCCCGGGCGTTGCAGCCGACCGGGATCTCCGCGGATCAGGTGACCCTGTGGTCCCTCGTGATCGGCCTCGTCGCCGGCCACCTGTTCGCCTACCGGGACCACTGGACCAACCTCATCGGCTTCGGGCTCTTCATCGTGTCGGATGTGTTCGACTCGGCGGACGGGCAGCTGGCGCGGCTGCGGGGCACGTCCACCCGGTTCGGCCGGGCCCTGGACGGGATCAACGACAACCTCCGGTTCGTCAACCTGTACTTCCACCTGATGTACCGGCTCATCGCGTCGGGCTTCTGGTGGCCGGGCGCCTGCTTGCTGGTCGCGGCGGCCGGGCTCGCGCACACGTTCCAGAGCGCGGCCATCGACTTCGTGCGCAACGCATACCTCTCTATCGGAGTGGGCGGCCGCGGGGAGCTCGACCTCCCCGAGGACCTGGCCGCCGCGCCACGCGGCTCGTGGCTGGAGCGGTTCGGGGCGCGCGTGTACCGCGATTACGTGGTGCGACAGGTGCAGCTGTTCCCACGCTCGGTGAAGCTCATCCGCGCGGTGCGGCAGGGGGGAGGGGAGCGGGGGGTGTCGCCGCAGTTCCGGACGCAGTACCGCGCACGGCAGGACGCCGTGCTGCCGCTGTGCGCCTGGCTGGGGCAGAACATCCGCTTCGTCGTGCTGGGAGTCGCGGGAGTGCTCGCGCGCCCGTCCGCGTTTCTGTGGACCGAGGCGGTGTGGATGAGCCTGGTGCTGGTGGTGCTGCTGTGGATGCACGAGTGGAACGCCACCGCGCTGGGCGGCCTGCTCGACGCGGAGCACAATGCCTACGCCCGCGTCACCTGAGCCGCGGCGCTACCGCGGTGCCCTGATCGGGGCCGGGGGCATCGCGCGGCAGTCCCATCTCCCCGCGTTGCGTAGTGCCCCCGCGCTCCGTGCCCGCGTGGATGTCGTCGCCGTCGTGGACAGCGCGCCCGGGATTCCGCCGGTGGACGGGATCCCATTGCTGCGCGACCGTGCGGCGTTGCGCGACCTTGCCCCGCTCGACTTCATCGACATCTGCACCCCCACCTCATCCCATCTCGAGCTCACCGTGTGGGGACTGGAGCAGGGGTACCACGTGGTGTGCGAGAAACCGGTGGCGCTCACCCGCGCCGAGGCCGCGCGGATCGGCGCGGCGTCCCGGGCGAGCGGCCGCATCGTGATGCCGTGTCACCAATACCGCTTCAACCCGGTGTGGCAGCGGGTGAAGGAGTGGCTCGCCGCCGGAGCGATCGGTCGCTGGCACCTGGCGGAGTTCTCCGT
>WNEX01000207.1_pt1 | contig 26751 bp, 30 predicted proteins | sample 5399841 | NCBI WGS metagenome assembly WNEX01 (sample SAMN13153337, study PRJNA577476) | soil metagenome | isolation source: 40 cm grassland meadow soil 2 days after 1st rain plot 5 | place: USA:California | collected 2015-09-18 | reverse complement strand
CAGCGCGCCGCCCGGATCCAGCCGGGCGAGCGAGCCGCCGCCTGCACCGACGGTGTGGATGTCGAGCGCCGGCACGCGCACCGGCAGGCCATCGACGCTGGTCTCCGTGCGGTAGGCGAGCGGCCCGGCGACCAGGCTCACGTCGGTGGACGTGCCGCCCATGTCGAGCGTGACGATCGGTCCGAGCCTCGCCCGGCGCGCCGCCGCCGTGGCGCCGACGACCCCGCCCGCGGGGCCGGAGAGGATCGTGCGCACCGGCTCCGCGGCCGCCGTGCGGGCGGTCACCAGCCCGCCGCTCGATTGCATCACGCGGAGGCCGCCCGACACCGCGCGGGCGAGCGTCCCCAGGTGACGCGTCATCAGCGGGCCGACGTACGCGTTCACCACCACCGTCGCCGTCCGCTCGTACTCCCGGTGCTCGCGGACGAGGCGATGGGAGAGCGTGAGGTGGACGCCGCGCGCAGCGAACGCGTGCGCGAGGAGCCGCTCGTGTCGCGGAGCGGCGTAGCTGTGCAGCAGGCTCACCGCCACCGCCTCGGGGCGGTGCCTCAGCACCGCCTTCACCAGGCGTACGACGGCGCGGCGCTCGAGCGACCGCTCGACCCGGCCGTCGGCGAGCACCCGCTCCGCGACGCCGAGCCGCCGCGCGCGCGGCACCAGGGGCGGCGGCCGGCGCGGCTCGAGGGCGTAGAGCGAGGGCCGTACCTGCCGGCCGATCTCGATGACGTCCTCGAAACCCGCCGTCGTCACGAGGACGACGCGCGCTCCGCGCCGCTCGAGCAGCGCGTTGGTCGCAACCGTGGTCCCGTAGTGCAGGGAGGCGGTCCGCGGGGCGAGCGCCAGGGCTCGGAGGCCGTCGCGGACCGCGCGCGCGGGGTCGTCGGGCGTCGAGCGGAGCTTCGCCACCCGTATGCGGCCGCCGACGAGCACCACGAGATCGGTGAAGGTGCCTCCCGTGTCGACCCCGACCACGGCGAGGCGCTCGGCGCGCGGCCTTCTCAGGAGCTGGTCTTCGCCGGCGTGCCGCCCGAGTAGGTGGTCGTCGTGCCCTTCGACTCCGCGCCCGAGTCCGAGCCGCCGCTCGAGCCGGCGGCGGCCTCGGGCGCGTCCTTCTTCTTCTCGCGGCCGTTACCCGACCCGGCGCGGGCGTAGTCCGTGGCGTACCAGCCCGAGCCCTTCAGGTGGAAGCTCGTGCTGGAGATGAGTCGCTGGACCTTCCGCCGGCACTTCGGGCACCGCTCGAGCGGCTGATCGGTAATGCGCTGCACCTCCTCGAAGATGCCGCATTGCGCGCAGCGGTACTCGTAGATCGGCATGTCGGCCGTCTAATCATGCCTCGTCGGCCTGTCAACGGAAAGCGCCGCCCCCAGCCGGGCCCGGACGGCCTCGGGATCGAGGCCTTCGACGCGGACCCGCTTGTCGCGGCTGCCGGCGCCGGCCGCGATCGCGACGGCCGTGGGCCGCACGGCGAGTGCGCGGGCGAGCAGGGTCACGAGCTCGCGGTTCGCCGCCCCCTCGACCGGAGGGGCCGTCAGCCGGACCGACAGGGCCTGACCGCGCACGCCGGTGATCCCGGCCTGCGCTGCCCGAGGGGTCACGCGGACGCGGAGAAGCGCGCCGGAGGCGGACGCCCGAACCCAGCCGTCGGCTTCAGACGCCACGCAGGTGCCCGGGCACGACGGCACTCACCCGCAGGGAGAGTTCGTAGAGGCTCTTCACCACCAGCATCTTGGTGAACTGGATGCCGATCATCAACACGAGGGGCGAGAGGTCGAGGCCGCCGGCGACCACGAAGGGGAGGCGGCGCCGGATTTGGTAGAGGACCGGCTCGGTCACGCCGTAGAGGAAGCGGACGATCGGGTTGCGTGGGTCGGGGTTCACCCACGAGAGCAGCGCCGAGATCAGCACGATCCAGAAGTAGATGCTGAGCAGGCTGTCGAGCGTGAAGGCCACGGCCTGGATGAAGTTCTCGAGCAGGAACATCGCGTGCTAGGCCGCTGCCAGCTCGCGCGCGCGGCGCGTGGCGGCCTCGACGGCGGCGATCAGGCCGTCGCGGAAGTGATGGGCATCGAGGGCCCCGAGTCCGGCCAGCGTCGTCCCGCCGGGCGAGGTCACCATGTCGCGCAGCTCGCGTGGCGAGAGCCCGCTCTCCGAGAGCATCGCGGCCGCTCCCCCGATGGTCGCGTAGGCGAGCTGCGCCGCCAGCGGCTGCGGCAGGCCGCCTCGCACGCCGCCCTCGATGAGCGCCTCGGCGAAGCCGTAGACGAAAGCGGGGCCGCTGCCCGAGAGCGCGGTGACCGCGTCGAGCAGATCCTCGCCGGTGATCGAGACCACCTCACCGACGGACTTGAAGAGCTTGAGGGCATGCTTCAAGTCGGCCGGCGTCGCCTTCGAGCCGGCCACCGCGACCGAGATGCCTCGCCCGACCAGCACGGGCGTGTTCGGCATGACGCGGACCACGCGCGCCTGCCCGCCGAGCCCGGCCTCGAGCCGCCGCAGCGGAAACCCGGCCGCGATCGAGATGAAGAGCTTGCGCGGGTTCACCTCCGCGCGCACCTCATCGAGCACGGCGGCCATCACCTGCGGCTTGACGGCCAGGATGATCGTCTGCGAGCGCCGCACGAGGTCGCGGTTGTCGCGCGTCACCTCGATCTTGTGGGCTCGCTTGAGGCGCCGGAGCTGTGCGTCGACGGGATCGCTCGCCCAGAGGTCGCTCGCGTCGTGCTGACCGGCGCGGAGAAGCCCGCGGATGAGGGCGCTCGCCATGTTGCCGGCACCGACGAAGCCGATCTTTTTCATGAGCCCTCCCGCCATGTCCCCCGGCCGCGGGGTCCAAAGAGTGCGCGCCCGAGCCGGAGCATGGTCGCACCCTCCTCGACAGCCACCGCAAAATCATCACTCATTCCCATGGATAGGTGGGGTAGTTCAACCCCGAGGCGGGGTGCGACGCGGTCGCGCACCGCCCGCAGGGCCTGGAAATGGGGTCGCGACGCCTGGGCGTCGGCGAGCGGCGGGATCGTCATGAGGCCCTCGAGCCGGAGGGCCGCGAGGGAGAGGACGTGCTCGGCGAGGGCCTCGACCGCGGCGGGGGCAACGCCCCGTTTCTGCGTCTCGCCTGCCACGTTCACCTGGATCAGGACTGCCAGCCGGCGGCCGGCCCGGGTGGCTTCCGCGTCGAGCGCTCCGGCCAGGGGCGCGGAGTCGACCGTCTGGACGCAGTCGAAGGTCGCGACGGCGGCCCGGACCTTGTTGCGCTGCAGGCCGCCGATCAGGTGCCACGTCCCGGCGCCGCCCGCCGCGCGCCGCTTGGCGCTCGCCTCCTGCACGTAGTTCTCGCCGATGTCGCGGATGTCGGCGGCGAGCGCGGCGCGGACGGCGGCCGGCGGAAAGGTCTTCGTGACGCCGATGATGCGGATGGCGGCGGGGTCGCGGCCCGCCCGCCGGGCAACGTCCGCTACCGCCGCCCGCACCGCGGCCGCGCGGGCCGCCACGTCATCCGGCAAGGAGCCCGGCCTCCGCGAGCGCGCGCGCGACCTCCGGCAGCGGGAGCCCGATCACGTTGGTGAACGAGCCTTCGATGCTCGCGACGAGCGCCGCACCGCGCCCCTGGATCGCATAGCCGCCCGCCTTGTCGAGCGGCTCGCCGCTCTCCACGTACGTCGCGATCACGGCGGGGCGGAGCGGTCGGAAGCGCACGCGCGAGATCACGCTCTCGTCGGCCTGCACGGCCCCTCCCGGATCGAGCAGCACGAAGCCCGTGACGACGCGATGCTCGCGCCCGCCGAGGCGGCCGAGCATCGCGGCCGCATCGGCGCGGTCCACGGGCTTGCCGAGGATGTCGCCGTCGATCTCGACCACGGTGTCGGCGCCCAGCACCCACGCCGCCCGCCGCCGCGCGGCGCCGGCGGACGCCTTGGCGGCGGCGAGCCGCCGGACGAGCTGCGCCGCGGACTCGCCCGGCCGCGGGCGCTCGTCGACGTCGGCAGAGACAACCACGAAGTCGATGCCGAGCCAGCCGAGCAGCTCGCGGCGGCGGGGCGACGCGGAGGCGAGCACGAGCTGCACGCGCCGGATGGTCGCGGCCGGGTGGCGCGCTGTCAAGTTGTCGGGCCGCGAGGTGCGTGGTACCACGGCCGCGTGGGGCGCGGCGTCTGGGGTGCGCTGCTCGTGCTCGCCGCCTGCCTCGCCCGGCCAGCACCCCTCGCGCCGGGGGCCCGTGAGGGCGTGCGGGGGCCGCGCGGCGAGCCGCTCGCGTCGGGCCTCGCCGCGCTCGTGGCAGGGGACGGCGCCGAGGCGGCGCACCTCTTCGCCGACGCCGCGCGCCGCTATCCGCCGCTCGCCGACTACGCGCTCTACTTCGAGGCGCGTGCGGCGATGTCGGTGGGCCGGGGCGACGATGCCCGCGACCTCCTGGCCCGCCTGCTCGCCGACCACCCCGACAGCGTGTGGAAGAGCCGTGCGGCGCTGCTCGCCGGCGCGCTCGCACGCACGGCGGGCGACCTGGACGGTGCGCGGGCCTGGCTCGGTACGGCGCGCGCCGGGCTGCCGGCGGGAAGCGACCGCTGGGCGTGGGCGACGGTGGCGCTCGCCGAGATCGCGGACCGGCGGGGCGATCACGAACCGGCGCTCGACCTCGCGCGTGCGGTGCGGCGCGGTCGCCCGCACGGCCTCGCCGACCGGCGCGCGCGTCGCCTGACCGAGCGTATCCGGGAAGCGCACCCGGATGTCTTCGGGGGCGCTGAAGCGGAAGCGGGCGAGGCGGAGATGCGGCTCGGCGAGGGCGACCTCGCCGGCGCGCGGGCGGTGGCGGCGGCCGTGCTCGACTCGGCTCCGACGGCGCCGATCCGCGCGCGGGCCCTCTGGGTCCGGGCGCAGGCCGAGCACGCGCTCGGCCGCGCCGCGGAGGCCGAGGCCACGTGCCTCGCCGTCACCGAGGCGGCGAGCGAGCCGCTGGCGCCCCGCGCGCTGGCGGCCGCCGCGCGCTGGCGGTGGAACGCGGACGAGGACGAGCAGGCGCTGCGGCTCTTCCACGACGCCGTGCGTCGCTTTCCCGGCAGCGCCGCAGCAGCCGAGGCGCTATACGCGATCGGCCGCATTCATCAGGAGGCGGAACGCTACGGCGCAGCGCACGCGGCCTACGTCGAGCTCGCCGCCCGCTATCCGCGCGCGCCGCTCGCCGCCGAGGCCCGCTGGCGGGCGGGATGGGTGCGCTACCTGGCCGGTGACTTCGTGGGCGCCGCGAGCTGGTTCGAGCGGCTCGCCGCGCGCAGCGCCCGCGGCCCGCGCGTCGCCGCCGAGTACTGGCACGCCCGCACCCTCGAGCGGCTCGGGCGGGAAGCCGAGGCGCGGGCCCGGCTCGTGCACGTCGCCGATCGGCATCCGACGTCGTACTACGCGGCGGTCGCCGAGGCCCGTCTCGGGCGCCCGGCATCCGCGCCGGCGGTGCCCCCCGCCGGTCAGGCGCCCTTCCCCGCCGATGTGGGCGGGGCGCACGGCGAGCGCGCCCGCCTGCTCTTCGGGCTGGCCCTGGCCCGCTTCGCGCGCCTCGAGCTCGAGGCGGAGCAGGCGCTTGCGGCCGGACCCGGCGACCGCCACCGGCTGCTCCAGGCCTACCGCGCGGTCGGAGCCCCCGGCGCGGCGCTCAGGCTCGCCCTGGAGATGCGACCGCACTCGCCGGGCGCGCTGCGCGGCTATCTCTACCCGCTCGGCTACTGGACCGAGGTCCGCGCCCAAGCCGCCGCGCGTCGCCTCGACCCGTTCCTGGTGCTCGCGCTCGTCCGGCAGGAGAGCCTCTTCGACCCCGAGGCGGTGTCGCCGGCCGATGCCCACGGGCTGATGCAGCTCATGCCCGCGACCGCCCGCGAGCTGGCGCGGGCCGCCGACGGGCCGGCGCCCGATCGCGCGCGGCTGCACGAGCCCGCGGTCAACATCGCGCTCGGTACGGCCCTCCTGCGCCGCCTGCTCGACCGCTACGGCGGCTCCGTCGTGAAGGCGCTGGCCGCCTACAACGCCGGCGAAGACGCGGTCGCCAAATGGGAGCACCGATACGGCAACCGGACGGAGGACGAGTTCGTCGAGCTGGTGAGCTTCCGCGAGACGCGGGACTACGTGAAGGCGGTGCTACGCAACTACCGCATGTACGGACGGATATATGCCACCACCGGCCGCGCTGACGCGCGGCCTTACTCCTCCGCGGGCCGCGCGCCCAGCGCCTCGGCCACCAGGGCGGGCAGGCCCCCGAACGCGCCGTTCGACATGATCGCGATGACGTCGCCGGGCCGCGCCGACTCGACCAGATAATCGCGGATCGCGGGAACGCCGGGCATCAGGCGGGCGGAGACGCCGCGGCGCACGAGCTCGTCGACGATCTGCTCCGGATCCAGCCGCTCCTCGGCGGGGATCGGGTCGCTCGCCTTGGTGAACGGCTCGGCCAGCACCGCCTCGTCGGCCGCCGCCAGCGCCCGGCAGAAGTCCTCCTGGAAGACGCGCCGGCGGCTCGTGTTCGAGCGCGGCTCGAACACCGCCCGCAGGCGCCGCCCCGGGTAGCGCAGTCTCAGGGCGGCGACCGTGCCGGCCACCGCCGTCGGGTGATGCGCGAAGTCGTCGATCACCACGACGCCGCGCGCTTCGCCGACGACCTCCTGCCGGCGCTGCACCCCCTGGAAGTCGGCGAGCGCCGCGGCCGCTTCCTCCCAACCGACCCCCACCTCGGCCGCCAGCAGCAGGACGCCGAGCGCGTTGCGCGCGTTGATCTCGCCCGGTACGCGGAGCGCCACCTCCGCGACCCGGCGCCAGTCCTGGCGCACCGTGAACCGCGTCATGCCGTCGTCCCGCAGATCCGTCACCCGCCACGGGTTCGCCTCCCCGAGGCCGAAGCGCACGATGCGCGCGTGGACGTCGCGGGTGACATCGTGCACGTGCGGGAAATCCCCGCACGCAACCACCGGCGCGCCGGCCGGCAGCAGCGCGAGCAGCTTCCGGAACGCGCCCTTCACGTGCTCGACGTCGCGGTAGATGTCCGCGTGGTCGAACTCGATCGCCGTGAGGAGGAGCAGCTCCGGTCGATAGTGCAGGAACTTCGCCTCCTTGTCGAAGTAGGCGGAATCGTATTCATCGCCCTCGACGACGAACCACGGCCCGCTCCCGAGGGCGGCGCTCGCCCCAAGGTCGCGCGCCAGCCCTCCGACGAGGAAGCCCGGCGCGCGCCCGGTCCGGGCGAGCACCCAGGCGAGCATGGCCGCCGAGGTCGTCTTGCCGTGCGTGCCGGCGACCACGAGCGGCGTCCGGCCGATCAAGAACAGCTCGGCGAGCGCCTGCGGGAAGGAGACCACGCGCAGCCCGCGCGCCTCGGCCGCCTCCGCCTCGGGGTTCGTGCGTCGCACCGCATTGCCGCACACCACGAGGTCGACGCCGTCGAGCCGCGCCGGGTCGTAGCCGGGCGCGACGGGGATGCCGAGGTCGGCGAGGAGCGTGCTGGCCGGGGGGTAGACGTGCTCGTCCGAGCCGGTCACCTCGTGCCCGGCCGCGCGGAGCAGCGCCGCGAGGCCACTCATGCCGACGCCGCAGGCAGCGATCAGGTGAACTCTCACGCGTCGAGCGCCTCCAGCACCGCGTCGTGGACGGCCGGCCGCAGAGCCTTGATCGCGTCGTTGTCCCGCCGGGGATGGACGCGGTTGGTGAGCAGGATCACGTGGGCGTCCCGCTCGAGGTCGATCCAGAGCGAGGTGCCGGTGAAGCCGAGGTGGCCGACGGCCCGCCCCGAGATGTGGCGGCCGGCGCTCGAGGCTTCCGGCGTCGGGGTGTCCCAGCCGAGCGCCCAGGTGGACCCGGGGACGGTCGCGCGGCGCGTCCAGAACTCGCGGACGAGCCCGGATGCCACGAAGCTGTCCTCGCCGCGCCAACAGGCCCGCAGCCGGCAGACGAGCGCGTCGATGTCGGGGGCGCTCGCGAACAGCCCGGCGTGGCCCGCCACGCCGCCCATCGCGTAGGCGTTGTCGTCATGGACTTCGCCGCACAGCACCTTCAGCCGCCACGGGCAGCGCTCGGTGGCGGCGATCCGCTCGGTCACCGGCGTGAGCTGCCGAGCGCGCAGCTCGGTCAGATCGACGAAGCCCGTCGCGCGCAGCCCGAGCGGCCGGAAGATGCGCTCGCGGCAGAAGCGGTCGAGCGGCCCGCGCGTGACGAGCTCGATCAGCTGGCCGAGCAGCATGAAGCCGAGATCGCTGTAGAGGCTCTGCGTGCCCGTCTCGTACTCGGCCGGCTCGCGGTGGATCTTCTCGTAGACGAATTCCTTGGCGCCCTGGCTGGCGAGGAAGTTGAGGCGCCCCTCGCGGTCGCGGCGCGCGATCTCCCGGAAGTACGGCCGCCAGGCTGCGAGACCGGAGCAGTGTGCGAGGAGGTGGCGGAACGTGACGTACGTCTTCCCGTGCACGCCGAAGTTGGGGAAGAAACGCGTCACACGATCGTCGAGCTGCACCTTCCGGTCCTGCACCAGCAGCATGAAGGCCGTTGCCGTCGCCAGCGGCTTGGTCAACGACGAGAGGTCGAAGACCGTATCGGGCTGCATCGGGTCGGGCCGGGGGTCGAGCCGGCGGGAGCCGAACGCCGCGTGGTGGACGACCTGTCCGGCGCGCGAGACGAGGATCACGGCACCGGGGAACGCGCCCGTCTCGACCGCATGGCGGAGCAGGCCGTCGGCCGCAGCGAAGTCCACGTCAGACGACGGCCGGCTCGAGCGCGGTGAGCCGGCCGCGCTCGGTATCGAGGGACACGCGCACCCCGAGCGGCAGGGCATGGTTCTCGCGCTCCGCAGGCCCGGGGTCGTGCCCGGCAGGGAGCCCGACGCCCACGGGGTACGGCGCGTCGGTGAAGAACCCGCGCACGACGTCGAGCGGGTGCACTCCCGCCACCCCGCGGCAGGCGGCCATCGTGCCGAACACGAGGCCGGCGAGCCGCTCGAGCTTCCCGGCCTGCCTGAGCTGCGTGAGGAGGCGGTCGACCCGGTAGGGAAACTCGTGGACGTCTTCGAGGAAGAGGATCGCCCCTGCGGTGTCGGGCGCGTGCGGCGTGCCGAGCGTCGCCGCGAGCACCGAGAGGCAGCCGCCGATCAGCCGCCCGGCGGCCCGGCCGGGGCGCACGGTCTCGGGCACCTCGTCCTCCCACACGTACGCCGGGTCCGACAGCACCGCCCAGAGGCGCTCGGCGGAGCGCGACGTCACGCCGCTCGCCAGGTCGTCGGCGACCATCGGGCCATGTACGGCGACCGCCCCCGCGCCGACCGCGGCGTTGAGCAGCGCGGTCGCGTCACTGTAGCCGACGATCGCCTTCGGCCGGCGCGCCAGCGCCGCGAAGTCGAGCAGTGGCAGGAGGCGCTGGCTCCCGTACCCCCCGCGCGCGCAGAAGATGGCTCGAATGTCCGCATCGTCGATCATGCGCTGCAGGTCGGCGCGGCGGGCCTCGTCGGCACCTGCCAGATACGCCTGGCGGGCGCGCACCGAGTCGCCGAGCATGACCCGCAGCCCCCAGCCTTCGAGCACCCGGACACCCGCCTCGAGCCGCGCCTCATCGACCACTCCCGAGGGAGCGATCACACCCACCACGTCGCCGGGCCGGAGCCTGCGAGGCTTCGCGATCGCCACGGACTGCAATTGCTTTGCGGATAGCGGCTTCGCCCCCTCAAGTCAAACTTGCAAAAGCATCCGGCGCCGCCTAAACCATGCACGATGCGGCCGTCTGCGGCGCAGCTCCAGCGGGTGGCCGCGCTCCTGGCGAAGCGGCTCGTCGCCGCCGACGTGCTGACGCTCGACGTGCCCGAGGAGGCGGTGCAGGCCCGCTTCGCGGCGCTCCTCGCGCGCAACTTCGAGGAGGAGGCGGAGATCGAGCGCGAGGCCGCCGCCGAGGCCGAGCGCGTGGTGCGGCGGGGCGCACCCGGGGTCCGGCGCGAGGAGCTCGATCTCCGCCGCGTCGAGCAGCTCGTCAAGCAGCGGATCGCGGAGCGGCGGGGGTTTGCACTGTGACGCTCTCGGAGGCGCGGCTCTCCTTCCTGTCACACGCGCTCCTGAAGGCGGTCACCGCCGAGCGGCTCGGACGCGTGCGGAGCGAGCGGCTCTTCCTCGCCGAGGCCAAACGGGTCCTGGCCGAGGGGTTTTCGCTCGACGCGCGGCTCGACCAGCTGGCGCGTGGCCGGATGCCGAAGCGCGTGGTCCCGGGCAGCCGCGAGTGGGATGTCCTCTACCGCCGTTACTACGAGGAGGAGCGCCGGAAACTCGGCCGCTGATCCTCCCGCCTCCGCTTGACAGCGGGGGCGACATGATTACTGTTGCGCCCGACTTTCCGTCACTCACCGGTTTTTCGTTCACGAAAGGAGCCGTGGGCATGAAGATCAGGCCACTGCAGGACCGGGTAATCGTGAAGCGCCTCGAGGAGGAGGTCGAGAAGACCAAGGGCGGCATCATCATCCCCGATACGGCCAAGGAAAAGCCGCAGCAGGGGAAGGTCATCGCGGTGGGGAAGGGGAAGGTCGGCGAGAACGGAAAGGTGACCCCGCTCGACGTCAAGGCCGGCGACACCGTGCTGTTCGGCAAGTACTCCGGCTCCGAGATCAAGATCGACGGCGAAGAACATCTGATCATGCGCGAGGAAGACATCCTCGGCGTGGTCGAGCGCTGAGGAGGAGAACGCATGGCAGCCAAGCTCGTGAAGTTCAGCCAGGACGCCCGCGACAAGATCCTGCGCGGCGTGAACGTCCTGGCCGATGCGGTGACCGTCACGCTCGGACCCCGCGGTCGCAACGTCGTCCTCGAGAAGTCGTTCGGGCCCCCCAACGTCACCAAGGACGGGGTCACGGTGGCGAAGGAGATCGAGCTCGAGGACAAGTTCGAGAACATGGGCGCGCAGATGGTGAAGGAGGTGGCGTCGAAGACCTCCGACGTCGCCGGCGACGGCACCACCACCGCCACCGTGCTGGCGCGCGCCATCTTCACCGAGGGCCTCAAGATGGTGGCCGCCGGCCACGACCCCATGACCCTCAAGCGGGGCATCGACAAGGCCGTCGGCGCCATCGTCAACGAGCTCAAGGCGCTCTCCAAGCCCACCAAGGAGCAGAAGGAGATCGCACAGGTGGGCACGATCTCGGCGAACAATGATTCCACCATCGGCGAGATCATCGCCGAGGCGATGAGCAAGGTCGGCAAGGAGGGCGTCATCACGGTCGAGGAGGCCAAGGGCCTCGAGACCCAGCTCGAGGTGGTCGAGGGCATGCAGTTCGACCGCGGCTACCTGTCCCCGTACTTCGTCACGGATCCCGACCGCATGGAGTGCGTCTACGAGGACGTCTACATGCTCATCCACGAGAAGAAGATCTCGTCGATGAAGGACCTGCTGCCGCTGCTCGAGCAGGTGGCCCGCGCCGGCAAGCCGCTGCTCATCATCGCCGAGGACATCGAGGGCGAGGCGCTCGCCACGCTGGTGGTGAACAAGATCCGCGGCACGCTCCAGTGCGTGGGCGTGAAGGCGCCCGGCTTCGGCGACCGCCGGAAGGCCATGTTGGAGGACATCGCCACCCTCACCGGCGGGCGGGTCATCGCCGAGGAGCTCGGCATGAAGCTCGAGAACGTCGCGCTCCAGGACCTCGGGCGCTGCAAGCGGATCGTCGTCGACAAGGACAACACCACGCTCGTCGACGGGGCCGGCAAGAAGACCGACATCGAGGGCCGCATCAAGCAGATCCGGGCGCAGATCGAGGAGACCACCTCGGACTACGACCGCGAGAAGCTGCAGGAGCGGCTCGCCAAGCTGGTGGGCGGCGTGGCGGTGGTGCGGGTCGGCGCGGCCACCGAGGTGGAGATGAAGGAGAAGAAGGCGCGCGTCGAGGACGCGCTCCATGCCACGCGGGCGGCGGTCGAGGAAGGCATCGTCCCCGGCGGCGGCGTCGCGCTGATCCGCGCCACGGCCGCGCTCGAGAAGCTCGCGGTGAGCGACGACGAGCGCTTCGGCGTCAACATCGTCCGGCGCGCCCTCGAGGAGCCGTTGCGCTGGATCGCCAACAACGCGGGCGCCGAAGGGTCGATCGTGCTCGACAAGGTGAAGAACGGCAAGGGCGCCTTCGGCTTCGACGCGGCCAAGGAGGAGTACGGCGACCTCATGAAGGCGGGCATCATCGACCCGACCAAGGTGGTGCGCACCGCGCTGCTCAACGCGGCGTCGGTGGCGGGACTCCTGCTCACCACCGAGGCGATGGTCGCCGAGAAGCCGGAGGAGAAATCTGCCATGCCGGCCATGCCTCCGGGCGGCGGCATGGGCGGCATGATGTAGCCCATTCGGCACCACCGACCTTCCTGCGAGCCCCCGGGGAAAGCGCAGTCGCCCCGGGGGCTCGCCGTTTTTGCGGAACGCTTTCCTTGACAGCTTTGTCACCCTCCAGTAACAGTCAACTCTTCCCGAACGGCGGTCCGTTCCTGATGTTCCAGTCCCTCGGCGAGAAGTTCGACTCGCTCCTCCGCAAGCTGCAGGGCCAGGGGAGGATCACCGAGCGCAACATCGAAGAAGCGTTGCGCGACGTGCGGCTCGCGCTCCTCGAGGCCGACGTCAACCTCGACGTCGTCCGCGACTTCGTCGAGGCGGTCAAACGCGACGCCCTCGGCGAGGAGGTGCTCCGCAGCCTCACGCCGGAGCAGCACTTCATCAAGCTGGTCCACCGCGAGCTGGTGCGGGCGCTCGGCGGCGCGCCCGCGACGCTCGACCTCGGCGGGGCGCCGCCCGTCGTGGTGATGCTCGTCGGTCTCAACGGCTCGGGCAAGACGACCACCACCGCCAAGCTCGCGCGGCACCTTCGCGAGGAGCGCAGACGCTCCCCGTACCTGGCGTCGGTCGACGTCTACCGGCCGGCGGCCATGGCGCAGCTCGAGACGCTCGCCCGGCAGCTCGGCGTACCGGTCCATCCCGCGGGGAACGACGACCCGTCCGCGCGCGCCCGCGAGGCGGTCGCGGCGGCGCGCGCCGCGGGCACCGACACCGTGCTGCTCGACACCGCTGGCCGCCAGACGGTCGACGAGGAGCTCATGCGGGAGCTCGAGCGGCTCGTCGCCGCCGTCCGCCCGGGCCAGGTGCTCCTCGTCGCCGACGCGATGACCGGTCAGGACGCTGTGGCCACCGCCCAGGGGTTCGCGGGGCGGCTGCCCGTCAGCGGGGTCATCCTCACGAAGATCGAGGGCGACGCCCGCGGTGGCGCGGCGCTCTCGCTGCGCGCCGTGACGGGCAAGCCGATCGTGTTCGTCGGCACGGGGGAGAAGCTCGAGGCCCTCGAGGCGTTCCACCCGGAGCGCGTCGCCTCGCGCATCCTCGGCATGGGCGACGTGTTGTCGCTCATCGAGCGCGCCGAGAAGGCCTACGACCGGTCGGCCGCCGAGGACGTCGCCAAGAAGCTCCGGCGGAACGAGTTCAACCTCGAAGACTTCCGCGACCAGCTCCGCACCGTCAAGAAGATGGGCTCGGTCGCTGACCTGATCGGCATGATCCCCGGGGTGAAGAAGCTCCTCAAGGGCGCCGACCTCACGGGCGCGGAAGACGAGCTCAAGCGCGTCGAGGCGATCATCGACTCGATGACGCGCCAGGAGCGCCGCAACGTGCACATCCTGAACTCCAACCGCCGCAAGCGGATCGCCAGTGGCAGCGGCACGTCCGTAGCCGAGGTGAACCGGCTCATCAAGCAGTTCACGCAGACCAAGAAGGTGCTGAAGAAGCTCGGCTCGGGAGCCGCGATGCAGGGCTTCCCCGGCTCACCTCTCCCGGGGGACCGAAGGAGGAGCCCATGGCAGTGAAGATCCGTCTCGCCCGTCACGGCAGCAAGAAGAACCCGGTGTACCGCATCGTCGTCGCGCACTCGGAGTCGCCGCGCGACGGCCGTTACATCGCGCAGCTGGGGCTCTACGACCCGACCCGCTCACCTGCCCTCGTCCGGTTCCAGGCCGATGCCCTCGCCGCGTGGCTCAAGAAGGGCGCCCGACCGACGCAGACCGTCGCCCAGCTCATTCGCCGGGCCGGCGCCAGCACCTCCGATGTGCCAGCGTGACGGACGCAAGGAGCAGCCACGTCCATGAAGGAACTGGTTGCATTTTTGGCCAAGCAGCTCGTCAGCCAGCCTGACGCGGTGGAGGTGAGGGAGACCCAGGGCGAAACGGCCTCCGTGCTCGAGCTCAAGGTCGCGAAGGAGGATCTGGGTCGGGTGATCGGCAAGCAGGGCCGCACCGCCAAGGCGATCCGCACCATCCTGAATGCCGCGGCGTCCCGGACCAACCGCAAGGTCGTCCTCGAGATCCTCGAAGAGGGCTGAGGGGGCCGCGGGCGCGCCTCCGGAGACGCGGGCGGGCTGGCTCGCAGTCGGCGAGGTGGTCGCCGCGCACGGACTGCACGGCCTGCTGCGGGTACGGGCCTACCAGCCGCCCGCACCGAGCCTCGCGCCCGATCGGCTCATCCGGCTCGAGCAGGCCGCCGCCGGGCGCGAGGCCCGCATCGCGTCGGCCGCGCCGCATGGCCGCGGGCTCGTCCTCGTCGCGCTCACCGGCGTCGGGGACCGCGCCGCAGCCGAGGCGCTGGTCGGGAGCCGGGTCCTCGTCCGGACGGCGGACCTGCCTCCTGCCGCCGACGACGAGTTCTACTACTATGAGGTGGTGGGCTTCCGGGTGGAGACGGCCGGCGGCGAGCAGCTCGGTACGCTCGTGGCGACGCTCGCGACCGGCGCCAACGACGTCTGGGTCGTGCGCACCGCCGACCGCGAGCACCTGATTCCCGTGGTCGCGGAGGTGGTGCGCGCGATCGACCGGGCCGGCCGGCGGGTGGTGATCGAGCCACCGCCCGGCCTCCTCGACTGAACCCCATGCGCGTCCACGTCCTCACGCTCTTTCCCGAGATGTTCGGCTCCCCGCTCGCGGCCGGCGTCCTGCGCCGCGCCCGCGAGCGCGGCGCCCTCGAGGTCTCGCTCCACCAGCTCCGCGACTATGCGGGCGGCCGCCACCTTCAGGTGGACGACACACCCTACGGCGGCGGGCAGGGCATGGTGATGAAACCCGAGCCGCTGGTCGCCGCCATCGAGCACATCGCCGCCGCCGACGCGCCCCGGCGCATCCTCCTCTCGCCGCAGGGCGCCGCGTTCAGCCACGAGCGTGCGCGAGCGCTCGCCAGCGAGCGCTCGCTGCTATTGCTCTGCGCCCGCTACGAGGGCCTCGACGAGCGCGTGAAGCGTCACGTCGACGAGGAGCTGTCGATCGGCGACTACGTGCTCAGCGGCGGCGAGCTGGCCGCGCTCGTCGTCCTCGACGCCGTGGCGCGGCTCCTGCCCGGCGTCCTCGGCAACGTCGCCTCACCCGCCGACGACTCCTTCGCGACGGGGCTCCTCGAGCATCCGCAGTACACCCGCCCCGAGGAGTTCCGCGGCGTCCGCGTGCCCGACGTCCTGCTCTCCGGCGAGCACGCCGCCATCGCCCGCTGGCGCCGCGAGCAGTCGCTGCGCCTCACGCTCGAACGCCGCCCCGACCTCCTCGCCCGCGCCCCCCTCGACGCCACGGATCGCGCCTTCCTCCGCACGCTCGGCTGGGAGCAGGGAGACGAGTAGGACCATGCGGCGACTCGCGGCGCGCTGAGATGGCCGACCTCTATCTCGCCCTCCTCCACCACCCGGTCTACGACAAGAACGGTGCGATCGTGACGACCGCCGTCACCAACATGGACGTGCACGACATCGGGCGCCTGGCGCGGACCTTCGACGCGCGTGCTTTCTACGTGGCCACGCCCGTTCCCACGCTTCACCGCCTCGTCGAGCGCATCATCCGGCACTGGGAGACGGGTGCGGGCGCCGCCTACAACGAGACGCGCAAGGAGGCGCTGGCGCTGGTCCGCCTGGCGCACGACCTCGACGCCGCCGTGGCCGACATCGAGCGTGAGACCGGCCGGCTGCCGAGGCTCGTCGCGACCAGCGCGCGCGAGGGGCCGGCCCGGCTTTCCTTCGCGTCACTGCGCCGCCGGCTCGGCGCAGACGGTCCGCCCGAGCTCCTGGTCTTCGGCACGGGCTGGGGCCTCGCGGCCGAGGTCATCGCCCGGGCCGACGACGTGCTCGAGCCGATCCGCGGCACGAGCGGGTACAACCACATCTCCGTGCGCAGCGCGGTGGCCATCATCCTTGACCGGCTGCGCCACGACCGCTAAGAGAAGCGGGTTCCCATGAATCCGATCGACCGCATCGAGGCGGAGCAGCTCCGCAAGGACGTCCCGCCCTTCAAGCCGGGCGACACCGTGCGGGTGCACGTGCGCGTGGTCGAGGGCGACAAGGAGCGCATCCAGGTCTTCGAGGGAACCGTGATCAGGCGCAGCGGCGGCGGCAGCCGCGAGATGTTCACGGTCCGCAAGACGTCGTACGGGGTGGGTGTGGAGCGCACCTTTCCCGTCCATTCGCCACGCGTCGACCGCCTCGAGGTGGTCGCGCGCGGGGCGGTGCGCCGGGCGAAGCTCTACTACCTGCGCGAGCGCATGGGTCGGGCCGCGCGCGTCACCGAAGAGGCGAGCAAGGGCTGACGCGCGGCGCGCGCGTCACTTTGCAGCTGCGGGGGCGTCGGGCCGCTGGCCCCCCATGCGGGAGTTGCCGTCGAAGGTGGCCCCCTCCTGAACGACGAGGCACTTCGTCTCGACGTCGCCGAAGAGCCGTCCGCCGGTGCAGATCTCGACCCGGCTCGCCTGCCGCACCTCGCCGCGGATCTCGCCGAGGACGATGAGCTTCTCCGCCTGCACGCTCGCGTGCACGATGGCCTGGGGACCGACCACCAGGAGGTCGGTGGCCCGCACCTCGCCCTTCAGCTTCCCCTCGATCCGGGTCGGGACCGTGAAGGACAGCTTGCCCGTCACCTCGGCGTCGGGCCCGAGCGACACCCGGACCTCCTGCCACGCGTTTCCGTTCACTGGCTTTGCCTCTGCCATCCCTCGCTCCTCCTAGCCGTCGGCCGTCGACACACCCTCCGCCGGAAACACGTGACAGGCGACCGCGTGGCCGCCGCGCCCGGTCTCGAGAGGCGGCGTCTCCCGCCGGCACACCTCCAGGGCGTGCCCGCAGCGCGGGTGGAAGGCGCACCCGGGCGGTGGGCTGACCGGACTCGGCACGTCACCTCCCAGCGTCATACGTTGCTTCCTCCGTCGCGGATCGGGGACGGGCACCGCTGACAGAAGGGTGCGAGTATAGGGATGTCGGGGGTTCCTGTAAATCTCTTCGCGCGGCCCGCATTCGACGATCCGGCCGAGGTACATGATCGCCACCCGGTCGCTCACGTGCTCGACGACGCGGAGGTCGTGCGCGATGAAGAGCAGCGTGAGACCGAGCCGCCGCTGCAGGTCCTGCAGGAGATTGAGGATCTGGGCCTGGATGGAGACGTCCAGCGCCGACACGGCCTCGTCGGCGACGATGAAGCGCGGCCCGACGGCGAGCGCGCGGGCAATGCCGATCCGCTGCCGCTGCCCGCCGCTGAACTCGTGCGGATAGCGCTTGCCCGCGTCGGGAGGCAGGCCGACGAGCTCGAGCAGCTCCGCGACGCGCGCGCGTCGTTCGCGGCGCGTCCCGACTCTGTGGATGGCGAGCCCCTCGCCCACGATGCCGGCGACGCGCATGCGCGGATTGAGCGAGCCGTAGGGGTCCTGGAAGATGATCTGCATCTGGCGGCGCATGGCGCGCAGCTCGCGCGGCGAGAGCGCCAGCAGCGAACGCCCGTCGAACCGGACGTCGCCGGCGGTCGGCTCGAGCAGCCGGAGCATCAGGCGGCCGAGCGTCGACTTGCCGCACCCCGACTCGCCGACCAGGCCGAGCGTCTCCCCCGCGCGGATGGCGAGCGACACCCCCTCCACCGCGTGCACCCAGGCGCGCGCGCGGCCGAAGAGGCCGCCGCCGAGCGGGTAGCGCTTGTGGAGGTCGCGGACCTCAACCAGGGGGGCAAGGTTCATCATACCCGGATGCAGGCGGCCGCGTGGCCGCGGGCCTTCTCCTCGAGCAGCGGGTCCTCCTCGGCGCAGCGGTCGATCGCCTTCGGGCAGCGGTCACGGAAGTGACAGCCGCTCGGCAGGTGCAGCAGGTCCGGGACCTGCCCGGGAATCGCCTCGAGCCGGCTGCGCCGCTCGCCGCCGAGGCCGGGCATCGAGCGCAGGAGCGCCTGCGTGTAGGGGTGGAGCGGGCGCTCGAAGATGTCGAGCACGGAAGCATGCTCGACGATCCGGCCGGCATACATGATCGCCACCTCGTCCGCCTGCTCGGCCACCACCCCGAGGTCGTGCGTGATGAGGACCACCGCCATGCCGTGGCGCTCGCGCAGCGTGCGCAGGAGATCGAGGATCTCCGCCTGGATGGTGACGTCGAGCGCGGTGGTGGGCTCGTCGGCGATCAGCACGCGCGGCTCGCACGAGATGGCGATGGCGATCATCACCCGCTGCCGCATGCCGCCCGAGAGGCGGTGCGGGTAGTCGCGCGCGCGGCGCTCGGGCTCCGGAATGCCGACCTCGTCGAGCAGCTCGACGGCGCGGCTCCACGCGGCCCGGCGGCCGACGCGCCGGTGCAGCCGGATGGCCTCGGCGATCTGGCTGCCGACGGTGAAGACCGGATTGAGCGAGGTCATCGGCTCCTGGAATATCATCGCCAGGCCGGCGCCGCGGACGGCACGCATCTCGCGCTCGGGCAGGCGCAGCAGATCGCACCCCTCGAGGCGCACGTGCCCGCCGACGATCCGCCCGGGCGGAGGCACGAGCCGCATGAGGGAGAGCGCGGTCATCGTCTTGCCGCAGCCCGACTCGCCGACCAGGCCGAGCACTCGGCCGCGCTCGAGCGCGAGCGACACGCCGTCGACCGCGCGCACCACTCCCTCCTCCAGGGCGAAGACCGTACGGAGGTCGCCCACCTCGAGGAGCGGTCGCGCGGCAGCGGGCTCGACGGGCGCGCCGGCGGTCATGGCCGCGTCACCGCCGCCTCGAGCGGCACGACACGGCCGGCGGGCGGCGGGGCGAAGAGCGCGGCGTCGACGGCCGCGTTCGGCTCGGCGGCCTCGTAGACGACGCTCGCCCGCGCGTTCCGGTCCGCGGCGGCGATCTCGAGCAGGCGGGGGAAGCCGTCGCGGAAATCGGCGAAGGCGACGTGCAGCGCGGCGCCGTCGCGGTGGGTCTCGTCGGCGCCGACGAGGCGCAGCGGGTCGCCGGTGAAGCGCAGCCGCTGGCTGCCGTCGGCGAGCGGGACGGTCAGCTCGTACTCGCCATCCGGCGTCGCGCGGAGCGCCGGCGGCCCGGCCGGCGTGCGGCGGGGCGCCGTGCCGAGCAGGATGTCGACGACGTCGGGCACGCTGGCCGGCGCGCCGAGAAAGCGCGCCAGGTTCGCCGGTGTCGCGGCGCCCTCGTAGCGGGTCCCTTCGCCGGCGGGGTAGGCCCACAGGAGCGTCCCGTCGGTCCCGACGGCGAGCGCCAGACCGAAGGGCGAGAGGACGTCGATGCGCACGCTGGTCGGCCGGCGTACGAGGAACGCCTCGCGTACCCACATGCCCTTGAGTCCCGCCCGCAGGCGGGCGCGCGCCCGGAGCGACTGCACCGCGGTGCGCCGCGCCGAGAGCTCCTCGAGGAGACCGGCCGCCGTGGCGGGCGGCAGCGGGCGGGGCCGCCGCATGCCCGGCAGGCAGCCCGCGAGCGACAGGAGCCCGACGAGCACGGCCGCGGCCCAGCGGGCCCGCGAACGGGGGCGGGCCCCGGGCGCCGGCTCAGAGCGGCGCGCCCTCCGCCCGGACACTGCTTTCCAGGACGTGGATCTTGCTCTTGAGCCGGCCCACCTGGGCCGTTTCCTTCGCGCGCGCGAGCGCGTCGCGGTAGATGCGCAGCGCGTCCGTGGGGTGCCCGGCGCGGCTGTAGGCGTCCCCCAGATGCTCCGCCACCGTGGGGTCGTCGCCGGCGAGCTCGACCGCACGCTCGAGGTGCTCCACGGCGCGCCGGTAGTCACCCCGCTGGTAGTACACCCACCCGAGGCTGTCGACGTAGAAGCCGTCGTCGGGCTCGATCTCGAGCGCCCGACGGATCAGCTTCTCGGCCTCGTCGAGGCGGACCCCCATCTCGGCGTAGGTGTAGCCCAGGTAGTTGAGGGCAGCCGCGTTCTTCGGGTTGAGCTCGACCGCCCGCCGCATCTGCTCGAGGGTGCGCTCCTTCTCGTTCGCCTCGTCGTACGCCGCGCCGAGCGTGAAGTGGTAGCGGTCGTTGTCGGGGAAGCGTGCCACCATGCGCTCGAGCAGCTCGATGGCGCTCTTCAGGTCCTTCTCCTCCCGGTAGAGCGAGGCGAGGTAGCCCATCAGCTCGGGGTCGTCCGGCTTTACCGCGAGCGCGGCCCGGATCTCCCGCACGGCCTCGGGCAGGTCCTCCTTCTGGAGGAGGTAGGCGCGGCGGATGCGCGCGTCGACGTAGTAGTCCGAATCCGGCGGGATCTTCCCGAACTCCTCGAGGGCCCGCTTCGTCTCGTGGCGCTCGGCGTAGACCGAGCCCAGGTAATAGCGAACGACCCAGCTCGTCGGCTCCGCGGCGAGCACGAGGTTGAACTCGGTCGCGGCGCGGTCGAGGTCGCCCTTCTCGAAGTAGATGAGCCCCATCTTGATGCGCGCCTCGCGCGGGTCGCCGGTGGTCTGCTCCAGGGCCTGGAACTGGTTCAGCGCCTCGTCGAACTTCTTCTGCCCGGCGTAGATGCCGGCCAGCCGCCGGCGCACGGGCACGCTCTGCGGGTTGAGCGCCAGGATGCGCTGGTAGAGCTCGATGGCCTTGTCGGTCCGGCCCTGCAGCTCGTACGTGACCGCGAGGTCGGTCAAGATCAGCTCTGACTGCGGCCCGAGCTTGAGCGCGTCCAGATATGCATGCTCGGCCTTGTCGAGCTGCCGCGCGGCGGCATAGATGCGGCCGAGGTAGTAGTGCGCGAGCACCGACGTGGGGTTCCGCGCCAGGAGCTTCCTGAGCGTCGCCACCGCCCGCTCGGTGTCGCCCCGCTTCCCGAGGAGGGCGGCGAGATAGAGGTACGCCTCCTGATTACCCGGATCCCGGGCGAGCAGGCGCTCGTAGGTGGCCGTCGCCTCGTCGTCTCGGCCGAGCGAGGAGAGCACGCCGGCGAGCAGCTCGAGCCCCTCGGCGTTCTCCGGGTCCGCCTGCACCGCGGCCGTGCTCTGCTGGAGCGCGCGCTCGAGCTGGCCCGTCCGCACGTAGAGCGTCGCCAGGCGCCGGCGGAGCAGCGCGGTGTCGGGATCGGCGGCGACGGCCTGCTCGAACTCGCGGACGGCCGTGTCGGCGTCGCCCAGCGAGATGGCGACCTCGCCGCGCAGGAAGTGGCCGAGCGCGCCCGCCTCCGGCGGGAGCTCGACCCGCGGCCCGTGCCGCCGGTCGCCGGCGAGCGGCCCGGGCCAGGGATGCTTGAGGCCCGCGCAGCCGTACGCCAGCTGAAGCACAAGAGCCAGCCTGACTGCGAAGCTGGTGCGGGCCATCGGAGTCGTGGGACTACCATGGCCGACGCGCTCCGGCAATTCAAACGGCGACACGAGGCAAAGCCGCACCCGCGGCGCCGCGCCCGTGCCGCTAGCGCCGCCCCCGGAGCCGCGCCGCGCGCGCCGGCGTCCCCTGCGACGCGCCGATCCAGATCACGCCGCCCCGGAAGTGCTCCTTCTTCCAGATCGGCACGGTCTCCTTCAGGCGATCGATCAGCCAGTGGCACGCCGCGAAGGCCTCGGCACGATGCGCCGCCGAGACCGCGATGGCGACGCTCGCCTCGCCGACCGGCACGACGCCAACCCGGTGGGCTGCGGCGACCTTGCGGAGCGGCCAGCGTCGGGCGGCCTCCTTGCCGAGCGCGCGCATCTCGCGCTCCGCCATGGCCGTGAACGCCTCGTACTCCAGGCGCACGACCCGCCGCCCACCGTTCTCGCTGCGTGTCGTCCCGAGGAAGGTGACCACCGCGCCGGCGCGCGGGTCGGCGACGGCGCGGACCAGCCGTGCGAGGTCGATCGGGACGTCGGTCACCCGGAACATGGCTGCGGTCAGAACACGAACTTCACGGCGTGTGGCTCGACCTTCGACGCGCACGAGGTGCCGCAGCGCTGGCAGACGTACTCGTGCTTCTCGCCCTCCGGCAGCACGAGCAGCAGCCGTTTGCGCACGGGCATCGCCTGGCGGCAGCGAGGGCAGTGGAGCAGGCTCGCCTCCAGCGACCCGTAGCCCTCCGGCTCGCGGCGCCGGCGCGGCGGACCACCGAGCATGGCCCGGAATCTAGCGTGCGGGTCGAACCCCGGCAATGGTGCCGCGCGCGGGTTGCACGGCCGGGGCGGCGCCCGATATGGATCTGGTCGCGTGCCGACCGTCTACATCGAGACCTACGGCTGCCAGATGAACGTCGCCGACACCGAGCTGGTGCTCGGCCATCTCGCGGCGCACGGCTACCGGCAGACCGCCGGCCCCGATGGGGCCGACGTGATCCTCCTGAACACCTGCGCCATCCGCGAGCACGCCGAGGAGCGCGTCATCGGCCGGCTCGGCGAGCTCGCGCGCTACAAGCGGCGCCGCCCCGACGTGCGGCTCGGGGTAACGGGCTGCATGGCGCAGCACCTCCGCGAGCGCCTGCGCGAGCGCGCCCCTCACGTCGACCTGCTGGTCGGGCCCGACGGCTATCGCCGCCTCCCCGAGCTGCTCGGCGCCGGCGATGCACACCCCCACGTCGCGCTCCGGCTCGACCCCGAGGAGACCTACGCCGACCTGCCCGTGGCGCGCGAGGCCGGCGTGCGGGCGTGGGTCACGGTGATGCGCGGCTGCGACCGGTTCTGCACGTTCTGCATCGTGCCGTACGTGCGCGGTCGCGAGCGGAGCCTCCCCGGCCCGGTGCTGCTCGAGCAGGTCCGGGCCCTCGCGGCGGACGGAGTGCGCGAGGTCGTCTTCCTCGGCCAGACGGTCAACGCCTACCACGACGGCGCGTGGGACTTCGCCGAGCTCGTCCGCCGCAGCGCCGGCGTGCCGGGCATTGTCCGCATCCGGTTCACCTCACCCCATCCCTCGGAGATGAGCGAGCGGCTGATCGACGCGATGGCCGAGTGCGACGCGGTCGCGCCGCAGCTGCATCTCCCCGTGCAGTCGGGCTCCGATCGCGTGCTCGCGCGCATGCAGCGCGACTATCACGTCGCCGAGTACGAGGCGCTGGTCGCTCGGCTGCGGGCGCGCGTGCCGGGCATCGCGCTCTCGACCGACGTCATCGTCGGCTTCCCGGGCGAGGACGAGGCGGACTTCGCGGCCACCGAGGCGCTGCTGCGGCACGTGCGCTACGACTCGGCCTTCCTCTTCAAGTACTCGCCGCGCGAGGGCACCCGCGCCTTCCGCTGGGGCGATCCAGTGCCCGACGAGGAGAAGGCGCGGCGTCTGCGGCGTCTCGTCGACCTCCAGGAGACGATCTCGGCCGAGATCAACCGCGGCCTGGTCGGCACGGCGGTGGAGGTGCTGGTCGAGGGGCCGGCGCGGCGTCCCGAGGGGTGGATGGCAGGGAAGAGCCGCGACATGAAGACGGTGGTCTTCCCTGGCCCCGCCGCGCCCGGGGATCTCGCCCGCGTGCGGGTGGAGTCGGCGACCTCTCACACGCTCTCCGGCATGATCGCCGCGGGCTAGCCGGTTGGCCGAGCGGACGCTCCTCGTCGTGCTGGCCGCAACGCTCGCCGCGGGCCCGGCCGCCGTCGCCCCCGTTCGCCCCGGGCACCTCCCGGGCGGCCGCGTCGTGCGCGTCGTCGATGGCGACACGGTCGACGTCCGGCTCGGCCCGCGGGTCGAACGCGTTCGCCTGATCGGCATCGACGCGCCCGAGGTGCACGACTCTGCGAAGCTCGACCGCGACGCGCGGCGGAGCCACCGGTCGAAGGCGGCGATCGAGGCGATGGGCCGCCGGGCGACCGAGTTCACCGCCCGCCGTCTCGGCGACCAGACGGTCGAGCTCGAGTTCGACGTCGAGCGGCGGGATCGCTACGGCCGGCTGCTCGCCTATCTCTGGCTGCCCGACGGCAGGCTCTTCAACGCCGAGATCCTGCGCGAGGGCTATGCCCACGTGCTCACCATCCCGCCGAACGTCAGATACGCGTCGCACTTCCGCGCGCTCCAGCGTGAGGCGCGCGCCGGGGGACGAGGGCTCTGGAGCGCCAGCGTCGCGCGGCGCGGGCGGCGGCATCAGCGCCAACCGTCAGAACTGCGTCAGAGACAACACAGTCCAGATCCCCGCTTCGTCCTGCGCCAGCCCATCATACCGCTCGAACGCGACTCCTTTGCTCGTCAGCACCTCGACGGTCGCGCGGATGTCAGAGACCCGCCAGCCGAGGACCGTGTGGTGCGCCGGATCGAGCGCCTGGACCTTGGCCACACGTAGCATCACCCCGTTCGCGTCGAACACCAGCGCGGACGGCTCGTCGGCGCCTTCATAGAACGCGCGGGCGCGCTCGGCGTTCGTGGTCGCGACGAAGGCGATGACGTCGGCGGCGTTCAGGAACTCTCAACTACGCCCGCACCGGTCGAGCGATCAAGTGTTCCATCTTGAACATGGCCTCGCCCGCCCGTGACCTCGAGCCCATGACGCGCTATCGTGCCGCCGGCCATGAAGCCGCTCCTCCACGGACAGCTGGCCCTCTTCATCGTCCAGGCGCTCCTCATCATCAGCGCCGCGCGTCTCATCGGGCTCCTCGCCCGCCGGATACGCCAGCCCATGGTGATCGCCGAGATCGCCGCGGGCATCCTGCTCGGCCCGTCGTTGCTCGGCTGGGTCGCGCCCCAGACGTCGGGGGCGGTCTTTCCGAAGGACTCGCTCGCGCTGCTCAGCATGCTCAGCCAGGTGGGCCTCATCCTGTTCATGTTCCTCGTCGGACTCGAGTTCGACGGCAAGATGCTGCGCGGGCGCGGGCACACCTCGGTCGCGATCAGCCATACGAGCATCATCGTCCCTTTCGCGCTCGGCGCGGTCCTCGCTCTCTACCTCTATCCGCGTCTCTCGGCGCCGACGGTGCCCTTCACCTCCTTCACGCTGTTCATGGGCGCCGCGATGAGCATCACGGCGTTCCCCGTGCTCGCCCGCATCCTGGTCGAGCGCCGTCTGCTGCACTCGAAGCTGGGCGCCGTGACGATCACGTGCGCGGCGGTCGACGACGTGACGGCGTGGTGCATCCTCGCGTTCGTCGTCTCGATCGCGCGTGCCGGAAGCCTGGGCGACGCCGCGCGGACCACGGTGCTCGCGCTGCTGTACATCTGCGTCATGGTGGCGCTCGTCCGCCCGTTCCTCCAGCGGCTCGCGGGGCGCAGCGCGAACAAGGAGGGCCTGAGCCAGAACCTCGTGGCCGTGACGCTCGTGCTGCTCCTGCTCTCGAGCCTCACCACCGAGGCCATCGGCATCCATGCGCTGTTCGGTGCGTTCCTGATCGGCTGCATCATTCCGAAGGCGAACGGGTTCGCGCAGCTGCTCGCCGACAAGCTCGAGGACCTCGTCGTGGTGTTCCTCTTGCCGCTGTTCTTCGCCTTCAGCGGCCTGCGCACCCAGATCGGCCTGCTCGACTCCGCAAGCGCGTGGTGGATGTGCAGCCTCATCATCGGCGTCGCGTGCCTGGGGAAGTTCGGCGGCAGCACCGTCGCCGCCCGGCTCACCGGGCTCCGCTGGCAGGAGGCCACCGCCCTCGGGGTGCTGATGAACACGCGCGGCCTCATGGAGCTGATCGTGCTCAACATCGGGCTCGACCTCGGCGTGATCTCGCCGACGCTGTTCACGATGATGGTGCTGATGGCGCTGGTGACGACGTTCATGACCACCCCGCTCCTCGAGTGGGTCTACCCGCTCGCGGAGATCGCCAAGGAGCAGGCGGAGGAGGCGGAGATCCCGGCCCGCGTGCGCCCGGCCGAGGCCTTCACCGTGCTCATGTGCGTCGCCTACGATCGCTCCGGTCCCGGCATGGTGACGCTGGCGGGTGCCCTCGTCGGCGCGACGAGCGACGCGAAGCGTCTCTACGCGCTGCGCCTCGAGCCTCCCAACGACCGCGCCTCCTTCGTGCTCACGCAGCGCGCGGCGGCGCACGACGCGGCCGCGCTGGGGCCGCTTCTCGAGCGCGCCGGCGCCCTCGGCCTCGACGTGCGGCCGCTCTCCTTCGTGTCGCCGCAGCCGGCCTCCGACATCTGCAACGTCGCCGCGGTGAAAGGCGCCGATCTCGTGCTCATGGGCTGGCACAAGCCGATGCTCGGCAAGGCGGCGCTCGGCGGCACGGTGCACGAGGTCATGCGGCAGGCGCCGGCGAGCGTCGGCGTGCTGGTCGACCGCGGTCTCGGCTGGGTGACGAACGTGCTGGTGCCGTACCACGGCAGCATCCACGACCAGGGCGCGCTGCGTCTCGCGCAGCGGCTGGCCCGAAATTCCGGCGCCAACGTGACGGTGTTGCGCGTCGTGAGCCGGGGGACGGCCCCGGCCGGCGCTCTCGAGGACGGTCCGCTCACCGAGGTGCTGGAGGCGGAGGCACGGCCGGGAGAGGGGGAGATCGCGCTGAAGGTGGTCGAGCACGCCGACCCGGGGCGGGCGGTGGTCGAAGAATGTGCGCGCGGCCACGACCTGCTGCTGATCGGCGTCGGACCCGAGTGGGGCCTGGAGCATCGACCCTTCGGTATGCACCCGGAGATCATCATCACCGAGTGCCCGATCTCGCTGCTCGTGGTCCGGCAGTACGAGCCCGCGCTCGC
>WNEX01000554.1_pt1 | contig 26793 bp, 22 predicted proteins | sample 5399841 | NCBI WGS metagenome assembly WNEX01 (sample SAMN13153337, study PRJNA577476) | soil metagenome | isolation source: 40 cm grassland meadow soil 2 days after 1st rain plot 5 | place: USA:California | collected 2015-09-18 | reverse complement strand
TACAAGGCCATCGCGCCGAACCTGCAGATCATTGCGCCGTGGCGCGAGTGGGAGATTGACTCGCGCGAAGATGCCATCGCTTATGCGCAAAAACACAGTGTCCCCGTCGAACAGAGCAAGAAAAATATTTACAGCCGCGACCGCAACATCTGGCACCTCAGCCACGAAGGCGGCGAGCTGGAAGATCCTGCTAACGCGCCCAACGAAGCGATGTGGCAGTGGGTCGCATCGCCGGAAAAGGCTCCGGATAAGGCCGAAGAAATCGAAATCGGCTTTGAATCCGGTACACCAGTTTCCGTTAATGGCTCGAAACTGGGCCCCGTTGAACTTGTCAATACGTTGAACGAAATCGCCGCGAAGCACGGTATCGGCCGCACGGATCTGGTCGAGAACCGGCTCGTAGGCATGAAATCGCGTGGCGCTTATGAAACTCCTGGAGGTACGCTCCTGGTGAAAGCGCACCAGGAATTGGAGCGCCTTACCGTGGACCGCGAGACCGCGCATTTCCAGCAGGCTCTTGCGAGCCGCTACGCCGAGCTTGTCTATTACGGCTTGTGGTTCTCGCCCTTGCGAGAAGCTTTGGACGGATTTTTCACGGTGGCACAGCAACGCGTCACCGGCGCCGTTGGCCTGAAACTTTGGAAAGGCACGCTGAACGTAACGAAGCGCGTTTCGCCTTTCTCCCTTTACCGGGCGGACCTGGCGAGCTTTACCATGGGCCGTTACAACCCCAAGGACGCGGAGGGATTCATCAATTTGTTCGCTCTGCCTGTGACTGTCCGCCCGAAAGCCAAGGCAGAAGGGAACAAGGCTTAGTTTTTTCCTGTAGGGCTCGAATATCGTGCCCTTACTTGAACTTTCAAAAATGACCGAACGCAAAGACGACCGATTATGGGGAGGGCGCTTCGAACGCGAGCCCAATGCTCAGTTTGATGCTTTCCAGAATTCGTTTGCGTTCGACCGCCGGCTGCTGCCGTATGAAATCGCTGTCGACTGCGCTTGGGCCAAGGCCCTCGAACCCACCGGGATCTTCACCGCCGCAGAAGTGAAGCAAACGCTCGCCGCCCTTGACAAGATTGCGGAGCGCGCCAAGAACGATTCCGCGTGGCTTGAGAAGGTTGGCGCTGGCGCCGAAGATGTGCATCACTTCGTCGAAAAAGCACTGGTTGAAGAACTCGGCTCACTCGGCTGGAAACTGCACACGGGCCGCAGCCGCAACGAATTGATCGCCACGGATTTTCGCCTCTTCGTCATGGATGCAGTTTCGCAGTTACAAAAGTGTCTGGAAGCATTGCTCAGCGCGATTCTCAAGCAGGCGAAGACAAACTTCGGTGTGCCCATGGCTGGCATGACGCACATGCAGCACGCTCAGCCGATCCTGCTTTCGCATTTCCTGCTTGCGCATGGGGAAGCGTTTGCGCGGGACGCCACGCGTATGCAACACGCCGCGGCGAGCGCCGACGCCTGCCCCATGGGTTCGGGGGCACTCGCCGGCAATTCGTTCGGAATCGATCGTAACGCCATCGCCCGTGGACTGGGCTTCTCACGTATCACGGCGAACAGCCTGGACGCGGTCAGCGACCGCGATTTTGCGCTCGATTATCTTTTTGCGCTCACGGGAATCGCCACACATCTTTCCCGGTTTGCAGAAGACTTCGTGGTTTTTGCTTCGCAGGAATTTTCGTACGTAATTCTCCCCGATGAATATTCCACCGGCAGCAGCCTAATGCCGCAGAAGAAAAATCCCGACGCGTGGGAATTGGTTCGCGGCAAGACGGGACGCATTACCGGGGCGCTGCTCGGCCTGCTCACAACGCTGAAAGGGCTGCCTACCAGCTACCAGCGCGACCTGCAGGAAGACAAAGAAGCTCTTTTTGCCGCCCACGACCAGGTTGCAGACATGCTGAGGGTTGCTGCGGGCGCCCTCGCGTCCACAAAGTTCCACGTGAACCGATTGCTCACAGCCGCCTCGAATCCCACCCTGCTTGCCACAGAAGCAGCGGACTACCTCGTGCGCAAAGGCATTCCGTTTCGCCAGGCACACGATATTGTGGGCAAAATGCTCCGCGATGCGGAAAAGCAAGGCGTCTCGTTCACCGCCTTGCCACTGGAGAAGCTCAAGCAGATTTCGGCTGCATTCGAGGCCGATTTTGCGGCGAGTCTCAGCGTCGATGCGGCGCTGGCCGCGAAAAAAGTTCCTGGCGGCACTGCGCCGGACGCCGTGCGCGCGGCGATCGAGGATTTGGAAGCGCGTCTCAACAAAAAGGTCAACAAAACAGGAGCGAAACCATGAGCCTGCAAACCGCAAATCCCCCAGGCACGCTGCCGCTCGTTTGGGGCAATGGGAGGTCCCTTCGCGCAGCGGCACGATAGCCGCCCGGACACGCCTCGAATGAACCACGCTCCTTCCGAAGCCGCCCTGCCCCACGGATTCCGCTTCGCCGCCACCGCCTGCGGCCTGAAAAAAACCGGCGCGCTTGACTTGGCAATTTTCTCAAGCGATGTTCCCGCCTCCGCGGCTGCCGTCTTCACGCAAAACCTGGTAGTGGCCGCTCCGGTCACTCTGTCGAAAAAACATCTGCAACTCTCGAAGGGGCGAATGCGCGCTGTTGTCGTGAACGCCGGAAACGCCAATTGCGCGACCGGTGCGCAGGGCGACGCCGCTTCGCTACGCACGGTGGAAGAGACCGCGCACCGCCTGCGACTTCAGCCGCACGAGGTCTTTGTGTGCTCCACAGGCGTGATCGGCGTGCAATTGCCGGTGGAAAAGATTCTTCGCGCGTTGCCATCATTAACGCGCAATAGGCGTCCGTCCGCGCGCTCGTTCGCGGAACTGTCGCTGGCCATCTGCACCACCGACACACGCCCGAAGACCGCAGCGGCCTCCTTCAAGATGGCAGGCAAGAAGATTCATTTGGTCGGCTGCGCCAAAGGCGCGGGCATGATTCATCCGAATATGGCAACGACGCTAGCCTTTGTCGTGACCGACGCGGCCATTTCGCCCCCGCTCCTGCAAAAAACGCTTAGTGAGGTTACGCGCAGAACGTTCAATTCCATCAGCGTGGATGGAGACACTTCGACGAACGATACGCTGCTGGTTATGGCGAACGGAGAAGCGGGCGCGCCTGCAATTCAAAAAGACAGCAAAGCGCATCGCGCCTTCACCACGGCGTTGGAAGAGGTCTGCCAATCGCTGGCGTTGCAAATCGTGGCGGATGGGGAAGGCGCGCAGCGCGTGATTGAAATCGAAGTGCGCCACGCGAAGAGCGAATCCGCCGCGCGCCGCATCGCAGAGACAATTGCCACTTCGCCGCTGGTGAAGACGGCGTTTGCCGGGGGAGATCCCAACTGGGGCCGTATTTTCGCGGCTGCGGGGCGTTCCGGAGTAAAGTTCGATCCTGCTTTAGTGGACATTCAAATGGCCGGCATTCCCGTTCTGCGGCGGGGTCAGCCGCTCGATTTCAACGAGCGCGCCGCGAGCAACCAGCTTCTCGCCGAACACGTTCCGGTTGTAGTGGATCTACACGCGGGCGACGCGCGCGCCCGTTATTGGACCTGCGACTTTACCGCCGAGTATGTGCGGATTAACGCTTCTTACCGCACCTGACTGCTCCAGACTGATCTCACTTAGCCGGCGCAAATTAGAGGTCTCCACGAAGGGAATGGGACAATGAGGCACTCAAGGCTATCCGGCTTTCGTGTGCCTGTAGGGGCTTTTCTACAAGCCATCCGTGCACCGGACATTCAAATATCCAAAAGATGGAGAGAACGTCGCCCAGGGTCCATTGCGGGGCATACAAACGCTGCCATTTCCATCTATGACAGTGAGGACAAACCAGATGAACGTAGTATTCTCCATCCATGATAGTTAGGCTGCTTACTACTGCACTTGTTTTCGATCGGTGGCTCCGTACAAGGCCCTGACTTCCTACTTGGTTGACGCTCCACAGCAAGGATGAAAATGGTTTAATTGTTGTTTTTCTTTCCATGCGTATGCATACGAGGCATACCGTACAATCGCACGGTACGCTTGTCAATGGATTTCTGTCTGTGCCAGACTCGCAATATGTCTCCTTCCGTAGCGCGCAAGGAAATCACCTATCCTCTTAGTTTTCGGGTTCCCCTTTCACAGGTCGAAGAGATCGACCGGGCCGTTGAACGCGAACGACGAAAGCGCCGCAGTGATCTCCTGGAGGCCATTTGGAGTATCGCTTGGACTAACTATCAGCGCAGTGGTTCGCTTCAGGCTTATGCTGAAGCACGGCGTACCGCCAAACGGACGAGACGAGTTTCTGAAGAGCTGCAGGATCAGCTTTTTACCGCGCTGGAAACGATTCTCGATCGGGCGCCCTCCACGGTGCTTGAGGAAGTAGCCCGCAAGCTGACACATTGGGCTGGCAAATACGGCGAGGAGAAATAGGGGCAGCCAGGCGCATCAGCTGAAAGACAGTGGATTGCAGCCTGTATCTGCTGAAGGTTTCAGAACAGCCATAGAATAAAAAGATGTAGGCGTTTGCAGGCCCTACAGCTCCCATTTCCAGTTGGCGAATTGCTCTCGGACGGCGGTTTTCTTGAATTTGCCGACGGAAGTGCGCGGGATAGCGTCGAGGAAGACAAATGCGTCAGGGAGCTGCCACTTGGCGAAAGATTTGGCAAGAAAGGCGCGCAATTCGTCGGGGGTGGCTTGGACGCCGTCCTTCAGAACCACTGCCGCAAGCGGGCGTTCCTGCCATTTCGGATGAGGGATCCCGACGACGCAGGCCTCTTTCACCGCTGGATGACCCATCAGGGTGTTCTCTAAATCCACCGAGCTAATCCACTCGCCTCCGGACTTCACCAGATCTTTGGCGCGGTCCACAATTTTCACGTAACCGTCTTCGTCCATGGTGGCCACGTCGCCCGTGCGGAACCATCCATCCTCCGTCCAGCGATGCGCCTGATCGGGCGATTCGTAGTAGCTCGCGGCGATCCACGGGCCGCGAATTTCGATCTCCCCTGACGTCACGCCATCCCACGGAGCCTCTCCTTCGGGCCGCATCAACCGAATTTCGACAAAGGGAGCAGGCCAGCCCTGCTTGGCCCGCGTGTCGTACTTTTTGTCTTCTGGCCAGTCGCGCATGTGCGCCCGAAGGCCGCCGGAAGTGCCGATGGGCGTGGTTTCCGTCATGCCCCACAAATGCTTGATGTGCAAGCCAAAACGATCGAGCCGACGCATGAGTTCCAGGGGCGGAGCCGTGCCTCCGCAAACGACGCGGATCGGATTTCCGAATTTCCACTTCGTTGGATTTTTTTCGAGGGCGTCGAGAACGGCAATCCAAACCGTGGGAACGCCACAGGCGACGGTCACGCGCTCGCGGACCATCAATTCCAAAATGCTCTCTGGATCGACGTGCGGACCGGGAAGCACGAGGCGCGCACCAAGCATGGTCGCGGCAAACGGGATGCCCCAGGCGTTGGCATGGAACATAGGCGCAACGGGCAGGACGGTATCCGCTTCGTTCATTCCAAACACTTCCACGAGGCCGCAACAGAAGGAGTGCAGAACAATAGCGCGGTGGGAGTAGATGACGCCTTTGGAAAACCCAGTCGTACCCGAGGTGAAGCACATGGCCGCGCCGTCATTTTCGTCAATCGCAGGATAGCGAAAATCAGCATCGGAATTCGCCAGGAGATCTTCATAGTTCAAAGAGCCTTCGGGAATGGTGTTGCAACCGTACGGCGCCACGATCACGCGTTCAAAAGAAACGTCTTGCCGGAATTTTTCGTAAACGGGATAAAGCACGTCGTCAACCAGAAGAAACCGGTCGCCCGCATGCTTGGCGATGGTGGCGATTTCCTGCGGGTGAAGGCGAAGGTTCAACGTGTGCAGGATGCCGCCGGCACAGGGAACTCCGAAAAAAGCCTCCAAATGGCTCGAGTGGTTCCACATCATGGAAGCAACGCGATCTCCGGGCTTGAGTCCAAGTCTCAAAAGCGCCGAAGAAAGGCAGCGGGCCCGGTTATAGAATTCCCCATAGCAAGTACGAACGACCGACTTGTCGGGCTTTCGCGAAACAATTTCGACCCGAGGGAAAATTTTCCCGGAACGCTCCAGGATGGTGGGAAGCGTCAGCGGAAAATTCATCATTGTGCCGCGCATAGAGCCTCCCGGACAGGCCACCAAACGGGCGAATCCTAGCACGAATTTCCGGTGCGGGGGAGAGGAGGCGTGACGGGGCCCCGGCACAATCCGGCCATTTTATTTAGTTGCAAATGCCGCCGAATTCCGAGAGGATGCAGGCGACCGCTGAAGTTCCGGTCTCGCTCCCCTTGGCGGCTGCGCAGATTCGCCTCCCCGGTGAACGAAGCTGTGTCTTCGGCGCGCTCCGCGACTCGCAAGTCAGGTTCCGGGCAGAAGGAGTAATAGGTGAAGAAGCTCTACATCGGTAATCTTCCGTTTTCGGCAACGGAGGACCAGCTTCAGGAGTGGTTTTCTCAGGTAGGTGTTTCCCCTTCGGGTGTCAACCTCATTCGGGACCGTTTCACGGGCCAATCACGCGGATTCGCCTTCGTCGAGATCAACAGCGACGAAGACGCGGACCGGGCGATCAATTCCTTGAACGGCCAGAATTTCGGCGGACGAAACCTGGTGGTCAACGAAGCGCGTCCTCAGGCGGAGCGCAGCGGCGGCGGCGGGCGCGGCGGTTACGGCGGCGGGCGCGGCGGCGGCGGTGGTGGACGTGGCGGCCACGGCGGCGGGCGCGGCGGAGATCGTGGCGACCGCGGTGATCGCGGCAATCGCTGGTAACCAGCCACTTCCAGTTTGAGCGGGTCGGGCCCCCCACCCAGCAGGGCCAGGTACTCCCCTTCAGAGAATCCTTCGCAAGAGGTATGCGCGAACGGAAGATTTCACCCACGCGGCGTACAAGCAATGTTTCGAATGATCTACCGGTGCCTCCGTTCGATGTGAGCGGGTGTGCGTGCCGCGCCTATTCGCATTTCGAATGAAATAAGATCGCGCAGATCTGCAACGCCTTCAAAAGTGGTGGTGTCACAGCCATATTAGGTGGCGTTGAACTCCGCGTCGCCACTTCGCGAGGCCAGCCCGAAACACGCGAAACAAATCGCCCCGTAACGTGTTTGATACAACAGGTGCGGAAAATGCTTCACCAGGAAATCCCTGGTGTATATGAATAGCTCGGACATGTAAAGTGGCGTTCTGAAAAGAGGCGCAGAAAGAAACGTCGGTGAACCTTCCGGACGCTTGCCGCATCCAATGGCTTGAACAGAACTTATAACGAAACAGTATGACCATTTGGAATAAACGCGATTGGAAGCAATTCTATGAGGTGGCGCGACGACCGTGGCGGGCGCACCGTCCACCCCGTCCGGTATATCCCACGGGGTTGAATCGCGTTCTGCCAGCCCAAGGTTTCAGTCTTTCCGAGCTTGATGACGCGGGCGTGAATCTCGACCTCGCCGAACGGCTTGGGCTTCCTGTGGATGCGGGGCGAATCGGCACTTACGGGCCGAATGTCACTGTTCTGCGCGATTTCGTGCGCTCCTCGCGTCGCCCGCTGTAAGTTGTGCCTGCCTGCTTTCCTAGCGAGAATGTTTGCCTGAATTTCCCTCGTCTAACGGTCTAGAATAGCGGCTCTTTGGACCCGCAATGAAGAAACTGCTTTTTCTCTTTCTGATGATCGTGGCTACGGCCCAGCCTGCTGCCACGGGGCCGGAATACTCAATCCAGGCGATTCGGTATGCAAATTCACCCGGGTTTCCCGTGGGCGAACTTGTCGCTGGCGCTCCAAAGGGCGAGAAGGTGGAAATTGCCTTTGTGGTTTGGCTGGTGCGGGGAGGCGGGCACAACCTTCTTTTTGACAGCGGTTTCCATCGCGAAAAATGGACCAAGTATTTTCCAGTCACAGATTTCGTTCGTCCGGACGAAGCTGTAGGCCTCGCGGGCGTCAAACCGGAAGAAGTGACCGACATCGTGATCAGCCACGCTCATTGGGACCACATGGGAGGCATCGACTTGTTCCCTAAAGCGGCGGTGTGGATTCAGAAAGAGGAGTTTCGGTATTACACCGGAGAGGCCTGGCAACCGGGCGGGAAGCACGGCGGCATCGATCCGGAGGACGTAGGGCAATTAGTGCGACTGAACACCGAAGGGCGTCTGCATTTGGTGGATGGAGACGACGTCGAGATTCTGCCGGGGATTCGCGTGTACACCGGCGCGCGCCATACGTTTGCGTCGCAGTATCTTCGAGTGGAAGGGAATCCCCCGTTCGTGCTGGCTTCCGATAATTGCTATCTGTATCGGAACCTCCAGGAACACAAACCGAGTGCGACGTTTTCAGAGGCTGATCAACCGGCGAACATTAGAAATCAGGCCAGAATGATCGAGTTAGCCGGTTCCGCCGATCGAGTTGTTCCAGGCCACGACTTGCTGCAATTCCAGAAATTTCCCACGCAGGGACGCATTGCCAACATAAGATAAACTGTCAGATCCAATCCTTTACCTGCCCGTCTAAATAAGTGCTTGACCCTGGAACCCATTCCAGGGTCGATACTCTTCCCGTTCGAGGTGCCACTCATGGAGCAAAGGCTTCTTCGTTCCGGTCAGCTGGCGAAGATGGCAGGCGTCAGCACGGATTTGCTGCGCCACTATGAGCGCATTGGTGTATTGCCGGCCGCGATTCGCGCTCCGAACGGATACCGGTTGTACCCGCCGCAAAGCGCAAAACGTGTTTGCGCAGTGCGCTCCTCGGTCGCCATCGGCTTTTCCCTGGCGGAGCTGTCGCGGATTTTCGCCATGCGGGACCGTGGTGGTATACCATGCCATAAGGTGCGCGCCTTGGCGGAGGAGAAGCTTCACCTTGTCGAGCAATCCCTGAAAGAGCTTGAGGCCTTGCGTCGGCACATGTGCGAAACTCTCCGTCTTTGGGACCAGCGGCTCGCCGAGGCCGGGAGAGGCCGAAGAGCAGAACTCCTTGAGTCATTAACAGAAATTCCGGGGAAACGTAAAGCTGCAGCCTCAAGTTTCAAGAAAGGATTTCGAAAATGAAAAGCCCAGCCCAAATTGCCACGATGTTTGTCATTGCAGCAAAAGCCGCCGGACACACCTCCCGAGATGTCCGTGTGTCCAGTGCACGCTCGGAATCCATCGCCCCAAGACCAGCATCATCAGGGCGTGGCTCAGCGCGGAGACGAAGTGATGGGTTTTTCGCACGAGAAGACCACGCACCATTTCCGGCTCTATCCGGATGGCGGAGCCATCGAGGCGGAAGCGAACGACCCAAAGGACACCGCCAGCCGGGACCAGATTCGTTCACATTTTGGGCACATCGTAACGATGTTCACGGCAGGAGATTTTTCCGCGCCCATGCTCATTCACGCGCAAAACCCGCCGGGCTCGGAGGGGATGAAGCGTCTGCGCAACATGATCGAATACAAGGTGGAGTCCACGGAAAAAGGAGCGCGCATCCACATTAGGACGAAAGACTCCGAGGCGCTTCGCGCCATTCACGAATTCCTGCGCTTCCAGATCTCCGACCACCAAACCGGCGATTCCATGGAAGTGACGAAAGTACCATAGCCTGTCTACCGGATGATTTGTAGGCTGCTTCGGATGCGCGTAAAATAAATGTTTCGCGCGGACTCCATGGCCTCGCCCTTTCATATCATCGCTAATTCACCGGCGCCCCCGGTGCCTCCGCCGGATGCCCACCCGCGGCCGGATTGGCTACGCGTGAAGTTCTTTGGCGGCGAGCGCTTCCAAGACCTGAAGCGCCTGATGCGCACCCTGGACCTGCATACCGTTTGCGAAAGCGCCCGCTGCCCGAACATGGGCGAATGTTGGGAACATGGCGCGGCCACTTTCATGATTCTGGGGGACATTTGCACGCGCGCTTGCGGATTTTGCGCCGTGCCCTCGGGCAAGCCCGCGGGGCCACCCGACGAAGGCGAGCCTTATCGCGTGGCCGATGCCGTGGCGAAGATGGGCTTGCGCTACGCCGTGGTTACCAGCGTGAATCGCGACGATCAACCCGACGGCGGGGCGCACATTTTCGCGCGCACCATCGAGGAGATTCGCGGGCGGGTGCCGGGCTGCAAAGTGGAAGTCTTGATCCCGGATTTCCGCGGAGACTGGAACGCGCTGGGCATCGTGCTTGCAGCGCAACCCGATGTTCTCAACCACAATACCGAGACCGTCCCGCGCCTCTACCGCCAGGTGCGCAAAGGCGCGGTCTATGAGAGGTCTTTGGAGCTGTTGCGCCGTTCCAAGGAAGCGCATCCCGAGGTGCCCACCAAGACCGGGATGATGCTGGGTCTCGGCGAGGAAAAAGAAGAAGTCGTGGCCACGATGCGGGAATTAGCCGCGCAGGGCACGAACATCCTCACGCTGGGCCAATACCTGCAACCCACGCGCGAGCATCTGCCGGTCGTGCGCTACGTTCATCCCGACGAGTTCGCCGAATACAAGATCCTCGGCGAAGCCATGGGCTTCAAACACGTCGAGTCCGGCCCGCTGGTCCGCTCGTCCTATCACGCCTTCGATCAAGCCGAATCCGCCGCCAAATAAGCGCGAAATCTCATTCTCACTTCGGCGCCGCCATGGACCAGCCCGTGAACGGCACGGCGCGGCCCCCGCGGATAACTGTCGGAATCACGCTGTCAAAACCTTTATGCTCTTTCGACGAATAATTCAATTTGAGTTTTGAGCCGAGGCCCATATCTATTTCATGGAGTGACTCGATGCCGCGAATCAGTCCCTCGCGGGTCAATTCCTTCCCTGCCTTTTTCATCCCCTCGACGAGCACCATGGCGTCCACAAACCCTTCCAGACTCACAAAGTTGGGTTGCGCGGAAGGGTAGTACTTCGTTAGCGTGCGCCGGTAGAGCGCGACCGTTTTGTATTCGGTGAGGTAGTACGGCGGCACAACCTGTGTGACCACCACGCCCTCCGCATCAGACCCGGCCTCCTGGATTAGGTCATCCGTGCCCACAAACGACACCGTGAGGAAAAGCGGCTTCCAGCCTTTTGCGTGGGCTTGCTTAAGAATCGGCCCAACGGTGTTCGCCGGACCGACCACCACTACCGCTTCGGGATTTGCGGCCTTCACCGTGTCAATGGCTCCTCCTACTTGGCTGGTCTGCCGCGGATAGGACGCCGTTGCCGCCGGTTCAGCGCCGTGCCCTTTTAGCGCGGTCTTCACTCCTTCCAGCACCGCCGCGCCAAAGGGATCCTCCGGGTAGATCACGCCTATCTTTTTGTAGCCGAGGGTGCCCCATAGGCCGTCCATCTGCTCGCGTGTTTCGTCGAAGTACGAGGCGCGAACGTTCACCACCCAATGGCGTAACGGAACATACAGCGTCTGCGCGCCGGTAAATAGCCCGACTAGAGGGATTTTGTTGCTTTCCGCCAAAGGCAGATACTTCACCGCGGTGGGAGTTCCCACAAAGAATGCCAGAGCGAAAACCTTTTGCTCCATGAGGCGATTGAAGCATGCTTCGGTCTTGGCCGGATCGTAGCTGTCGTCATAGGAAATGAGCTTGAGTTTCCGGCCGTCGACCCCGCCTGCGTCGTTCGTCATGTCCAAGTAGGCTTTCGCGCCCGTGACGGTTTCTGTGCCAAGAAAGTGTGAGGGACCTTCCAGCGCGGAACAGGAGCCAATCAGCACTTCCCTCTCGCTGACGCCGGGCACGCTTTGTCCAAAAACTGGTGAAGGGAGCAAGAAAAGACACACCACAACCGCACACAGCCCAAGGCTGTACTTCAAAAACGTAACTTTCATTTCGTCTCTCCGTCTTGTGAAGACGCCCCTGTGGACGAATAACCCTTGCCTCTGTTTATTCCTCTGCGAGAAGCATGTCAATGGGATACAGGCAGGAGTGCTTCAAGAGGCAAGTGGAAGGAGCCCGGATTAGCAAAACACGGAATGCTACTTGATGCGAGGACCGAGCAATACCAAGCCAATGCCGGAGGCGAGAAGCACGATGGAAACCGCGGCGGGAATCTGCGTGGTCTTCTCTTCATCCACAGTGGCTTTGAACGATCCAATCTTCGCCACCTCTTCTTGCTTGTGATAGCTAAAGTTAGGATGAACCAGCCCCACGACACCGCTGATCAGCAGGATGATCCCAAGAATGATCACAAAGCGCTTCATGCGGCTCCAAAGCTACCACAATTAAATGCCAGCATGTGGAGAAACCACTAAACACACCTCTGCGCCGAATAAGCGCAAAGGAATGCCAATGGTAAATCGAGGAAAGGCTCAGGAACGACTGGCAGCAGCCGCGGCTTTCTTGGCAGCCTTCGCTGCAGCGGAAGCTTTGCGGCGCCGCTTGGTCTTCGGAGGTGTGGCGGGAGCTTCACCAATCAGTTCAGCGGACATGATGCTGGTAACAAAGAGCTTGGGGCCATGATCGTCAAAATCCACGGACGTCCGCTCCTGGTCGGAAGCGGTCACAATTCCCAAGCCATACACTTCATGTTTGATGGTCTGACCTTCCTGCATTACTTGCACAACATCCTCCTTGACCACTCTGTCTCGGAATCTCGATTCGAATCTCTTGGAATGGGAGCCCCGGCAGTGACCGGGACTCCCTTAAAGCAGGCTAGAGGCTTGTAACGTTCTCTGCCTGAAGGCCCTTCGGGCCCTTCTTCACCTCAAATTCCACCGTCTGACCCTCGTTGAGCGACTTGTAGCCGTCCATCTGAATGGCGGAGAAGTGCACGAACACATCTTCGCCCGTCTGACGCTGGATGAACCCGTACCCCTTCGAAGCATTGAACCACTTCACTGTGCCTTGTTCCTTCACTTACACTACCTCGTTAATTAGAATTGCTTTGCCTCTCTTGGTCCGTTCCTGGAATTCCCTGAAGCGGTTCTCGCTCCGGCTTCCCAAGTGCCGCGACAGCCTCCAGCCCGCAAAAAAAGGCCGCAAAGTTTGTCCTTGCAGCCCCTCGAACGAGTCAAAAGGTAATACAAGAGCAACAAATGCTAAGAATAATTTACCATAAAATGTAGAAATTGTCTACGCGGAACCACGCGAGCAATTCATTCGACTATAGGAGATAACTCCATATAAATGAATGGGTTAAAGGGAAGATTTTGGGCTTTCGCAGCAGGTAGTAGCCGTCAGCTGGGGTTATTCGAGAGATTCCGCCTCGAGGCTCAAAGTCCCCTCTCCAGAGGCCTTTTTTTCCCAATACTTACGGACCCAGGCTTCCCAACTCCTCCCGGCGGCCGTGTCCTTGCCTGTAAACGATAGTGCCGCGATATTGGCGTAGGCGACCTTCAGTTTCTGGTTTGCGTCCTTGGGCATCAGACGCACGAAACTGGTCGTAAGGGTGTTCCCAGCCACGCGGTCGAAGACGTAACCTTCGATTTTTGAATTGTCTTTGAGGGTCAACGTTACGTCGCCGCGATAATCGAACGCTTTCTCCAAGGCGAACCTCAACTCCTCTTCTGTAGCCAATTGCGGAACCCAGCCCTGAACGGTTTCATGCAAAGTTCCGGGGGCGACCTCCAAGGCATCTGGATCGAGCGGAGATCCTTCGGTGTGGCTGGGACGGTCCGCGTGGCGGGGACCGCTCATGCCCTGGTCTCCTCAAGTTGGCCTTTGCCCGGTTCGATTTGAACCAGAGGATTGTAGGAGTGCACCGGCTTCACGGGCTCATGCAACATCGCCAGAGCGTCTGGATCGCTGTAAGTTGTTGACAAGCTGGCCTTCACGGTCGCCCAAAGCCCGCGCCAGCCGCTGAACGTGTGATCTACGGCTGAAGCCTCGTAACCGCTGTGCACCATGCAGTTAGCGCACTTGGGATTCCCGGACTCGGTGCCATAGTTCTCCCATTCCGTGGAGTCCATGAGTTCCTGGAATGTGTCGGTATAGCCGTCCTGCAGCAAATAGCAGGGCTTCTGCCAGCCAAACACGTTGAACGTTGGCATCCCCCAGGGCGTGCACGCATAATTGCGTTTGCCCATCAGGAATTCCAGAAAAAGAGGCGACTGGTTGAACCTCCAACTCTTCTTGCGGTTGGCCAGAATGGCGCGGAACAAGCGCCGCGTTCGCGCGCGCCCCAGGAAGTGCTTTTGGTCCGGGGCTTTATCGTAGGAATAGCCGGGCGAAAGCATCATGCCCTCGACACCAATCTCCATCATTTCGTCAAAGAAGGCGCGCACACTCTTGGGATCGGCGCCGTCGAAAAGCGTCGTGTTGGTGGTCACGCGGAAGCCACGCTTGAGAGCTTCCTTGATTCCATCGAGCGCCAGGTCATAACCACCTTCGCGGCACACGGAAAAGTCGTGATGCTCTTTTTGTCCATCCATGTGAACGGAAAACGTTAGGTACTTGCTGGGCGTGAACAGAGGGAGTTTTTCTTTTAGCAGCAAAGCATTCGTGCAAAGGTAGATGTACTTCTTCCGCGCGACCAGCCCTTCCACAATCTTCTCGATTTGCGAATGCATCAGCGGCTCCCCGCCAGGGATCGATACCATAGGCGTGCCGCACTCTTCCACGGCCTTAAAGCATTCCTCGGGTGACAATTCCTGCTTCAGGATGTGAACCGGATATTGAATCTTTCCGCAGCCCGCGCACGCCAGATTGCAGCGGAACAAGGGCTCGAGCATCAAGACGAACGGATAACGCCTGCGTCCTTGCAGCTTTTGCTTCAGGACATACGTCGCAACCGTCCACATTTGTGAAACTGGTACCGGCATGTTCCCCACTTACAAGGAATTTGGATAGGGGTACACCAAAGCCCCCAGAGTCTCAGAATCGAACAGAGACTGTGAAACTATTGTACCCGAGAACCCGGAAAATCCGCGTGGTTCCTTTTGGCCCTTGTTTTCAACCCGATGTCTGGCACAGGAAATGCCCTTCTCCTTAAGATGCAACCCACGATTGAAGTGGAATATGGGAGGTCCCTGCGCGTCACTGGTGAAGCTTCGGAGGTAAAATCGTCGCCTGTGCAAAGCACAGAAACCAAGGCGTTTATGCCGCGACGAAATCTACTCACGCTCTTTAATGATTTCGCCCGCTTCGCCGGCGATCTGGCTGTCGCGCAAACCCGCGGGTACCGCCGGGAAAAGCTGACGTATGCGGAACTCTCCGTGCACGCCTCGCTCTGGAGCTATGCGCTCGGCGGGCGGGGAATTGGTCCTGGCGACCGCGTCCTTCTATGGGGCCCTAACTCTGCGGAATGGGTTGCATGCTTCTGGGGGATCCTCTTGCGCGGCGCTGCCGTTGTGCCAATGGACGCAACGGCATCTCGCGATTTTGTTCAACGGGCCATCGAAGATGCCGGTGTGAAGCTGATTCTGCGCGACCGGCAACTCCGCGAACTACCCGGAGCGCCTCCTTCTCTGGTCATCAACGATCTTAAAGATGTTTCCGCAATACGCGAGCCCGCGATAAATGTCGCAATTGTCCCTGGCAATACTTCGACCCGCAGCACCATCGCGGAGATTCTCTACACTTCCGGAACTACTGCCGAACCGCGCGGCGTTGTTCTGACGCACGGAAATTTTCTGGCCAACCTGGAACCGCTTGAGCAGGGCATCGAGGAATATCGAAGGTATGAGCGATGGTTTCATCCCCTGCGGTTTGTGACGCTTGTTCCTTTGAGCCACGTCTTCGGCCAATTTATGGCGCTCTTTGTTCCCCCGCTTCTCGCGGCAACTGTTGTTTTCGAGCCGTCAACGAACCCTGCGGAGATCATTCGAACGGTGAAGCGCGAACGCGCCACGGCGCTCATCGCTGTGCCGCGCATGCTGGACTTGCTGAAATCGGGGCTGGAACGCGATCTGGAAGGCCACGGTCAATCGCCGTGGCTGCACCGCGCACTCGAAAGGGCCAACGGGCGAAAATTCCTTCGCCGCGCCTGGATGTTCCGCCGGATTCATCGCCGCTTTGGCTGGAAATTCTGGGCCTTCATTTCCGGCGGCGCCGCGCTCTCGAATGACACCGAGAGTCTCTTCAAGCGCATGGGCTACGCCGTAGTTCAGGGGTATGGCATGACGGAAACAGCTTCGCTGATCAGCTTGAATCATCCGTTCCGTACGACGGAAGGTTCTGTCGGTAAAATCTTGCCCGGCCGCGAATTCAAGCTTGCCGAAGATGGTGAAATTCTTGTGCGCGGAGAAAACGTCGCGGCGGCCTATTGGAAGAGTGGCGTTCTCCAGCCGTCTGGCGAAGAAGGCTGGCTGCACACCGGCGACTTGGGAGAAGTGGACGCGGAAGGCAATCTGCGTTTCCGCGGACGCAAGAAAAATGTCATCGTGACTGCGGCGGGCCTGAATGTTTATCCCGATGACCTGGAAAACGCGCTGCGCCTGCAATGTGGCGTGCGCGATTGTGTGGTGATTCCGTTTCCTCAGGACGGCAACGCCGAGCCCTGCGCCATTCTCTTGTTGCAAGAATCGAACGAGTCCGCGGCGCGAGCTGCAGTTGACGGAGCCAACGCCTCGCTCGCCGAATACCAGCGCATCCGGCGGTGGCTCCTTTGGCCAGAGACAGATTTTCCGCGGACGGCGACGGGCAAGCCGCGTCTTCCTGCGATCTCTTCCCGCGCGCAAGATCTGCTCAACGGTCAACCTGCGACTCACGCGGGCCCTCTCGCTCCTTCAATGGGCCAAGGCGCAGTTGCGGAACTGTTGGGTATGGTGGGCAGAAGTCAGGAAGCAGCTAGTCGACTCGAACAAGATTTGGACCTCACCTCGCTCGATCGCGTCGAACTGATGAGCGCGCTCGAAGAAAAGTTCCACGTGGAACTAAATGAGACTTCCTTTGCGGAAGCCAAGACCGTTGGCGACGTCGAGCGCCTTCTGCAGCAACCCGCCGATGGATATAACAAGACTGGTTATATTTATCCGCACTGGGCCCAGTGGGAGCCCGTTCGCTGGTTCCGGCTGGCGGTCTACTACTCTCTGGTCTGGCCCGCCACGCAAATTTTGGGACATCCCAGAGTCGTTGGCCGCGAGCATCTCCCCGGCCTTCGCGGGCCCGTGCTCGTCGTCTCCAACCACATTACCCGCCGCGCCGACATCGGATTAATCCTTGCTGCGCTTCCCCTGCGATTCCGCCATCGCTTGGCCACTGCGATGGGCGGCGAAAGCCTGCAAAAGATGCATCGTCCGCCGCGCGACTGGTTTTTTGCAAGACGCTGGGCGCATTGGTTTGGCTATTGGCTGGTCACCGCGCTGTTTAACGTTTTTCCGTTGCCGCAATTCTCTGGCTTTCGCGAAAGCTTTCGCTTCGCCGGTGAGTCCGTGGGCCGCGGCTACAGCGTGCTGATTTTTCCCGAGGGCGAGGTGAACAACTCCGAAGACGGCCGCATGGCGCCGTTTCAATCCGGCATTGGCCTGCTCGCCGAAAATCTTGGCATCCCCATTGTGCCGATGCGCCTCGACGGCGTTTGGCAAATGAAGCGCGAGCGCCGCCGCCTCGCGCACTTCGGTGAAATCACCGTTCGAATCGGCAAGCCTCTGACCTTCGCTTCCGGCACGCCTCCCGACGAAATCGCCCGCCAGCTCGAATGGATCGTCAAGTCTCTATAGCCAGCGGGTGCACATCGGCCGTTGTAATGAGCACCGCATCCACGGCATCCAATGGTTAAGAGAGAATATGCAGGATTTCCCAGCCAGCAGGGAATTGGCTCCTGTGGCAAAATAGAAGGTTCAGAGAACACGATTGATGGCACACCGTACGACATTCACGCAAGACCAGCCTGCCAGGACGGCTAAGGCAGTCAAGAAGGCTTCAACCGCCGCGCCAGCAAAGGCCGCGGAAAACCAGGAACGCGAACGCGTTTTCGACGCTTTTCGCCGTTGGGGCTATTTGGAAGCGAACCTCTATCCTCTCGGCATGCTCCAGCCCCTGAAGCACCCTGATCTTGAAGGGCTAACAGGCGAGGCCGCCGAAGAAGCGCGCCGCATCTACTGCGGCACCGTGGGCGCGGACTTCATGCATTTGCCAGAGCCGGATCGGCGCCGCTGGATTATTGAGCGCCTCGAAGCGCCTGCCGAAGAAGTCGACCAGCACAAAATTCTCGAGCGCCTGATTCGCGCGGACCTCTTCGAGCAGGTCCTGCAAGCGCGCTATCTCGGCTCGAAGCGATTTTCTTTGGAAGGCGTCACGGCGCTGATTCCCCTGCTTGCCTCGATTCTGGACGCTGCCGCCGAACACGGCGCGGAGTCTTCCATCATGGCCATGAGCCACCGCGGCCGTTTGAACGTAATGGTGCATGCTGCATGCAAGAGTCCGCATGAAGTGGTGGGCGGCTTCGAAGACGTGGATCCCCGCAGCGTCCTGGGCGCGGGCGACGTGAAATATCACGTCGGCGCCACTGGCGCCTATACCACTTCTTCCGGCAAAGAAATCGGTATCCACCTGGTGTCGAATCCAAGCCATCTCGAAGCGGTTGATCCCGTCGCCGTCGGCCGCTCGCGCGCCAAGCAGACGCGTTATGGCTTGCGCGGCGCTTACGTGGACCGCTCTCGCGAAACTCTCAACAAGGTTGTTCCCATTGTGATGCATGGTGACGCCGCTTTCGCCGGGCAGGGCATTTGGGCGGAAACGCTGAACTTCGCCGACCTGCGCGCCTACACCGTCGGTGGCACGGTCCACATCATCGTGAACAATCTGATCGGTTTTACGACGCCGCCGCGCCAGGAACATTCCGCGCGCTTCGCCGCCGATATCGCCAAGCGCCAATCCGTGCCCATTTTTCACGTGAATGGCGAAGATCCCGACGCCGTGGTGCGCATCGGGCAAATGGCCACGGACTACCGCGCCACGTTTGGAAGCGACGTGGTTGTGGACATCATCGGCTACCGCCGTCACGGCCACAGCGAAGTGGACGACCCCACGATCACACAGCCGAAACTCTACGAACGCATCAAGGACCATCCGCAGCTTTGGAAGATTTATGCGGAGGCCACCGGCATTGACGCGACGGGAATCGTCGAAACCGTCCGCAAAGAGTACGAAGAAGAACAGACGAAAGCGCGGGCGCTGAAAAAGATTCCACGTCTCCGCCAACTTCCGGATTACTGGGCGCCGTACTCTCATGGCCGTTACAGACCGGAATATGAAGTTGACACGGGATTGACTCGCGAAAAACTCGCGGAAATTACCGACGGCCTCGTCCGCGTGCCGGAGGGTTTTCACGTTCATCCGAAAATCGTGAAATTGCTTGAGCAGCGCGCCGAAATGGGGCACGGGAAGCGCGCGGTCGATTACGGTTTCGCCGAGGCGCTGGCCTTTGGCTCCTTGCTTCTCGAAGGCACGCCTGTCAGGCTCACCGGCCAGGACTCGCAGCGCGGTACGTTCAATCAACGCCACGCCGTTCTGATTGATACCGAAACAGAGAAAGACTACCTTCCACTCTGTCATCTTTCGCCCAATCAGGCCTTTTGCGAAATTTACAATTCCTCTCTCTCCGAAGCAGGCTGCCTCGGCTTCGAATATGGTTTCAGCCGCGACTACCCGGAAGCCCTGGTGCTCTGGGAAGCGCAGTTCGGCGACTTTGCCAACGGCGCCCAAGTGATCATCGACCAGTTCATCAGCGCTGGCGAGGACAAATGGAATCTCCCGGCGGGAATCGTGATGCTGCTGCCCCACGGCTACGAAGGCCAGGGGCCGGAGCATTCGAGCGCGCGACTCGAACGCTTCCTGCAGCTCGCGGCCGAAGACAACATGCAAATCTGCCAGCCGTCCACCGCGGCGCAGTACTTCCACATGCTGCGCCGGCAGGCGCGCCGCCCGTGGCGCAAGCCGCTGATCGTTTTCACGCCAAAAAGCATGCTGCGCCATCCGGACGCCAGTTCCAATATTGAGGAATTCACGCATCCGCGCTTTCTGCCTCTGGTTCCTGACCGCGAAGTGCAGGACGCCTCTCGCATCTTGATCGCCAGCGGAAAAGTCGGGCACGAATTACGCGCCGAACGGCGCCGCCGCAAGGACGTAAGTACGGGCATTTTCTTTCTGGATCAGCTCTATCCCATGCCCCGCGCGGAGATCGCCGCCGCCATCGCGGAACATCCCCATGCCCGTGAAATCGTCTGGGTGCAGGAGGAGCCAGGAAACATGGGAGCCGCCGGTTTTGTGCTTCCCCGCCTCGAACGCATTGCCAAGGCCGCGGGCCTCGTATCGCGCTCCGTCAAGCGCTCCCCTAGCGCCAGCCCCGCGACGGGCTCGGCGAAAGCCCACGAACTGGAGCAGAAAACGCTGCTGTCTCTGGCCTTCACAACGTCGAGCAACAATTAGGCGAGCGCAATTAAGGTTTTTAGCTTTAACATTCCATTCACATAAATGTAAACGCCGCGTTATCAAGCGCAAGGCGGCTTCTGCCACAATCAGGCGTGCAGCAAGAAACCTTGAGTGAGCCGAACTATTCCACTTCCTATCGCCATGCGCCGGGCTACGATACACTTTCTTCAGGCAGGCGCATCAGGCATTCCATCAGTATGAAACGCGTATTCATTATCGAAGACGACCGCGACATCGTCGAATTGGTTCGCTACAACCTCGCCAATGAAGGCTTTCAGGTTACTTCAGCTCACGACGGTGTGACCGGCCTGGCTACCCTGAAGAAAACTCCGCCCGATATCCTGCTCCTCGACCTGATGCTTCCCAAGCTTTCCGGCCTGGAAATCTGCCGCGAGATTCGCCGCGACGAGGCGCTCAACCGTCTGCCCATCCTGATGCTCACGGCTCGAGGCGAGGAAGCCGACCGCGTCGTCGGGCTGGAAATGGGAGCCGACGATTACGTCACCAAGCCCTTCAGTCCGCGCGAACTCATCGCTCGCGTGAAGGCGCTTCTGCGCCGCTCGGAAATTCCTACAGACACCCCGCACACCGTCGAGATTGGCAAACTCAGCATTGACCCGGCTTCCTATCGCGTTTGCCATTCCGGTAAACCGGTCGTCCTCAGCACCCTGGAGTTTCGCCTTCTTTATTACCTGGCTTCGCGGCCAAACCGCGTTTTCACGCGGGATCAGTTGCTCGATGCCGTTTGGGGTACGGATCGCTTTGTCACACCGCGCAGCGTGGACGTCTACGTGCGCCGGCTCCGCGAAAAAATCGAGTCCGATCCGGAAAACCCGACGCTCTTGAAAACCGTGCGCGGAGCCGGGTATCTTTTCGAGACACGTGCGGCTTAACCTTTTCTGGAAACTCGGCTTTGCTTTCTTCGCGCTGCTGATAGCAGTCCTGCTGCCCGTGGACTACTACGCAGAGCGCAATTTGCGGCTCGACTACGAGCGCGCCGGTTTCGACGAACTCTCCGCCATTGCGCGCATCGCGCTTGCCAGCCCGCCCCCTGCTTCAGCCCTCACCACGCCTTCGCGCTCGCCTTCTCCGGCTCTTCGCGATTGGGTTTCCAGAATGGCGGCCAGCAATGTCCGCGTCACGGTGATTACTGCCGACGGCTTGGTCCTGGCGGATTCCCAGTCCGATCCACAGACGATGGAAAACCACGCAGGGCGCCCGGAGATTCGAGATGCTCTCGCAAAGGGCGAAGGCCAGTCCGTCCGCCACAGTGTGACCATCAACCGCGACCTGCTGTATTACGCCGCCCGCTATTCCGTGCCCGGTGCCTCTCCCGTCGTGTTGCGCTTTGCGACGCCACTCGGGACCGTGAACGAAGAAGTTTGGGCGTTTCGCCGCAGGCTATGGCTTTCCTCTCTCATCATGCTCATTGTTACGGGAGCAGTGTCGCTCTTGATCTCCCGCTCTTTTTCGCGCCGTGTGGAACGACTGCAATCCTTTTCTCGCCGCGTTGCCGAAGGAGATTTTCGCCCCATCGAGGCGGATCGTTCCGGCGACGCCCTCGAAGCCCTGGCCGCTTCTTTGAACGATTCGGCGGCCCACCTGGACCGCGCAATCCGCACGCTGACTGAGGAGCGCAACCTTTCCTCCGCGATTCTCGGCAGCATGGTGGAGGGCGTCGCCGTGGTGAATTCCAGCGAGCGTCTCGTCTTCGCCAACGAAGGCTTCGCGGAAATCCTGGAACTGGGAGTGCCGCCGCAAGCCGGCAGTTCCCTCGTGGAGACCGTGCGCCAAACGGAGCTTATCGAAGCTGCGCGCTCTGTCCTGCAGGGTGCGCCGCGCGTGGAAGCCGAAATCGTCACCGGAACGCTGCGGCAGCATTTCTTCGCGGCAACCGTAGCTTCCGTGAAGGCCACGGAAAACTCCGGCGCCGTCATCGTGCTGCACGATATTACGGACCTGCGCAAGCTCGAACGAGTCCGTCGCGATTTCGTCGCCAACGTCTCCCACGAATTCAAGACTCCGCTCACCGCGATTCAGGGCTTTGCAGAAACTCTGCTCGCGGGCGCGATGGATGACCCTCAGAACCGCATTCGTTTCCTGCAAATCATTCTCGATCATTCGCGTCGTCTCGCGCGGCTCACCGATGATCTGCTCGAGCTCTCCAGGATGGATGCCGACCGAGTTGACCTGGAACTGGACCGGCTCAGCGTTTCACAATTCGTTCAAAGCTGTATCGAAATCACGCAGCGTTCGGCCGCTGAGAAAAATATGCGCGTTTCCGTGAATCTGAAGACGTCCCTTCCGGACATCGCCGCCGATCGCCGGCGTCTTGCCGAAGTCTTGCAAAACTTGCTGGACAACGCCGTGCAGTACACGCCTTCCGGCGGCAGGATTACCGTTTCCGCCTCATCCGACGGAGATGAGGTCGAGTTCACCGTTTCCGACACGGGAATCGGCATTCCCAAAGTAGACCAGCCGCGCATCTTTGAACGCTTCTACCGCGTGGATGTTGCGCGGTCCCGCGAAGTCGGCGGTACCGGGCTGGGCCTTTCCATCGCCAAGCACCTCGTCGAAGCTCATGGCGGACGCATTTGGGTGGAGAGCGAAGTTGGCCAGGGTTCGCAATTCCATTTCACCGTCCCTGTGTTTCAGGCTCAGCACGCCGCGTCAAGGCCGGCACGCTAAGCCTTACGGGCAAGAAAGCCTCGGTTCGTGCTCACGCCTTTATCTGCGTTTCATCAGGGCTTGAACAAATTGTAATGATTCCCCGTTCAAAATGACGCCGAGAGCGGGAGTGTAGGTACGGCAACTCCCCTCCGAAAGGAAAACGATGGCCTCAACCCCAACCCCTCGAATCACCGAATCCGTAATGCTCGATACGCTCATGAACTATCTCGTCTCCATGGCGCGCACTGTCGAGAGCGCCATGAACCGCGCGCTCGACGCCATCGTTAGCCTCGACAATCCCCGCACCGCCGCTCTCCCGGGTGAAGTGTTTCTACTCGAGCCGCGCATCAACGAAATGGAAATCGTCATTGATGAGCACGCCATCCGGCTGCTTCGCCAAGGTTCTTTTCCCGAAGATGAATTGCGCCTGATTGTAGCCGCGCTAAAGCTGAACAACGATCTGGAGCGCATTGGAGATCTCGCAGTAAATCTGGCGGAGAGAGTGGTCTCCCTTCACGAAATGGCCGGCGTGGAAATCCCCGAGGAACTTGCCCCGATGGTTTCCGCTGTGCGCGCCATGGTCAGCCAGAGCCTGGGGGCGCTCATTTTCCGCAATGTCGAGATGGCCACCACGGTCCTGGAAAGCGATGACGTTGTGGATCAATACCGCGACCGCATCTTTGAGCGCCAGCTTCTGCGTATGACCGGCGAACCGGGCTCGGTCAGCCCGGGCCTGCAGTTCGTCCTCGCAACGCGTCACCTCGAACGCATCGCCGACCACGCCACCAACATTGCCGAAGACATTATTTTCTGGGTGCGTGGCCTCGATGTCCGTCATGGGCGCGGCATTGGCGGTCTCCGCGAGTCGAACATCACGAAGAATTCACAAACGCGTCATTCCGATGTGACTCCTGGCGGCAACACTGACCAGGTCATCTTCACGTAGTGTCCTACCTCAGGGACCGGTCGCACCCCTGGCTCCGGTCCCTTCTCCTCCCTTTAACATGGCTGAAACTGCATCGTGGCAACCTCTTGACCCGACACTTTGACAAATCGCTGACACAGCATGGCGACACTCCGGGTGCTTTGCTGTTTTGCCTATTCGCGCTCGCGGACTCAGAACGTGAAGATGGGACCGCCTTCGCTGCGCAGATCGCGCCAAGTGCGAGAGGGAATGCCCCCGAAAAGAGGCAGAACTCCGCTGGCGTTTGGCAAAGCATCGGTCTCGTAGAGCCCTTGTTCAAACGCGAAGGAGACCCAGTTGTTCAACTTGTAGAACAAGGTGGCGCTGTACAGCGAACCCTTGTGCCGGGCGCCGGCGGTGTTGAACTGCTGAACATCGCGCGCCTTGGCGAAGTCCGCGCCGTAATGCAGATAGAGGGACCAACCCATATTCCGCCCTTGCGGGTCGGCGCCAAAAATGCGCGAAAGAGGGAGTCCCAGATTGACGAATCCACCGGCGGCGCGAACCGGACGTTGCGGGGCGACCACCGCAGCGCCGCTGGCGTCCGTGCCAAAAACAACGGTGGAAGCGCCATCGATCGAGGCAACCGGCGCAGTGCCGGTGAGACCAGCAACATCATTGTAGTTCGAGAAGAATTGGCCGCCGAAAAACCATCGCAGGTCGCTTCCGCTGTAGTACTTGCCAATCAATGTGAAATAACGCGTGGGAAACTGGAATTCCCCGGACCAACCGTTGGTGGTGCTAGTCACTGCGGCACCTTGGGGGAAGGCAGTCTTGAAGGCGGCGGGCACTGCTGAGGCAAGGACGATGGCCTTGCGCTCTCCCTGTTCGCCGCTAACAATGAGCTGTGCCGGAGCTACGCCCGCAGCATGGTCAAGCTGAAACTCCACGGCCACCCGGCCCTCCACCGTGGGCCGCGCAGAATCCGGCCCCTGGCGCTCGCCATAACCTAACTGGTTGGCAAGGTTGCTGGAAGCGGGTTGATCGCCGGAGGCGGGCAGCACAGCGGCAATTTCCGGCATGAGCTTGAACCTGCCGAAATTGTGCGTCCATCCAAAACGCATTTGCGGATCGCGTTCCCACGTTGTGCCAAACCCGCCTCCCGACAGCATGGTTTCCACGACCGTCGGCAGCGTTGAGGATGCAAACGGCGTCCAATCCTGGCCAAACAGGCTAGAGAACGTATCCCGCTCCCCCACTTTGTAGTCCAACCGCACGTATGCCAAGCGAATCGACGGCTGACTTGAGCGGATTGCGGACAAGTTGCGATTGTCCACGCGTGTAAAATCCCCCTCGAAGTCCGCTTCGATCTTTCCCGTGATGGTGAGATTTGGCGACGGGTCCAGCCACTCGAAATTGGCGCCGAAACGCGAGGACCTTGCTCTGATGTGAAACTCTGGCGCGCCTTGAGGGCCGGTGTCGTTCGTGAATCCTGGCAGCGGGAAATCGTCGCCACCCGGAGAAGAACTATCGTGGGCGAACGTCGCTTTGATGAAGCCGTACGGCGTCACATGCACGTTCCCCATGCTGATCATGGGTTTCATCTCGCCCTTTGTTAACCCCCCGACGGGAAACACGCGCAGCGGCGTAATCGCGGGGACTACGGTCGGCCCTTCCGGGGGTGCGGGAGCCGTATTGGAGCCCACGGTTGCAACCTTTGAAAGATTTGAAAGATTAGTCGCCGGCGCATCACTCGCAGAGGAGTTTGCCGGCATGCGGTAGACGGCCGGGACAAAGCTTGCGTACGACGCAGCAAGTGCCGAGGCGCTGGTAACCTTGGCCGCACCAAACGCTTCGTCATAATCTGATTGCGAGATTACGCCCTTCCTTAGAAGCATCTCGCCAAGTCGCTGGTTGACATCGCCCGGAGAAGACTTCCCGTTGATCTGCGCCACTTCCTCTTCCGTCAAAATGCCTTTAGCCTGGAGCAGGCGGAGAAGCGGGTTCGCGGCAGGCGAATTTTCCGGCTGCTGTTGCGCAAAACCGTTCTGGAACGCGGCGAAAATGCTGCCAAAGATCAGCAGAGACACAAGCACTCGAAATGGCTTCCTTATCATCATCGTCAATCCCTCCTGTGACTCACCTTCAGCGGCAAGTCAGGATTTCAGATAGTCCCTTTACATATCCGCCTGCGTTTGGCCGCTTGTCAACAAATCTCGTGCGCGAACACGCGTGAAAGATTAAATTCAGCGCATCCAAAATGCGTAGCTTGACGTGACTAAGGCTTCCCCTTACGATTGCAGCTCCTAAGTTGGGCATACACCCCGCGGAACAAAGAAAAGTCGTCTTTGGGAGTTGTGGATGGCTCGGTTCTTCTTACATCGGTTCTTCTTACAAACGGACGCGCGGCCGAAACTTTTCCCGGACTGCATCTGCTTCCGCTGGTTTTGGCCCCGCCCGTTGTTCTTGATCCTCTAACAATTCGCAACTCCTTGTGTGTCAACGGTTTGCTGTGAATTGCTCCTCTCTGTTACACGATATTCACATTCAGTTGACGCAATTGTAAAAAGGCCTCTTTACCTTGAGCCGCGGGTGGCAAACCACTTTTTCGATAGCACGTCGAATTTTGCTCTAAAGAGAGAGGAAATGAAAAAATTAGCTGCACTCACACTGTCGCTGTTCCTCACCACGGGAATGGCTCTCGCTGATACTCCAAAGGACTCCAATTCGCAACCTCCCAAGGCCTCAGCTCCAGCCAAGCCCAAAGCGGCCAAGAAGGCGGAGAGAGCTGATTCGGCCATTGCCGCCGAGATCGAAGAACTCCGGCAGGCCATCCAATCCCAGCAGGAACAGCTTCAATTGCTGAAGGAAGAACTGGCCAAGCGCGACCGCCAGATTGACGAAGCGCGCGAAGCCGCGGCCGCCGCCAACGCCCGCGCCGCCGAAGCCGGCGCTAAGGC
>WNEX01000475.1_pt1 | contig 27211 bp, 28 predicted proteins | sample 5399841 | NCBI WGS metagenome assembly WNEX01 (sample SAMN13153337, study PRJNA577476) | soil metagenome | isolation source: 40 cm grassland meadow soil 2 days after 1st rain plot 5 | place: USA:California | collected 2015-09-18 | reverse complement strand
CCGGGTTCGCCAGTCGATGCCCTGCTTATCGGTGAACATTCAAACGCGTTCGTTATGGGCTCATTGGACAAAGTGCCGGTTGTGGCCGCCTTTAATTTCAATGACGGAACGGGCAAATGGCTTACGCCAGCACCTTATCCCGGAGGTGCTGTCCAAGTGGAGACGGTGATGGCAGACGATTCGCTTATTTTCGAGTATCTGCACGACGCTCACTGTCATTTAATGGTTGCAGACCCGAGTGGCAACGTTCTACCGCTTCTTCCGTACGATCTAGCTCCACTGACTGGCTCCAATGGCCCCTCCTATTGGATGCTTAGCACCTGGTTCGTTTTCCTGCATGATCAAAGCATAGCCCGTGTGTCCCGGACGCCGGGCTAGGAGGGGTTTCGGTTGACGTCTTCTTTTCGATCCCTACTGCATTTCCGATCCTCACTATCTCTGCCAATCCCCAACTATAAGTTTTCTTGAAGACTGGGAAGCACCGGCCTATATTTGTTGCATGCTGCCACGCAGCTTGCTTCCCGTCGCTGCTTTGTTTCTGGCTTGCCTTCCATGTGCGTTCGGACAGTTGCCGAAGAGACTGGAGAAATGCCTGCCGTATCCCACATTGGCTCAAGAAATCCGCGAGATGCAACCAGCGCCGGCTCAGGTCAGAGTACATGTGACCCGCGTGGAATTTGATCCGAATGACGACATTCCAGCGGATGCTCAAGAGGAGATTTCGGCGGAGCTGCGAAGGCGCGTGTTCAAGCCGGATGCGGACAGTGCCTACCAGAAAGATTTGGCGAACGAGATCGCAGAAGTTCCTGTTAGGGGAGCACTCCGAAATCGGGGCTATTTCAAAGTTACTGCGATAGCCAAGCTAACGGTATTATGGAGCGAAGAGGCAGACGTCGGTGCTGCTGTGGCTATCAGTGCCACGCCCGGACCGCAATACCGAATGGGAGACATCCGAATCGTATCCACAGATAGCGGCTATCCTCTCGTAATATCGCCCGAGGTCTTGCGAGGTCTCATTCCACTTCAAAGAGGCGAACTGTTCAGTGTCGAAAAAGTCCGATCTGGTCTGCAAAACCTCGCGCTGGTCTATGGGCGAGAGGGCTACGTGGATATGACTCCAGAGCCGGACACTGAGGTTGAGGAAGACCGCAAGACCGTCGACTTGGTGGTTAAAATCGACCAGCAGGTGCCATACCATGTGGGAAGCATTGAATTTCTGGGCGTAAATGCTGTGACACGAGAGAAATTGATGGAATCGCTCCCCAAACCCGGAGAGGTTTTTGACAGGACCAAGCTGGACGAATTCTTCAAAATAAACCGGACGATCTTGCCCCCTGATGTGTCAAGAGAAGATGTAAATGTCGAGCGTGATAACAAAATGAGAACGGTAAGAATTTTGTTTGACTTGCGGGAGTGTCCGCAGCACTCGAATTGATGCAAATGGATTCAGCTTCCGAGACCATCAAGAGCTTTTGTCAAATAAGGCACGTCAAGGCATGGGCCTTTCAGTAGTTCACGGGTTCGGAATCCTCGGAAAGCGTGGTGCACATCGAGGTACACAATAACAATGTCTAAGACTTCCTTGCAATGACTTAGGATGCCGTCCATGCTCTTGTAAGTGCTTGCAAGTACTTATGAATCGCTCACTGTCACGGCAGAGGTCGCGAGTTCGAGTCTCGTCGTCCCCGCCATCTTTTCAAGCGCTTACAGCAAACCCAGAAAAAAATCTGGGGTCGCGCAAGGTTCACTGTATCACCTTTCAGGGATGGCAACGTGCTGCTGTCAATCCCATGCGCACGCGCCGAATGCGCTGATTACCTGTGTCGGCGATATAAAGGTCCCCATTCTCACCAAAGCTGATTCCGAAGGGGCGGTTGAGTTGGGCGCATTCAGCCGGGCCACCATCGCCGCTGTAACCAGCTTCACCAGTCCCTGCAACAACTTTGACGGTGTGGCTCTCGAGATTCATACATCGAACCTGGTGGGTGCCCGATTCGGAAAAGCACAAAACTTCGGGCGACTGAAAGGCCAGACCGGACGGTTGCCGCAAATTGGACAGAACCGTTGTAATGCTGCGGGTTGCACCATCCACACGAAGGATGCGGCCGTTTTTCCCTTCGAAGTATCCATCGGCGATGTAGAGGTTTCCTGCGGAATCAAGCGCGAGCCCCGAGGGTGCAGCCAGCCCCGCTAGGCCACCGCCTCTGGCGCGTCCGTGCCGGTCTGGTGCTGTGCCAACGTAGAGCTCCACGGTGCCATCGCTCCGCGAGGTGCGCCAGACGCAACCTCCATTTGGGTCTGAGAGATAGAAGTAATTCTCATCGGCGATCAAAGCGCCTGCATATTGGAGGATCCCAGAGAACGAGTGAAAATCCTTTGGCGTAGTTGCGAAATTTGTTACTTTGCCACGATCCGGGCTGAGATGGCGAATAATTCTATTGTCATCGTCTGAGAAAAAAACCTCATTGTTTTTGTCAAGCCAGATGCCTTGCGGGTTGGTGAGGGCGACTTCGGTGGACGACCCCGGCTGCGTACCGATTCTCACAAATTCTCCACCGCCGGCCACGGTTATGAGCTCACCATTGCGATCGAGGCGCATCAACCGATTATCAAAACTGCTGCTGATGTACACGCTGCCATCAGCCGCTGGAGTGGCATCTGCAGGTTCCCAGAGCTTCGCATCACGAGCAACGGTCGGGGCACCATCCGTGACCGCATAACCGTTGCCGACTCTGGTCGAAATCAACCGCGTAGATGAGTCGACACTGCGGATACGCGAATTTTCTGCGATGATCAGATTCCCTGCCGGGTCTGAAAGGACATAGCTTGGACCGGTTACATTGGAGCGATCTGCCTTGATGTCATCGCCGTTGAATCCCTGGGCACCTGTGCCCGCGTAGGTAGAAACGACGCCAGTCTTGAGCACGATACGAAGGACCCGCGATCGGTTCGCCTGCGCCACGAATAGGTGGCCCTGCTCATCTACGCTGATGTAGCTTGGAATGTCGTATTCGCCGAGCGGCGTCTGCTGCTCCGGAAGCCCAATGTTTACTACCTGCAGCTTCCCATCCTGAGGCGTGATGCAGAAAACGTAAGGCTCCAGCGTCGAAAAGTAGATTGTTCCGTCTGATCCAACGGCGACGGCCTGAGGATGCCTCAAAGGACTCGAAATCGCGGGCACTCCAGGTTGCGTTGGGCCGCGCATCCCATTCCCGGCAAGGATGCTCACCGACTCAGATGAAAACGAGTAAGTCTTGATCCGATGGTCTGCGCCATCACTGAAGTACAAGTTGCCATCAGGTCCCACAACCATGTCAATGATGTCCAGAATGGAGTCCGGTGAGCCCGGCTGGCTGTAGGGTATCGAGAACACGGTGGAAAGGAGTCCAGTCTTGCGGTCCACTCGGACGAGAGCATTCGCACACACGATGTACAAGTTACCCGCGATATCGACCGCCAGGGTTCGAGGATCGAGGATCGGCGACGAACCTGCAGAAACACCGTCGACATTCTTCTCACGGACTCCATTGCCGGCGAATACCGTTACCTTGGCGTCCAGCCCCAGGCGGTACACTCGGCTCTTGGCTTGAATTGAAAAGTAGATACTGCCATCTGCATCGGCAGCCAAACCTGACACCGACGCAAAGCCGAAGTCGACGCCCGGTACACTCGTGGGCTCACCGCCTGCAATCGTTTCGATTGACGATGCAGAGGGTTGCGTGGTTTGGGGCTTAGCCAGCGGCGCGGACAGAGAAAAACAGACGAAGAGAAAGAAACAGACTCTCAGTATTGATTCACGAAACTTCTCGAGTGCGCCTTCAGGACGGCGAACAAAGGCGTTGCCAAGCCGTTCCGATTGGTACGCTGTGGACGCGACGTATCCAACGGAGCGAGAGCGCCAGTCTGAAGGGGGATTTGCCACGCAAATCATGCTGCACCTTTACTGAGTGCTTGGGTTGGGCTTGCGTAATCGAGCCAGTTCATACCTCGCGATATCGCTGTAGCTTTGACTGGAATCATATTTTCGCTGGTCAGTCAGAAGAATCTCTAGCATAGCACGGCTCGCTCTCGATCGTTGTCTGACCAGATCGTATTTCGCCAAAGCTCGTCGTAATGCTTTCGATCTTGATACCGGTATTTCCTAATCGCACGCAGTAGTTGATTGAACTGCGCGTCAGTGCCGAAATCCCGAATTACCCAACACGCAGGTTGTATTTCTGAATGGCTCTTGGATGGGTCGTTCACGTACCCAAGAGCAGTCGCCATCGCGGTTGCGACAATCTTGGTTTGACCGGCTTTCATGACATCGCAGGCAACGTAAAGTGATCCCGGCCGCCACGATTCCAGCATAGAATGGAGTTCCTCCACAAGACTAGGTTCCCGAGCGAATTCCTGAAGAGCGCCCCCGGTTCCCCATTCGTTAAGATCAGAAATGTTCAGAAATGCGTGAATTAGTTCGTTTTTGCCATCGTTTGGCCTCGCCATCCTCTGGACAGTTGTTTCGGCGAGGGAACCTGGCCAACTTGACGGATTCATTCCGTACTTCCCGGAAGCAAAATCAGCGATTGTTGGCCTTGGTATTCCTAGTGAACTGACAAGAGATGCCGTGACGAGTGCCCACCGCTCAGTGTCGCCGTTCATCGCTATGGCTAACAGCTTCGTCATTTCGAACGCATAGCCGTTGGTCGTCTGAAAAGCTAGGTATGATGCTTCCCTCGGCATCTCCTCACGCGTCCCCCTGCTCAGAGCCGAGGCAACTTCCTGCAAAAGATACTCCCTACCGCTCTTTGATTGCATCGGGAATAGAGCCTCACCCTCGATTGCAGGGATAACCGTTCCGATCCCCTCGTCCGCAATCAGGCGCCAGGCATCACTTGCAGGTTTCGGATTCGACTTGAGAGGCACAATGAAGGTCGAGCCTGGATGAAGCGGCGGCACATCTGGCCCATTCATGCGTGAACTTTCATCGGCGAGCTGTTCGTAATCCAATTGTATGTGTTCCCCTGAGCGTATCGCCGATAGAGGAAAGGTCCTTAGGACCAACAGCTCAGCGCGGCCGAGAACCGTCCGCTTCATCGATTGTGGTTCCGAAGGCGGACGACTAATATTTTGGACCTTAACGGTTGCAAGGATAGAGGCCGTTGAACCAAGCGTCTCAAGCTGCCAAACGGAAGTTGGATAAGAGCGGCAGATTGGAATGGCCGAGATACACACGCAGAAAAAAGCGATAAAGCAATGCCTTGATGTCGACCGGAATTTAGCGGACTGCATGGCGGATTACCCCACAGGTCGAATCATGTTACGAATAGCAATTATGGAGGTCGATTTAGCTCGGCATTTCGAAAACTTGCTGGACGCAAAGCTGCCCCTCTCACTTTTCCGGCTCAGCCACCTCGAATCCATGCTCCGCCGCTATATCGGTTATGGCTGCCCGTATGGGAACCACACGTTCGGGCGCGCCAAAAATATTCAGCCACAATTTCGTCCCACTGGGATACTGCGCAAGTTTGGCCTTCAGTGATGCGAGGTCCATGGTGGTGTATTGGTTGATATTCGCCATGATTTTATCGCCAAAGAAACTGACGTTCAGATTGACCGGCGAACTCCAGTGCCACTGTTTTACGTTATCCCGCTCTTGCCCAAGCGTCAGATTTTCCAATTCCGTGATTTCTTCGTTTGTTAGAAGCCAGGCCTGCGCCTTTCCGATCGCTTCGACTAAACCAAATTGGAAGCTCACGGCTTCATTGGCGTCGTTTCGTATTCCAGGCCGCATAACCAGCTCATTCCCCCGCTCCGACCACTGCTCATGAAATTTGCGCAGACGCTCCCACATGGCTTTCCCCGACTGCGCACCGCCGTATTTCGCTAGTGTCTCGGCAGCTTGGCGCGCGCGGTTGAGATCCGATCCATTAAGCCACGCAATGATTCCAGGTTCGACTTCACTCCAGCGGTGCATTTTGATGACAGTTGGCAGGGAGTGTGTCATACAAAAGCTTGGAGCCAGCGCCAAGCGCTTGACGCCGTAATCGGGGTCCACCCGCAGGAAATACAACACGAACCCGTCCTCAATAACACAGTCCCAGCGGGCAGCCGCGGTGTCGTAAATACTCCTAATTCTCGGCAGAATGGCCTTGGTCGAGTAACGCCCGATCAGTTGCGCGTCCAAACCCATCGTGCGACTTTCCTTCTGCTCGATTCGTGCGGCAAGCATCTCGTCAAATTGAGGCAACGTTTCGTTCGGCAGCAGACCCAGACTTTCCCCCTTAACCGTGAACATGCCATTGTCCAAGTGCGGATTCCTGATTTCTGCTAGGAATACCGGTGTAGCTTCACTCGGGTCTAGATCGTAGAGGCAATGCAGTGCCAGGTCACGCAGCATCTGATGGTTCATGTTCGGCTGCTCTACTACTTTCTTGAGAGGTGCCATCATGGCGGGGTCCTTGAGCCGCTCCCAGAAACTCATCAGTAGACCCCACTGCTGATCCTGCGATAAATTCAGGAACGCTGCCGCAACCTCTTCGGCTGGAAGACCCGCGAGTGGTTTGACGTCGCCGGGCTCACGTGACGGGCGCAGCAGCAAAGTTTGTACGGTCTCCGCTCTGGCCCTCCCTCTTTTCATGGAGACCATTGCAGCTGCCTTCTCATAAAGCCCGTCCTGTAGCCCTTTGAGGTCCTCATCCTGAGCATGCATTCGTTCGTTCCAGATTTTCTGCCGCTTGGTATCTTTTTGTGGGTAGGGCGGAAGGGGCTCGTGATCGAGTTGAAGCTTGAGTTTGGCCAAGATACTTAGATAGCTGCTCGTTAAGGCTACGTCGGGAGCACTCATTTGCTGCTCAAGCTCCCGTACCACCAAATTCTGATAGCCCGAACCTGACAGCCCTGCCACCTCGTTCCATTCGCTGCGGTCCCCTTGTGTCCCCAAGCGAAGCACGAGTTCATGCACCGATGCTGGAGTATCCAAGAATCGCAAAACTCTCAACGCCGATGTCTTCTCACCGTCTGTACCCGAAGCCATACTTAGTGTTGACACTGCCGTGCTGAGCGTCTGTTGTTGCCAGGCTGCGTCTGCGGCTACAACATCAAATTCCAAGGAATTGGATCGCAGCGGGACTGGTTCATCTTTGCCCTGCGTGCGACGTGTAACGCGATCGGATGTTACGTAAAGGGAGTAATGCCCGGGTTTATCCAGCGCGACCCACTCATTCAGGTCTTCGCGCATCGTTTGTGGCTCGTTGGAGAGCGCGCGTGAACCTCCGAGGCCACCCCCCATAAATCCTCCGATGGAGTAGTAGCGCTCGAGAGGGTCCCGACCGGGTGGCGTGACGTGAAACTGTTCGATGTTCAGACGACCGCTCCGGTCGTAGTTGCGCATTTCCATATCGTACGTGTCGGGGATGGGAGCTTTGAACGACAGTTCGACAGGAATGACCTCCCCTACGTGAAACCGGCTCGTGCCATCAGTAAAGCGAATCGCCAGGGATATACCGTTCTCTTCTTGAGCAGATAGGGATGAGGTCGGGGCTAGGGTCGCTAACGTCAGGATCGGGACCGCGAGGCTCAATCGCAAGGGTTTCATGCTAATATAATACCTGCCATTCGTGTCGTTCCGCGCCTTCTAGGAGGACGTCATTTGCAGTCGGATGTATCAACGGACATTTACGTTGCATGCCGGTCCCAGTTAACTGCGTGATGTACACTCCATCTCTTTCGAGCTCGATGGTGTTGCTAGGGAATTTGAACTGCTGGAAAGGGAATACGTCATACGTTAGAGGCTGCTCGAGGAATTAAAGACGTAAAGTTCACTCGGCACTGGGGGAGGTGGTGTGTGCTTTCGGTGTTCGATGAAAATTGTTGTTGTCAGGAAACGTGAAATAAAAAACCTGGGTCTGATTAGGGTCCAATAAGTCGTTGCGGAGAGTTCCTTAGAATACCAATGACGGGCTGTCAGCGCCGTCAAGTTTCACTAAGTTCCAGCAAACTGCCACTCTGTCACGGCAGAGGTCGCGAGTTCGAGTCTCGTCGTCCCCGCCATTTCCTCAGCGAACACGATTGGCGTTCCCAATGCAGGAGCGCGGCGTTCAGCCCGCTTATCGTCAGTTTCGCTTAACTATAATAGACTAGACCAAGGGTTGACTACCGGAACCGAAAGATCCTCAAAATGCGATGTGTTTCGTGTTGCGAGCTTCGCGTGCGAAGCAAGCACGATGCCGGCGATCATTGTGTCGCGCAATTCGCCTGGACGTCCCTTCTTATGACGCACAGCCATCAGATCCCCAGCCTGTTGGGCGGCGGCTGTATCAAAAGGAGCGACTCGATTCTCGATCTTCTCAACAAGGACTCTCTCGAATGCCTGAAGTAGGGCCGAGCGTCGCTTCCCAATCGGCAGAATATGCAATCCGTAACGAATTTCAAGGATCGTGATGGAAGTTGTCCAAACGGATGTGCGAGGTTGCTTGTCGAGCCATTCGACAACACCCGTGTCAGGCGGGCGCCGCATGAGCGCAGAGAGAACGTTGGTATCGAGAACGATCATCGATCAAAGCGCGCAGGTTTGGTCTGGTATCCACGGAGTTCAGGGATGTCTTCTTCGAGTCCAACCTTGGCGAACAGCGAGGCGATCTCCGTGCCAAGACCTCCTGCAGCAGCATCTTGTTCATTTACAGCATTTCGGAGAATGTCCCGGACTTCTTCCTCCATGCTCCGTCCATGCCGCGCTGCGCGCCGCTGCAGCCGTACCTTAACGTCTTTCTCGATGTTTCGTACGACAAACTGGGCCACATCTCCTCCTCCCCATGCGATATCATGATATCATCCTTGGCCGGGACTGAACAGCATTCTGAATCGGATTGCTCCGACGCCGTTGGCATAAAAATAAGAGCCCTATAACAAGGGCCGAGAATCGGCGAATCTGGGTGCAATTAGGGTGCAATAAGACTTCCCGAGGATTCCTTAGGGCGCCGAGAGTGGCGATCGGTGCCGTGAAATTACAACCAGTTACCTCTGGACGCTGGACTGTCACGGCAGAGGCCGCAGGTTTGCCGGATGTGATGTATCCGCGATGTTAGAGCAACCCCCCGGAAGGTTCGAAGAAAACCCGAGAACGAACCACTGACTCCTGCCAATCAAAAGGGCGGCTACACGAGCCGCCAAAACCACTTCGCGATGGAATCTTGGCCGTAGGTGGCGCTACTTCTTTTCTTCGGAAGGCGGTTGCGCAGGCGGAGTGGCCTGCGCCGGCGGCGGGGGCGTTTGCGACGAGCCGGACATGCCTTCCTTGAAGCTGCGGATGCCTTCCCCTAGGCCCTTCATCACTTCGGGAATGCGCCTGCCGCCAAAGAAAATCAATACAACGGCCAGAACAATCAGCCAATGAAAAATACTGAACTCACCCATGGAGCCTCCACGCGCCCCCCGACTGGGTCGGGACGCGCCCTATCAACCCTAGCGCAGTCTTTCGCGTGCGGCAAGACTGTCCTCGCGCGGGCAGCTATAGGATAACACGCTCGTCGCCCGCGCGGCGCGTGACCCGCTCGCGGTCCAGATATTCGAGCAAGGGTATGGCGTATTTCCGGGTGATCCCGGTCAGCTCCTTGAAGCTCGGCACGGAGATCCGCTCGCCCTTGGATTTTTTGTAGGTCGAAAGCTTTTCTTTCAGCTCGTCGAGCGCGCGGCGGTGAAAAATCAATTCCGGCGAGACCCGCACGAGATTTTTCTCGCGCAGCAGAATCTGCAGCAGCCGCTCCGCGCGTTTGGTTTCGATCGCCAGTTTAGCCAGCACTTCTTTCACGGAAGGAACGGCGAGCCCCGCCGCGGCAAAAGCCGCTTCGATTTGATCTTTGGCTTTCACTTCTTCCGGCTGCAGCGTGATTTCCGAGCCGGCCTTCTTGACCAATTCGCCGGGCGCCTCGAGCTTCCTTTCCCGGGTCAGCTCTTCCAGGGCGGCGCGAAAGGTTTCCGCCCGCACGCGCTTTCCGAGGCTCGTGCGCAAATCCTCTCGCAATATGCCCGGCAGGAGCGAGTTTTCCTTTTGAAATTTCTCGACCTTCTCCAAAATCTTGCTGCGCACTTCCGCAAAGAATTCCTCCGAAACCAATACCAGGGGGTCCCGGGAAACTGCTTTCACGCGGCCTTCGGCGGAAAGTTTCGCGGCTACCTCGCGGATTTCCTCATCCATCCACGCGGTGCGCGAGATGATTTCTTGGTAACCTAGGCCGAGAATCGCGCGTTTGGCGAGCGAGGCGAGAATGTCTTCGCGGCTCCCTCGCTCGAGTGTTGCGAGGTAGCTCGAGCGCCCCGTGTCGCGCAGCATCGGCCGCCGTGCCAGCGGATCGAGCACCACTCCGCCGCCCATCGTCACGACCGGCGAAAACTGCCGCACGATGAAGCGATCGCCTGGCAGCACCAGAATTTCGTCCTGCAATTTCAGATTCGCGAAGGCGCGCGAAGCCGGCTGCAATTCCTTCTGTCCGTGAAAGAAAACTTCCGCAACGGTCTCCCCCGTTCCCGCGTGAAAATGCACCCTGGCGCCCTGCTTCATTTTCCTTGCCGACCCGAGCAGCTCCAGGCGCGCATCGATGCGGCGCGTCTTGCGGAATTTTCCCGGTGTGGCGAGCACCATGCCGCGCCTTAGCGCGGTGTGCTCGATGCCCGCCAAATTGACGGCCGTGCGCTGCCCGGGCATGGCGCGTTCGACCGCTTTCCCGCCGGATTCGACGCCGCGCACGCGAAGCCGGTTGCCGGAGGGAAGCAATGCGACTTCATCGCCCGCGCCGACGGTCCCCGAAACGAGCGTGCCCGTCACCACCGATCCAAATCCCTTCATCGCGAACGCGCGGTCGATCGGCAAGCGAAAATACCCGGACCCGTCCCGCATCGCGACGCTCGACGCGGCATGGCGCAAAGCCTTCTTCAAATCGTCGAGCCCGGCGCGGGTTTTGGCGCTTACCGCGATCATCGGCGCATCTTCGAGAAACGATCCGCGCAAATACTCTTGGGCTTCGAGCCGCACCAACTCGAGCGTGTCGGTATCGACCAGATCGCTCTTGGTCAGCGCCACAACGCCGCGCTTGACGCCCAGCAGGCGGCAGATCTCGAAGTGCTCGCGCGTTTGCGGCTTGATGGATTCGTCCGCGGCAACGACCAGCAGCAGCACGTCGATTCCCGCCGCGCCCGCCAGCATGTTGCTAACAAACCGCTCGTGCCCCGGCACATCCACAAAGCCGAAGCGCACGCCATGCTCTTCGAGGAAAGCAAACCCCAAATCGATGGTGATGCCGCGGCGCTTCTCTTCTTCGAGCCGGTCGGGATGCGTTCCGGTGAGCGCTTCGACGAGCGCAGACTTGCCGTGGTCGATATGCCCGGCCGTGCCGACGATGACGCTTTTCGTTGCCGCCGGCTTCATTGCCGTAGCCATGGTGATCTTCCGGCGAAAATTCCCTTCCGCTCTCCGATGCTACTGGAGGGGAGATTCCGGCGTCAAACGGGGGTGCTACTTGGCTGCTACTTGGCGGCGGCAATTTCGTCGACGATCGACTGCGCCGCGACGCGCGGCTCGGCGGAGGCGAGAATCGGCCGGCCGACGACGACGAAATCGGCGCCCGCGCGAATGGCCTCCCGGGGCGACGCCTTGCGTGATTGATCGTCGGCGGAAGGTCGGAGCTCGGAATCGGGCGGACGCACGCCGGGAGTGACGATCAGAAAACCGTCCCCGCAGGCCTTGCGAATGGCCCTAGCTTCCTGGACCGAAGCGACCACGCCGTCTACCCCGGATTCTTTGGCAAGCAGCGCGAGTTTCACGACGCGCGACTTGGGCGTGCCGCCCACCCCCACCTCCTTCATGGCTTTCTGGTCCATGCTGGTGAGCATGGTGACGGCTAACAGGCGCGGCCGGTCCGCGCCCATGGGCACCCCGGCACTCACGGCCTGCGCCGCGGCTTCCATCATGGCTTTGCCGCCGAGCGCGTGGACGTTGAGCAGCTCGACACCGGCCATCCCCGCCGCGGAGAGCACCGCTCCGGCAACAGTGTTCGGAATGTCGTGATACTTCAGGTCGAGGAAGACGCCTCGACCGAGCGCCGAGATTTCCTTGACGGCGGCGGGACCGGCAGCGGTAAAAAGCTGGTTCCCGATCTTGAACATGCCCACAAGATCGGCAAGCTGCGTGGCAAACTTGACCGCGGAGGATAAGGAGTCGAAGTCGAGTGCGACAATCAGGCTGCTGCGGGGATGGGCGTCGAAGGTGGTCTGGGTCATAGGTGACCCCGACCTCCTTCGGGGTCAGCGCTTCTCAGGCAATTGCATGAGCTCGAGCCGGACCTGGCTCACTCCCGCATGGATCAAATCGAGGCTGCGGGCCACACGGTAGGATACATCAATTTCACGCCCTTCTTGGTAAGGCCCGCGGTCATTGATACGTACAAGTACAAACTTGCCGTTGCGGGGATTGACGAGGCGAACCAGGGAACCAAAAGGAAGGTTGGGGTGGGCGGCCGTCAAGGCTTCCGTGGAGAAGATCTCGCCGTTGGCGGTTTTGCGCCCGTTGAAGCCCGGACCGTACCAACTGGCGTTGCCCGCCCAGGTCTTAATCGGCTTTGCTGGCTGACTTAGGTGCGCTACCAGAGGCGCTTCCATCACCGGAGCGATGAGGAACATGAGAAGCACCCACCGAAACGCAGCCCAGATCATGAAGAGTCGATGTCTCATAGTGTGTGTTTTGTGCTACGAAACTACCAAAAACTGTAGCAGAAAAACCTCATTATGTCAACGGCTTTCTGCGATGGGTCGATCGCGTAACTCATTGACACTTAGTATTTTAGCTTCCATAAGCACGTTTGGAAGGGCATCGACCAACCTCTCACTGACCCGCGGGTCAGCAAAACTGGCCGTCCCAACCTGTACAGCCGACGCGCCTACCGAAAGGTACTCGAGCACGTCTTCGGCCGTCTCGACTCCTCCCAGACCTATAATTGGTGATCTGACGGTCTTCTTCGTTTCCCATACGAGCCTCAAGGTAATGGGTTTAATGGCAGGGCCAGAGAGTCCCCCGGTGGCGGAGCCAAGCCGGGACATTCCGGTGCGGAAGTCGAGCGCCATTGCGGGATAAGTATTTGCCACGGTCAGGGCATCGGCGCCGGCTTGCTCGGCCGCGCGGGCAATAAGTCCAATGTCTGTAACAAGCGGGGAGAGTTTGACCCATAGGGGCCGTTTGGCGGCCGCCTTCCGGGCGGCCCCCACCACTTCAGAGGCCAGGGAGGGGTCGCTGCCGAACTGCATGCCTCCCCTTTTGACGTTGGGGCAAGAGATGTTGAGCTCATATCCTGCCAGCCCCTCGGCACTTTCAAGGACACGAATCACCTCGACATAGTCTTCGAGGGTGTAGCCGAAGACGTTGGCAATCACGAGGGTATCGTAGTTCCGCAGTGCCGGCAGTTTCTCGGCCACAAAGGCGCGAACCCCTACGTTCTGGAGGCCGACGGCATTGAGCATTCCGGAAGGGGTGGGGTAAAGGCGGGGCGGGAGCGCGCCCTCAATGGGTTCCCGGGAAAGGCCCTTGGTCACGAAGCCGCCGAGGCGGTTCAGGTTGACGAGATGGGCAAACTCGAGGCCGTAACCGAAGGTGCCGCTGGCGGCGAGAATAGGATTCCGCAGACGCAAAGCGCCAATTTGCACGCTTAGATCAACGGCGCGGGCGGGAGTCACCTCGGGGAGGATAACACGGGTCGCGAGTTTAGGTCACCTGACGCGAGAACCCGCGACTAGTGAGGGGTGGATGAAGCCCGCGCCGCTTTGCTTGATTTGGCCGCGGGTTCTCGTTTCTTGAGGGCTTCGTAGAGGATATGGCCTTCCAGGGGGGCGAGCGTGACGCCGCAAAGGGCGGCCAAGGTGGGGGCGATATCGGCCGGCGTCGCGGACTCGAAGTATTCCCCGGGCTGAATGCCATAACCCATAAAAAGCACAGGCACGCGCTGATCGTAGGCATAAGGACTGCCGTGCGTGGTGCCGTAGGTGCGGATCGCGCCGGGCGCGGAAGAATCCCAGGGCCAGTACGGTTTGGGGACAAGGAGGAGGTCTCCGCTGCGGGCCGGGAAGAAGCTATTCGCTTGGGCTGTTCGGAGAGGACTCCGGGTCGCGGGGGAATCCTCGAGTTCTTCCCCCCGATAAACGGCGAAGACCCCGGGAACCGCTTCGATGGCCTTGAGCACGGCGTCAAGTGCGGCGGGATCCGACTTCAATTTGTCGTAGACTCCGGGAGCAAAATATACGTCGGTCGCGGAAATTTCCGAGATAATCGGCTTTGGGAAATGAAACGGCTCGAGAGCCGTTTCGATGTGCGCCTGCACCCCGGCGAGATTCAGCCAGCCGGCTTCCCGGCCCGACTTTACGAGATCGTCGGGAATGGGCACGACGCCGTGGTCCGCGCTGAAGGCCACAACATAGTTGCCCTTTCCGACGGCACCGTCGAGGTGGGAAAAAAGGGCGCCCAGATCCCGGTCGAGCCGCGCAAGAATGTCCTGGATTTCCCAGCTGCGCGGGCCGAAGGCGTGTCCCACATAATCTACAGAAGAAAAACTAACGGCGAGGAAGTCGGTGACCTCATGCTTTCCCAGTGCGAGCTTATCGACAGCGGTTTTGGCCAGCTCGGCAAGGTAGGTGTCGGCATAGGGGCTGGCCTGCCATTGCGAGTAAAAAAGCGGGTCGGCCTTGGTGCTGTCCGCTTTGCCACGGAGCGGGTGCGGAAAAGTTCGGCTGTAGTCGGCCGGGGGAACTGCGCCGATGGCCGCTTGCGCGTAGAGATACGATGAACTCGGCAGCAGCGGGGCCCATGTTTTTCCATAATCGCCCGAGACCGGATGGGCCTTGGCATACTCTTCGACAAACGGGGCGGCTGGAAAGGCGGTGGAAGTTGTCCAGGCGCCGACCGACGGGTCGAACCAGGTAACGGCGTCGGCGGTGCGGCCGCCCATGGTAATCGAGGCACGGGCTTTGAGGGAAAAAGTCACAACCCGGCTGCCGCCGCCCCATTGAAATTTCAATTCGTCGGCAAAGGCGGGCAGCAACATTTTGACCGCGCTATCGCCGCCGATCACCGTGGCCCCGGCATATCCCACGTTTTTCACGTTCGGATCGGCAGTGCAGGTCACGCTTTTCCCCAGACCGCGATCCCACCATTCATTGGAAATCATGCCGTGGGTCGTGGGAAGCGCTCCGGTCGAGATCGTGGCGTGGCCGACGCAGGTTTCCGTGGCGGCATAGGGATAGGCGGCGTTGCGGAACCAAGCGCCTTCGTCGACCAAGCGCTTGAGGCCGCCCGTCCACGCCAAGCGGAACTTGTCGACGTAGTCGGCGCGCATTTGATCGACCACCAAGAGCACCACCAGCTTGGGTTTCGGAAACGGCTTCACCGCGCGGGAGGGAGCCCGAGCCTGCCCGGCGCGGGAGGGCGGCATGAGCGTGCCCAGGAGCGCAAGCAGCAGGGCGGCGATTCGTTTGCGATGGTTCCCAGAATTCTTAGTGCGCGCCATGAACAATTCTGCCTCCCAAAACAGCGTTCGCGAAGTCTATCACGTCGAGTCGAGCCGCTGTTTCGGGAACGGATTCGCCCCGCGGCGGCCACCAGTGATACGATTACCCGACCCATGCGCATCGTCGAAAAAGGACAATTGATGTCGGCGGAGGAAATCGACCGCACGCTGCAGCGGCTGGCGCACGAAATCGTGGAAAAGAGCGGTGGAACCAAGCACCTGGCGCTCATCGGCATCGTGCGACGCGGCGTGCCGCTGGCACAGCGGATTGCCCAGGCCATGCGCGGGATCGATGGCGTGAACGTGCCGGTGGGGATCCTGGACATCACGCTGTACCGCGACGACCTTTCGAGGGTGGCTCCGCAAGCGGTGCTGCGCTCTTCCGATGTGCCGTTTGGCGTCGACAATATGGACCTGGTGCTGGTGGACGATGTGTTGTATACCGGACGGACGATTCGCGCGGCAATGAACGGCTTATTCGACCTCGGCAGGCCAAAGCGCGTGAGGCTATGCGTGCTCATCGACCGCGGGCATCGCGAGATGCCCATCGAAGCGCAGTACACCGGGCGGCAGGTGCAGACCAGCGACACCGAAATCATCGAAGTGCGCTTGCGGGAGGTTGACAAGGAAGAGCGCGTGATGCTGGTCGACCGCGTGGAATAGTTTTTGCCGTTTTCTTCCGGGCTATGAGTCACGACTTTAAGGCGATTGTCGGCGGCAACAACAAGGCCAGATTTTCTCACTACCGGGACGGGAATTTCTTCTATGTGGTGACGGTCGAAGGCCAGGCGTACAGCTTTCCGATTCCCGTAGAGGATGCCAAAGGCACCACCCTGTTTGCGGAGTTCAAGGCCATCACCCTGATGCGTTGGATTCGCAAAGCCCTGGAGGACAAGACCTTCCAACCCGCGAAGTAGCTCATGGTCGGCGGTGAGGGCAGCCTCCGGATTGACAAGTTGTGAAATTTTTCGGCACCCTGCTAGAATCTGAGTCGGGAAATTGACCTACCGCTTCCGCGATCTGCTCGCTCTCGAACCGCTCACGGCGGACGAACTTCGGTTTCTTCTCGACCAAAGCAAACCATTCCAGGAAATCCAAAAACACCCGCTGAAAAAGCTGGCGACGCTGCGCGGCAAGACCGTGGCGCTGGCGTTTTTCGAAAACTCGACGCGCACGCGCATCAGCTTTGGAACCGCGGCGGCGCGGCTGGGCGCGGACACCATGAATCTCCAGGCCGAGGCGTCGAGTATCAAGAAGGGCGAAACCTTGCTGGACACCGCGTTCAACTTGAACGCCATGAAGCCGGATTGCCTGGTGATGCGGCACGCGGCGTCCGGGGCGGCCGATTACGTGGCGCGGCACCTGGATATTCCGGTGGTCAACGCGGGCGACGGCACCCATGAGCATCCCTCGCAGGGGTTGCTGGACGCGCTCACGATTCGCGACCGGCTGGGCACGATCGAGAACCTGAACGTGACCATTCTCGGCGACATTCTGCACAGCCGCGTGGCGCGTTCGAACATTCACCTGCTCGGGAAATTCCGGTGCCGGTTCACGCTGTGCGGGCCGTCGATCTGGGTGCCGCGCGAGCTCGAAAAGATCGCTCCAGGGGTGCCCATCCGCTGCGTTTACAAGGTGGAAGAGGCTCTCGAGGACGCCCACGTCATCATTATGCTGCGCGTGCAGACCGAACGGCTCGACGATCCGTCACTTTCCGCCAGCGACTATATTTTGATGTATCAATTGAATGCCGAACGGCTGAAGCGGGCGCATCCGGACGCGATTGTTTTGCATCCCGGACCGATCAACCGCGGGATCGAAATTACCCCGGAGGTGGCCGACGGGGCGCAGTCGTGCGTGCTCGAACAGGTGACCAACGGCGTGGCCGTGCGCATGGCCATCCTGTATCTGGTGATCGCGGGCGCCTCGGAAGGCGGCGCGCACCCGGCGCTCGAGGCGAAGACGTCACCCTCGGAAGAGACCAGGAAATCCAAGGAATCCGCCAATGCTCGTGATTAAGAACGGCCGGGTGATCGACCCGGCGACGCATACCGATGCGCCCGGCGACATCCTTATCGACGGCGGCAAAATCGCCGAGGTGGCCGAGCCGGGAAGCCTCGGCCGAGACCCCGGCCGGGAGGTGTTTGACGCCACGGGCCTCGTGGTTGCGCCGGGATTTGTCGACCTGCATGCGCACCTGCGCGAGCCGGGCCAGGAATCGTCGGAAACCATCGAGACGGGAACGCGCGCGGCGGCGCGAGGCGGCTTCACGGTCGTATGCTCGATGCCGAACACAAATCCGGTGAATGACAATGCTGCGGTGACGAGGTTCGTTCTGGACCGCGCCGAGGCAACGGGAACGGTGCGCGTGTGGCCCATTGGCGCGGCCTCGGTCGGGAGCAGGGGCGAGGCGATTGCAGAGATTGCCGGAATGAAAGAGGCGGGCATCGTAGCGGTTTCCGACGACGGGAAGCCCATCTCTACGGCCAAGCTCGCGAGGCAGGTGATGGATTATTGCCGGTCGTTCGATTTGCCGGTGATTGAACACGCGGAAGATGTTTCGCTCGCGGGCGGCGCGGTGATGCGCGAGGGCGTGGCTTCGCTGCGGCTCGGTCTCCGCGGAATGCCGGCGGCCGCCGAAGCGGTGTGCGTGGCGCGCGACGTGGAGCTCGCGGAATTGACCGGCGCACGGCTGCATATCGCTCATCTTTCCTCAAAGGCTTCGCTCGAGCAGGTGCGCCGGGCGAAATCGCGGGGCCTGCGGGTCACCTGCGAAGTAACCCCGCACCACTTCACGCTGATCGATGAAGACGTGAGCTACGATTCGCGGTTCAAGATGAATCCGCCGCTAGCCGCCCGCGAGGACCGCGCCGCACTGCTCGAAGGCCTGGCGGATGGGACGGTGGATGCCATTGCGACCGATCATGCGCCGCATGAGCCGGCGCTGAAAGACGTGGAGTTCGACCGCGCGCCCTTCGGGATCTTGGGATTCGAAACGGCGCTCGCGCTCGCGCTCGAGCAACTGGTGCACCCGGGGCGGCTTTCGCTCGTGCGCATGGTCGAGCTGTTTACGCGGGGCCCTCTCGGGATTCTGGGCAGGGAGCGCAAGATTGCTGCGGGCCAGCCGGCGGATTTGACGATTTTTTCCCTCGATCGCGCATGGACTTACCAGGTGGAGCGCTCGCCGAGCAAATCGCGAAATTCGCCGTTCGACGGGAAGAAGTTTAAAGGCGGGCCGGTGGCCACGATCGTCGCCGGGCGCGTGGTTTATCGAGCGAACTGATTTGGCATCGGTTGACGCTTCTTGAGCATTCGCAAAATCCAAAAACCGGCGACACCGGCGGTCAGGTGCTTCAGTGTATGGCCGCTAAGGAGGTGACCGAGCGAATAGATCTGCCGGTCGGCTGACTCACAGATCTTGGCGACCACATACAAACAAGCAATCACGGCAAAGTCCGAGCTTCGCGTGTAACGCGGCGGCAGCAACAGCGCCAGGAGCAGAACCAGAACGGCGTAGACTTGCACTCCGGCGTAGAACCGTAAATCACCCCGGCCGCGGAGCTCGCTCGCATACCACGCGAGCACGCTCGAGATGCCCACGCCAAGGAGCACGGGCAGCAACCAGAGCCCGGCGGGCAAACTGATCCTTTCCGCGATCACCGCCGCCACCAGGGACATAAAAACCACGGTCATCGGCAGGCGGTCCCACACCAGCCGCGCGTTGTCCGGGGCGAGGTGATAATAAGAAGAGCCAAAAGCGGTCAAAAGAAGTCCCAGAAAAACGAAAACGTAGAACCATCTCTCGCCGGCTTCGATGAATGGTGCGCCGCAGGATCTTCCCCCTAGATACGACAAACCCGCCAGGCCGGCCGCCGCGAAAACGATGTTGGACGCCACGTCTAGGAAGTTTGGAATGCCAAGCCAACCGCGCTGATCGGCGAATTCGTGGTAAGAGAGCGGTTGCGCCGTGCGGGGCAGGAGCGCGACTGCAATCACCACGGCAACGGTCAAGGCCCATTGCAGGGAGATGCCGGCGCGGCGAGCGATCAAGGGAGCCTCGATTCGCGGGGCAGTATAACCTTAGTCTGTCTTTGCTACCGGAATATGCGGTCGCCGGCCGCGTGCCAAAGGGAGGCAGGAATGCCAGGTCGCCTCGTGGGCATGCCAGTGGCGTTTTCAGTGGGCGGCGGGCTCGGCAGCGGGATGCAGGCCGTGCTGCGGCACTTCGTGGATGCCGCGCGGCGGCGGCTCGATGCGCTGGCGGTAGAAATGGTCGAGAGGAACGCGTCCCTTGCCGATGGGGTAACCCTTTTCGATGGCTTTGGTGACGTACGTTTTCGCGAGCGCCGCGGCTTCGAACAGCGGGCGGCCGGAGGCGAGTTGTGCGGCGAGCGCGGAAGAAAAGGCGCAGCCCGTACCGTGCGTTTTTTCCACCTTCACCTTGTCGGCGGCCAGGTGAATCATTTCGCCGCCTTCGAACAGTATGTCCACGGCGCGGTCCATGTGGCCGCCCTTGACGATCACCGCGTGCGCGCCCATCTCGACGAGTTTGCGCGCGGCCGTTTCCATGTCCGCCAGGTCTTTGATGGTCAACCCCGTCAAAACCTCGGCCTCGGGGACGTTTGGCGTGATCACGCTCACGCGTTTGAGCAATTCGGTCGAGACAAACTTGATCCCGGGGGCATCGAGAAGCTCGGCGCTGGTCGAGGATTTGAAGACCGGGTCCAGCACCACGTGGGCGAATTTGTGGGCGTCGAGGAATTCTGCGGCGGCGGCGCCGTTGCCGCGGTTTCCGAGCATGCCGATCTTCACCGCGGCGATTTCGCAATCCCCGGCGAGGGCTTCGAGCTGGGCGCGCAGCTCCGCGCTCGGCGTGTTGTGGACGGATTCGACACCCTGGGTGTTCTGGACCGTCAGCGAGGTGATCGCGGCAATTCCGTAGCAGCCGTGCGCGGCAAATGTTTTCAAGTCCGCGGCCGTACCAGCGCCACACGAGGGATCGAATCCCGCGATGGATAGCAGGATCGGCGGAGCGAGGTGGCCGTTGTGCCCGTTGGTCATCGTTCTTTCTTCTTTCCCGTCGTACTTCTTTTCATCCGCTTCCCCGAGGGCGGCCTCACGCCGCTCTTTGAAACTTAGATTCTCGGTTCGCGGGCTGCGGTTTACCGCGTTTCGCGAAAATCGTTCGCCTCAAGCGAAAATTGCCGGCTGCGCCCGCCTCCGAGATTTTTTTCCTACGGGGTCGGAACACGCCGGCAAATGCGAATGTACGCGCAGATTTTTTCCAGTGCAAGGGAAAAATTGAAGGAGTCTCCGATGGAGTCCGAGAATTCGCTTCGCGCGCGCCCCCTCACGGTTGGTTTCCGTCTTGGACAGCGCCGGAGGATGAGAGACGCACGTGAAACGCGCTTTCCTGCGGGCAGCTGCCTTTTTGTTTTCGGCGTGGGCCAAGCACGACGGGCACACTTTGGCCAAGATCATGGCGGACGGCGTGGATTTTGTGATCGTCGCGGCGACCTACCGCGACCTCCGCGCGGACTTCGAAAAACGCCGCGTACGATTGCCGGAGCGGGCGCTCGAAGGAATCAGAGCATCACGCCGCCGAGGTTCCTAAGACGCCTATGGCGATTCCGGGAGCCGGCGAGAAACACTCAGGATTTGTTAAGGGCGGTTGCTTAAGGGAACAGGCCGCGGACCAGGGTGGCTTCGGCGACCCGGCCGACGGCCAGGATCATGGCGCCCGCGCGCGGCGGAACGTGATGCTTGCGCATGGTTTCTACCATTTCGTGGAAGGCGCGTACCATGACCTTCTGCAGGCGCGCATTCACCTCGTCGGCGTCCCACATCAGGCCTTCCTGGTTCTGCACCCACTCGAAGTAGCTGACCGTAACGCCGCCGGCGTTGGCAAGAATGTCCGGCAGGACGGTGATGCCGCGGCGGGCGAGAATCTCGTCGGCGTGCGGTGTGGTGGGGCCGTTGGCAGCTTCGGCGACGATGCGGGCTTTGACGGCCTCGGCGTTGTTCAGGGTAATGACGTTTTCAAGAGCCGCGGGGATCAGAATGTCGCACTTCATGGTCAGCAGCTCGTCATTGCTGATGCGCGAGGCGCCGGGCATCCCGACTACGGTGCCGGCACGCTCTTTATAGCGGACGGCCTTGATGGGGTCGATGCCGCGGGAGTTGGTGACGCCGCCGCGGGTGTCGCTTAACGCCACGATCTTCGCCTTCCTATCGGCGAACAGGCGGGCGGCGGTGGCGCCGGCGTTGCCAAAACCTTGAATGGCCACGGTCGCACCGCGCAACGAGATCTTTTTGACCTTGCACGCTTCTTCCACGACATAGAGCAGGCCGCGCGCGGTCGCCTCGCCGCGTCCCTCGGAACCTCCGATCGAAACGGGTTTGCCCGTGACCACGCCATGCGCGGCGTGGCCGATGGTCATGGCATAGGTGTCCATAATCCAGGCCATGGTCTGCGCATCGGTGTACATGTCGGGGGCGGGAATGTCCTGCGCGGGTCCGATGAGCGGGAGAATCTCGCTGGCGAAGCGGCGCGTCATGCGCTCGAGCTCGCTCTTGGACATGCGCTTCGGGTCGCAGATTACTCCGCCTTTGGCGCCGCCAAAGGGAACGTTCACCGTGGCAGTCTTCCAGGTCATCCAAACGGCCAGCGCCTTGACTTCGTCAAGGGTGAGATTGGGATGGTAGCGAATGCCGCCCTTTCCCGGGCCGCGAGAGATGTTGTGCTGCACGCGGTACCCGGTGAAGACTTTCACCTGGCCGTTGTCCATCTTGGTGGGAAGAGAAACCTCCAGAACGCGCTTGGGCGTGCGCAGAATCTGGCGCAACCCGGGATCGAGCTTCAGAAACTCCGCGGCCATATCGAATTGAATTTGCGCGATGCGAAAGGGGTTTAGGTCTTCGCGCGGAGCAATGCGCGGCACGATCGGGGGTACGCTTATCTTTGTCGGGGTTGTGGGCTTTGCGACCGTGGCCATCGGCGTCGGTCCTTTCGTCTTGAGTTATTCGCTAGTGCGTCCTACGTGGCCCAGACTCGGGATCCTTCCTTCCATTCCTTTAGGCAAGCTTTCTAGCCGCTTGCAGCAAACTTTTTGGAACTAACAACATACGCATCGCGGCAAGCGATGGAACAAAAATGTAACAATTCACCGTCCTCGCGCATGGGAATCGAGAGCGTTTCATCCACGTACATGCCGCAGACCGGGTCGCGCACCAAGTGGCGCCCGGTTTTTGTAGGTGGCGGGGAAGCGCTTCCCTTCGCGGCGTGCTGCGGCGATGAGCCCCGGTTCTCGAGCAGCAAACCGAAAAGACGGCGAAGCGCACGCACGCTCAAGGAAAGCACCAGCAGCCATAACAGAAACCGAACGATGCGAGCAAGTATGGTCATGGGCGTCAAGAACCGTCCTTACAAAGCTGGAACCCGCAAAGTCCCAGTGAAGTGAGTGTATGTAAGGCGAAAAGGGCTAGTCAAACGAAAAGGCGTCCTTTCAAGAAGTTGCGGGGCGCCTGGTTACCCTCCTAGGCGCATCAAAAACGCTTCAGCACAGCTAAGTCTTGGTTTCACAGCAACTTACTGGATAAACACGGGCGCTTCCCAGGATATTGCCGGAGAGGTATAGGGGGGCTTGGAGTGCCCTGAAAAGACGCTATTTAGCTCCGAGGAATGCGGTCTATGCCCATGTAGGGGCGGAGAACCTCAGGGATCAGGATCGAGCCGTCGGCCTGCTGAAAATTCTCGACAATTGCGATCCACGTGCGGCCTACGGCGAGTCCGGAACCATTGAGCGTATGCACGAAGTCGCTCTTGCCCCCGGCTTTTGGCTTGAAGCGAACACCCGCGCGGCGCGCTTGAAAGGCTTCGCAGTTCGAGCAGGATGAAATCTCACGGAACTCGTTGCTCGCAGGCAGCCAAACTTCGAGGTCATAGGTTTTGGCGGACGCAAAGCCCATGTCGCCGGTCGAAAGAAGAACCGTGCGGTGGTGTAGGCCCAGCTTTTCGAGAATGGCCTCGGCGTTCTTGGTCAAGGCCTCGTGCTCCGCGTAGCTTTTTTCCGGATGCGTGAACTTGAACAGCTCAACTTTTTGAAATTGATGCTGGCGGAGGATGCCGCGGGTGTCTTTGCCGGCGGCTCCCGCTTCGGAGCGGAAACAAGCGGTCCAAGCGGTGACCTTAATGGGCAGTTTTTCTTCCGGAATGGTCTCGTCCCGGTAGAGGTTGTGGAGTTCGACCTCGGCCGTGGGAGTAAGCCAGAAGTCCGTGCCTTCCAATCGAAAAAGATCGGCGGCAAACTTGGGCAGCTGGGCGGCGCCTATTAGCGAGACGCTATTCACCAGGAAAGGCGGAAGGATTTCCGTGTAACCGTGCTCGCGGGTATGCACGTCGAGGAAGAAGTTTGCCAGGGCGCGCTCGAGCCGGGCGCCCCAACCTTTATAAACAGCGAATCGCGCCCCGGTGATTTTCGCGGCGGCTTCGAGATCCAGAATTCCCGCGCTTTCACCGACCTCCCAATGCGGCTTTGGCTCGAAATCAAACTTCGGCGGCGCGCCCCAGCAGCGCACTTCCTTGTTGTCGGCTGCGCTGGTGCCTACGGGAACGGAAGGATGCGGCACGTTGGGAATGGTGAGCAGCAGGTCGCGCTGCTTTCGATCGAGTTCATCAATACGCGCGTCGAGCTCCTTAATTTGGTCGGAGGCCTGCTTCATTTCCGCGATAAGGGCATCGGCGTTCTTTTTTTCCTTCTTTAAACGAGCAATTTCCTCGCTGGCTTTATTGCGCTGCGCCTTGCGCCGCTCATTCGTGGTGATGAGCTCGCGCCGCTCCTTGTCCAGGGCGCGGAAGCCATCCAAGTCCAGGGTCATCGACCGCTTCTTCGCCATGTCCGCGAAGACGTCGAGGTGCTCACGGAAGTAGCTGAGGTCATGCATAGAGATGAAAGAATACCGTAATCGGCGCGAGGCTTGTAGCGGGGCTAAACCCGAGTTGGTCGTCAGAAACGATCTACGACGGGCGCGCCACTTCGCTCATCAGCGCGAGCAGATTGCCTTCGCTGTCGCGGAAGAAGCTCATCCAGAGATCGTAGCTGGGCATCTGGGCGATCACGTGCGGCTCGTCTTCGAATTTAGCTCCGGCATGCTTAAGGCGCTGGTGAGCGGCGCTTCGCCGACCTGGAAGTAAAGAATGGAGCTCGGATGGTCGAATTCCGGTTTTTCCGGCTTGTCCAGCATCAGGCGGACGCCGCCGTAATCAAAAAAGGACGGTTGGCCGGCGCGGAACAAGTGCGGCAAGCCCAGCACATCGCGGTAGAAGGCCGTGGCGCGGTCCACGTCGTGGGCGTGATGGCAATCTGCGCGATGCGGGCGAGCGCCGTGTTTTCCTGTGAGTTCATGGCAACCGTCCTCCGGGAACGCAAGCGTGAATGACAAGAAAGACGCGACGGCTAGGAAGAGCGTGGAACCTCGCTCATCAACTGCATGATGTTCCCCTCCGAGTCACGGAAGCCAACCATCCACAGGTCGTAGGTCTGCATGCGCGCGATAAGGCGCGGCGGCGCTTCGATCTTCACGCCCATGTTGACAAGATGCTGGTGCGCGGCGTGCACATCCGGGACGCGGAAGTAGAGAATGGAGCTCTGATGATCCAACTCGGGTGCGCTCGCGGGACCGAGCATCAGGCGGACACCGCCGCAGCCGAAGAAAGCCATGTTGCCTGCGGTAAACAGCAGCGGCAAGCCCAGCACGTCGCGGTAGAATGTCGTCGCGCGGGGCAGGTCGTGCGCGATGATGGAAATCTGGCCGATGCCGTCGATGCCTAGCGAATTGGCCATACCGGCATTGCTTGCGGTCGCGTTCATGGGGATTGACCTCCGAGGATGATTTAGTTAGCATAGCTAACTATATTCCATGACGGTTGTCAAGCCAAAAAGTGAGGGCCATAGCGAGCTTCTCGAAACGGCGGACCGGCTGCACTCGGCGGCGATCCACCTTTTGCGGCGGCTGCGCGTGGGCGACCGCGAGAGCGGGATTGGGCCGGCGCAGCTTTCCGCCCTGTCGGTACTGGTGTTCGGCGGGCCGAGGTCGCTTGGGGAGCTTGCCGATGCCGAGCAGGTTCGCCCTCCGACCATGAGCCGCATCGTTTCGGGCTTGGAACGCGCGGGCTTGGTGAAGCGCGAGGCCACCGAGGACGGACGGCGCGTGCGGCTGCGGGCCACGCCGAAGGGAACAAAAATCCTCTGGGAAGGACGCAAGCGGCGCGTAGAGTCTTTGGCCAATGCGCTCGGGTTGCTCGGCGAAACAGACAGGGGGCGGCTCGCTGAGCTGGCCGAATTGCTCAGAGAGATTGTCAGGAAGATCTAGAAATGAAGGAGAAGTACTTCGGTACCGGCGCGAGGTACTTCGGCCGACAAGAGAAGTACCGGGAAAAATGGGCCTTGCGGCCTATCGACGGCAGAACCGGTTCGAGGGAAACTCAGAAGCGTAATCGGAAGTGGTTTGGTCCACGGGAGTTAGAGCTATCTCCTTGGTGCCGGTCTGCCGCTCGCGAGCGCGGCGGGGCGGTAGGATAGGCCGAGCCCCTTTTGGATTATTGTTACCCTCCATCCCCCACGCCCGAGCGGCCGGTGCCCCCACCGGCCGCTCACTTTTTAGCTTCCAAGTTTCTGCTTGTAAGTAGTTCGTTAAGCGGAAGATGCAAGGTGAGCCTAAGTCAGGCAAAAACGAAAAAGGGGGCCGGTGCAAGCCCCCTTCTCCATAATTGACGCCCCTAAACCGGTAACCGAGTCGAGGATCGGTTCCGGCCACCCCGGGAAGCCAATCTTTGTAGCTTGTGTGTGGGGGGAGCAAGTCAGTTGCCAGGGGTTTTGGGTTTGCTCAGACCTGGGGAAGGTTACTGAAAGCACAGAGGTTAGACAAGAAAGTGACGGACGAACATTGGTTTTGCCTTGCCGAAGCCTACAAAATACCACAGGAATCTGCCCGGGTTCCTACAGTCTTTGGGAGCAGGGCGGAGGTCCCGAAGCGTTACAGGCGGTTCCGGGCTTTGCTCCTGAAGGCATCCACCTGCTGTTCCATAGCTCAAGCTCCGGCGAGAGAGCCGAGCGAGTGAGCGCGGCGGTACCGCCGCCAGAGGCGCCAGGCCGGAATCCCCACGAGGGCGAGCCAGAGCAAGAGGCTGGGACCAGACTCCGCGAAAAAAAGAACCAGGGCCCAGAGAGTCTCGAACGCATTGCGAAAGCCGTTGATACTCGCGTTGCGGAGCTCGATCAAGACCGATGGCGCCGGCGTGTTGAGCTGGGCTTTGTATTCTTCGGCAAGTTTCAAGTCGATGGTGGCGAAGTCGACGCGATGCTCGAGCGTTTTTTGTTCGGCTTCCATCTGCTCGATTTCGCCCCGGACGCGGGCGATTTCCTGTTCGACATCAAGAACATCTTTTACCTTGCCGGTGCGCGTTCGAAGGATGTCTTGGAGGCGAAGCTCCGTCTCGCGGTCATTCTTGATGCGAGCAACGAGGTCTGCGTGTTGCTGCGTGACTTCTTCGCCATTTTGCGTTTCGCCTTCGACACGGCCGAGGGACTTTAGCTCGTTCAGCGCGGTACCAAGTTGCGGCGCGGCGATGCGCAGCGACGCCTGAATCACCCGTGCTGCACCCTCGGGAGAACTCACACTGAGGCTCGCAG